>WNFI01117725.1_pt1 | contig 25151 bp, 22 predicted proteins | sample 5400471 | NCBI WGS metagenome assembly WNFI01 (sample SAMN13153348, study PRJNA577476) | soil metagenome | isolation source: 100 cm saprolite on Douglas fir-dominated hillslope | place: USA:California | collected 2013-09-17 | reverse complement strand
GCGTCTATCGCGCCTGCAAGGCCACCCTCCTCGACCCTGTCGAAGCCCTCCGCTACGAATAACTCCTCACTCGTACCTCAGCGCCACCATCGGATCCACGCGCATCGCCCGTCGCGCAGGCAGATAGGAAGCGAATAGGGTCACCAACCCGATGAGCAGTCCTACCCCCACAAAGGTAGTTGGATCGGTTGGGCTGACTCCGTAGAGCAGCGCTTTCAGCAATTGAGTCAATCCAAGGGCAGCTGCAAGTCCGACAACCAAGCCGGTCAAGGTCAATAGCAAACCTCTTCGGAGAACCATCCATAGAACGTCGCGTGATTGCGCACCCAGTGCAATGCGGATGCCAAATTCACGCATCGAGCCTTCGGTCGTGTAGGAGACAAGTCCATACACTCCCGCTGCGCACAGAACTGTCGCTAGGAAAGCGAAAATGAAGAGCAACCGCGCTATGAAGCGTTCCTCGACAAGCGTTCTCGCGATCTGGTCTCGCATGGTGCGCACACGAAATACCGGCAAGTCGGGATTCACGCGTGCAACTGCCGAACGCAGGGCAGGAATGAGCGTGCGTGGATCGCCGGTAGTACGCGCCAACAGGTTGATATCGGGCTGCCACGGAAACATCAGGTATGCCTGCGCAATGGGGACATAGATGACCGGCCCAGGCGTCTTCCGTAGATCTTCCGGAGCTGTGTTACCTACGGCTCCAACAATTTCAAATGTCTGGTCGTGCGGTCCGACATGCTCTATGTGCTTCCCAACCGGATTCTTGCTGGGCCAATATTCCTCGGCCGCCGCTTCATTGACAATCGCGACGCCAAAAACGTTTGCAACGTCGGAGGAGGTGAAGTCGCGTCCGTTCAGCATCGGAATTCCGACGGTGGTGAAGTACCCCGGACTCGCCATAACAATTTGTGCCCAGTTTTCTTCGCCTCGCGCCGGTTGATGCCCTTCGGGAGTAACCACCGTTCCCATTCCTCCTTGAAGCGGGAGTGAACTTCCGAGCGCGGCGGATTGGACACCGGGCTGGGCACGCAGTGAATCGAGAAGGGGCGCGAGCAGTCCGGCGGCCGCGGTCCTGTCATAGCCCTGACGGATCGGGTCCGTTGACGCGGCAATAGTGTGGTCGGGATCAAATCCCAAGTGGACCTGAGAGGCTTGCCAGAGCGTTCTTGTGAATAGCCCTGCGCCTACCAACAGAATAACCGACGCCGCTACCTGCACAACGACAACTAGATTTTGCATGGAGACCCGCTGAGTCATCGCGTTGACGGTGCGCGATTCGCCTTTGATGACATTGATGAGATCGGATCGGGAGTACTTCAATGCCGGAGCCAGGCTGCTCAGAATGCCCGCGAAAATGGCCACGAGCACCGAAAACCCAAGAATGCGCGGATCGAGAATCGAAGGGGCACGCTCCAGGGGAATCGGCAGCGTTGGCGGCGCGGAAGCCACAAGAAGTTGAGCGCCCCAGCGGGCCCGTAAGCCACCAAGTAGAGCGCCAATCAAGGAGACAAGCAGCCCTTCGATGACGTGGAGTCGAATAACCCTGAATCGTGTCGCCCCGAGCGCCAGACGCACGGCGATTTCTTTTTGCCGGTTCTCCGCTCGTGCCAGAAGCAATCCCGCAGCGTCGGCGCACGCAATCAACAAAACAAGCACCACAATGCTTAAGACCAAAATGGAATAGCGAGCCCGGTCATGCCTCGCCTCTTCGGTCGCCGGAACCACGACCGGCCATGGACGTCTGAAACCTGTTCCTTCTCTCGCCTCTGCTTGACCGGCACCCAAGCCCGCCGCTAATGCGTCGAGTTGTGCTTGCGCTTGTGTAATCGAAACGCCTGGCTTCAGTCGCGCGACGACCGCGAAAGGGCTAAACGACTCACGGCGCAATGGAATCTGGCTCTTCAGCATTGGATCAATCTCAAATCCTTGAGACATCGGCAGCCAGACTTCTGGCAAGTTTTCGAAGCTGACGCCGCCGAAGCCTGCTTTCGTAATTCCGACAACCGTAAACTGCCGCCCGTCAACGATTACCGTTGTTCCAAGGACGTTTGCATCAGCGGATAAGTGTCGCCTCCAATAATCATGACTTAGCATGACCACGGGCCCCGCCCCGGGATTGTCGTCCTCTGGAACAATGGCGCGGCCAAGCATCGCGCTGACACCCAGCGTCTGAAAGTAGTTTCCCGTGACCATCCCGGCATTGACCCGCTCGGACCCTAGCTTCCCTGCGGAAACATTGACGGGAAGCCTGTCCAGGTAGGCGGCCATGTCCGTGAACGCATCACTGCGCTTGCGGTATTCAAGAAAGCTGGGAAAGGAAACAAATCCCCAACCAGCCTCACCTCTTGTTCTTCCGCTCGCCACGCGCACCATTTCGCTCGGCTTCGCAATTGGAAGAGGCCGGATGAGTACGACGTCCACGAGGCTGAAAATGGCGGTGTTGGCGCCAATGCCTAAACCCAGCGTGAGGACGGCAACAGCGGTGAAGCCAGGGGACTTGCGCAGGGCGCGCGCGGCGTAACGAATGTCCTGGACCAGGAATTCTAGAAAGTTCACGCCGCGCGCCTCTCGGCCTTCCTCTTTGATGCGTTCGACTCCGCCAAATTCCAGCCGCGCCCGCCGCATCGCGTCCTCGCGCGCCACGCCGCCGCGCACTAAATCCTCCGCGTACGCCTCCAAGTGAAAGCGCAGCTCCGCATCCATTTCGCTCTCCATCCGAGAGCGCCGCAGCGTTGCCCCTGCCCACGACTGAAGCCTGCTCCAAAGAGTCATACTTCCTCCGGCGTGGTCCCAAGAACTCCCGCGATCACGTCCGCCATGCTGTTCCATTTTTCGGCTTCTGTTCGCAGTCTTCGCTTTCCAGTCGCTGTGAGGCGGTAATACTTTGCCTTACGCTTGTTCTCGGACTCGCCCCATTCGCTCGCTATCCAACCCTGGTGCTCCAGCCGGTACAGCGCCGGGTACAGCGAGCCTTGCTGAATTTCCAGCCGGTCCTTCGAAATTTGCTGGATGCGTAGCAGCACCCCGTAACCGTGCAGCGGCCCGAGCGATACAGCCTTGAGAATCAGCATGTCCAGCGTGCCTTGCAAGAGGTCCAGTTGTTTGTCCACGGAAGCGTTCTCTCCTAGATGAACTAGGAATGTATGCCTAGTCTCCTAGACTGTCAAGGAGAAGTTACCTATTGAACGTCAACTTCCCGCTTCCGCCTTTTCGTTCTTTGCAGCGCCGGCATCCTTGCTGGCTCTTTCTCTTTTCTTCTATCCGCGAGCCCTCGCCCCGAATCTCCGCCGTCCCCCGCCGCTCCCAACAATCCCCGCTTGTCAGCACCACTTCGTTCGTACCAATTAGGGGGAGAACTATGTACGGAAGACGTGACGTACGTCCGGACGAAGTAAGAGGCGAGCGTTTCGTTTTCCCGCGCGCCGAAATTGTGCCGGGTGATGGACCGAAAAGCGGCAGCTGGGCAGCCGCACTCCAAAGGGCAGGCCGACGACTGGTCTGCCCTTTATGTTTGGGACGCATGTAAAATGGCCCGCATCGAAGTGGCTGTTCCGAAGGATTGCGATAGCAGGAGCGATGCGATGGGATTTACGGCGTTTGCCGGGCACAAGTATCTGAACCTCGAAACGTTCAAGAAGAGCGGCGAGGGCGTGAAGACGCCGGTATGGTTTGCGGCGGACCCGTCGGCGAGTCTCGATTCGAACGACGCGAAACTGTACGTGTACACGATTGGCGTGTCGGGGAAAGTGAAACGCGTACGAAATAATCCGCGCGTGAAGATCGCGCCATGCGACATGCGCGGCAATGTGCTTGGCGAATGGCTGGAAGCGCGGGCGCAGATCGTCACGGGCGAAGAGGCTGCCCGCGGAATGCAGTTGCTCAACAAGAAGTATTTCCCGTGGAAACAGTTGCTGGGATTTTTCGCCTCCTTCAGCCGGCGCGAGCGCACCGTCTTCGTGATCCGGCCGGCGTGAACTGAAGTAATGAAATTGCGAAGTAACGACTTAAGGAAGCTAAGAAAGCGCGACTGAGGTTCAGTGGCACGTGCGTCGTGGCCAATTCGGAAGTCGACAGTCGACACTCGACGTTGAGGATGACGGACCTGCCGTTCCGAGTGGACATGCGTTGGAGCCGTTCGGGCGCCACTGGAATTGGTCATCCGAGTCCTGTTTCGGGAAGATTCCCGCATCGGAAATGAAGCGTGGTTGACGGGGCTTGTTCTCCGCGGAGAGGAGGGCTATGCTTCCTGCTCCTCAGGAAACCCCTGATCATTCCAACCCAAGGAGGCGAATATGTCTACGGCTCCTGGACCCCAGCAGGCAATCCAAGACCCCGTGAAGGCAGACCCGAAGCATTACAAAGTAGAGTTAGAGAATGACCGCGTGCGAGTGTTGCGCATCAGTTACGGACCGCGCGAGAAATCGGTGATGCACACTCATCCCGATGGCATCGCCGTGTTTCTGACAGAGAATCGCGCGCGGTTTACGTTCCCCGACGGCAAGACCGAGGAGCGCAGTTGGACGGCGGGCCAGACCATGCTCATGGCTCCAGAAACACACTTGCCCGAAAATCTGACCAACCACCCCCTGGAGCTCATCCTAGTCGAGCTGAAATAGCCGGGCCAAGAGCCCACACACAACTTGAAACCAACACGGGGGGAGATTCTCTGTGAATTCCCCCCGTTTCTTTTTGTGCGAGTGCTTTTTTCGCCGCGGGAGAGATGAGAATGGCGACGTGAAGTCGCCGCTACAAGGATAAAGAGAGATTCATCGCGCAAAGAGCGCGCGACGGGGCAAAGGTCCTCGATTCGCTTGGAATGACGGGATGGCGGTCGGAGCGGTGGGTGAAGGCCTGCAGGCGCAGGTAAATCTGCCCACCAAATCTTGCCCTCGCGATTATCACTCGCTTCGCTCTAAAGCCCGACGCGCGGCGGACGAAACGAACGGATCTTGCACCTCGCCGATCTCGGTGCAGGCCTTGTTCATTGCCTCGGTTACCTTTTCTGGGGCGTGGCGCGCCAAATATTCCCTTAGCGCGTCGCTGAACAAGCGGCTTCCCGACCTCCTGGTCCTCCGCGCGAAGTGCTCCGCTGCTTCGAAGACATCGTCGGGAATAGACACTGCTGTTTTCATACCATAAGTATAGCTACTCTTCGGCAAGCGGGCAGCCGAACGCTCTCGCCAAGCTACCTGGCGAAGGGCGCTGCGATCGAGTCGGTAGTGGCGGCTAGGGCGCGGAGGGAGTCGGTGTAGGGAGTGCGGGCGACGCCGCGTTCGGTGAAGATGGCGGCGATGTAGCGGGCGGGGGTGACGTCAAAAGCAGGATGGGCGGCGTGGACGTCGGGGGCGATTCGAACGCCTTGGATATGCGTCACTTCGACCGCGGAGCGCTCTTCGATGGGAATGTGGCCGCCGTCAGGGATGGAAAGATCGAAAGTCGAAACTGGCGCGGCGATGTAGAAAGGGACGTTGTTCTCTTTCGCAAGGACGGCGATCTGGTAGGTGCCGATTTTGTTGGCGGTGTCGCCGTTGGCGGCGATGCGGTCGGCGCCCGTGACGATGGCGCCGACTTTTCCCGATTTCAAAAAGTGACCCACCATATTGTCAGTGATGAGCGTGAGCGGGATGCCGCCTTTGTGCAGTTCCCAGGCGGTGAGGCGCGCGCCCTGAAGATAGGGGCGCGTCTCGGGGACGAGGACGTGGAGCTTTCGCCCCTGTTCGAACGCAATGCGAATCACGCCAAGCGCTGTGCCGATGCCGCCGGTGGCGAGCGCGCCGGCGTTGCATTGAGTCATCACCTGGCCTTCGCGGGGCATGAATTCTGCGCCGAAGCGGCCGATGGCTTCGTCGGTGGCTTTTTTCTCGAGATGGACTTGCTGGGCTTCCTCGACCATTCCCTGCCGGATCTCGCCGAGGTCTGAAGTCTCCGATGTCAATTCCGCGAAGCGGCGCTTCATGCGCTCAAGCGCCCAGAAAAGATCAACTGCGGTCGGGCGCGTTTTTGCGAGCGTGTCGCAGATTTCCTTAAATTCCACGCGGAGAGCTTCCACAGATTTCGCCGGAGAATGCAAAACGCCGAGAGCGGCGCCCATGGCGGCAGCGACGCCGATCGCGGGCGCGCCACGAATCACCATTTCGCGGATGGCTTTGGCGACTTCGCGGTAGTCGGTGTAAGTGTAGGAGATTTCCTCGGCGGGTAGGCGGCGCTGGTCGAGCATGACCACGCCCTGGCTGGTCCATTTGATAGGTTGAGCTACGTACATGCGTTCGATGTCCTCACCAAATTCAATTGTAGCGAAGCCAGCGGAGGAAGACGAATCGGTCCGCGTGCGGTTCAGTGGCCGGGAGGCATGTGGGTGAAGCCCTTGGTGGCGATGATGGAAGTGAAAGCAATCATGGAATTGTAGCCGAGGTGAAGAAGGAAACTGGCGAGAACGGTGCCGGTCCAGGCACGGGCAAAGGTAAAGATAACGCCGACGAGAGTGAGCAGGCCGACGAGGCCCCAGGTCCAGCCGAGCTGCGCCCCGTGCATGAGGCCGAACAAGATTCCGGTGATAAAGATTCCGACGAACGTGCCGAACCGAATGGCACGAAGAGGCTCGGCACCGGCGTTTTGGGCGATGCCGGAAAATTTACTGGCAAAGAGCGGGTAAAGATAACCGCGGAAAACTGTTTCCTCGACCAACGGAGCGACGAAGACAGCCATGGCCATGAGCAACATGGCGCCGCTGCGGCTCTTGAAGAGCTCCTGAATGGGAACGTGATCCACGTTTTTGACGCGCGAGCTGGCGAGGGCGACAAAAATGGCGAGGCCGCAACCGGAGAAGAAATACATCCAGGGGTTGCCTTTGCCTATGGCGGGATCGGCGCTGAGTTTTTTCCAGCCGAGAGACCGCCAAAATGGCAAGCCGCGCAAAACCGCGAGCGTCATGTAGAGAAATAGGAAGAGCAAGGCGTACCAGAGAACGTTGGTGCCGACCAGGAATTGCGGCTTGGATTCGATCATTTGCTGCAGTTGCTTCTGCGTGAGATGTTTGTTGGCGGTGAGCAGCAGGACGGCGCCGATTTGAACGATGAGCAGGCTGGCGAAGCCGAAAACCAAGAAGACAACGAGATGGGGCCATGACCAGGAGATGCGCAGGTCTTCAGGCAGAAAAGACGTTACCTTGAAGGGAGGAGTGGCGGCCGCAAAGGAGATAGGGTCGCCGCCGAGAGGTGGAGAGAGCGGCTCCGGAGTGGATGATGCAGGCGCATCCCTGTCCAAAGGTTGCGAGTCGAGATTCGGCTCGGGCGGTTTCAGCAGATTGTCGTCGAAGAGGCTCATCGTGCTCCAGCGCGGCGTTTCTTGGGCCAGCCGGCGACCAGCGCACCGGCGACGAGCGGCAAGAGCAGCTCGTGGTGGCCGGTGATGGCATAGCCGTGCGATTCAGGTCCGCTCCGGCCACGGGCGGATGCGGTGGGACGCTTCACTACATTCTGCAACGGACGGTAGTGCTGGATAAAGTCGAAGTTCGCGGTGGTGATGGGACGGAGTGGGACGCCGAGATTGCGGACGACGGAAACGGCTTTGAGAAAAACTTCCGGCAGCAGGACGGCGGAGCCCCAATTGAGATAGACGCCGCCGGGGTCCATCTGCTCAACGAGAGCGCAAAAGAGACGGAAGTCGTGATGCGTGGCGTCGCCAAGCGCAGCGCCGTTGGCGGCGGGGTGCATGTGCGGGATGTCCGTACCGATGGCGAGATGGATCGTCACGGGAATGCGGTGTTTGTACGCAGCAACGAGGACGCTGGAACTTGCGTGTTTGACATTGATGATGCCGCTCGAGAGGAATTGCCCGGCAGCTTCACCGTAGCCGATGCGGATGCGGTGAGAAAGTTTGGCGAATTCGTTGATGTACTGGCCGGTTTCGGCGGCCATGCCGAATTGGCCTTCACCGATGCCGGCTTCGACGTCTTCGGAGGTGTTGCCGGCCAGCGCGATTTCGAAATCATGGATGAGCGCCGCGCCGTTCATGGCGATGCCGGAAACGAAGCCGCGTTTCATCAGATCGATCAGGACGGGGCCGAGACCGACCTTGATCACGTGGCCGCCGATGCCCCAAAGGATGGCCTTACGCTGTCTTCGCGCGCTGTGGATTGCGCCGAGGAGATGGCGGAGATCTTCCGCGGCAAGGATGTTTGGGAGTGAATCGAGAAACTTTGAGAGCGACGCGTTCGCGGCGGGGGGCTTCGCAAAGTCGCGGATATTGACTTTGCTTTTGCGCGAGGCGAGAGGGTAGGAATGGACGGCGCCGAACGTGATCGGATGGATGGAATAGATGCTCATTGAGAAGGGGATACTCTAACTCGCAACGGGCACAATACCAAGCTCGAGTGAGATTGCCGAGATAGGGCGCAGCCCGCCGCGGCGGGCGCCCCTACAAAGAGCGAGGCGGACCGCAAACAAGAGACAGCAGAAGAAAAAGCGCCGGGCTGAAGCCCGGCCTCTACAAAGACAGCACGAACTTTGCACACAGGATTCATTCGCCGTGGCCGCTGTTTCCCTTCTCGCGGCCGTTAGCTGCGCTCCCGTTAGCGTTACCGTTGGGGCTCAGGAGGTGAGCGAGCGCCTGGCCGGTGTAGGATTTTTTTGTGCGGGCGACGAGTTCGGGCGGGCCCTGGGCGACGATGCGGCCGCCGCCTTCGCCGCCTTCGGGGCCGAGGTCGATGATCCAGTCGGCTTGCTTGATGACGTCGAGATGGTGCTCGATGATGAGCACGGTGTTGCCGAGATCGACGAGGCGTTGCAAGACGTCGAGGAGTTTTCTGACATCGTCGAAGTGCAGGCCGGTGGTGGGCTCGTCGAGGATGTAGAGGGTGCGGCCGGTCTGGCGCTTGGAAAGCTCGCGGGCGAGCTTGATGCGCTGGGCTTCGCCGCCGGAAAGAGTTGTGGCGGATTGGCCGAGGGTAACGTAGCCGAGGCCGACTTCGACGAGGGTCGAAAGTTTTTGCTGAATCTGCGGAATATTTTCAAGAAGTTTCAGCGCATCGGCCGAAGGCAAATTCAAAACATCGCTAATCGAATGGCCCTTGTAGCGAACGGCGAGCGTTTCGGAATTGTAGCGGCGGCCGCGGCAGACTTCGCACATCACGTAAACGTCGGGAAGAAAATTCATTTCGATGCGGCGAAGGCCGTCGCCTTGGCAGGCTTCGCAGCGGCCGCCTTTTACGTTGAAGCTGAAGCGGCCGGCGCGATAGCCGCGTTCGCGCGATTCCGGGAGCATGGCGAAGAGATCGCGGATCGGCGCGAAAACGCCCGTGTAGGTGGCGGGATTCGAGCGCGGGGTGCGCCCGATGGGGGCTTGATCGATTTCGATGACTTTGTCGATTTGGTCGGCGCCTAGAATTTCGCGATGCGCGGCAGGCGCTTCGGAGGAACGATAGAGTTTCTGCGCGAGCGCGCGATAGAGAATGTCGTTGACGAGCGTGGATTTGCCGGAGCCGGAGACGCCGGTGACGACGGTGAGCACGCCGAGCGGGAGCGTGACGTCAACTTCCTTGAGATTGTTGGCGCTGGCGCCGAGAATTTGAATGGCTTTGCTGTTGGGGCTGCGGCGTTTTTCCGGGACGGGGATTTTCGCGGCGCCGCTTAGATATTGGCCGGTGAGCGATTCCGGCGTGGCTTCGATTTGCGCCGGCTTGCCCTGGGCGACGAGGTAGCCGCCGGCGTTGCCGGCGCCGGGGCCGAGGTCGACAACGAAATCGGCGCGGCGGATCGTGTCTTCATCGTGCTCGACAACGAGGACGGTATTGCCGAGATTGCGGAGATGTTCGAGCGAGCCGAGGAGGCGCGCGTTGTCACGGGCGTGGAGGCCGATGCTCGGTTCATCAAGAACGTAGAGAACGCCGCGAAGGCGCGAGCCGATTTGCGTGGCGAGGCGGATGCGCTGGGCTTCGCCGCCGGAAAGCGTGGCGGCGGAGCGGTCCAGGCTGAGATAGCCGAGGCCGACGGCGAGGAGGAAATCGATGCGCTCGGCGACTTCTTCGAGAGGGCGCGCGGCGATTTCTTTTTGGCGCTCGGTGAGCTGCACGAGAATTTTGTCCACCGCGGGGCGCGCGGCGCTGAGCGAGAGCGCGGTGAAATCGGCGATGGACCAGTGCGCGAGTTTGACCGCGAGCGATTCCGGGCGCAGGCGCCTGCCGTGGCAGACGGTGCAGAGCGTGGCGGACATGTACTGCGTTATCCATTCGCGGTAGGAATCGGAGTTGGACTCTTCGAAATTTCTCTCGAGAAATTTCAGGATGCCCGGGAAGCGAAACCCTTTATCGGCCTTGGACTTTTTCCCTGCCGATCCATTTTCTTCCGCGCTGCCGTTCGACGGCGGATAGCCGTACAAGAGCATGTTCTGGATGCGTGCGGGAAATTTTTCAAAAGGCGTTTCGAGGTCGAAGCCGTGGGCGTAGGCGCCCAGTTCCAAAGTGCGTTTGAGAATCGCGGAGCCGGAGCCCGGTCCGAGGCCGCCATCGAAGAGCGGGCGGGTCCAATCGGTGATGATCTTGGAGGGATCGAAATCGTATTTCGAGCCAAGACCGTTGCACGCGGGGCAAGCGCCGTAGGGCGAATTGAAACTGAAGGAGCGCGGCTCGAGGAGGCGCGCGGCGATGCCTTGCTTGACGAGCAGGCGGTCGATGACGATTTCGATGGTGTGGTTCTTGCGCTTGTCGATGACCGGGAGATCGTCGAGCGGAAACAGCTCGCCGTTGATGCGCGCGCGGACGTAGCCGTCCTGCGCGAATTTTTCGAGTTCCTTGCGAAAAGCGCCCTTCCGGCCACGGACGATCGGCGCGAGGATCATGATGCGGTCGTCGGGCTTGCAGATTTCACCGTGCAGGATGGACTGGACGATCTGCTCGCTGGACTGACGCGTGATGGGCTTGCCGCAGTTCGGACAATGCGGCACGCCAACAGTGGCGTAGATCACGCGGAGATAGTCGTAGATTTCGGTGATGGTGCCGACGGTGGAGCGCGGCGAACGCGTGGTGGTTTTCTGCTCGATGGCAATCGACGGAGAAAGCCCTTCGATCACGTCGACTTCGGGGCGTTCCATCTGATCGAGGAACTGCCGCGCGTAGGCGGAAAGCGACTCGACGTAACGGCGCTGGCCTTCGGCGTAGATGGTGTCGAAGGCGAGGGACGATTTGCCCGAGCCGGAGAGGCCGGTGATGACCGTAAGGGAGTTCCGGGGGATTTCGACGCTGATATTCTTGAGGTTGTGCTGGCGCGCGCCCCGGATTACCAGTTTGGTCAGGCCCATGAGACGAAAACGCTCCCTCCACAGGAGGCCTGGCGCTCAGTAGGTACACTGAGCCCAAGATAACTCTTTACAATAGCAGGTGGGAAAGAAAAGGGTCAAGAACGCGCATAGCATGGTTATTCCTTGGCTTGGAACCGCGGCGACACGAGCATGGTAGGATTTTGGCATGAGAAGCGAAGGAACACGCTGGTTGGTACGCGACAAGCGCCGCTTTTTGCTGGCTATCATGGAAGAGTTGGCCGGGAACGTACATATCTCCTTCGAGGGTAATCTGCGTAATCTCAGGCTTGGCAGCATCCCTGGTGCCTCCGAAGCCGAAACGGTTGCGCTCAAGCGCAACACATTGTGGCCGAAGCAGGACTTCATGGTCCTACCCTTGGAGCCTTCCATGGGCGAACCAATACTCTCGGCCATTGGAGGAACGGTGCCGGGAAGCATCATTCACGTTCAAGTCGAGAAAGAGGGCGTTCTCGAATTTGGGGCGTATGACAATTTTCATCCGGAATGTATTTATTTCCGTGGAGGTGTTCGCCAGGAGTTCCTTGAGTCGATGTTGTCTCAGGGATTACTGAAGTCAGTTCTAGGACCGCCAGACGCACGTACCACCACTGATAAGTGAAGTCCAAATCTGGCCACTTACGAAAAGAGTTTATCCGCTGCTAGAGGCCGGCGTAGGTTTGGCGGCGGAGGAGTTGGCCGGAACCGGGGCGGCGTTACAGAAATTCCAGGAATTCGGCAAGGGTAAGGCCGCACTGTTTGAGGATGTCCGCGAGAGTGCCCTTCGCAACCCCGGAGTGCATCGGAACGACCGTCCTCCAATTTTTGTCGCCCATTCTTTTTTCAAGCGAGACATGACTGCCCTTTTGGCGGAGCTGCACGAAACCGGCCCTTTTCAGAGCCTTGACCACGCGCTCGCCCGAGACGCTCGGCAGCTTGGGCATGTCAGCGGGAAACTTCGACGGTAGTCCAGAACTCAGGAGCTTCTGCCTGCCTGCCGTCCGGGGCACCCCAAGTTTCGAGGTAGAGCTCGATGGCCTCGCGCAAGTTGGTGCGCGCGGATTCAACGTCTTTCCCCTGCGACGTGACACTGAGCTCGGGGCAGCGTGCGACATACCACTCATCTTCTTTGGTGATGAGGGCAGAGAAGCGGTAGTTCATACGGCGATGCTATCGAAAGCACCTTGTTGAGGCAAGGGACTTCCACCGGGCCGCTGGTTTTCCGTCGTCAGATCAAGCAAACAAGGCTAGATGCCGGCGTAGGTTTGGCGGCGGAGGAATTGGCCGGCGCCGGGGCGGCCGACGAATTTGCCGGCTTCGATGACGGCGCGGCCGCGGGAGAAAACGGTTTTGGGCGCGCCTTTGATGTGGATGCCCTCGAACATGGAATAGTCGACGCGCATGTGGTGGGTCTTGGCGCTGATGACTTCTTCATGACTGGGATCGAAGATGACGAGGTCGGCGTCGGAGCCGACGGCGATGGTGCCTTTGCGCGGGTAGAGGCCGAAGAGTTTTGCGGGGGCGGTCGCGACAAGCTGGACGAAGCGATTGGGCGAAAAACGTTTTCCGTGCACGCCGCCGGTGTAGATGAGGCTCAGGCGATGTTCGATGCCGGGGCCACCGTTGGGAATTTTGGTGAAATCGTCCTTGCCGAGTTCTTTTTGTTCCTTGAAGCAGAAGGGGCAGTGGTCGGTGGAGACGACCTGCAGCGTATCTTTGGCGAGGCCCTGCCAGAGTTTTTCCTGATGCCACTTTTCGCGGAGCGGCGGAGTGAAAACGTACTTGGCGCCTTCAAATCCGGGCGCGTCCATATTTTCCAGCGAGAGATACAAATATTGCGGACAGGTCTCGGCATAAGCGGGCAACCCGCGGTCGCGCGCTTCGCGTACTTTTTCGAGGGCCTCGTTGCAGGAGAGATGAACTATGTAGACGGGCGCGCCGGCCATTTCGGCGAGGGCGATGGCGCGGGAAGTGGCTTCGGCTTCGGCGGTGGTGGGACGCGTGAGCGCGTGATATTTCGGAGCGCGTTTTCCTTCGGCCAGCGCCTGCTGGACGATTACGTCGATGGCGCCTCCATTTTCCGCGTGCATGCAGATGAGGCCGCTGTGTTTCGCGGCCTGCCGCATGGCCTTGAAGATCGTCGCGTCATCGAGCATGAAGACGCCGGGGTAGGCCATGAAGAGCTTGAAGCTGGTGACGCCTTCGCGGATGAGCTGGGCCATTTCTTCGAGCTGCGCGGAGCCGAGATCGGTGATGATGCAGTGGAAGGCGTAGTCGGTGACGGCTTTGTCGTGGGCTTTCTTCATCCAGGTGTCGAAGGCCTGGCGAAGGGTCTGGCCTTTGTACTGGATGGCGAAGTCGATGAGCGTGGTGGTGCCGCCAAAGGCCGCGGCGATCGTGCCGGTCTGGAAATCGTCGGCGCTGGTGGTGCCGCCGAAGGGCATGTCGAGATGGGTGTGGACGTCGATTCCGCCGGGGATGACGAGCATGCCTGTAGCCTCTAGGATGCGCGCGGCGTTTTCCGTGGGAAGTTGGGCGGCGATGGCGGTGACTTTGTCGCCGTTGATGCCCACGTCGGCGACGCAGCTATCCGTTGCCGTGACCACAGTGCCGCCGCGAATAATTGTGTCAAAACGCATGCTCGGCCTCCTCGGCTCGTTCTAAATTCACCCCTCTTGCGTCCTACAATAACGGACCGGCGTCCCGGTGTACACCGAGACCCTCTCTGGCCTTTCGCGCATCTTTCGATCATCACGAGCCGCGCAGGCTCGTCTGGTGCCAAGAGGTTTGCTTTGAAAACAAAGCACTTATCCGATTTAATTTGCAATGCAAACTAGTTTGCAGGTGGTCTAATTTTAGTTTGCGATACAGACTAGTTTTCGTTACAAACCAACTTTCGCCTATAGAAGGCTGGGTTGCGGCAGCACTTCGCGCTTATACACATCGAGAGTCTTTTCTTCGTCGCCGCACATTAGATAGATGTTGAATTGGGTGACGCCAACTTTGCGGAGGCGGTCTAGTTTTTTTCGGTGCTCTTCGATGGGGCCGATGACGCAGAAGCGGTCGACGACTTCGTCGGTGACGAACTCGGCGTTGTCGCTGCCGACTTCGCAGTGGTGGAGATAGTCGTACTTGCCGCGGTCTTTTACGAAGGAGGTCAGGGCGGGGGGCAATTCTTCGGGCTTGTACTTGGAGATGAGGTCGATCACGTGATTGGAGACGAGGGCGGGAAACCAGCGGACGTGTTCGCGCGCGGTTTTCAAATCATCGGAGGCCCAGACGGGCGCGGCGGCCATGACTTCGATCTTGCTGAAATCGCGGCCGACTTCCTTGGCGCCCTCGCGGACGAAGCCGAGGCACCAATCAATCAGGTCGGGATCGGCGAATTGGAGAATCACGCCGTCGCCGATGCGTCCGGCGGTGCGAAGGGCCTTTGGGCCGTAGCCGGCGACCCAGACGCGGGGAATTTCTCCGTTGGTCCAGGGAAATTTTGTGGGGACGCCGTCGAGATCGACCGTTTTGCCGGCGTTCAGATCGCGAAATACGCGCACAAATTCGGCGAGATTTTCCAGGGTGGTGGGTTTTTTTCCGAGGACACGGCGGGAACTGTCGCCGCGGCCGATGCCCAGTTCCATGCGACCGCCAGAGGCCAAGTTGAGGGTGGCGAACAGGCTGGCCGAAACGGTGACATCGCGGACGGCGGGGTTCGTGACGCAGGTGCCGAGGCGCATTTTTTTCGTGTTGGCAGCCATGAGCGTCAGGAGAGGAAAGGGTTCCTTCCAGATGACGTGGGAATCGAAAATCCAGCCGAAGGAAAAGCCGGAGGACTCGGCCTGGCGGGTGAGGGTCAGGATTCTGTCAATAGAGATGTCCGGTTTAATGGTGATGCCGAAGTCCATGGAAACTTGTCCTCCTCAGTCCGCCGGCTGGGTAACCGGTGCAACTCGGTTCATCAACGCGAAGTAGGCAAGAAAGCTTACCAGGAAGCCTACGAACCAGGCGTAGTTGTACAGGACCCGCAGCGGCGGAACCAGCAGGCCGACGAAAGCGACTCCGGCACCCGCCGCCAGAGCCGCGACGGCGGTCCAATTGAAGCCGCGCGAGTATTCGTACTGGCCATTGCGCTGATAGAGATCCTCGACGATCAGGAATTCCTTGCGGACGACGAAGTAGTCGCAGATGAGGACGCCTGCGATGGGTCCGAGAAAGCCGGAATAGCCGACGAGCCAGCCGAAGATATAACTTCCGTAGTCCGCCATCAGCTTCCACGGCTGCATGACGATGCCCATGGCGCAGGTGATGAGGCCGCCGGTGCGGAAACTGATGCGGCGCGGTGAAAGATTGGAAAAGTCGTTTGCCGGGGAAACGACGTTGGCGGCGACGTTGACGTTGAGCGTGGCCATGAGCAGAGCGATCATCGCCAGGACGACGGCGAAGGGATTGCCTAGGCGCGCGAGGACGGCGACGGGATTCCACAGCGCCTCGCCAAAAATGATCAGGGTGGCGGACGTGACGGCGATACCGATGAAGGAGTAAAAAGTCATGGTCGCGGGGAGGCCGAGGGCCTGGCCGACGATCTGGTCGCGCTGGCCGCGAGCGTAGCGAGTGAAATCGGGAATGTTCAGCGAGACGGTGGCCCAGAAACCGACCACGCCGGTGAGCGAAGGGATGAAGAAGCGGAAGAATTCTCCGAAGGTTTGAAATTTCGAGGGCGTGGCGAGCATGGGTCCGAAGCCGCCGGCTTTGTTGCGTGCCCAGAGAAGAAGAGCAAGTCCGATGAGGAGCAAGAACGGCGCGGAGATGCCCTGCAGGAAGCGAATGGTTTCAATGCCGCGCAGAATCACCAGGACATTCAGAAGCCAGAAGAAAGCAAAGCAGAGCGCCGGGCCAGAATGAACGTGCGCCCAACTGGGGGCGAGGGCCACGATCATGGCGTTGATGGCTTCGCCGCCGATCCAGGTTTGAATGCCGAACCAGCCGCAGGCGACGAGGGCGCGCAGGATGGCGGGAACATTGGCGCCCAGGACGCCGAATGATGCGCGCGCAAAAACCGGGAACGGGATGCCGTATTGCGCACCGGCATGGGCGTTGAGCAGCATGGGAATGAGCACCAAGACGTTGCCGAGAAAAACGGTGAAGAGCGCTTGCTTCCAGTTCATGCCGCCGGCGATCATGCCGCTGGCGAGCATGTAGGTGGGGATGTTCACGCTCATGGAGATCCAGAGGGCGGCGTAGTTGTAGGTGCGCCAGGTGCGGCGCTCGCTCGAGACCGGAGCAAGGTCCTTGTTGTAGAGGGAACTGCTTTGGATGGTTTCCGCGCGAAGCAATTTAGTTGGCCGCCTCTGAGTTTTCTGCCGCACGAGTGCGCGTGATTTCGCCGTATGATTCCGGGCGGCGGTCACGATAGAACTGCCAGGTATCCCGGACTTTCCGAATTTCATCGAGATTGAGTTCCGCGACGAGCAACTCATCCTTGTCGCGGCTGGCCTGCTTAACGATTTTCCCGCGGGGATCACAGAAATAGCTCTTGCCGTAGAATTCGCCGATCTTCCAGGGATGTTCCGTGCCGACGCGGTTGATGGCGGCGACAAAATAAGCGTTAGCAACCGCGTGTGCGGGCTGCTCCAGTTCCCAAAGATATTCGGAGAGGCCGGCGACGGTGGCCGAGGGATTGTAGACGATCTCGGCGCCGTTGAGGCCGAGGATTCTGGCGCCTTCGGGGAAGTGGCGGTCGTAGCAGATGTACACGCCGACGCGGGCATAACGAGTCTGGAAGACGGGGTAGCCGGCGTTTCCCGGGGTGAAGTAAAACTTTTCCCAAAATCCCGGGTGACAGTGCGGAATGTGGTGCTTGCGGTATTTGCCGAGGTAGCGGCCGTCGGCGTCGATCACCGCGGCGGTGTTGAAGTACAGGCCGGTCATCTCGACCTCATAAACCGGCACGACGAGAACCATTTTGTGTTTCTTTGCGAGCTTCTGCATCCGCGCGACCGTGGGGCCGTTCGGAACCCGCTCGGTCAGTTCATACCAGCGAGTTTGCTGTTCGGCGCAGAAGTACGGGCCGTAGAAAAGCTCCTGCAGTCCGAGGATCTGCACTTTCTTCCTGGCCGCTTCGGCGATCAGGCGCTCGTGCTTGGCGATCATTTTCTTTTTGATCTCGGCGAGCGAGAACTTTTCCGGAGACCACTCACATTGAGCCTGAATCAGGCCGCAGCGAACGATACGGGCCATGCCACACCTCCCGAGCTAACGCAGGCGAAAAGTCTACTCTGTGCGCGTTTGTGCGACAAGGTTTTGCGCCCGAATGCGCCACTCCGCTGGCGGCAACAAACTGATGGAATGAATTCAACGAACCGCTCCGGGTTGACCCTCGGGACCGGGGGCACTACCATCGACGGCAAACGAACTTCCGTCAGGAGTGCCAACATGGAAAGAACAGGAATAGTGACAACTACTTTGCTGTGGGCCTTCTGCTTGTTTTTGCTGCCGAATGGCAGAGTCGGGAGCGAGCAAGAGCACGGGACCCACGGAGTGAAGGGATCGCTCGGAACGGTGGAGTTCCGGGTGTCGTGCGCCGCTGAAGCACAGGAATCGTTCACACGCGGTGTGGCTCTATTGCATTCGTTCACTTATGAGGATTCCGCGGAAGCATTCCGCGATGCCGCGGCAAGTGATCCCCGTTGCGCCATGGCGCACTGGGGCCTGGCGATGACGGAATACCACCAGATGTGGGAACCCCATGCCGGGCCGGCGGAATTGCAACGCGGCTCCGCCGAGATTCAGAAAGCGCGCGAACTGAAGCCGGCAACGCCGCGCGAAAGAGATTACGTCGAGGCACTGGGCGCTTTCTATGACGGTTGGGAGCAGAGCGGCCACGCGGCCCGCGCCAACGCTTATCGAGAGGCGATGCGCGGAGTGCGTGAGCGAAATCCCAAGGATCAGGAAGCGGCGATCTTCTATGCGCTGACGCTGGTGGCGACGGCAGCGCCGGAAGACAAGACCTATGGCAACCAGCGAAAAGCGGCGGCTATCCTCGAGCCGTTGTTTGCGGCGCAACCGGATCATCCTGGAGTGGCGCACTATTTGATTCATACCTATGACAATCCGGGGCTCGCACCGCAGGGCGTGACGGCGGCACGGGCCTATTCCAAGATTGCTCCAAATCTTCCGCACGCGATGCACATGCCGTCGCACATCTTTACGAGGCTGGGACTCTGGGAGGATGCGATCTCATCGAACATTGCTGCGGCAGCCGCGGCGCGGAAGCACGGCGACCAGGGCGAAGAGTTTCATGCGCTGGATTATCTGGCCTACGCTTACCTGCAGCTCGGCAGGAATGACGAGGCCGAAAAGATCAGAGAGAACCTCCCCGCTCTGAGTAACGTGAACCCGTCGTCCCTATTCAAGATCAATTATGCAAAAGCCGCCATTCGGGCGCGCTGCGCGCTGGAACAGCAGCATTGGTCGGAAGCGGAAAACCTGGTTGCAGACCCAGGAGTGCAGCCGCAAGTGGCGGCGATTTCGCATTGGGCGGCTGCGCTGGGCGCCGCGCACACCGGAAACCTGCAGGCCGCGAGGCAACATGCGGAACAGGTGCGCAGGCTTTCCGGAGAATTGAAGGAAAAAGGCGAGGCGTACTGGGCGGAACAAGTGGCTATCCAGGGCGAGGAAGCCGGGGGATGGCTGGCGTTTGCGGAACATCGAACCTACGATGCGCTGCGCCTGCTGCGAATGGCGGCGGACCATGAAGATGCCGTGGAAAAGCACGCCGTGACGCCCGGCGCGGTCCGGCCCGCACGGGAACTACTCGGTGATCTGCTCATGGAAATGCACCAGCCGAAAGAGGCACTCGATGCGTACCGGCAGGTGCTGACAGTAGCACCGGGGAGACGAAACGCCCTAAAAGGGGCAACCGAGGCTGAACGAATGGCTGGTATGTCTAGCAAGATCCAGGGGATACCTGGGGTTCGACCTGCGAAGGGATCCATCGAATTCGGGCCTTTGGCCCCGCACACCACCCTGGCGGGCAGGTAAATTTGCGGGGGAGGTAGAGCTTTTTTACTTGGAATTCGTTCGGCAGCGTATTGAAAACAAAGATGTTAGGATTGGCCTGGAGCTTGCAGTTCTAAAGGCGGTGGGGGAGGCGAGCCGAGGATCCCTTTAGGGGATTGAGGGCTGGGCCGGCTCGCTACTCCCCCCTTTCACTTTCATCGACAGGTGGCTCGGAATTCTCTCCGAAGCGTCACCGACCTACCCCAACACACACCCAACAGACCACAAGACGGCGTAAGTACCCGTGCGCGACTCGCGCGATTTGGAAGGCGTGAACTGCGTTTCAGGCCGGGAAGAAATGGGAAGCAGCGGGGCGCGCGAGACGGCCTTCGTGAGGCCGCGTGTCGTAATCGCTGAGCGTGAGAGTAAGCATGATCGCCAGCCAGAAGACGGAGCAAACGATGACAAGATGTGTGCGCTTGGGACTATAGCGGGCGTGCATGAAGTAAAGAACAACGAGCGTGGCCTTGATCGTGGCGATGGCAAGAGCGATGACGATGTTGAAGGGGCCAAAGTTCTGGAATGCGGCCCAAACGGTGATGCCGGTGCCAAGCATCAAAGACAAGAAAATGACGGCATAAATTTTAGGCGAAACAATGTGCTCGGACACGCGCGACTCTCCCAAACTCTCCTACCGGTGCCTGTCAATCAGATATAACAACGGGAACAAAAAGATCCACACGATATCGACGAAGTGCCAGTACAAACCCACGATTTCCACGGGCGTGTTGTACTGCGGCGTGAAACGGCCCGCAAAGGAGCCCTTGATGAGCCAGAGGAGAAGGCCGGCGCCTACGATCATGTGCAGCGCGTGCAAGCCGGTCATGCCGAAATAGAGAGAGAAATAAAGCTGGCCATGCGCGTTGATGTCCGGATCCTGCGCGAAAGCCTTCTCTACCTCCTCCTTCTCAAGGGCCAATTCTTTCAGGTCATCGCCGGCCATGGGATGCGCAGGATGGTATTTCATGTCAAAGCTGCGGCCGGGAACGAGATGGTGATCGAATTTCTGCTTGTATTCGATGGCCTTGACGCCAAGAAAGACGGTGCCAAGACCAAGCGTGGCGATCAGGAAAATACTGACCAATTTCTTCTTGCCGACCTGCGCGGACCAGACAGCCATGGCCATGGTCAGACTGCTCATAATCAGCACAACGGTGTTGCCGGCGCCCAATGTGATGTCAAGAGTGTTACTGCCAATGCCGAAAGCGGTGCTGAAAGCGCTGCGATTGATGGTGTAAGCGAGGAACATGCCGCCGAAGAACAGGACTTCAGTGACGAGGAAAATCCACATGCCAAGCGTGGCAGTTTCCTTCTGCTGCTCGAGCGTTTGAAACTGTCCGTACAGATCGCCGGTGCGGTGCACTCGGTACTCCTCTTCCTAAGTCAATCTATGGCCTGGCTTCGGCCACGAACAGGACGGACTGAAGTCCGTCCCTACAGCAGAACTCAACAGACTAATCATCGCCATGAGCCGGCGCGAGCGGTTGCGCCCCCGCCACCAGTCCAAGATCCGGCCGGTTCTGATAGTCGTATGGCTCCCAGGTCACTTCCGGCGTGACATGGAAATTTTCCGTCGGTGGCGGCGAATCCGTTTGCCACTCAAGGCCGGTGGCCGGCCAGGGATTTGGCCCGGCAACCTTGCCGTAACGCATGGACCAAACGAAGTAAATCATCGGCAGCAGATAGCCCAGCGCGAGAATCGATGCGCCCGCCGTGGACAACACGTTGAGCACCTGAAATTCCGGCGGATAGGTGTGATAGCGCCGCGGCATACCGAGATAGCCAAGAACAAATTGCGGAAAGAACGTCAGATTGAAGCCGACGAACAACGTGACGGCCGCAACCCGCGACAAGGTTTCAGGATAGAGCCTGCCGGTAATCTTCGGCCACCAGAAGTGCAGGCCGCCGAGGTAACCCATGACCGCGCCGCCGACCATAATGTAGTGGAAATGGGCGACTACGAAGTAGGTGTCGTGAATGTGAATGTCCAAGCCCAGGCAGGCGAGGAAGAGTCCGGTGAGGCCGCCGATTAGAAACAGCCCGATGAAGCCGAAGGCGTAGAGCATCGGCGTGTCCCAGGAGATGGAGCCCTTATAGAGGGTCGATGTCCAGTTGAAGACCTTGACCGCCGAGGGAATCGCCACCACGTAGCTGAGGAACGAAAACGTCAGCGCGGCATACGGGGATTCACCGGTAACGAACATGTGGTGCGCCCAAACCAGGAAACCGACGACCGCGATAGCGATACTCGATCCCGCAATGAAGGAGTATCCGAAGATGGGTTTGCGCGCAAAAGTCGGAATGATCTCGCTGACCACGCCCATGGCCGGAAGAATCATGATGTACACGGCCGGGTGCGAATAGAACCAGAAGAGGTGCTGGAAGAGGATGGGATCGCCGCCGAGAGCGGGATTGAAGAAGCCCAGATGAAACATGCGCTCCAGGCCAGCGAGCAACAGCGTGATGGCGATGACCGGCGTCCCCAGAATCATGACCAGGCTGGTGGCGTAATGCGCCCAGGCGAACAGCGGCAGCCGGAACCAGGTCATTCCCGGCGCGCGCATGGTGTGGATGGTGACGATGAAGTTGAGGCCGGTCAGAATCGAGGAGAACCCGTTTATAAAGATGCCGATGACCGCGGGCGTCACTGCGGAATTCGAATACACGCTGCTGAGCGGCGTGTAAAACGTCCAGCCCGTGTCCAGCCCGCCGGTGCCAAAGGAATACAGAACGAAGCAGCCGCCAATCATGTAGATATACCAGCTGAGAAGATTGATCTTCGGAAAAGCCAGATCCTTCGCGCCGATCATCATGGGAATCAGGAAATTGCCAAGGACGGCGGGAATCGACGGAATCAGGAAAAAGAAGATCATCGCCACGCCGTGCATGGTGAAAAGCTTGTTGTACGTTTCAGGTGTGACCAGATACCCGGTCGGCGTGAGCAAGTGGATGCGGATCATCGTGGCAAAGAGTCCGCCGATGAAAAAAAAGAATGTGACTGAGGCAAGCCACAGCAGGGCAATGCGCTTGTGGTCCGTCGTGAGCAGCCACGAACGGATGCCGTAGGTGGCGTTGAGATAATTCTCGTGCGGTAGTTTGTGGTCGGGCGATGGTGCTGGCGGCGTATTGCTCATAGCTTATTTCTTCCCCGTGGGCGCTACCCCGGCGCCCTTCGCGGGAACCGGCTGCGACTGCAGAGACTTGATATAGGCGGTGAGAGCGAGAATCTGCTCCTCCGTCAGCTGTCCCTGGTACGTGGGCATCAACGGCTGATACCCGGCTACAATCTTCGCATTGGGTTGCAGAATCGATTCACGGATGTAGCCTTCATCCGCAGCGACGGTAGAGCCATCCGCCAAAAGAACTTGCGCGCCATAAACGCCATTGAGCGAGGGGGCGCGGCCCGTGCCATCGGCAACATGGCAAGTGATGCAAGCCTTCTCGGCAAAGAGCTTCTCGCCTGTGACGACAGGATTGGTGCTCGCGCCCGATGACCCGGAAAGCCACGCGGCGTAGTCGGACGCCTCCATGACGGTAACCCAGCCGCCCATCACCGCGTGGTTCGTGCCGCAGTACTGCGAACAAAAGAAGTGGTAACGGCCGGGCTTCGTGGGACGGAACCACATGGTGTTGTAGTGCCCCGGCACCACGTCCATTTTCACGCGGAACGCCGGAACGAAAAAGTCGTGGATAACGTCCTCGCTGGCAAGAGTCAGCCGGACGTTGCGTCCTACGGGAACGTGCAGCTCATTGATTTCCCGGATCCCGTTGGGCTGCTGCGCTTTCCACATCCACTGCTTGCCGATCACGTAGATGTCCAGCGTGTCCTGCGGCGTGTGGCGATAATCAACATAAACGACCGCACCCCAGCCGAACATGGCCATCGCCAGAATCAACGGAATCACCATCCATGCGGCCTCGAGCCGCGAATCTCCGTGGATGGGAATACCGACGGCATTCGGTTGTTTGCGGTGGAATTTGAAGAAGAAAATGACGATCGCCGCGGTAATGGCAACCGCAAAGAACAGACAAATAAGGGTGATGAAGAGCATCAGCGCGTCCACCTGCGGCGCGAAGTTGGACGCTTGCTCCGGATAGAATGGCAATTGCGACTGCACGGCTTAGTGAGCTCCTCGTTCCAGGCCACTGGAAAGCGGCCTGCGCAAATTCCTGGCCGCCGCCAAAGTTTCACGGCGGCGGAAAATCAAAATTCCTCCGACAATGCAGAGAATCGTCAGGACCCCGCCCAGACGGATGATCTTGAGAATCGAGGCGCTGTAGGTGGCGGCGGTGGGGTCATAGTGATAGCAAAACAGCAGAACATGATCGATGGGCGTGCCGATCTTTCCCGCGGAAGCATCCACGAGCCCGAGGCGCATGTCACGGCCGGGATATTCGACGCCGTAGAAGTAGCGCGAGATGCGGCCGTCGGGCGTAAGAACCATCACGCCGCTGGCGTGAGCGAATAGATTGGACTTCGCATCGAAGGAGAAACGAAAGTTCGCGGCTTTGGTCGCGGCCTGAATGGATTCCTTCGAGCCGGTGAGAAAATGCCAGCCGGAATCCGTTTCCGGGCGGCGGAAATGAACCAGCGCCTTCTTTTTCTTTTCAGCAGCCATCTCCGGCGTCTCGCGGGGATCGAAGCTGACGAAAACAACTTCGTAGTCGCGCCCGGGATTGAACGTGAGCATGCGCAGCACGCCGACGACGCCCTGTTCGACCTGATCGCAAAGCATGGGGCAGCCGTAGTAAACGAAAGCGAGGACCACCGGCTTTTGCCCGAAATACTCGCGAAGCTGAACGCTGCGGCCGGTTTCGTCGCGGAACGCGAGGTCCAGCGGCATTGGCCCGTTGAGCGGCGGTTCGAATCCCACGTTTTGCAAAGCCGGTGGCATGGTCGCAGCCGCTGGGCCGACGTTACCGGGGATGGTCTGCGCATGCAGTGTGCACGCCCCCAGCAAAAGCGCCGCAATTCCCACGATATAGCGAGCTTTATTCATTTCGTTATTTCTGCTTCTCCACCGCCGGCGCAGGCGCCGCGGACAAACCTTTCTCAGCGACGATCTTCATCGCGTCCTTCACGGGAATCTGCGCGATACCACCGGATTTGTCGATCCATTCCAGCTTTTCATTGGCCTCGGCGTCTTCCTGATTCTTCTTGCGCAAATCCGCCTGCGGATCGGTTTCATGGCCGGGGACACCCTGCAGCCGCGGCTCCGGAGGCAACGCCCTAAAATCCTTGCCAAGAACCTCGCGTGACGGCGGCGGAGGCGTATCGGAAGAAGCCGCAAAATTCAGGGTGAAGCGGAGGATGTAAACGCAAATCAGCAAGGAACCCACCACCGCCACGCCCAGGGCAAAGAGATACCGATAAATGGTTCCGGCCTTGATATCGCGTTCTTCGAACGAGACGTCCGTGTGGCGCGGATCCTGGCCCGTGTTGTGAGACTCAGTGCTCATGATGCTCAATGGCCTCCGCAAGTTTCGGGTCGCCGAGCGGGAGAAGCGGCATTTGCTTCAGATTGAAAGCAAAGAGCCCAAGCCACAATCCGCCAAGCGCGATGGGCAAGACAATGTCCAGCCAGGTAGGCATGGCGCGAGAAGTGAATTCCGGACGCGTCATCCAGAATAGATCCACAAGACGCATGAAGATGAGCCACATGGCGATCTTCGGGAGCACTTTCGCGTTGCGCTTCACATCCTGCGAGAGGAGCAGGAAAAAAGGCACGAAGAAATGGAACACCAGCACGATTACCGCGACGACGCCCCAGCCGCCGTACAGCCGCGTGCGATAGAAGCTGATTTCT
>WNFI01702412.1_pt1 | contig 25164 bp, 29 predicted proteins | sample 5400471 | NCBI WGS metagenome assembly WNFI01 (sample SAMN13153348, study PRJNA577476) | soil metagenome | isolation source: 100 cm saprolite on Douglas fir-dominated hillslope | place: USA:California | collected 2013-09-17 | reverse complement strand
TAAAGAGTGGTATGTAGCTAGCCTTGATTGTTCAAAAAACATCCCGACTCGGGGAGAATCATGTCTCTTCAAGGAAAGAGCTGGTATCCGTTTTATAGGTAACCAATTCTCAAGTTAATCACTTTAGCTGAGACGACCTTGCAGGCTGGGATGTCTGTTATTTCGATGTATACTCGTGCTTACGGGGTTTAATAACTAGTTTCATATCGGCTTCCCACCGCCACAAATTAACATGTACTATATGACACGGTTTATTTCACACAAAGTCAATTTATCATCGCTTTCACGTCTTAGAACGCGGGGACCTAGACATTGTAAAGTTGAAGAAAAGTCTCAAGGAGGGAAAAGGATGGAGTTTTAGGAGCGTCCAAGTATTGAAAAGGGGCAGATATATGTGCAAAGCGAGATTAGACTAGGAGTGGGTAAACAGGATGGCCACGCCGTGCTCATTCAAGCTTTGCGAGTTGGAATGCCAGGTAGTAAACAAGTTGGGGAGTATGGAATGGCGCTGGACCGGATCACAGTCTGGGTGAGATCAGAGCGGCATCGGTAGGTACGGATCTAGAGTACATGTGTAGCATCGCAGGTACCCACCCGGCAACTCAGTACGCTGCAACCGACTTGACTCTCCACGCAACTATTGGGCTATTACTTGAGAGGTAATTGTCTCGTGAATTAACGGCTGGGAAGGCTGACAATAGGGGGGTACAGAGTGAGAGTTATATTCAGTGACGGCAAACTGAAGGCATGGTCCGGTGTCGCTGAGAGCCGTCCAAGACGCATCAGAAAATAACTGGTGAACAGATCCGGAAGTGATTCAATTCAGACCGGCTATAGATAAGCCGGTCTGTGTGAACATTCCTCAATACCTTTTAAGTGTTCGACACCCGCCCAACCCTGTCCTCTCTGTCCCTACTTACCAAGTAACACATTAAACCATGTCTTACTCGCTGTCCAACTCCCGCAAGGCTGCCGTCCTCGAAAAGAATGACGACGACGTCGTCATCGTCTCTGCCATCCGAACTGCTCTCACCAAGGTAAACCAACTCTTCTCCTTTCTCCATACCACACTTAACAGAGCCTTCTTTTTCTTTTTTTATTACTTCTCCGTTACACTCTTCTCGCTTATCATTCAACTTTCCACCTCATCGAATCCAGGGCGGAAAAGGTGGCTTCAAAGATACCTACCCCGAAGAATACCTCGCTGCTGTCTTGAGAGAGGTGTACACTCGTGCCAACCTCGATCCTGCTCTCATCGGTGAAATTTCAGTCGGCACCGTCTGTCCTCCTGGTGGAGGCGCTACTCCCGCCCGCATGGCAGGTTTTGCCGCCGGCATTCCTTACACCGTTCCGTTGCAAACCATCAACAGACAGTGCTCCTCTGGCCTTGCAGCTGTTAATCAGGTTGCTAACGCCATCGAGGCTGGTCAGATCGATATCGGTATCGGTGAGTTTCATCCTAACTTGTTTAACGCGGCTGATGACTAATGGTAATCGGACATAATAGGTTCGGGTGTGGACTCCATGACCATGTTCTATGGCCAACACATGTTCCCATCTCGTTTCTCTGAAACTGTTCTCTCCAACCCTCTCGCAGCTGATTGTCTCGTTCCTATGGGTATCACCTCTGAAAATGTCGCAGCCCGATACGGCGTCACTCGTAAAGACCAAGACGCATTCGGAGCTGAATCCATGCAAAAAGCCGTCAAAGCCTTGAAAGCAGGTCTATTCAAAGATGAAATCCTCCCTATTAAAGTGAAATGGACCGATCCCAAGACGAAACAAGAAAAGGAAATCCTGGTCGATCATGACGATGGGATTCGAGAAGGTGTAACTCCGGAGGTATTGGCCAAATTGAAACCTTCGTTTAAACCTGATGGAACGACGACGGCTGGAACAGCTTCTCAAGTATCAGATGGTGCTGCTGCTGTACTTTTAGCACGTCGAAGCGTGGCTAAAAAGTTGAATTTGCCTATTATTGGTAAATTTGCAGCTGCTGTTGCTGTGGGTGTTCCTCCCGATATTATGGGTGTCGGACCTGCATTCGCGATTCCGAAAGTGTTGGAAAGGACGGGGTTGAGGATTGAAGATATTGATTTGTTTGAGATTAATGAGGCGTTTGCTAGTCAGGCGGTTTATTGTGTTCGGGAGTTGAAGATTGATCCGAAGAGGGTGAATCCTCAGGGTGGAGCTATTGGGATTGGACATCCCCTTGGGTGCAGTAAGTGTTGTTTTCTTCTTTCTTTTGTGGATGGATCGGATGGGTTAACAATTTCTATCTATTCTCAGCTGGGGCTCGTCAGATTGTTACGGGTCTTGCACGTACGAAGAAGACGGGCGAGAAGATCTTTGTTACCTCGATGTGTATTGGATCGGGTATGGGTATGGCTTCCGTCGTCATCAACGAGCAGAATTGAGCGTTGCCTACTCTCTCTCTCTCTCTCCCACTCCCTCTTTTTGTCTGTGGCCAAGTTGTTTTTCTTCGTATTTCATCCATCGACGTGTTTTTGTACAAATGGCGGGGGTCACGATAGCTCCCTCGTGGCTAGGTTGGGGAGCTTAGATTGACGGATGGGGAAAAGTGCAATGTACAGTAACATATGTAGTCGGGATGATGTTACGACGATTTTTTAATCAAATTCATTCGGTCCGAGTTCTGCCAGTGGATGGACGGCGCCCCCTGTTGCAAGTTCCTTACATATGACATTTTGATATAGAGAGCGGGATTGACGACAAAGTTGAAAGAGATCGATATATAGGGCCCTTGAAGGAAAGCAGGCAGGTATATGTAGCTCCTCCATGATACATGATGATGATTGATAGATCAAATTTAATTGTTACTCCGCAGTGCATGCATGTAACGGAGTGATTTCCTCCGGGACGACGATCACGCGCGTGCACGACGATTTTGTTACCCCCGCGGCCTCGTATATATATAGCATATAACGCGCGTGGCTGTTTGGGGTTAGTATCATTCCTCAATTAACCGTACACTGACAGATGAAAGCTCAATTAAACTTTATGAGTCATCGTATGAAATTCCTTCCTGGCTGGGCTCTCTCCTATTAAATTTTGGGGTGGCTAAAATGTAACTTCTAAAATATAAGTTCTACTAGTAAATAACCGCGATGGTGTCGATACTGGGGAGCCAACCTGAGACCTGAGATTTTGGTTTTCAACCTGTCGTACTTGAAGAGTTTCTGCATGCAAGACAGAACTTGAGTTAATATTGTATCAAATGGAGTAAATATTGAGCTCATTAGCAATCCTCATCCTGAAAAGTGGATAGCTGTACTGATGCCACCCAGCCTGGTACATTGATGGTGTCAAGTACATCTCCAAAGTGCAACTCCGACGAGGTCATAAAGTCGATGCCAGTGGAGGAGTTTAGCTAAATTATAATCAAAATGAAATAACTTCGATTATTATAAATCCCTGTTTTAGCACAGTAAAGGAAGTTGAGATCTTATCCAAATCCTGGCACAGAGACCTTAAGCACATGCACAAATCCGTCAGATTTGTGGTTTAAATCTGCAGATGAGTTTTTAGGATATTTGAATACTCGTTTGAATTTATTTCCGACTGGGACACTCGCGCTACTATAAGGTGCTTTTGCTACTACTATTTAGGTATCGGACCTGAGGATTTGTGCAATATGTAGTATACCGCCATCTAACAACTTCAACTTTTTTTATGAAGATGATTAATTAATTAGACATTAAGAATGCTCCATGGTATAGAAATCATCGATACAAATTTATGTTTGTCTAATCGTGTAGTTCTCAAGTATGACAGCCAGGTTAGAGCCCATTTCTTTTGCTCTCCCTCCCTCACACCCACACCTGACCCATCGATATCTTATTGGTAATGTAATCGGAATCTCTTTACACCATATATATGCCTCTATGTGAGTACTCGTGTTATAGCCAGTGTTTGGTACACACCTCGGCCGGCCCGTTCATAAAATTTCACATCCAACATCGTGATGAGTCAAAGTAATGAACAATAAAAGTGATCTTAGCGTTACAGAGCACTACAAGGTCGGCCCCACTACCCACTTGATGGTATCTACTATTAACCTTGTCTAGAGAAGCAGTCTATCATAGTACGAAAGAGTCTGCCCAGTTGTTGACCACACCCCTCCCCTTCTCATGCACCTCAAATCGCTTCACATCTCTTGACACAATCACCGGATGGCTATTCACCACCCCATCAATATATGGCAACTTCTTCTTGAGATGTGGAATACTGTTCAAGTTATTCGCAATCCGTACCTGCAAAGGTGTCAGTCTTGGCCTAAGGGTTGTGGTCTTGGAATCGGATGACTCCTGCGTTTCAGCGGAGTACCTAGTGTTGAATTGCCGAGAAGATGTCCCAGTAGCACGGGCAACGGTGGAGCGTTCGACGTCCACATAGGTCTCGGCTGTTGCCAAGGCATCATCTACGTCTTTCTCAATGTTGTGGAAGAGAGAACGAAGGTAGTTGGACCGCGACGCATCTGCTTCTAACAGGCGTATGCGCTCTCGAGAGGCCCGAGAGGCGAGGAAGAGGCGGACGACGACGATCATGATGAGGAGTGGGACGAGGAGTGGAAGAAGAATGATCACGATCTGAAAATACAGTAGCATAAGCGTTGTCAGGCTAATAGGTGGGGAAGGTTCGGTCACGTACGATATTGAAAGGCCAACGCATCTGTAATGCAGAGGGGACGTATATCTTCGATTGAAGAGATCTGAAGTAGGCTAGAGATAGGAAGGGTGGTGCAGGCGGTGGTGGTGGTGGCGCATCTGGAAATCGGTACGATTCCATTAGAGGTGTATACTTCTTGTCTAGTTTCCTGCACCAGTATTGGAAGCAAGGTTTAGAATGTGATTCGATAGATACAACAAGGGGACATACACTTGAAGCCCATTGACATGGCGAGCGAGAAAGGGGTCTTCGATTTCAATCGCAGCCGAAAGATAAGGTACTGTAGTATCATTTATGCTAGAATGCCATAAGAGACGAATCTCGAAGCGGGGAAAGGGTACATACCTATTGGCGTATACAACGATATGAGGGAAGAGGAATAGCCCCTTATAGAATATGCTTTCTAAGGACATGATCTTGAACAGAGCGAAACAAGCACGTCTCCACATTACAAACACACCTGTACGACTCATTATGTCTAGCAATGGCCGCCCTTCCGGTCCATCCCACTTATCTATCGCATAGAATTGCTCCCCGGTCCGACTCAGGAGCCTCGGGCCAAAGGTGGCAAAAGTGCTCGAGAGATATGTGGGGTATCGTGGAATGCCAAGATGAGGAGTAGCTATGGTATTGAAATTGACTGGTTCCACATCCTTAAAGAAATCTGCATGGTGTAATGCTCCCACGACGTAACGCGCTACCAGGCCGCCGAGACTGTAGCCCGTGATGGAGAACTTTGTGACTCTGCCACCACGACATTGTATGTCTTGAATTCGTTCGTGTATCTAGAAGAAAGATCGGTCGAGTAAATAACGTTTGGAGATAGGGGAGAGGACTGACCTCTCGATGCCAATTCCCGAAGATGTTCGCAGGATCCCCACATACCTTCCGTGAAAATTAGTCTTAGTCTAAGTGAGGCACAGACCCACGACGCACCATGGATAAGAACCAAAAGATGTACTTTTCTCCATGGCGACGTGGCCGCGCTTGATGGTGAAGACTCGGGTCCCAGGTCGATGAGCACATCATTAGCGGCCCCTACATTTGTCATGTCGAATATATATTCAAGATCTATCTTCAGAGTAAAAGGCTCTGGTAACGTCTAGCGAGGCATTAACAAGGTGTGGTGAGCAGGGGTATTGATCAAGATCAATAAATAGCCATCAATCGACATGTCGCGTCCCGAACTAGCCGCACAAGGACACAAATGAATTGCCCTACGCGAAATTAACCCCTATATTGAGTGCAGATGCATAAGGAGCTGATCACTCGTATATACTAGTGTACCCCAAGAACCCCTTTCCCCTAGACGGTTCACTGATACACGCTCTCAGAAGACCCTCATTATACTGTAGCATTACTATTAGTATCGTTACCAATATTCATTCGAACGATACCCAACAACGCCATGCTCGCCTCTATCCTTTCTCCTCTTGATCTCGCTCTGCCACTTCTCGAACCACCGGGTCATTTTTCCTCGCCCCAATTCCGTCCCGACATTCACCGTAGCAATGATCCTCTCCCACCGTGTACTCAGAGCGAAGCAAGTTAACTCAAGGAAGGACGAATGCTCTGAATAAGGGACACCGTACAGCATGTGCTTGGAGGTCGAATTGCGCATGGGGGCAAGGGATGAGGGAAGAAAGGTTCGGGACTGCATGCGTGTTATGAGGGGTGCGAGTGCTGGGAGGGTGTCTGTTCCTGCAGGAGGGGAGTACCTGGTGATCCAAAAGAAAATGATCCCCAAATCGAAGCAGTGAGGCAAGGTTCATTACATAACATGCAAGAGCTTACGTCCACCCTGTAGGCCTAAATCCCACAACTCGGGTATAAGCACCCCTGAACTGCGCAAGGTAGTCTCCTATTTTATCGGTGTTCAGTGCGCCCAGAGGCACAAGATGTACCTGGGCTTCATATGGGTCATTTGTAAGTAGAGCATGCAACTCGGCGTCGTCTTGGCATCGCAAGATACTTGCTTTCCGCTTGTCACAATAGACCTTCGATGATAATGCATGAGCGATGGCTTTCACGATACGTTCTTTGCCGATCGAGTATGTCCTAGATAGATTAACGCGTCAGCTACGGCACGGCGTCGCCGACACGATGAGTCATTATTACCCAACCATAACCAGGAGACGTTCCTCGGACAACAACGGAGCTACCGAGGCATCTTCTTCCTTTTTGGGTATCGGTCGTGCCCATGCGTCAATGGACGGCTCCGTCTTGATTACAGTGTCTCCTAACGGAATCGACCCCGAACCCCTTACAACCACACCGTGTACCAAACTCTGCACAAGCGCGACGCATGCATCAATCACCTGCCTTTGAGGGGGAAAGCAGTACTGCGGGGGGCTGTGATATACTGAAGGAAATGCTCGGGTAAACGACGCTCACCTTAGGATTGAGGTACGTAGTATCAAGATAGATGATATCCAATTTCTTCCCTTTCACCGCTGGATGCAAGACGTGCTGAGGAGAAGCACGGAAGTCGCCGCAGTGGAGGTAGCGAAACACCCGCGGAGAGCCAACATGGGATGATTTAAACGTCGAGTCACCAGCATTGACCGTCTGGCATCCTTCGAAAAGAAACAGAACAGACCCAGGACCTGTCAGAAGGTATCACGTTCAACGTTAAAGGACAGACACCTAGACAGAACATACAATGATTGGCTTCAATAAGGGTGACGGTGATCTCAGTACCAAGTATTAGTGTCGGGGTATCCATCGGTAGTGAATGGACCCATTTCCCATCGACTCCGAGCATTAGCTTGATCAAATTTCCTGTTGTTTCTGGAGGGGCGATTAGCGGATTGAAGGGGTGGTGAACGCTCAAAATTCACCTGAACAGTATATGGGACCATTTACCCATTTCTCGTTCAGAGCAGTGTAGTGGTCTGAATGCGCGTGCCTATACAGAAAGCGTCAGCGCAACATCAACCGCGACGAAGGACTTTAAATATACGTTAAGAAGTAGGCTTTAACACCAGGTATCTTCCCGTAGCGAAACGCGTCCACGGCAATAGGCATGCCCTGCATGACTTTGTAGAAAGGGGTAAGTCTCCTCCTACCTAGACCTCCCTTCTGAGCCACGCGCTCTGCATCGAGTTTCGTACCCACTCGCGCATGATCCAACTCTGCTTGCTTCCATGCAGCATTCTCTTTATGTGAGGACATAAGGACAGAGAAAATGTTGGGTTTGTTAACACGAGCGGTGGTGGCTGGAACGGAAGGGTTCTGATGTGAGGCTACAGTCTGGTGGTCATTGATGCAGGTATTTATATGCTCCCTGGAATACTGAAAGGAGAGTTGAGCTGGGCGGACAGGCTAGGCTTAAAATACGCACCTCAGCCTCATCGAGGTCCACATCGTCAGTTGTCACACCATACTCATCTCCCCCTCCTTCATCGTCCAGATCCATCTCAGGCTCGCCCTCGATAGGTTCTATTATGTCGTCACCCATGACCCAATTAACAGTGGCTTGGTGGTCTTCATCATCGTGATCTAAGACGATGAGCTTGGATTTGCTCCGAGGCTCAAACGTAGTTTCTACAGCCTTCTCGTGGGATGAAAAATTGAAGGAAATTGGACTACATTCAATATTGATTGGATCTACTTGGCGAGATTTCTTCTGTGGTCGACCCAGGAAATGGGCGGGGTCCTTGTGCACCTCCTCATCGCCAGATGAATCATCTATTAATAGAGCGGTTTCTCTTGAAGAGCCATCGAGGATAGGACGAGAAGCTGAATGCTTGGTGGAGTCAACTGCAAAGGTAGTGGATGGAGTGTTAGCATCACTTTGTTGGTTGTGGGATGAAGCTGAACCGAAGAAATGCAGAAGGGTGGAAGATGATGCGGAGGTCCTCAGTTTCCGCCTGACCATGACATTTTCTGTAGGGGTTGAAGTTCTATGCCGAAGCGAATCTGACCATACAATCTGCGATCCAATTCAATAGCGGAGTTGGCCGTTTTATGGGATTCATTGTTTCGGGGCCGTCATTTAAGTTCAGTTGTCAACTTCCAGTTTTGGTTTCTGGCCGCTGCTCAGTGTCTTTTGTCGACTTGAAAGGCTGTCGTTTCACGATGGAGGAATATGAATCGATCACTTGGTCACATAAGTGACTCCGCAACATCGTTCACTGACCCTTTTTGGGGAAATTCTCCCTCACCTTTGCCTCGGGTACAGTAATGGAGCTTTTTGTTCTTTTGTGTAGCGATTCATCTTTCGGAAACTGCTGGTTTCCCGATCACTCCTTTCCAAGGTTATTGGTCTCGCATGCATTCGCTCCTAACCAAAACCGCTGGCACCTTTGATCCATACCGGTCTGACTCTACTTCTAGATTCCAGTGCCAAGGGTGACTCATCTTGGCTGTCGCATTTTGGAAACCGTTATGAGTCACTCTCTTCGATGACAACCGTAATCGGGACCGGATGAACCCTTGTTGCTGTCAGCTTGTCATGAATGGCAGTTCCGGAGTCATGCTACTCCTCAAGACCGTATAACTGTCCATTGTGCTCGCTCCATCCTGCAAGATCTGCAGTCTACCCCGTAACGAGACGCCGGAGTGTCAGCACTTGGACTTGAGCAACTGCTCTCATATTCACCCAGCTCCGCACACAGCACCGAGGCCACCAGATTCTTTTATCTTCTACGCCAAAAATCTCATGTCGTCAAAAAATCACCCTTCTGGCTCTAGTCAGGCCCAAGGCAAACGAGCGGCGGGCGATTCGAAGCATGTAGGCTCCGAGAATACCAGCCCCTGTGGAGCGGAGTCTTCTTTCTCCCAACACACAGCACAAGGTTTCAAGCCCTGGGTCCATAACCCTGCGGATATCACCCTATTTAATCCGCGCAGCCAATGGCAGAAGTTCGATCGATCGGTGAAGTACTCGACTCAGTGGGAACCTTCAGTACCTCCCGAGCAAGACCGCAAGGGGCGCGAATAATGTCCCGGAATTCTGAATACTCTCCTGTTGTTCGCCGATGTGGATCGAAAGAAGAATCATTATTTTGTCTTGAATCCTCGCGATACCTCCCGTCTCAAACCTAAATGGACCGAGTAGAACCGATTGCCGCCTCGAGTCTGCTAATTTATCCCGATCTTCAACACGGTTGGACCTGGAGTAATTTATCTTGGTAATCTGTAGTGTGCCAATTGTAGAATACCATATTGTATCTAGCGACACCCCTCTCACAATGACATCCCCGAATTTATGCGATAATTTCGATCTTTATTCATCCAAATGAGCGGTCGCACAATAGCGTCTAACGGAGTTACATGCGACCCCTAGAACCACATAACATACGGCAGTTGCCGTCCCTCGACATCTGGAACCGACGCGCTCCTGCGACACCTTCCGTCATGGTTCAGAGCTTACAGGATTACCTTCATAAGAAAACGGTCATATCTCGCGAGATTGTACGCTCTTAAGTACGTGTCTCGTGTCCTGAGGTTCACGATCTACCATCCAGGTCACCTACCGTATCCTAAGTCGCGAATTCTCCATACATGTTAATGAGGCAAAGAAGTAAGTGAAAATGTCTGTAACTTCTATTTTGCTCAAGTGTATGCTAGGGAATTGGAAAGGTTTTATCTTGCAAACTTGAACGGTCCTACTCAGGTCCACGCGACATACGTTCTTTCGGGGGTAACAGTAACTTTGCCCCAAGACCCAGGCACTCCGAGTATAGGCAGTGAACACAGCGGAAATGTGCCTACATCCTCTTCCCGCCCTACATCTCTGGCTCCCTCTTCCGTAATCCTAATTGTCCGCGAGGAAAATCTCGAAAGTATGTGCTAGTATTCCTTGCATCATGCCAACCATATACAATACTACCTGTAGAGATAAAGTGCCAATTTAGCCGGATTTCCGCAATACACCTATATAGCATATCTCCCTCTCCTCTCATCGTATGTGATTCTCTGCCTCGGATCCCTCCCGTCTCGTGGTAGCCAACCGTTATGATATAGGATCCCGCCCTTCTTACTACCACTTCAGCTACTGTTCGAAACAAGGACGACGCCTCGCGCAACCCAGATTACGCCAAGCTGATCGGCACGACACTAAATCCATACTGGGACGAAAAGATCAAGGGAAAAGTAACTACCCATACTGTCCCTGTCAAACCTGGACCGAAGGCAGCACCGAAACTTCCAGGTCCTGGTCCTGTAACCGGACTTGTGACCAAAGTCGTCGAGGGTACTTCGAGCAAACTACCGAGGGTCGAGGAGAAGAGAAGAGCTGGGACTCTTGATTGGGGAAAGGCAAAAGCAAAGGCCAAGGAAGAGGAGAAGAAAGATAAAAAGCCAATGAAGACAATGGACAACCTGAAGGTGTGTCTTCTACTCTTTCATGGTGATAATAAACGGAAACTTATATGTGTGCTTCTGCCCAGGCCGCAATACCCGGCACACTGAAGGACGAGACCCATGAACCGACAACATCTGCACTGACAAAACCAAAACCCTCTGCGTCATCTAAAGCCCCCGAGATCGAAGAGGAGGCTTCCACATCGGTCAAGCCCTCTTCGAGAACCTCCGCTCCATCCACTACCGCCACTGTACCCAATGGCCGTATAAGAAAACGTATCTTTCTCTCGGATGAAGAAGACGAGGACTCAGAACCTCCGAAGGTATCTACAGCCAAAACCAAGGACTCTCCACTGAAGAAGAGGAAGTCCACTGCTCCAGAAACCAGCGATGACGGCTCGATGGGGGGCGTCTCGAAGAAGTTGAAGAGCTCGAGATTGATGGTCACTTCCGATGAAGATGGGGATATTGGGATGATCGGTGAGAACACTGGATTGTGCACAGTTGGCAAATGCTAATGGTAAATTTTTGGGCGGTAGCGAAGAACAAGCAAGAGGGCTCTTCCAACGGTGGATCTGAGAGCAGTGAGCCCGAACATACACCTCTCAGTACCAGCGAGTTGCGGCGCAAGATGCGGGACCCTCGGCTTAAAGGGGGACAAAAGCAGAAGGACGAAGACTATGGTATTGACGCTGCTGCTGCTAAAGCCAAGCAGGAGAGAGCTAAAGGGGCGCGGAAGAAAGGTCCAAAGGGGAGAAGGAAGGTCCAAAAGACCAGGACTTACAAAGATGCAAAGGGGAGGACTGGTAAGCAATCTCGTTATCGCGGGCTGGTCCAATTGCTTATGAATGTGTATCAGTCACGGAAGACTATTCATCTTTCGAATCGGCTTCCGAGGTCGAGGATGGCAAAGGCTCGATAGAAGCCGGATCTTCCAGGAAGTCTTCATCCAGAGGAAAGGCGAAGCCTTCTGGACGAGAAGAGTCTGAAAGTGATCGCAACCCGCCAACAACTACAAAGGCATCCATGATTGAGGACAGGAAGCCATCTACTTCGAGTGCCTCGAAGAAGGGACCATCAGTTGCATCTTCAAAATCGGCCAGTACTGTTGACAAGTCAAGGAAGAGCGGGCAGCAAACACTTGCTGGATTTTTTAAAAAGTGACTCATTGATCCTCATCCACATAAGTACATCGTTCGCTTCTGCATTATTCATTTAGTGTGGAATCCTATCCTTGTATTGAAGTTTTCTATATCTGTACCTCGGGATGCATGATGAACGCTGTCGATGAGATCTTCCTGTTATGGACCTTTCAATTCAAAACATTCGGCATTCGCCCGTCTGTAACTCGGACTCACCGTTGGTGAATGGATTGTGCTTCCTCGCTGCCTAAAGCAACATCCAGGGGCATGAGCACACCCCTTGTCTGAATGGAACAAGATTCATTTCGTGATCAAAGCCAACAGTCTTCGTCCATCGACGCTAACCAGTCAGATTTATCGGTCCCTACCATCCGCGCAAGTGCTCGCGTCCGTGCCGCGAAGCAAAGAGAACAGCAATCAGAGCCTTCGACGTCCACCCAAGCCACCCGCTCATCAATAAACCTTCGTAGTCGGATAATCTCCTCTGCTCCAACCAGAGGAAAACAAAAGGAATCGAATCGGTGGATAACATTCTACTGCATAATACCTTCATTCATGCTGACAATCGGTTCGCGGTTTGCATAGCATCCGTCGCTCAACGGCGTCTACACCAACCACCGTCGCTCCTGAGGAATCCACCGTTGATAAGAAAGGAAAGAAACGAGCGGCTCCTGAACCGTCGCCATCACCATCCGCCTCTAGTGCCGAAATCGACGAAGAACTATCAACCAAGCACTCTCCTCCCAAGAAGTTCCGTAAAACCCGCAACTCAAAAGTTGCAACAGAAGCCGCAGCCATTTCCACGAAGGCATCAGAGACGAAGAAGCCTATGAGCAAAAGGAGTAAACTGAACGCCTCGGGTGCCAAAAGCAAAGCCACGAGGTCAAGAACAAGTGGTGGGTCGTCCACTCTTCTTGATGGTGATGTCGAGATGTTCGATGTGGACATGCCGTTCGAGAATGACTATCCTGATGAACCCATGGAAGCTCAAGAGAAACTCCCTGAACCCGAAGACGAGGACCCGGATGACCCTCCCGATCAATCCAAAAATGATGGAGACACTACTAGCAACAACGTCCAGCCACCAAGTACTGTCACCACTGCTTCGGATGCGCCTCCTGCTCCACCAACACCGTCAACAGACACACTTGCCATGTTTGGTGGTGATGCCTCATCGGCTGCCATGGCTCTCTTTGGCAGCGATTTCCGTTCTCTAGGAGCCCATATGCTGGCCCAGTCTTCAAAACTTAAAGGGTACCTCTCTGCGCTCAAGCCCGCCTCTGATCCTACTGTCCGGTTCGCCGCCCTACAAGAGCTTAATGAGCTTCTCGTTATGAGTAATGAGGATACTCTCTCTGGGTACTTCCAGGTTGATGCCTTTGTCAAAGAGCTAGTAAGTATTCTTGGTGGGAAGTCGCCGGCATTGGATGACGATGAAGGCGATGATGTGGACGAAGATCGGGACGAGGAAGACGAGGATGCCGCCCTTGCTGCTGCTCTTGCCATGAGCGGGGGTGCTGTTTCTCATGGAGATGAGAACCCGGAGGCTCAGGTGCTTGCGAGTCGATGTCTGTATAACCTCATGGAAGCACTTCCGGGGAATGCACACACAGTCGTCTATCACGGAGCCATCCCTGCCCTTTGCAGTAAACTTCTTGAAATTACATTCATTGATTTGGCCGAGCAAAATATAAGTGTAAGTCATTCCGTTTTTATTCTGGTGTCTATTGTTTAGGTTGCCCTGTAGACGCTGGACAAAATTTCCGAGGAGTGTGCAGGTGCCGTGGCCCGCCAAGGAGGCCTTCCAGCCCTTCTCAACTTTCTGGACTTCTTTAATACTTCTGTCCAGCGCACAGCTCTCCATGCAGCTGCCAATTGCTGTCGCAATGCTTCGGCTGAAATCTTCAAGACGATCCGTGAAGTCTTTCCTATCCTTCGCAACGTCCTATCTTATCCTGATCAGCGTCTTGTCGAGAGTTCTGCACTCTGTGTCATCAGGATCATCGAGAGCTATCATCGCTCGCAGTCAGAATTACTTGAGGAGTTAATTCTTCAGGATGACTTAGGAGTGATCAGAGCAATCAACAACCTGCTCAATCCAGCAGCAGGCAGCTCAGTGACACCCGGCTCCACGTATACACTCCTCTTGCGAGCACTGAGCACTGCTGCAAAATCGAGCCCTAAGATTGCCATTGCTCTCCTCGAGGCGGATATCGTCAATATCGTTTATCAGCTCCTTACTGGCGTGCTACCGTCCGGCGAGGTTTCAGGGACAGCCCCAGGAACTTTGGCGGACATGGCTGTCATGCAGAATTTAGCGCATCGGCCGAAGGACCAAGTTGAGGAGGCACTTAGTCTTGTCTCGGAACTCATGCCTCCGTTACCGAAAGGTGAGTTGACACAATGGGCGAGTATACTAGATGCCGTGTTTAAATAATTTTCATGCAGATGGTGTTTTTGATCAGCGTGCGTACTCAGAGAAGGCACTTGCGCGCCTCACCAAGGCCAAGGCGAAAGCAGAACGAGCGGCGTCGAAGCCTAATAAGTCAGTGGGGACGGACACTCCTCCAACAGACGAGAACATGGAAAGCGTCACTCCAAAGGACCCTACTTCCACGACGCAAGACACTGCAACCCGCGTCTCATCTCCCAGTGCATTAACAGAGCTTCCGTCAGCGCTAGCCGTGACACCACCCGAATCGCGTCAGAGCATTTCGGCTACCCGTTTATCAATGCTTCGTGCGAAGCCCCAGCTGGTCAATAGATTTATGGGGCTCATTGTTCCAGTCTTGGTGGAAGTTTATGCGGCAACCGTCGCGCTCACCATCCGTACGAGGGCTTTGACTACTCTGCTGAAAGCTTTCTCGTTCCTAGAAAGCTTTACGCTGTTAAAAATAGCTGAGGTGAGTTTGGGTACACGGCATGTCATATCGAGGCCTTAATCTCTTACGCGCCCGTAGAACGTACCTGTCGCCAGTTTCATTGGTTCCATCCTATCCTCTAAAGATCAGCCATCTCTAGTAGCCAGTGCTCTTCAGCTCGTCGAGCTCCTACTGATCAGTCTTCCATCTGAATACACGGCAGCGTTTCGGCGTGAGGGTGTATTACATGAAGTGACAACCATTGCTGACCAAGAGCTTACTCCAAAGCCTAAAGCTGAGTCCACCAATTCCCCCAATCCATCTGCTTTGGGGGACGGTCCCAACATGAGCGCCGCGTCGCTTATTATTACATCGTCTTCGTCGCTCAGGCGCTCTGCTCCCTACCTGGATTCGCAAGATGCAAACATTCTCCGGGCTCGTGTCGTCAGGTTCAAATATTTCTCTTCTCCTTTCGACTCAGGTGCTGGTGGACAAGACACATTCGCGTTGTTACAGAATCTTGTCATGAGGATCGCTAATACTGCTGCAAGCGAGGGGGAGTACAAGGAGATGCTGAATAGCATTGCTAAATTTTTTGAAGGCAAAGGCACTGGTCTCTCTAGTTTCGAACTGTTGCAAAGCGGACTCGTGGACGAACTTTTGGCTTTCGCGACTTCCGAAGCACGAGAAGGTATATGTTGTTTGGAACTCGCACTGGCAGTTGTCCTGACCGCGGACGCTTTGCTAGTTGACTTGGATCGCCGTCGCGAGCTCTTGGTCTCCTCATTTAGTCCTCTGCACACTCCACCCGCACCCTCTTCATCGTTCGCCACACTGGTCAAGCGGTTGCAAGAGAGTCTGACGAGGATAGAGTCATTCGAAGTTGTTACGGTAACACCAGCAGGAGATGGTATGACACCCTTAATGGGATCCTTGGGTTATCCCTAACCCCTCTCCATTCTGCTAGATTCAAGGCGTAACTCCGCATCTCTTCTTGCCCGCCAGTTGCGACTCCGGCTTGTAGGAGAAGGTGCTGATATACCCAAGAGCTGCACTAATATCACCGTCTCCATACATGCAATTGCCACTTTCCAAGCGTTATACGATTACCTTCGACCTAGGCTGTCTTCGCAGGGCCTGCCACCCTCCCGCATATCTGGGATGCTCGCTGCTTTTGCTGCAGCAGCAGGCCTTCCTCCCGGTGTTCTTTCTCGTCCGCCTCCTGGCTCCGCCTCGCAGCCGCCCTCGGAGCGTAATAATCTGGAGAGTGCTAGTTCCTCCGCCGCTGCACAAGCTGAGCCATCGTCTTCCGCGACAATGGGCCCTTCGACGTCTGCTTCAGGCACGTCCAAGGTCGGCAAGGAATCCAAGCGAGAGCCTACTAGAAGAAGCCGAAGGTTGAGTGCAAAAAGCGCCAGATCCTCCGGGATTTCTGCATCTATTGGATCTGATATACCAGCCACCGCGGGTACCCCTTCATCGGCTCCTGCTGAGTCAACCCTCGGTCCTTCTAATGAGATAATTGATATGGATGGTCCGGATGATGATTTTGTTGATACCGGAGTTGATACGCAGGCAAGGGCTCGGTTTGAATAGCCTGACATTCGTTCTCACCTTTCGTGCAATAGATGTTTGGTGATGGAGAGGATGAGCCTTTACCGGCCAACGAGAAGACTGTCAGCGTTGCCGTAGCAGGTGAAGGCAAGGTCGTTGCACAGACGCCTGATGGTACTCGTGTTGCAACTCCTAACCCATTCCGAGAAAAGGAACTTCCTCCGCCATCAACCACTCGGTCCTCCTATGCATCTGCTGTGAAGGCGCCGCCTAACGACTGGCATATTGAATTCACAATTGAGGGACACCCAATTCCGCTCGATACAACTGTTTACGGTGCCATCCATCAGCACGAAGCTCGCAAGTCGAACAAACCATCCCAATATCTTGGCACAATATGGGCTGGCGTGCATACTGTCAAATTCAAGAAGATTCCGGGGCCGGCACCCGTAGTCAATAGTACGTACAATCACCGTTTTATTCAGTATTCTTATCCGAATCTACCTTCAGATACAGACGCTCTTGAACGCTTCACGAGCTCAGCCTCAATATCTGATGATTCCGTGACCTCTAGGATCCTCCGACTCCTTCGAGTCTTGTATGAGTTGAACACTGAGCTTCAAGAGGAAAGTATGAATGCGGTCAATTACAGGGCCCTGCCAGAACCCGCATTTGTCAACAACAAGTTGACGGCGAAGTTGACTCGCCAGTTAGAGGAGCCCATGATCGTCGTAAGGTGAGTATTCGAGAATTTAATTGGCGCGCATCTAATACTTCAGTGTATCAGCGCATGTCTTCCCGACTGGGCGACAGATTTGCCTCAAAATTACCCGTTCCTTTTCCCATTCACAACTCGCTTCACCTTCCTCCAATCTACTTCGTTTGGATATGCTCGACTCATGAACAAATGGCAGACTCAGAGTGGGAGGAATGATAACTCGTCGCGTCGCGATGATAGCACTCACTCGCTAGGGCGGCTCCAAAGGCAGAAAGTTAGAATTTCAAGAAAGCACCTCCTCGAATCTGCCATAAAAGTTTTGGAACTGTATGGTTCCTCAAGCTCCGTTCTTGAGGTTGAATATTTTGAGGAAGTAGGAACAGGTCTCGGGCCCACTCTTGAATTCTACTCCCTGGTGTCTAAGGAATTTGCAAGACGAAACATCAAAATGTGGCACGACAACGATGTAAACCTTTCGGGACCATATGTCCACCACCCAATTGGACTATATCCAATGCCCTTTAGTTCATCAGATATCACGAAGGAGGGAAAGTCAACGGGAAAGTGAGTTCTCTGTTCATCGTGCCTTCCAACGGTGAGCGTGGCTCATTGTTCAAACAGAAAAAGGAGCGATATTTTCCGACACCTGGGACAATTTGTTGCGAAGGCGCTTCTGGATTCTCGTATCATTGACATCTCGTTCAACCGTGTTTTCCTGCGTTTGGTGCTTGGCCGTGACGTCCCCCGGACTATTGATACGTTAATGGTGAGGCGATCATTGATTATAAAACACAAGCGCGTACCAACATTGTTCCTCAGGCGATCGACAATGGACTAGGAAGATCACTGGCCCGCGTTCAAGAGTATGCTACAGCAATTAAACGGATTCGTGAAGACCCAACATTGGTAAGTATTTGACCACCAAGCCTGTCACTAAACTCAGCTGAAACGTCTCAGTCTGAATCGGAGTCGAAAAACGCTTTGGAATCCCTTCGTATCAATGATGCTTCACTTGATGACCTTGCATTGGACTTCACAACTCCTGGGTATGATATTGAACTCAAGGTCAGCGACTCTATCCGCTGTGTTACCCCTACACCACTACAACTAACACATTACTAGCCTGCTGGATCCAGCATTAACGTTGATTATATTAACGTTCAGGAATATATCGACCTCGTTCTGGACAGGTTCCTTGGTGTAGGAGTCAAAGTCCAAGTTAAGGCCTTCCGGGAAGGCTTTTCAAAGGTCTTCCCAATCTTGGACCTTCAGATCTTCACATCGGATGAGATTCTCACCATTTTTGGGAACTTGGAAGAAGATTGGAGCACGGAGAGTGAGCGACGTACCCGAATTGATTCCTGACAGTAACTAACTGTTTCCTCAAGCACTATCGGAGGCTCTCAAAGCAGATCACGGCTTCAATACAGACAGTCGCTCATTCCGCGATCTCCTGCGAGTAATGTCATCTTACGACCTCAGTACCCGAAGGGAGTTTCTCCAGTTCGTGACTGGGAGCCCGAAGTTGCCAATAGGAGGTACGTCATTCGGGTTGCAACTATTCAGCAGCTCACCATCACTCAAGGTTTCCGCGGCCTGAACCCCCTTCTTACTGTTGTTCGTAAACCGCATGAGACGCCGCTCACTCCAGACGACTACCTCCCGAGCGTAATGACCTGCGTCAACTATTTGAAACTTCCCGCCTACAGTTCAAAAGCAGTCCTTGCAGAGAAGTTACAAATTGCCATGAAAGAAGGTGGTGGAAGTTTCCATCTGTCATAATATGGATTCATGCGTTTTCATCGCTCTTTGTTCTTATCTATCCCTAGCAGCCTATGCGGACGGGCATTCCTCTCGTGCTATTACTCACAGAATAGAAGCAGCATTTTTTGAGCGCATGCGTGATACCGCAAGTTGACCGAGGATGGGATGTCTTCATGGACGTTAGCGACGTGTGCGCAAGCGCTGACGTTCCGCCTCAACCCAGCCCTATTAGCATGCACCTTACATATTAAAATTAAAGCCTTCTGCATTCGAGAACAGGCTAGCAATATAACCCAAGTCCATCGTTCCAAGCCTTTGCAATGTCATTAGTTTTCCCCTCCCATCTCGACCTTGCATGCGTTAGAAGCCGCTTCTCAGAGGTTGGTGCATAATCATATTCCCCTCATGAATAAATAAACAAATAGATAAATAAGATAAGCCGCCTATAAGCCAGGCATTGGGCCTGGCGTCAAAGAGCAACATGAGAGAGAGAACAAAGAAAAGGGAAAGTGCGCTGATCAATTCAGGCTCACAAAAGTGAGGAAGCCCTGGTGACCGTAATCATTGTGCTATTTCGTCATGATACCTGTCAGCTGGCTTAACCTCATCGTGGAAAATCCGGCTAGATCCCCTAGGCTGCCCAATAGCGAGTGCTCAACTGCCTGTTGATCTATGAGGGAGAATATTAACTCAGCTCGGAAAGCCTTGTGCCTATTCTTATCAACATGGCAAACTTAGTAACCTCGTGAATGTTCATCAACTGAGTTGGCTTGCCAATCGAATGGTAACACTGACAGCTTCCATTCTCAACGGTGGCATCAGAACACATCAATACAACGTCGAAACTGTACTGGAGCCATGACCTCGCATGGGCGCAAGTGAAGGGAAAGATCTCATTGTTTGAGCTGAATAAGGTTGGATAGGAAATTAGATTGCGTAGAGTCATAGTTTAAATCACAATTGTGTATTAGGAATAAGACTAATTTCAGTCCACCGCTGTAAGAATCATTAGTGAACCAGCTTCAGTTCAGCACCGAGGCGAACTGTTCATCCACGCTTTTGTCATCAGTTCATGAATAGCACTCCTTATGGTTCAACGCACTCACATTGCTTCTCTGCTGGATGAGCCACCCCGTAGGCTTAATAGTGCCCCCCAGTGCTCGACGCTGATGCTCGAGGACGACTCGCATGCCTATTTCGTGAACATAGCCGAGCATCAAGGTCTGTTCCGTTTGATAGCGCTGCTCAGCCTCCTTCAACCTTGTCTGTGTGAAAATGATAGGTTAAGGATAAGTCGACTCGATAAGGGAAACAAAGGACCTTTGATCGTTTGAGATCTTCTTCAAGCATGCTTATCTTGTTTCTGAAACTTTCTTCGGCTTCTTCGAACGATGAACCAGACTATAGCCGATTGTTAGCGTAGCACGCAGGTGATATGAAAATGGCGCACTCCAGATACCAGGGTACGGTTCTCCTTGATCATGCGGTCCTGCTCTTTGATGAACTGCGGGAAAACCCATGAAATATTTAACCAAAGCATTTCACATATAACACACACATGTTTCATCTTCAGTAGCTTCTCGTGCGATGTACGTACTTGCTCCTTGAGAGTGACATTCTCCTCATGTAGACTGAGTAGCCGTGCTTTCAGGTCCTCGGGTAGGTCATTCCCAGCAAATGACGCTCGAAGATCTCTGGATACTAGAGGTAAACAGCGGAAATACTGAACGGAAGAACGGATACAAACGTTAAGTTGCGCTCGCGCTCCAGCATTTTCTCGCGTTGCCCAATTCCTTCGCTTTGCAGGTTGACTTTCTCCAAGAGAAGAGTATTGATCTGTTCCAGCTGCATCTTGTTCTTCTCCTTTTGCTCTTGAAGCTGAGATTGTAGTTTTTTTAATTGACTTTCTAGTGCATTTTTGTCTTCACTGACAGACTCTCGAAGAGTAGCCAGTATGTCGAGTTGATCTTTATTTACCAAATTCACTGTCACGATGAAGACCAAAACGAGAGTTCTTCAGAAAGCTGAAAGAAACAAGTGTAACTTAACTCACAGTCAGATTTGGCGATGACCAACTCGCGACACTGTGAATCAAAGTCCACTTGCAGTTGGGCGTACTCAGTTTGAAGCTTGTCTAGCTGCTCCGAGAGCTCATTAAATCGTTGTCTCAGTGCTATCGCTACCTCGGCACTGGAATGCTCACGTCACATAATGGATATGGGAAGGTATGATTATACTTACCCGTCACCGGATTTTCCACTCCTGATTTCATCCAGCTGGTTCTGGAGCACGAGATTCTTCCGGTGTGTAGCGAGATAGTCAGCTTCATACCGCGCTTTGACTCGGTTTGCATCTTCGAGGAGGTTCTCGAGAACAATGACGCGGCTCGCGCCCGTGGAATTATTCTTCGCCTCCTTAAGATCCAATTTGAGCCTTCTGATCTGAAGCTTGAGATCTGTCATCGTTCGTCCACTGATCGCGTCATCGAGTTCGCCGCCAAGGTTGGACTCTTCACCAAGATCAAGGTCAGACTCGCTACTCCTGCCGTTCGAGCCGCTCATAGCTGTATTGCGATGAGAGCCCACACGGTTTCCGGCATCCGAAAGCTCGAGCTCCTTCACTTTCTCCTGGTACAGTTCGAGGGCCTCCGCATCCTGCAGCCGCTCCTGAACAGTAATCTTCAATTTCTTGTTTAATTGCTCAAGTTCATACTTTAGAGTTTCAATCTCTTTCACTTTCACGGAGGCCTTGGTTTCAAGATCGGCTATCTGGGTCTTATAAGACTCCATGAGAGGTCGAAAAACGGAGACCTTGCGATACTCTTCTTCTAACGAAGCATTCTTGTCCACCAGAGATGCGTTCTGCTCCTCGAGAGTCTGGGGCAGTTAGAATACGCACGTTAGTCATTTTCCGAGCATACTGAGGGGTGAATCGGACCTTCACAAGTCGACGCAAGTCCGAACTTTCCTCCAGTTTTTTCCTGTACTTCTCCATAACGTTTTCAGTCTTCTGCGCCTTCTCCGCAGCATGGCGCAATCTAAATATGTTAAATTAGCGAGAGTTGAAGCACATTCTATTCCTCTTACTCATGGACTTGATCTCTGAGCTTCGTAGCCTGATTCGCCTCTATCTGAAGGTCCTCGTTCTGAAAGACATTCATCAGAGCTTCCCGACAGACTCACAGTAAACGAGCAACCTTCCGAGTAAGATCTGACACCAAAGTACTTTGTTTCTCGACCTCAGCTTCCGCCGTGCTAAGATTGTCCTCTACCTTCTGACTGTAGGTCCACTAAGAAACAATCCTGAGCAAAGATCGGAACACTAACATTTCGGCGCGCAGACCATCAATCTCGGCTCGCATCAATGCGTCGGTTTTATTGTTTCGATATTCATCTGCACGAAGCTCAATTTCACGCAATCGACTACCGATGTCAGCTTTTTCTGATAGAGCCTCATCCTTGGAGGGGTGAATGAGACGCAGCGACGGAAATCTGGATTTCGCACCTACCAGATTATTTTGTAGGTTGCGATGGTCGCTGATGAGGGCCTGATACACTTTCTCCAAAGTGTCCTTCTCCGCTACGACTCGGCTTAACTCATTCTGAATTTCGTAGAAATGATCGTCACTTGACACAGAATGAGAAAAACTACATCCCCTAAGAGCGACAGGGAAGAACTCACTCCGTCATCCTGATTTCGCCAGCAGCCTCCCCTGTTCGCTTTGGGACCTTCCGCATCACCTTTTCGAGACCTTAATAGATGGTAGGCCAATTCCAAGACAGGAACGAACCTGTTCAATAGCTAACATGAGCGCTCGTTGGTCAACTTCACCCAACTTCTGTATCCGCTGAATAGCATTTTTATTTCGAGGTCCTTGCACCGCGATAGCGAGGGTGAGACGGCACAACGCCAAAGTCTCGATAACATCATACTTCTCAGCCACAGCTTGTAACTTGGGGACACCAAGTGCGGAAGTTTGTTCGTTAAGTACGTCGGTGAAATACTGAACTACGAGACGATACAATCGTTTTAGAGAATTTTGCCTGAGCACCCAATTCTCGGATGGTTGGTTTGATATGCGTGCGGGAATGCGAAAGTAGTCAGCATCGCTGGAAAGATACAAGAGGTACTCAGGCAGTCAGCACAATCGCCTCGCTAACACATTCTCAAGGGAACAATGTGCGTACACCTTGGACAGAACATCGAAGAGCGGGAGACCATCACTGAGATCTGCAGCGGCGACCACAGGACGCGATAATTCGTATGTAGACAGCCAGGCAATGAATGCCCTGAGTTCTGCGTCCATTGCAGCGTTCCAAGTTCACACGTCTGCCGTGGGACAGCGAATTCGCTTCCGTCCATCGGGCGGTGCTTAATTCGACGCCCTCAGTACTTGGCCTCAAGCTGGTAGAGACGTGCTCGAAAGCATAATTAGAAACGCTCTTCGGCTCAGCTTGCCTCAAAACCAGCCACAGCAGCAGCAGCCCAAAGAAACATCAACCTGTCGACGGCCGAAGTCGACAACATCAACAGTATGTACCCGTTCCATGGACGCACGAATGTTAATAGAGCAGTACAATTCAAGGGGTGTTTATTTGGGAATACTGGTCTCGGGGCTGGGTTGGCCTCACACAAGCTGAACTGATTTTCGGTCGACGGATGGCCAGACTTGGTCATTGTGATTGCGGCACATATGGGCCAGCAGAGTGAATGTTCAAATATAAAATCCAGAAGAAATAAAGTCGGACACGGTGGAGAACAAGCTAGGAAGTCTCAGAATATACTACATATTAGCTTTTGCAGGTCGAGCTCTGCATCTCTCCCCATCGGACTTGCGCCGTCATTGCGGGGTCTGGATTTCATGCACAGTCTCTTCACTTTGCATCATCTCTTATAGCAAGTGTTCCCGGAGGCGTCAGTTTGCCCAGAGGCACTAAGGTTAGGAGCTCCTTCGAGGGGTACACAAGATCCATTAAGTTTCGTACCTCGATTATTTAAACTCCCGGCCAACTCAACTCCGCTACAATACAGCTATGGACTAAAAAGCCAACCTCATTGGTCCGTATAGCAAAAAGAGAAGGGAAGAAGGGAAGGAGAAAGGGAAGCGTAGAGCTGAACAGGGACATCTGTACTGTAAATGCACTGCGGGGTGGTAGGTTCCATTATGCTAGTATAGCAGTGTCAAGACCACGTACGACTGGGAAGGGAAAGAATAACAATTCTGTTCCTCCAACTACTCCGCTGATATGGGCTTTCATTGTCGCTTCCCTTCACGCCCAAGGCCGGCCGCTCGTTCTGACTCTTCGATTGTATAGGCAGGTTCCTTAAGCTGCTTACACCGTCTTTTATGCACCTTCCCTTTCCAATGTGATTTCAGAGCAACGTCACTCTCGAAGTATTTTGCACATTCGACGCAATAGTGTTGGCCTAGCCCAGGCCTAAGAAGTGATATGGATTAGGTCGGTGTCAAATCCGCGTAAGCATGCTTATTCACAGTTCGACATTGATTGGCTGTCTTTCCAGCTTCATACGATTCTCAGGCAGCAGGTCGACCAGCTGGATTTGGTCGATTTGGCGTTTGAAGGCCTAATAACGACGAATCATCAAGGAGTCACTGACCCAAGTAAATAGGGCCATACCCTCGTCCTATTAGCGCGATACACATCACGCCTCGCATGGTGTGTTCGTGAGTGTCTTTGCGGACCAGGCATGAATGTTGAGCTTAAAATATCAGAATGAGTGGAGACGGCAAAGTCCGAAGAGGCTAGCGCTTCACCCATTCTGAGTTGTGTTCCTGCAAGCATGTCGGCTGCCATGTATGGTGACCGTTTCGCACACCCATTTGCGACGCTAAAGCAGCTTCCCTTCAAGTGAGTGTGTGCGGGTGCTGTGTCTATCTGATTTCCTCGATCCCGGCTAAACTACCCCTAGGTCTGACGATGCTCGCAATGCTGCGGCGATACAGCTAAGGGACGCTGTATGTTACTCTGGCCTCCTATGATGGCGTAAAATAACTGCTCCAGCTGCCATAGATCAATGCTACTATGTCCGACGTTCGTCCCGAAGTCGCCAGTAAAATCTGGTCTGATTACATCAATCCTAAACTCTTCGAGATGACGCAGAGTCC
>WNFI01323067.1_pt1 | contig 25164 bp, 21 predicted proteins | sample 5400471 | NCBI WGS metagenome assembly WNFI01 (sample SAMN13153348, study PRJNA577476) | soil metagenome | isolation source: 100 cm saprolite on Douglas fir-dominated hillslope | place: USA:California | collected 2013-09-17 | reverse complement strand
CTCTCGCGCGGCGCAACCCATTTCACGCACTGGTTTCAACCACAGACCGGGCTCACCGCGGAAAAGCACGACGCGTTTTTGCAGCTGGCAGACGACGGGTCACCGCTCGAGTCCTTTAGCGGCGAACAGCTGATCCAATCAGAGCCCGATGCATCGAGTTTTCCATCGGGCGGCCTTCGCGCGACCTGGGAGGCTCGCGGCTATACGGCCTGGAATCCCGCCAGCCCGGTCTTCATCGCCGAATGGGCTGGCGTGCGCACGTTGTGCATCCCGTCCGTGTTCATCGGCTACAATGGCGAAGCACTCGATGAAATGACGCCGTTGCTTCGTTCCACCGATGCGCTCTCGACGAAGGCAATCGAGCTTCTGTCGCTCCTCGGCGACAAGGGCGTCACCCGCGTATCGACGACGCTCGGTCCGGAACAAGAGTACTTCCTCATCGATCGCGCGCACTTCGCAATGCGCCCCGACCTCGTGATGGGAGGGCGCACCCTTCTCGGCGCGCCGCCGTCGCGCGGACAGCAGCTCGAGGATCACTACTTCGGCGGTATACCCGAGCGCGTCCAGGCGTGCATCGCCGAAGTCGAGTACGAGCTCTACAAGCTCGGCGTGCCGATCATCACGCGACACAACGAAGTGGCGCCGAGCCAGTTCGAGATGGCGCCGCGCTACGAGGAGACCGACATCGCCGTCGATCACAACCAGCTGGTGATGGCGACGCTGCGCCGCGTTGCACTGCGCCATCACCTGCAGGCGCTCCTGCACGAAAAGCCCTTTGCCGGCATCAACGGCTCGGGCAAGCATTGCAATTGGGCGATGTCGGTACACTCGAGCACCAAGGCGCTGGACGGAGCGAACCTGCTCAAGCCGGGCAAAACCCCGCACCAGAACATCCGGTTCCTCGCCTTTCTCGCCGCGGTGCTTAAAGGCGTCCACGAGCACGCGGGTCTCTTGCGCTCGGGCATCGCGACGTCCGGGAACGAGCATCGGCTCGGCGCGAACGAGGCTCCGCCGGCGATCATCTCGGTGTTCATGGGCGACTTCCTGACGACCGTCATCAACGCCATCGCCGAAGGCGAGGTCCCGGCGAGCGCGGCCGACGCGATGCTCAACCTCGGCGTCGCTCGGCTTCCCGAGATCGCCCAGGATGTGACCGATCGCAACCGCACGTCGCCGTTCGCCTTCACCGGCAACAAGTTCGAGTTCCGGGCGGTGGGGAGCTCGCAATCGATCGCCTTTCCGATCGTGCTGCTCAATGCCGCTGTTGCCGGCGCGCTCGGCGAGATCACCGAGGCCATTCGATCGGAGCTCAAGAGCACGAAGAAAGTCGACGATGCCGTGCTGAAAGTCGTGCGAAGAGTCTTCAAGGAAACCGCGGCCGTGCGCTTCGAGGGCAACAACTACTCCGAAGACTGGGTGAAGGAAGCCAAGAAGCGCGGCTTGCTGAATCTTCGCCGCACGCCGGAAGCCCTGGAGCAACTGGTAACGAAAGAGTCGCGGAAGCTCCTCACCTCGCTCGGCATTCTGACCAACGAGGAGCTCGACTCGCGCTATCACGTGCGCCTGGAGCGGTACGTAAAGGACATGCTGATCGAACTGCACACCATGCGCGAGATGGTCGACACGCTCGTGTTGCCCGCCGCCTTCGAGTACTCAGGGACCCTCGTCGATGCAGCTGCCCAGGCCAAGTCGTCCGGCGTGTCGGCCATTCCGCAGATCGAGCAGGCCAATCGGCTCGGGGCGATGATCGCCGAGCTTCAGAAGCACCGCGAGGCGCTTGGAACGGTGATCGACCGCGCCGAAGGCATGCACGATTCGGTCGAGAAACAGGCCAAGTTATTGACGTCCAGTGGCGCCGACACGATGGCCCAGGTGCGGTCCAGCTGCGATGCGATCGAGCTGTCGGTGGCGGATGCTTGCTGGCCGCTCCCGAAGTACCGTGAGATGCTGTTCCCCGTATAGGGGAACAGCAATCACAGCTTGCCCAGAGGAGCGTAAGCGACGAAGGGAGTCGCAGCGCGGCGAGGGATCTGCCGTTAACAAGAACGCCCGGCGCGGCTAGCGTCGGGCGTTTTTCTTGTTTCGGTCCGCGCTTTTATCGCTCCACGACGACCCGATAGGCGACGACAAGTGGCCCGTCCGCGCTCGGCCGAGTCTGCGGCCAGAGGCTGATTTTCACGCCGTTGTCGAGGGTCAGATGAACGCCCTGCGACGTCAGCTCGCCGACGACGTCCCGGGATGGCAGCAGGGCCCCGGTCGGCACCGAGCCGAGCGATGACGTGACCCGCCGACCGTACACCAGCGGCAACGTAGTCCGAAGCATTTGCTCAAACTTGTCCGCGCGGCGCGTGCGATTGCCATGGGTGTCGAAGTTGACGAGCACCGAGTCGCCCGAGCGGACCGCGTAGATGCTGTCGGTCAGTGTCGTGCGTCCCTGGCCAAGTAGCGATGCGGCCTTCGGCGCCGACACCAGCGCGGCATCGCTTTCGTCGAATGCCCTTCCTGCCGCAAGGCGACGGTTCTCCCGCCGGGTTCGGCCACACTCGCGGCACCTCCGCCTCGAAGCGTGATCGCACCGGCCGCGCCGGCAATTCCGATGATCCCGACCACAGACACTAGCCCAAAAAAACGCATGAGCATTTGCTGACGCCGCTTCTGCGATGCTTGCCACTCGTCGTGGCGGCAGCGCAAGCAGACCGTCGTGCCTCGCCCACGGTCGTGGGTGCAAATGATCGGTGATGTCGGTAACATTGAATTCGGAATCGTGATCCGGCGAACGTACTATGACGCGGTTACTGGCCATTCCGTAACCGGCTTGTACGACGTCGCTTACCCCATCCTACCGCCCACGGAATGGCTCCGGAAGGCCCGCCTACGAGCCCGTCAGTACTTCGCCAGGTAGCTGTCCAGCTCCCAGGCGCTGACCTGACTGATGTACTCGCGCCACTCCTGTCGCTTCGCCTCCACAAAGTGCCGCGAAATGTGCTCGCCGAGCGCGGCCGTAATAGTGCTGTCCTTCTCGAGCTCGTCGAGCGCCTCGTTGAGATCGTGAGGCAGATCGTCGATCCGTAACCGGCGGCGCTCGCGAAAGCTCATTTCCCAGATGTTTTCGTTCACCGGCTCCCGCCAGTCGGCCGTCGTTTCCACGCCGTCCAGACCGGCGGCGAGCATGACCGCCAAGGCCAGATAGGGGTTCGCCGCCGGGTCGGGCATTCTCAACTCGATCCGGGTCCCGATTCCGCGGCGATCGGGGACCCGAATCAGCGGGGATCTGTTCCGCATCGACCATGCGACGTTCACGGGGGCTTCGAACCCCGGAACGAGCCGCTTGTAAGAATTCACCAAGGGGTTCGTGATCGCGCACATTCCCCGCGCGTGTTTCAGAAGGCCGCCGATGTAATGCAGTCCGACTTTCGAGAGCTGCCACTCTGCCTTCGGATCCCAGAACGCGTTGTCCTTGCCCTTGAAGAGCGATTGATGCGTGTGCATCCCGCTACCATTCTGTCCGAAAATCGGCTTCGGCATGAACGAGGCGAGCAGTCCGAACTGCTGGGCAACATGCTTCACCACGAACCGAAAGGTGGCGATGTTGTCCGCAGTTCGGAGCGCATCGGCATACCGAAAATCGATCTCGTGCTGGCCATGGGCGACCTCGTGGTGTGCCGCCTCGACCTCGAATCCCATCTGCTCGAGCACCGCGACCATCGCCCGTCGCGCCTCTTCGCCGAGATCGGCGGGTGCCAGATCGAAGTAGCCGCCAACGTCGTGCGTCGTAGTCGTTGGCTCGCCGCCGGCCCCCGGCCGAAAGAGAAAGAACTCGGCTTCCATACCGGCGTTCATCGTGTAGCCCAGAGTCGATGCGCGGGCGATCACCTGGCGCAGGACCGTTCGCGGGTCGCCATCGAACGGAGTCCCGTCGGGACGGTTGATGTCGCAAATCAACCGGCAAATACGATTGTCGGAGTCGCCCCACGGGAACACGCGGAACGTGTCGAAGTCCGGTTTCAGGAGCATATCGGACTCCTCGATTCGCACGAAGCCCTCGATGGACGAACCGTCGAACATGATGTCTCCGTCGAGCGCTTTCTCGAACTGCGAGGCCGGGATCTCGACGTTCTTGTTCACGCCGAGGATGTCCGTGAATTGCAGGCGCATGAAACTGACGTTGAACTTGTCCGTCAGCTCGAGAATGTCTTTTCGGCTCGCTCCAGCAGTGTCGCTGAGGAGGGCTTTTGACTTGCGTGCCACGAGATGTCTTGTCGGTTCGAGGAAGGATTACAGTCGAGCTGAACGCTACCGCGAACGCCGGAGCACTGTCAAAGATTCCCTCGGACCGGGGTGACCGGCTAGCTACCCCGTCAGGCGACCGCGCATGGCTCAGCTTTCGATGGTCGGCGCGGACTTCAGCAACTCGGAGAGGGCGTTCTCGACCGACGTGAAATGAAACGACCCGAAGAGTCGCGCCACCCGTGCAAGTGTGCGGGCCTCGACGGCGCCGGTCGCCCCGAAACGCGCGCGTCTCTCGGACATGTCGCTGCGACGAAGATGGATGACCGCTGGCTCGCGCAGTGATTCGCGCGTGCGGACGAGGCGGCGCGACACGCCAAGCGGCAGACCACGAATCGATGCCACGGTCCCAACCTGAAAGCGCAACGCGAAGATGTCTGTCGTCATCACCGGGACTTCGAGCAACGTACCCGTCCATCGACGCACCGCGTGTACGGACGAAGGCACCGGCGCGCGCCCATAAGTCGGGCGCCGTGGCGGAAAACGGCTCGAGTCGTACTCGAAGCCTTCGTCGACGAGAACATCGTAGGCCCACTCACTCCCCGAGTGCACACCGAGACGCGCCGCCCGATGGCCGCGCACGCGTCTTCCGGTTGCATCTTCGACGGCGGCCTTCGACGATCGCACGTGTTGGCGGAACTCGGCGCAGTAGGGCACACGACCGCACGGCGGCATCGTCGCCAGACAGGCGACTTCGTGCCCTGCATCGGCGATTCGGCGCAGCGCACTGGCGTCGGATCGCGCAACGTCGTGCGGGGCGAAAAAGGTTGCCTGCGCGGACGATATCGAGAGTGTCTCCAACAGACGATCGACCAGCGGGCTCAGTCCGTTCGAGGCCGATGCCGTTGCCAGCGGCTGCTTGTCGTCGAGGTCGATCGTCGCGAGATGTCGATGCATGCGCGCATGGAAAAGCAGCGAGCATGCCACGGGCATCTACGCGGCCTCGTGCTACACCCAACGCTTACCTTTCTTCGATGACCGCCGCAGTCCCTCCCTCGACCACGACGCCGATGACCTGTCCGGCGTGCGGAGCCTCTGCTTCGGGCAAGTTCTGCTCCTCATGCGGCGGATCGCTCGGACAGTCTCGCTGTTCGGCCTGTGGTGTCGAGCTGATCGATGGGGGGCGCTTTTGTCATCGATGCGGTCTCCCGGCCGGCGCCGCCGCGCCCCCCTCAGAAGCTGCTTCGGGCTCGAGGTTCTCACTACCCTGGGTCGTCGCTGCCATCGCGCTGCTGTCCCTCGTTGCACTCGTTGCCGGCCAGCGTGTCGGGGCCAACCGCCTCGACGCCTCCGCTGGGGCCTCGGCGACAGACGTTCCCGCCTTGCTGCCGCCGGGCACCAGAGCGCCCGACATCAGCCAGCTCTCTCCGGCTGAGCGCGCGATGCGGCTCTACGACCGGTTGATGAGCCTGAGCGAGGCCGGGAAGCGCGACAGCGTTCAGTTTTTTGCGCCGATGGCGATTCGGGCGTATGAAATGCTCGGCGACCTGGACGTCGATGGCCGATACGACCTTGGCCGGATCGGAGAGATCTCCGGGGATGCTGGCCTTGCCGCCGCCGAAGCGGATACGATCCTGCGCGCCAATCCAAAGCATCTACTTGGCCTCCTTCTCGCAGCCCACGCCGCCCGGCTCGCCGGACGATCCGATGATGAGCGCCGGTACTACCAGCGCCTTGTCGCCGCAGATCCGACTGAGCGCCCGAAAAAGCTGGCCGAATACATCACGCACGAGCGCGATATCATCGGCGCACTGGAAGACGCGCGGCGGACGATTCGCCGTTAACCACTGATCCCACGATGCGAATTCACGTCGCACACAGCCCGGATTCGGACGACGCATTCATGTTTTACGCGCTCGCCACGGGAAAGATCGATACCGAAGGGCTCACCTACGTCCACGAGCTACAAGACATCGAAACGCTCAACCAGCGGGCAATGCGTGCCGAGCTCGAGGTGACCGCGGTCTCGATTCATGCCTACGCCCATCTGGCCGACCGATACGCCCTGCTGCCGCATGGCTCATCGATGGGAGACCGATATGGTCCACGGCTCGTGGGGCTCAGGCCGTATGATCGGCAGTCGATCCGGGGAAAGCGGATAGCGATCCCCGGTCCCCTGACCACGGCCTATCTCGCGCTTCGGTTGTATCAGCCGGATTTTGTGGCTGTCCCAACGCCCTTCGACCAGATCGAAGCCGCTGTCATTAGTGGTTCCGTCGATCTCGGCCTGCTGATCCACGAAGGTCAGCTGACCTACCAAGACGACGGCCTCACTCTCGTCCAAGACATGGGGGAGTGGTGGTTTTCCGAGACCGGTCTGCCGCTTCCTTTGGGGGGGAACGTCGTCAGGAAGGACCTCGGACCTGATCTAACGCAGAAAATCTCACGCCATCTTCGCGCCAGTATCACTTATGCATTAGCCCACCGTGATGCCGCACTCGACCACGCGATGAGTTTCGCTCGTGGGCTCGATCGCTCCAAGGCCGACACCTTTGTCGGGATGTACGTCAATGAATGGACCCTCGACTATGGCGATCGCGGCCGAGAGGCTGTGCGGCTCCTGCTCCAACGGGGCGTCGATGCCGGCATCATTCCCAAGCCGGTCAGGGTCGAATTCGTGTCTGATTGATTTGAGTCCCGAAACCCCTGAAGCGTTAAGCGCCAACGAATTACCAACTCGTCTCGTAGTCGAATCGATGCATCGCAGTTACTCCACCCGTAACTGGCTGGCTTTCGTGCTCGCCGGTTTGTTCGCCCGCGCCGCTCAAGCCCAGTCCCAGCCCCGCCGCGACACCGTTCGCCTGACCATTCAGGCTGCTGTCGCGCAGGCGCTCGCCAACTCTGACGAAGTTCAAATCAGCCGTGCGCAGGTGAGCTTCGCCGAGGCCCAGGTTGTTGCGGCACGCTCGACCGGGCTTCCTTCGGCGCGGCTGACCTCCACCTACACGCACGCCTACGAGAACGCCCGCGCGCAGGTCGTCGGTTCGGTGTTCAATCAGCCAAACACCTACAACACATCCATCAGCTTTTCGCAGACGGTGTTTCAGGGCGGTCGTATCATCGCCGCCAAGCGGGCGGCCGAGGACACGCGCGCTGCCTCCCGTTTCGATGAGCGCGAAACCCGAGCCCGGGTTTCAGTAGACGCGCAACGTGCGTACCTCCTCGCCCTCTACGCGCAGCAGGTCGTCGCCCTCCAGGATACCAACCTGGCTCTCGCGACGGCGCGCCTCGCCCAAGTCGAGCAGCTGGAGGCCGCCGGCCGCGCCGCGCGGTACGATGTGCTGCGCGCGCGCGTCGATCGCGCCAACATCCAGCCGCTGGTCATTCAGGCACGCAGCGACGGCGAGGTCGCGCTGCTCGACCTCAAGCGCCAATTGAACATCCCTCTCGGCCAACTTGTCGTGCTTGCGTCGGCGATTGACGCGACCTCGCTCGTTGCGCTCGTCGCGACGCTGGTTGATACGTCGGCCGTAGCGGATCGACCCACGCTCCGCTCCGCCGAATTGACTTTACGCGCGCGACAGGAAGCGGTCACCATCGCTCGCGCGGACTATTACCCGTCGCTCGCGCTTTCCCTGCAAACGGGTTATCAGGCGTTTCCTCCACCAGGGTTTGGTGTTCCGGCCGCGTTTGGCGCCGTCGGAACTCAGTTTTGCGCTGATCCCGCGGCGACTCGTGCCTGCCAAAATGGTGGATGGTTCAGCGATCGGTCGCTCCTTGCCGCGGTGACCTGGCCACTCTTCGACGGTTTTCGCACGCGCAGCAACATCGAGGTCGCCAGGGCCCAGGCGCGAATCTCGGAGCTCCAGCTCCAGCAGCAGCGTGAGGTCGTCGCGCTCGACGTCGCGCGCACGCGGTCTGAGCTTTCCCGATCACTCGCCGTGTTCGAGGCTCGCCGGCAGAACGCCGCCGAGGCGGTGGAGGCGTTTCACCTGGCCTCGTTGCGTTTCTCGACGGGCCTGAGCACTCAGCTCGAAGTTTCCGACGCGCAGTTGTCGATGCTCAATGCGCAGTCGGGCGCGATCCGATCTGTCTATGATTTATATCTGGCGGCAGCGGATCTCGCGCGCGCGCTCGGCCAGCCTGTCCCGACTCCGCCCGTTCTACCGAGCGGCGATGCGAAGGAATGAAATGATCGGACGCGTATGGATCACCATCGTCTGCCTCACCGCGACGTTGGCGTGTAAGTCCGAGGCCCCTGCCGATGCCGCGGCTGCAGCGACGGGCCGGGGCGGAGTCTCGAGCGACACGTCGTCAACGACGCGGGGCGCCAGCGGCACGGCGGCGAGCTCGGGGCCAGCTGGACGTGGGGCGGCCGGTGCTCGCGGGGGCCGCGGCGCGGCGATCCTCACGCTCGCCGCGACCGACGTCACGACCGTTCAGCCGACGACCATCGAAGACGTCACCGCGATCTCCGGAGACCTCCACCCGATCGAGACCGTTTCTGTCAGGTCGCGACTCGAGGGTGATCTCGATGCCGTGCTCGTGCGCGAGGGAGAGGTCGTGCAGACGGGCAAATTGCTCGCGCGCTTCCAATCCAGCGAACAGGAAAGCGCGCAGCGAAGCGCGGAGGCCGACCGTGCCGCTGCGAAATCCGATCTCGCCAATGCGCAATGGAACGCCGAGCAGAGCGCGCAGCTGTTCAAGGCCGGTGCGATCTCGCAACGTGACGACATGGCGGCACAGCAAGCCCTGGTGTCGGCGCAGGCGCGAGTCGCCGCGGCCGACGCGCGGCTGCGTTCGACGGCGCTGGCCGTCCGCGACACTCGCGTCGTTTCGCCCACCGCCGGCGTCGTCGACAAGCGCCTCGTCGAAAACGGAGAGCACGTGGCGCGCGGGGCGACGATGTTTTCTCTCGTCCGCAATGACGTGCTCGAGCTGGTCGCCGCCATGCCGTCGCGGGAGGCGACGACCGTTCGTACGGGCCAGGACGTGCGTTTCATCGCCGACGCCAAGGCATTCACCGGGCACGTTGCCCGGATCAGCCCGACCATCGATCCCGTGACGCGCGCGGTAACAGTCTACGTCCAGATTCCCAATGCCTCCGGCGCGCTCCGCGGCGGCACATTCGCCACCGGCCAGGTGATCACGAACACGATCAGGAACGTGCTCGCGGTTCCGCGTGATGCGGTTCACCAGTCGCAGGCCGGTGAGGGCAAATTCGTCTATCGAATCGCCGGCAGAGCGATCGACGTTGCCCCTGTGAAAACCGGCGTCGTGGACGAACATCTCGGAGTGGTCGAAGTGGTCGACGGATTGAACGCCGGTGACCGGATCGTTTCAGGCAACGTCGGAAGTCTTGGACGCGGAATGCAGGTGACCGTCGTCGGCGAGGACACCGGCCGCGGCGGTGCTCGCGGCGGCCGTCGCGGAGCAGGCTCACCGCCCTGAATCGCCGAAGTCGAGCCGACTGATGTTTCTCTCTGACGTGTCGATCAAGCGACCGGTGTTCGCCACCATGCTCATGGTGGCGCTGGTTGTTCTCGGCCTCGTCAGCTATCGACGGCTGGCCATCGACGAGTACCCGGACGTCACCTACCCGGTCATTAGCGTCTCGACGTCGTACGCCGGCGCCTCGCCCGACGTGATGATGCGTCAGGTGTCCAAGCCCATGGAGGAGGCGCTCAACACAGTTCAGGGAATCAAGGAGATCAACTCCAGCTCCTCACAGGGCAACTCCAACGTCCGCATCACGTTCAACCTCGGCGTCAACATCCCGGTGGCGCAGCAGGACGTTCAAGCCAAAGTCGCCCGGATTCGCCGGTCGCTGCCGCCGAACATCGACGAGCCGATCATCCAGCATTTCGATCCGAACGATTCGCCGATCATGTCGATCGCGATGCAGTCGAGCGAGCGCGGGATCCGCGAACTGACTGATCTTGCTAACGAAGTGGTCGGGGTTCGGTTCGAAGCGATCGCCGGCGTGGGCGGTATCAACGTGAATGGCGGCAACAGCCGTCAGATCCAGATTCAGCTCGACCCGAGCGCGATGCGCGCCTATAACGTCAGTCCAGTCCAGGTGACACAGGCTTTGCAGCGCGAGAATCAGGAAGTGCCCGCCGGCCGAGTGTCGCACGGGGCGACCGAGCAGCTCGTCAGCATCAGCGGGCGCGTCAAGGATCCGCGCGCTTTCGCGGATATTGCGGTTGTTGTGCGCAATGGCGTACCAGTGCGGCTGGGTGACGTCGCCAGGGTCGTTGACGGGGCGGAAGAGCGCCGCAGCTCCGCTGAGATCGCCGAGCGCGGGCAAGAACCGTCGGCGGCTGTGTCCATCGACATCCTGAAGATCGCCGAATCGAACACGGTCGCCGTCGCCGACAGCGTGCGCGTCGGGATGGCCGCGTTGCAGCAGGTGCTGCCGGCCGACGTCAAGCTGACGATCATTCGCGACTCGTCGAAGAAAATTCGCGACGCCCTGCACGACGTCGAGCTCACGATTCTGCTCGGCGCTGTCCTGACGATCCTGATCATCTACCTCTTTCTGAATTCGTGGCGATCGACGGTCATCACCGGACTTACGCTCCCTGTGTCGATCATCTCCGCGTTCTTCATCATGTGGGTGTTCAACTTCACGTTGAACACGATGACGCTCCTCGCCCTGTCCTTGGCGATCGGATTGCTGATCGACGATGCGATCGTCGTGCGCGAGAACATCGTGCGGCACCTCGAAATGGGAAAAGACCATCATCGGGCCGCGAAAGAGGGCACCGACGAAATCGGGCTCGCCGTCGCGGCAACGACTCTCGCGGTGGTTGCCGTGTTTTTCCCCGTTGCCTTCATGGGCGGCATGATTGGCCGGATCTTCTTGCAATTCGGAGTCACGGTCGCGTTTGCCGTGCTCGTGTCGCTGTTCGTCTCGTTCACGCTCGACCCGATGCTGTCGAGCATCTGGCATGATCCGGATGTCGAAGGCGGTGAGGCGCACGGAAAGCTTCCGCCGGGCAGAAGGGTCAATCCTGTTCGACGCGTGGCATTCGCCTTCAACGGCTGGTTCGAGCGCGTCGCGGATCGCTATCCGGGCTGGCTGGGCTGGGCGCTGCGGAGGCGGCTGATCGTCGTTGCCGCAGCGGCACTCTCCATTGTCGTTGCGCTGCTGATCATTCCTCGGCTCGGCTTCACCTGGATGCCGGACGCTGACACGGGGGAGATGACGGTCGGATTCCGCACGCCGCCGGGCTCGTCCCTCTCGTACACGCTCGCGAAAGGCAGGGAGATCGCCGACTTCCTGCGCAAGCAGCCCGACGTGGATTTCACTTATCTGTCAGTGGGCGGCGGAGGGGGCGGACGCGGCATCAACAACGGTAACGTCTATGTGCGCCTTCGTCCGAAGTCGGAGCGACGGCCGCTGGCGCTGATTCAGACGCAGCTCCGTAAAGAGCTAGTGAAGCTCCCGAATATTCGACCGACCATTCAGGGGCAGCAGAGCATCTTTGGCGGCCGCGGCCAGCCAATCAAGATCAACGTCCAGGGCCCGGAGGTGACGCGGCTCAAGATCGAAGCGGCCCGCGTCCTCGATGCCGTCAAAGGCGTTCCCGGAGTGGCAGAGCCCAACTCGAGCGACGAGGGCGATCTTCCCCAACTCGATGTGCGCGTCGACCGGCAAGAGACTTGGCGCGCCGGCCTGAGTATCAACTCGATCGGAGGAACGCTCCAGCCCCTATTTGCGGGGCAACGCGCCACGCGATGGGAAGACCCGGACGGTTTCGAGCACGACGTGATGGTCATGTATCCCGACTCAATGCGAACTTCGGCCGCTGATGTCGCTGGGATCGTCATCCCAAGCACGGCGATCAACACCTCCACCGGGCAGCCGGCGATGATCCCCCTGTCGCAGGTTGCGGAGGTGCACGCCGGGGTTGGGCCCCAACAGATCGATCGCCGGAACCTCGAGCAACAGGTGTCGATTAACAGCGGAGTTCTACCGGGACTCGGCATGGGCGATGTAGCGACCCTCGTGAGGGGCGCGATCGGCGCACTGGGACTACCGCCGGGGTACCACATCGTCTTCGGGGGTGACGTGCAGAATCTCGAGGAAACGAAGGGCTACGTCTCCGAGGCGATCATTCTCGCGTGCATCTTCATCTATCTGATCCTGGCCTCGCTTTTCGGCTCGTTTTTCCAGCCGTTGGCCATCATGCTGGCCCTCCCGCTCAGCTTCATCGGAGTGGCCCTCGCCCTGCTCGTGACCAAGGGAAACATCAACGTGATGACCATGATCGGGGTGATCATGCTCATGGGACTGGTGACGAAGAACGGGATCCTTCTCGTCGATTTCACGAATCAGGAGCGCGAACGAGGCGTGCCGAGGCTCGAGGCGTTGCTCTCGGCTGCGCGGATCCGGCTTCGCCCGATCATCATGACCACGGTGGCGATGATCTTCGGGATGATCCCGCTCGCCCTCGCACTCGGTGAAGGGTCCGAGCAGCGGGCCCCGATGGCTCGGGCGGTGATCGGCGGATTGATCACGTCGACCCTTCTCACGCTTTTTGTCGTTCCCGTCGTCTATACCCTCCTCGACGACGGGGTGCTGTGGCTCCGGACCCGTCGGCGGGCGCCTGCACCGGTCCCCCAACCAGCGGCCGGCGACTGACCGCCGCGCGGACTCGCGCTACCCACTACCCTCCCGCGCGCGACTCGATTCTATTGACGTTCGCTCCCGCCGATTGTATCAGGGAGGTGTGAAAGAGGTGAACGCATCGCAGGGTTCGCCTGACCTAATTCGGTATCGATATCTCACGGCGAGTCGCCGTGATTGCGGCTGTTGAAGCGCGGCACTACTTGCTCAGGAGGGGGCATGTCCAGAGACGAGTTGAATCAGGAGATTCGATTCTCCGAACGAGATGATGACGCCGACGATGTCGGTTACACCGGGGGGGGAGGCAGCGGCGGCGGTGGTGGTGCCGCAAGCTACGACGGCGACGACGAGGAAGATGGCGGCTGGATGACCCACAAGGATGACTCGGAAGACCTTTGGGACAGCACCGACGATTCCGACGACGACGACGACGACGCAGTGCCCGCGGTCCCCGACGTCGTCGATGAAGACGAGGACGAGGTCGGCTTGATGCCGGTGCGCGCCAGCCGGGCCCCGAAGGCGACTCCGGCGGCATCGACCACGCCCGCGAAACCCAGCCAAGCGGCAAAGCCGGCGGCGGGGTCAGCCGGCGGGACCGGCGCAAAAGCGACGCCCGCCAAACCTGCTGCCGCACACAAGACCGCTCCGGCAAAGCAGGCGTCAAAGCCGGCGAAAAAGGCCGCTCCAAAAAAGGCCAGCGCAAAAAAGGCGGGCAAGGCCTCAAAGAAGGCCGCAAAAAAGGGCAGCGCGAAACACTCTGGCAAGAAGAGCAAGAAAGACAAGAAGAAGGGCAAGAAGGACAAGAAGGGCAAAAAGGGCGGCAAGAAGCGCCAATAGGAGCCTGGGCGGGTCGGATACCTGAAGCGGCGGAGCGAACTCTCGCTCCGCCGTTTCGTTCTGTGTGGGGTCGCCGTAGGTTGGACGCATGACCGACGCGTCAACGCCGACCATCGCCCTGCCCGACTCGCCCGCCGCCCTCGGCCGACTGGTCGCCCGCGAGCGTGTCCGCGCGATGGAGTCGCTCGCCAGTTTGATTGCGCACGAGATCCGTTCCGCGGTTCTCGGAGTGACGTCCGCCGCGCAATTGCTTCGCTATGCCCTCCCGCAGGATCCGGTCGCGGAGAAGAGCCTCGGGAGAATTCTTCTAGAGTCGGAGCGATTGAGCTCCTTGCACGAGGCGCTGTCCGAGTACGCGACGGAGGTCCCGCCGCGCTTCGCCCCGATGGACCCCGACGGTCTCTGGCGTACCGTGCTCGCCAACATGCGTGGGGCGCTCGAGGCAAACTCCGTGTCCGTGGAATCCGTCGTGGCGGCCGACGCGTGGCGCTCTACGATCTCGGTGGCAGGTTCTTCGCGACCGAGCTCCAAACAGGCAAGCGGAGACTTCGAACGCCCAACAGTCCTGGTCGCGCTCGCCAACCGAACTCTCGTCGCGCACGGTGGCGAAGTCGTGACCTGCGTCGGTGAAGACGAGCCGCTGGTCGCCGCGGTTCGCCTTCCGCTTTCTTCATCCGTCGAATGAGCGAAACGCCGATTGGACTTCTTCGTGCCCATGCGCGGCACGCCCCGTGGAATGCACGCGGTCTGGCGTCGCACGTGACGGGGCTTGTCGACTCGATCGGAGTTCGCCCGACGAATGCGTCGGCTCGAGCCGCGCCCAGCGCTCGGGCGATTCGGTACTATGTGTCCAACGGACTGCTCGACCGGCCCGAGGGCACGGGCACATCGGCGACATACGGGTATCGGCATTTTCTCCAGCTGCTCTCGGTGAAGATCCGTCAACGCGAGGGCGCGACGCTCGAGACCATCAAGGGCGAGTTGGCCGAGCTCACCGGCGACGCCCTCGAAAGGCGAGTGGCGACATCGCTGGCGGCCGCGTTGGGCGCCACGGCTGAAACCCGGCGGCTCAACGCCGATGGCCACGGCCCGTCATCGTGGCGGCGCGTCGTGGTTGCCGATGGCGTCGAGCTTCACATTCGTGATGATTCGGTCAGCGCCGGCGACGACACCGTCATGGCGATGCGCGAGGCGGTTCGGTCCGCGCTCGGCCGCGGGCCCTAGATCACAACACTCGCGACAGGGTCGACGCGCCGCCCTCGAGGAGCCGCGCCCACCGGCCGCGTCGCTTGAACTCGTCGAGCTTGATCTCGCGCGAATGATTGAGGTCGTCGAGGAACGTCGAATCCATCTGCGCGCCGAGCGCCTTGTCGAGAAAGACGATGTTCGACTCGTTGTTGAACGCCATCGATCGGTTGTCGAAGTTCATCGAGCCGATCGTACCCCACTGCCCGTCGACAATGATCGTCTTCGCGTGAATCATTGTCGGCTGATACTCGTAGATTCTGAGCCCTGCGCCGAGCAGCTCTTCGTACCAGTGCCGGCCCGCGTACCACGTCGTCTTGACGTCCGTCTTGTCGCCGACAGTGAGAACGCGTACGTCGACGCCGCGCTTGACCGCCGCCTCTAACATCTGGCGGAAATCATCGTCGGGTACGAAATAGGAGTTCGTGATGTAAAGCGTTCGTCTCGAACAGGTGATCGTCAGCGCCATGAACCGTTCCGCCGGCGTGCTACCCGTGGTAGGCTGGGCGAAGAGAAGCCCCGCGTGGACGGTGCCTGCACCCGTGAAGCCGCTCGGCGGAAAGAACTTCGGTCCGGCGATCAACTCTCCAGTCGCTTCGGCCCACGCCGACGCGAACGCCGCCTGGAGCTGCATCACCGCCGGCCCCTTGAATCGAACGTTTGACTCACGCCACTGGTCTCGGTGCAATCCGTCGCCAAGCCAGTAATCGGCAAGCCCGAATCCGCCGGTGTATGCGAGCTGTCCATCGACCACGACAACCCGCACGTGCGACCGATCGGTCGTGTTGTGAATCGTGTACCAATGGAGCTGCCGAAGCAAAGCGACTTCAACGCCCGCCGCTTTCAGGCTATCGGCCCAGGACTTCTTCAGCTGCTGCGATCCGAACGCGTCGAGCAGGAAGAGCACACGGACTCCGGCTCGCGCGCGCTCCTTGAGGACGGCCGCCATGGTGTCGGCCACCCTCCCCGGGAGCGAAAAGTACATTTGAACGGTGATCGTCGATTTTGCCGATCGGAGGTCGGCCCATAGTCGTGGATAGGTGCCGTTCCCGTTCAGGAGCTGTTCGACTGTATTGCCACCGGCGACGTGAGTTCCGGTGTAGAGTTCGAAGGTCTGTTCGAACAGCGGATCGCTGACTGCCGGAGGTGCACCCTCGCCTTCCGAGGCGACCTTTTCAATCGGAGTTCCCCTCGTCACCGAGAGTAGCCCTGCCATCGCGAAGCTGCCGAGCAAAAGAATGAGCAGAACGACCAGGAGGCGCTTGAGGCGGTTCATAGGCGTGCGTAAGACACGGTTCGTGCCAGCGACCCGAGGCGTTGAGTGGCCAGAATCTGTATTGTTTGAGCTATGAAACGGGCACTATTGACCGGGGTTGGACGAGCGGGCCAGGTCGGCGAAGCCGTTGCCGCGCGGCTGGCCACCGACGGATTCGAGCTGATCCTCGTCGACCGCACCGCCGAAAACGTTCAGGCGCGGGCCAACGATGTTCTGGCGGCGGGTGGCCGCGCGACCGGATACGCGTGCGACTTGGCGGATCCTGACGCCCTTGCTGGACTGGCTCGGCAAGTCGCCGAGCACCACGGCGCGTCACTTGACGCCGTGGTTCACATGGCGGGTGGATTCGCCGTCACCGGCCCTGTTGCCGACAGCTCAGTTACTGAGTGGGATCGCCAACTAACGATCAACCTTCGCACCGCATTTCTCACCGCGCGGACGACCATCCCTATGCTTCGAATTGTGGGAGGTTCGATGGTTTTCTTCTCCTCCGAGGTGGCTCTTCCTGGCGCGAAACTGTCACGTGTATCAGCATATGCTGTCGCTAAACTTGGCGTGGCCGCCCTAGCCACTGCCATTTCCCAGGAAGAGAGAAGCGCACGGATTCGCGCCAACGTAATCGCACCGGCGACAGTCCGTACTGCCGCCAACATCGCCTCGATGGGCTCCGAAGCCAGTTTCGTCGAGCGCGAGGACGTGGCCGCGACGGTGGCCTTTCTCTGTTCGGACGCATCGCGGGCGCTGACCGGTCAGGTTTTCAGGCTCAGCCCGCGATAGCTTGCCCGGGCCCACGTGGGGGTCCACCTTCTCCATATGACCGTGGTCGCACGCCGCCGAGCACCGGCGCGCTCTGCCCTGCTCGACAAGTGGCTCGAGGCGGTGCCGGTGTTTCGGCTCAGTGATTCCGCCGAAGATGGCGCCCTTGGCTTTGTGGCGGACGATCGGACACGGTGGCGCGTCCTGCCTGCCCCGGGTGAGCGCCTCCCCGGGACCTTCGATCAGGATGTATACGTCGAGCTGATGCATCGCTACCACGAGGCCGATAGCCCGCGCGACGGACTGGTCACTTTTACTCTTCATGCCTTTCTACGCTCGATGGGCCGGAGAGTCGACGGCAGAACGTACGAGCAGCTCAGGGCCGCGCTGACCCGCCTCGAGCGAACGACCATCGAGTGCACGATCCCCAGCGCAGATGATGCCTCGCAGGAAACGAAGCGCTTCTCGATCGTCAGTCTTGCCGCCGTCGAGCGGCGACGACTCTCCGAGAGAGATCAGTTGCCCCTCTTTCCCGCGGTCGCGACGCCGGATCCAGGAGTCGCTCGTGTGACTCTCTCGGCGATCGTTCGGGAGCACCTTGCCGAGCGCGAGTCGATCGCACTTTCGATGCAAACGTATCTCGCCCTCCAGTCACCGGTTGCTCGCCGGTTGTATCGCCTCATCGAAGTCGCGCGAGCAGATGACACGGTCACGTGGCGGGTTTCCCTCGACCGGCTCCGCGAACAGCTGCCCCTCATCCAGCGGTTCCCGTCCCACCTTCAGCGCGTGCTACAGCCCGCCCACCAAATGCTCGAAGTCGCTGGGGTGCTTCGAGCTGCCACGTTCAAACAGCAGCAGCGAGAGTGGTTCGTCGACTATATGATCGCTCCCCGAGGACCCCGGCGGGGTGGCGATTGAGCACGCCCCGACGGGCACTTTTCTCGCCACCACCGGGTATCAGTCTGCCATGTCGACGAAGCTCGAAAAACCGATCCGCAGAGAGATTGAGATCGATGGTGAGCCTTTCACCCTCATCGTCGCGCCCGACGGCCTCCGCCTGACACGAAAGCGCTTTCGCTCCGGGTTGGCCGTGTCGTGGAAAGCACTCCTCCGCCAGCTGGACCGTTCCGAGCAGAACCGCGCCGGGGTCACTCCAACGGCATGACTCCCGCTTCTGGCATCGCGGCTCCGTAGAGGACTAGCTTTGCTTCACACGCTGCTTCACACCCAGCTTCACATACACACGAAGGGACTGTCCGATGGCCCGATTTCGTAAGATCGCGCTCCTAGCTGTCGTAGTCGCAGTTCCAGTTGTGGCCAGCGGCTTCCTTCTCCGGTCGAAATCGGCTCCTGAAGGGACAGCTCTTCTCGAACAGGTCCTCCAGCTCGTGTCCAGTCGTTACGTCGACACGCTCACCGACAGCAGGCTGTTCGAGAAAGCGGCTCACGGACTCGTCCGCGAGCTCAACGATCCCTACAGCGAGCTGCTGACGCCGAAGGACTTCAAGCAGTTCGGCACGCGCACCAATGGCCGTTACGGCGGACTGGGAATGTTGATCGAAGATCAACAGGGTTCGATCATCGTCAATAAGGTCTACCGGAATACACCGGCCGAAGCGGCCGGGGTTCAGGCAGGCGATCGAATCATTCAAGTCGATACGCTGTCGACGCGCGGTTGGACGCTCTCACAAACTTCAGATTATCTCGTCGGCACGCCCGGAACTCGCGTCAATGTTCGCTTTGGGCGCCCTGGTGTCGGATCGCCAATCGACCTCAAGTTCACCCGCGCGCTGATCCACATCCCGGCCGTCCCCTATACGCTCGTGTTCGACGGCAAGATCGGATACCTGCCGCTCGAGGTGTTCAATGAGAACGCCGCTGACGAAACGGTTGCCGCGATCAAGAAGCTGACTGCCGCGGGAGCCAAGGGGATCATCCTCGATCTCCGCAGCAATCCGGGGGGGATTCTCGATCAGAGTCTCGACATCTCAAAACTGTTCCTGAAGCCCGGCCAGAGAATTCTCAGCGTGCGAGGCCGTGCCGACTCCACCGACTACAGCTCCGACGGAACGCCGATCGACGCGACGGCCCCCCTGGTGGTGCTCACAGACCCGTACACGGCATCGGCTTCGGAGATCGTCGCCGGCGCACTACAAGATCACGACCGCGCGGTCATCCTCGGAGAGACGAGTTTCGGCAAGGGTCTCGTGCAGTCCGTCTACACCCTCGACGGCGGCTACGCCCTCAAGCTGACGACGGCGAAATGGTATACGCCGAGCGGGCGGTCGATTCAGCGCGAGCGAAAGATCGTCGATGGTCGAATCATCGATGACGGTCCGGACACCACCGTGACCGAGGCGACGAAGCGCAATCGTCCCGCGTATAAGTCTGACGCCGGGCGAATCATTTACGGCGGCGGCGGCATCACGCCCGACCTCATTGTCAGCAGCGACACGCTCACGACGTCCGAGCAGCAATTCGTGAAGACGGTTGCGCCAAAGGGTCAGGACTTCAACATCGTCGTGTCAGGCTACAGTCTCGAGCTTTCCAAGCAGGTGAAGGCTGGCTTCGCGGTCGACCCGGCGTGGCGCGAAGAGCTGTACAAGCGCCTGGAGGCAAAGGGCGTCAGCGTTGACAAAAAACTCTTTGATTCCGCGCAGCGATATCTCGATCGGACGCTCGAGCAATACGTGACTCGCTTCGCGCAGGGCGATTCGACGGCCAAGCGTCGCGACCTGCCGTACGACGCTCCCCTGCGGCAGGCAATCAGCGTGCTCGAAAAGGGTCAGACGCAACGCGACCTGTTCGCGATCGCGACAGCTATGGCGCCGATCAAAGGATCGAGGCCGCAGCCCAAGTAGACTGGCCGGGGCCGGTAGGGCAGATCAGCAGGCTGCGCCCGTCGGCCGCCGCATCGGGCGGCGGCCGAGTGACATCCATATCTCGTGGCGCAGGATTGCCGCGCGAGGATACATTGCACCGTCCCTAAGAGCTGGGCGCGGCGCCGCGTCCCGTTCTGTGACCCCCCCTCGAAACAAATCCGCCGGAGCGCCGATGGTGGCGTTCCGATCCCGCCCGCCCACTCGTCCTCCTCGTATGTCGCGCAGAATTCGGCTGGGAGAGTCGCTCGTGGAAGCCGGGCTGATCAACGTTGCGCAGCTCGACGAAGCGCTTGCCAGACGTACGACGACTGGAGAACGGATTGGGGAATCGCTCGTGGCGCTCGGGTACATCAGCGAGCGCGATCTCGTGCGAACACTCGCCAAGGATGCCGACATCCCCTTTCTCGAGGGCGGCGATCTGCGTGTCGATTCTACGGTCGTCCCTCTCGTGCCCGCGCAGGTCGCGCGCACACATAACCTCGTGCCGCTTCGGGCGGACGGGCGGGCGTTGGTGGTGGCGATGGGGAATCCGTTCGACATCGGGGTGATTCGATCGCTCGAGCGGTCGAGCGGCCGGCAAATCCGGACTGTGACTGGAGACCCCGCGTTGATCATGCAGTTGGTCGAGACGCATTACGGCGGGATGAACGGTGCTCGGCCGATGACCCCGGACCTTGCCCCCAGCCCGATGGGCACGGGAGGTCGTCCCAACTGGGCGAGCCGGCCCTCGAGCGCATCAGCGGCGATTCCGTCGGTTCAGCAGCGCCTGCCGGCAGCAACGCTCGCCCCGGGCCCTCCGAACCAAGCGACCCGACAGTTGATCACGGTGGAAGAGGGAGCAACGGCGGCCGAGCTCGCGGACGGAATCATCAGGCGCGGCATCTCGATCAATGCGACCGACATCCACGTCGAGCCGCTCGAGGAGATCGTCCAGATTCGCTATCGGGTCGACGGCATCCTGCAAGAGGGAGCGGCATATCCCAAGGCGCTTCAAGCGGCGCTGATGAGCCGCATCAAGATCCTGTCGGGTCTCGACATCGCCGAAAGTCGCCTTCCCCAGGACGGGCGGGCGAAGATCAAAGTCGACGCCAGGTCGATCGACCTGCGGGTGTCGACCTTTCCGACGATTCACGGAGAAGATGTCGTGCTGCGTATTCTCGACCGCGGCCGCGTCGCCCTCCAGCTTGACGGCCTGGGAATTGACCCGGCTGACGTGGAGCTGTTACGCGCCGATCTCAAGAAGCCCTTCGGATTGCTTCCGGTGACCGGGCCGACGGGTTCCGGAAAAACGACCACGTTGTATTCGGCACTTCTCGAGATGACGACCGGTGAGCGATGCATCATTACACTCGAGGATCCGGTCGAGTATGAGGTCGAGAAGATTCGTCAGTCCCAAATCAACGTCCGCGCTGGTCTGACGTTCGCCTCGGGACTTCGCTCCATTCTACGGCACGATCCCGATGTCATTCTCGTCGGCGAAATGCGCGATCAGGAGACCGTGCAGATCGCGCTGAGTGCCGCCCTGACTGGGCATCTGGTCCTCACGACCTTGCACACGACGACGGCCGCCGGGGCCATTCCGCGCCTTCTCGACATGGGTGCCGAGCCATTCATCGTCGCCTCGGCGATCAGTCTCATCGCATCGCAACGTTTGGTTCGCTCGCTGTGTGAAGAGTGCCGCGCACCGTTGAGCCTTCCGCGCGTCGCGGCAGAGCGATTCAGTCTCGTTGGGGCGAAGGTCTTTGGTCCGCGTGGCTGCGCGTCGTGCCGCCAGACCGGTTATCGCGGGCGGGTCGGCATCTTCGAGTTTTTGCCCATCACCGAGCAAATCGTCACCTGCATATACGAGCGACGCTCCTCAGATGACATCCGTCGCGTGGCCGGCCGCCCCACCCTCCTGGATGACGGTCTGCGCAAAGTCCGCAGCGGCGTCACCAGTCTGGACGAGGTGCTGCGGGTCATTGCGTGATCGCGTGCCGAGGACGACGTGCCGGAATTCTGGTATAGCGCGCTGACACCCGCCGGAGCCGTCCAGGAAGGCTGGATGACGGCGCCGGACGAGCATGTGGTCGCGGATCAGCTCCGCGCGACTGGCTCGTTTCTCATTCGCACCGAGATCCGGGCGAAGAGCGGCCAGCAGGCGGGCAAGCGCTCGACGCTCACCGACGGCAAGGTCGATCGCAAGGATTTGTTGGCGTTCCTCGAATACGTCGCGGGGTCGTTTGATGTCGGCATTCCAATTCTGGAAACGCTCGACGACGTCGCGAAGCGACTCCAGTCCAAGCGACTGAAGCTGATCGTCGCCGAGATCCGGTTTGCGGTTGCCGAGGAGGGAAAGAGTCTGTCCGCTGCGCTCGCGGAACACCCGGCGGCGTTTCCCGAGTTGTATGTCGGTACGATTCGCGCCGGCGAGGCGAGCGGCGAGCTTGGCTTTGCTCTGCGGCAACTCGTCGAGTACATGGATTGGCAGGAGAATATTTCGTCGCAGCTCAAACAGGCCACGGCGTACCCAGGCATCGTGCTCACGGCCGTGGGGCTGCTGGTCGTGGGATTGCTTGGTTTCGTCTTTCCGCGCATCACGCCCCTGCTGCGCGTACGCGACATCCAGCTTCCGCTGCCGACGCGCATCATTCTCGCGCTCTCGACATTCGTTCACAACGACTGGAAGACGTCGATCGCCATTCTCCTCGGGCTGGTCGTCAGCTACTACCTCATCAGACGATCGGAGGCAGGCCGCCTGTTCATGGACCGTGCGGTGCTGAGACTTCCGATCGTCGGTCCCGTCATTCGCGACGTTTACATGGCGCGAATTGTCACCTACCTCAGTCTCTTCTACCGCACCGGGGTCGAGCTGGTGCTCTCGCTGTCGATCGTCGAGCGAATCATCGACAACCGCGTGATCGCCAGGGACATCGCCGTCGCGCGCGAGCTCGTCACGGAAGGGGTGTCGATGGCCGCCGCCTTTGGACGAAGCCCGCTGTTTCCGCCGGTCGTCATCCGCGCGATCGCCCTCGGTGAGGCAACCGGCAACCTCGACACCGCTCTGACTCGGGCAAAGGACTACTATGAGCGTGAGATTCCAGCCGCCGTCCGCCGGACCATCATCGTCCTGCAGCCGCTGCTTATCGCCATCATCGGCGGCGTCATTCTGATGGTCGCGCTGGCGATCATTCTGCCGATTCTCAACATCTACAACACGATCGGGGTGCGCCGCTGATGGCAAAGCCGCGAGGCTTTACCGCGCTCATCGACCAGGACAGGGTCGTCGTGCTGGAATACCTACAGGAAAAGACCGGCTTCCGCGTCATCGACACCCGCACCGACACGCGGCGCTTCTCGACGCCGGAGGAGGCCGCCGATGTGGTCGGTCAGTTGCTGCGCGATCTGAAGGCGAAGCGCGTCTCTCTGTCGATCGTGCTCCAACATTTTGGGACGTTCTTTCACACGATCGTGCTGCCGCCAGCGCCCGACGAGGTCATTCGCCCGATCATTCTTCGCGAGGTACAGCGGTCGTTCAACATCACCGACGCGGCCGTCGCCTATTCGACGGCTGGACCCGTCGAGCGACGCGATTCCTCGCGCGTCGGCGGTGGTCAGGTCCCACGGCAGGTGCTCATTGCGGGGGCGCCTCAAGGCGTCATCGCGTCGCTGCGCGCGAGCTTCGCCAAGGCGCGGATTCACGTCGAGGGGCTCACCGTCATGCCGGAGGTTTTCCGTCGCCTCTATGATGCGCTCGATGGATCGAGCGAAGCCACCGCGATGCTGGTCTGTCTCGCGAACGGCCCGCACGTCGCCTTCTTCGTCAATGGCCGGCTCGAGATGGCAATCGATCCGCCTCTGGCGCTCGAGGGAGAAGCGCCGCTCGATTCGGCCGTAATCGTCGACCAACTCGAGCGCGGCGCGATTTTTCTGCGGCAGCAGTCTCGAGGAACCGTCGCCACCCGCCTGCTCCTGGCGGCCCCGACCGAGGACTATGACAACCTTGCGTCGATCATCGAGACACGGACCGGAATGCATGTCGCTCCGCTTGGTCGTGCCATCGGCTCGCCGGAGATGGTGGTCGCCATGGGCGCCGTTCTCGCCGCTCGCGAATCCGACCGGCTCGATCTGTTTCCCCGCGCTCCCACGTTCGATGCGCGCCTCCGTGACGCCGTAACCGGCCCCTCGGCGATTACAAGCGTGGTACTCACCGCCGCGGCCGTTGCAGCGTTTTGGGCCACCGTGCAGTTCGCGGTGTTCCTGAGGACGAAGCGGGAGATCACAAGCCTGCAAGAGCAAGTTGCGAAGGCTCTTCCCGGCGTGGCCGCGATGCGCCAGTCGGCCCAAGGACGCCAGCGAATCGCTGGCATCAGATCCGCTTTGGCTTTTTCGCGAGACGAGCGCCGCATGGTCGGCGGTCTGCTGACCAGTTTGGCGGAGTCGGCGCCGCCCGGAGCCCAACTCGACAGCTTCAGCGTCGTGCGCGTCGGACAAGGTTGGAAAGCGACGGTCTTCGGCCGCGCCGCTGGTGCGTCGGGCTCCGCGGCCCTGAGCGCGGCGATCGGTATGTACCGACACCTCCAGCAGCGTTCTCCCAAGTTGAAGGAGCTCGACTTTCAGGTCAGCTCATACCTCCCGCGGCAGCCAGCTGATTCCGGAGCCGCCAGAGGCGCCGACCAACTGCTTTTCACGGTCACCTTCGTCGCGCCCGGACCGGGGCAACTCTGATGGCCTCGTTCTCGGAATCGGTTCGCCGGTGGCGCCGTGAGCAGCCGAATCAGTTGCCCGCGCTCGGCTTTGGCCTTTTCGTGCTCGCGGCGTCGATTTGGGTCGGACTTCAGGCAAGATCGGTGGCGGTAGGCCTTTCCCAAAAGGGCGCTTCCTGGCAGCAGACGGCCAGCCAGCTTGCCGCCCTTCAACAACAGTTCCGTATTCCCAGCTCCTTCGAGTCGGCCGCGCTGGTCACAGAATCTGCCCGGCTGAGCGCGCTGGGAGTTCCTGCCAGCGAGAGGGTTTCGCTCATGGAGTACTTGGCTCAACTAGCGGACGCGTCCGCATTGTCCGAGGTCAGGGTCAATTTCAAAGCGGGGATGGACAGTGCGTTCATTCCGCCCCGGTCGATCGGCACCGATCCCATCAGCCCCGCGGCTTACTCGGTAACTCTCGATTTCACGGGGAGTTTCGTCGGACTGGTTCAATTCGTCAGTAGCCTGCCCCCCTCCGTATCGGTTTCTCGCCTGGGGGCCGCTCGCAATGGTGGGCACACGGTTTATCACGTCGTCCTTTCGGTCTACGAGCTCCCTAATGGCAACAGCGGCGGGTGATCA
>WNFI01191854.1_pt1 | contig 25171 bp, 21 predicted proteins | sample 5400471 | NCBI WGS metagenome assembly WNFI01 (sample SAMN13153348, study PRJNA577476) | soil metagenome | isolation source: 100 cm saprolite on Douglas fir-dominated hillslope | place: USA:California | collected 2013-09-17 | reverse complement strand
GAAGGCCGATGCTTTCCCCCAGTTGCTCGGCGTATGCCAAGAGGCGCTCCGAGTGGCCATTCCTCATGGTTTGCTTCGAATCGACGGTCCGCGCCAGCGTAAGCACCATAGACCTCGCTTGCTCGTCCATATAGTTCTTGAGGCGCAAGAGAGTCTGCATGCGGCCCAGCGCGTCCCAGAGCGTCGAAGGGGTAGCCCAAACATCCATTGCGCCGGCTTCGCGCCCACGTTGGATGTCCCATTGATCCGGTGAAGGCTTCAACAAAACGACCGGCGTGAGTTGATTGAGAGGATCTTTCTTCAGCCGGCGGCACAGTTCGAAACTCCTGATATCTGGCAGGTTGTCTTGCAGCAGAACCAAATCCGGCTGCATCTGGAGGCAACACCTCACCGCGGACTCGCTGTCTTCCGCTGTATATACTTCACAGTTCTGACTCTCCAGAAAAGTTTTCCATTCTTTGAGGTTTGTCGAATCTGCATCCACAAGCAAGATAGCCGGATTCATACTTCCTCACTATTTGTCTTCGCAGGAGGCCTGAAGACACCACTCCCTGCGCGAGACATAAGTTTATTTGTAAGGATTGGTCTTGCTTGCGATCTCCAATCCCTGTACGCGGAGGGTTCTGCCTCCGCTTCCCGGGGACGAGAAGGGATATGAGCGGCTCGGCAGGTTTATCTTATGCTTATAGAGTTCCAAAACGGGTCTCCCCGCAAGTGCCTAAGAATCCACGCCCTTGCGAAGCGCCTGGTAGAGCGAGGGCGGTACTGGCACGAGGAATAATTTTCATAGTGTTTGCAGTGTTTACCTGATGCCACGCCTATTTTTCGCTCCTTCGATCCCTCTTCGCCATTGCTCCAAGGAATCTCGAGTTGATTCTCAAGAATAAGGACTTATTGCGTGGTTTGTAGTTCTATCTCTGTCTCAAACTTACGTTCCAATGGGATGGAATTCTTGGAAGTAAACGAAAACGGAATCCTAAGGGCTGGAAGCCTACGGCGCGCCCGTCTACGTGCACCACGAAATCGTCCACAACACCTATGTTGTTGAGCAGTTACGCCGCCGCGGCGCCATATTTGTCGAAGCCATCGAGGAAGTGCCGCACGGCGCGGTGCTGGTTTTCAGCGCCCACGGTGTTCCGCCGACGGTTCGCGAGGAAGCCAAGTCGCGCGAACTGAAAGTGATCGATGCCACTTGCCCGCTGGTCACCAAAGTTCACCTCGAAGCGCTTAAGTTTGCGCGCGAAAAACGCACCATTATCCTGATCGGTCATCGCGACCATCAGGAGATCGTCGGCACTTCGGGCGAAGCGCCGGACCGCACCATCGTGGTGGACTCCGTAGCCGCCGTAGATGCTCTCGAAGTCGACGACCCTGGCAAGCTCTCCTTTCTTACGCAAACCACCCTGAGCCTCTATGACACTCAGGAAATTGTTGCGCGCTTGCGCCAGAAATTTCCATTCATTCAGGGGCCTGCGAGCGACGATATTTGCTACGCCACGCAAAACCGTCAGGAAGCCGTCGAGCAGGTCGCCAAGGATGTCGATCTAATTCTCGTTGTTGGCTCGCCAAACAGTTCCAATTCGAATCGCCTTGTCGAAGTCGCCCAGCGCAGCGGCGTCAAAGCGCAATTGATCGATTCGGCAAAAGACATCGACGTGAACTGGCTTGAAGGCGTTTCGCGCGTGGGCCTGACTGCGGGGGCCTCCGCGCCCGAAGTCCTGGTCGAGCAGGTCAGCGAAAGGCTGGCGGAGTTCGGCTTCACGGATCAACGCGATCTGGATTTGATCCGCGAAGACGTGCGCTTTACGCTGCCACCGGAACTGGCGACCATCGCGCCGGCGCCGCGTCGCTAAGAAGTTTGCAGTCTGCAGGACTCGGCAGGGGAACGCCGAGCAGGACCGGAGTGATTTCCAGGCCCGAGCGTTACGCGATCCGGCCATCAGTACCTTGGTGCGGTAACCGGGGAATACAACATAAGGAGCCAGACCTTGGCGGTCAAAATAGTCCGTCAGCCGAAGAAGATTGCCTTGATTGGCGCGCCCTCCAGCGCTGCGGCATTTTCCGCGGGAAGCGAAAAGGCTCCGGCGGCGTTGCGCGCTGCCGGGCTCGCCGAAAAGTTGCAGGCTGCCGGCTACGAGATCGTTGACTATGGCGATTGCGCTCCGCGTCTCTTTGCCGACGATGAAGAGCACCGCCGCGCCCGTAATTTGACCGAAATCGTCGCTGGCCTGAACGATCTCAAGACGCGAGCGGAAATCGCGGTGAAGAGTGGTGCGCTGGTGTTGGTGCTTGGCGGCGACTGCGCCCAGGTTATAGGCTTGCTCACCGGGGCGCGGCGCTACTACAAGCACATTAATCTACTGTGGTTCGACCGCGACGCCGATTTGAACACTCCGGCAAGCACTCCCTCTGGCCGCATCGACGGAATGGTAGTGGCCCACATCATCGGCAAGGGCGCGCCGGAGCTGGTGCGTTTCTGGAGCGAAGCGCCGCTAGTGCGTGAACCCGATGTGACGCTGTTCGGACTTGAGAGACTCGATCCGCCCGAGCAGGAATTCCTCGGCAAATCGCCGATGCGGCACATTCACGCTGCGGACATTCAATCCAAAGGCGGCAGCAAAGCTGCGCACGAAGGGCTGACGCAAGTACACGCCGACGCGCGCGAATTCGTTCTCCACCTCGATGTTGATGTCATCGCGGCGGAAGAGTTTCCCGCGGTGAACGTTCCCGGCAGCGGCGGATTGCGCTTCGACGAAGTACGCGAATCCTTCATCGAGTTTGTGAAACACAAGAATCTGTTGGGACTCGACGTGGCGCAGTACAATCCCGACAAAGATTCCGGCGCCAGTGGCGCACAGAAGCTCGTTGAATTGTTGGTCGAAGCGCTTTCCGCGCGCCGCGAAGCGCTGGCAGCTCCTGCACCAGAGTCCGCGACGGTGCCCGCGCCCGGTCCGGAAGAAATGTCCTCGTCAGAAACCACCGCGTAAACGTCTGCACCCGTCCTTCATGACAAAAAAACTTTCGCGCGCAGTTCAAGAAGCAGCAGTGGCGTGTTTGCGCAGATACCGCGCAAGGCCGAGAAAGGAGAGATTCAGGCCGGCGCTGAAAGCGTAGTGTTCGGCTTCACCGGCGGGGAGATGCTGCGAGATTTCGGAGTGCTTCCGCGGCGAGCGCGGCCCAGCGATGCAGCCTCTCGCGAAACAATAAAATGTGCTCGGAAGGATTGTCGGAATAGCCGAAGTGCGTGAGGAAAAGGCGCGCCGGTTTTCGCTCCAGGATGGCGGCGAAGGATTTATCCCAAATTTCCAGATTGATGTCCGGCGGAGGAGTCGCCGGCATGGCGTAGGAAATTCCCTCGATACGCACGCCCGCCGTATCGCCAACGAATGTGATGCCTTCCACTTGATCGAAATAACTGACGTGATGCGAAGCATGGCCCGGCGTATAGACGACTTCGAGCTTGCGCGAGCCGAGCGTCAGGGTTTCTCCGCCTTCCAGAACGCGCAGATTCTCCGCCGGAACGGGAAGAACTTCGCCGAACAGTTGTTGCAAGTCGTTAGGCCATAGGCGCTGGGCACTGGCAAGAAGTTTGGACGGGTCAATCACGTGCGGCGCGCCACTCGTATGGACATATACGGCGAGGCGGGGGTTTTCACGGACGAGCGCGCCGCTAGCGCCGGCGTGGTCCAGATGGATGTGCGTGAGAAGGATGGCGTCGAGATCGCCCACGCCGAGGCCGTTGGCCCGAAGATTTTCGCGGAAAGTTTCGAGCGTGGAGCCCGGACCAGGATCGACAATGGAGCGATGGCCGTCCGATTCGAGAAGCGCGGAAGCAATGGTGTGCGGACGTCCCGTCCAGAGATTGTCTAGCGTGGTGATCGAAGGCATGCCGGTGGATAGTTTAGCTCAGCTGGTTAACAGTACACCCGCTCTTTTCAGGTCTGCGCATTCTAAAGGACTTTAAGTCCGTGCTCGGAAGGAATAAGGTTTTGCAGAGGGCTAGAGCTGCCACCCGCCAAGTTCTCAGTGCCTTTCCAAATACTCAATCACACCCCGAACGATCTCGCAACGAGCTTCCCACACCGTGAAACGCTGAGTACCAACGGAAATGGCTGGAGAAAAAGACGCAAGACGAGACAACCACTGGGATCGCGGATCGCTAAAACAGGCGGTTTCTCCGGCTATATGTTTGTGTAAAATCCTTTTCCTATAACCGAAAAGGCACCCTCAATCTCCCAGATTCTCAACGGGGTAGCCGGCCAAAGGGACTTACTCGAGGAAGTTTGTCCTGTCATATGGCACGGAGGCAGCATATCATCCGGCACTATCCTATGGAGAGAACCTGCATGACCAAACCAATTGCCATTGCCGCCGTTACTTTGTTTTTCTGCGGCGCAGGATTGCACGCGCAACAGCCTGCGGCTGTTCCAGCGCCTGCCGCTGCGGCGCAAACGGAAAGGGACGAATACACGCGCTACGAATTGCTGGCGCCGGAGACGTCGAGCTTCGGAATATTTTATGAAGTGACCGCTAGCACTCCCGGCGCCAAGGTGTACTTCAATCCGATCCGCAAGGGGAGCGTGGCGAGCGACGAAGCGGTCTACGATGCGATGACGGGGGAGCCGCTGCACTTCGAAGTTGTCAGCTCTACGGAGGCGGCGAAAGATCCGTTGATGTCTGGTGCCGATGCTGGCGGGAACTACATCAAGGTCCAACTGGCGCGTCCCGTTCCGCCGGAGGGTCAAGGCCGCATCCTGATCGTCAAGACGTACAAGGATGCCAAGAGCTACTACCGCGAGGGCGAGACCATCGTTTTCAATCGCAGCCTGGGCATTCGGCGGAACAAGGTGGTCTTGCCGGCAGGATTCGAATTGGTGGGATGCAACGTGCCGTCGCAAATCCTGTCGGAGGCCGATGGGCGCATCGCCATCAGCTTTATGAACGCCGGCGCTGAAGAAGCGCACTTGATCCTGCGGGCCAAACCGGGAGCGCAAACGGGGTCGTCCGCCGCTCCCCGTCCCCTGACGCAAACTCGCAGCTGGGAAGCGCCGTTCGAGGGAGAGACCGAGCGGGAACGGCTCTCCGAACGCGCGCACCAGGATCGCGATATCGTTTACTTTTTGCAGCAACCGGAAACGCACGCGTTCAGCCTGTATCACGATTACACCGAGTCCCGGCCGGGCATGGACAAGTATCTCAATGTGGTTCGCGAAGGCAGCACCGTTTCCGATCCCTCGGCGTATGTCCTCGACACCGGCGAAAAGCTGGCGACGCGGCTTATGACCGGTGCCGAACTCCTGGCGGCGAAAATCGAATCCGAGGAAGTGGTCAAGCCCACGACGCAGATCGTGGTGATTCCATTCCATCCGGTGAAAAAAGGGCAATCGATCCGTTTGCGAATTTCCGAGACGTACACCGCTCCCGCCAGCTATCGATTGGAAGGGTACGAACTGGTGTTTGATCGCAGCCTGGGCCGGCCGCGCAACGCCGTCGTTCTCCCGGCGGGATGGTATTTGACCGCCAGCGCCATTCCCGCGACGGTCACTCAACTGCCCGACGGGCGCATCCGGCTCGATTTCTGGAATGGGCGGCCTGATTCCGTGGACGTGCTGTTGAAAGCCAAGCGGAGAGTCAGTCCAACTGACCACAGCCGCTAGAATTCGCGGAAAAGTGGACTCTATCTGGTTGAAAGAAGAATGAAGGAGTGTGCTGACCGCTCCTAGAGCGAGGAAATAGTTGCACCGGAAGCGAATTGTGGAATAACCTTACTGCGCCGCGCCATATTGCTTCTACAGATTTCTTCCTGGGTCCAGACCGGGTTGTGGGGAGAGGTGAGCGTGGGGTGCGCGAGAAGCGACAAGTGGGAAGTCCGCAATGCGTCTTACGCTGCCGGCCAGGAACTGCGAGTGGTGCGCAGGCGGGCGCGCGAATCAAACGGGATTCGATTGAGAAAGCTCAGGAGGGTGGAGATGCGCAATTGGTGTGCAGCTTTGGTGATGAGTGCGCTTTTGGCTTTGCCGCTGTGCGCGCAACAGAAGAGCAGCGGAGCGGGCGACGAAACTGCGAACGCCATGAACAGGGAAAAGAGCGCGACATCAAGCAATACCGCAGGAGGCGGCAGGGCTGCGGGAAGCAGCAAGCCAGTGGCGACGAAGGGGGTATTCGCATTGCCCGCGACACCGACACCGACGCCATTTCCGGGTCCGGCGGCCACCGCGGACACGGCTGCTCCTGGCAGACTGGTTCCTCGGTTTGAGCTGTCGGGAATGTACCAATACCTGAATTTCAGTCCCGGCGACCCATTCTCGAGTTTCAGCAACCATGGAGCGACTGGATCGCTCACTTATAACGCTTCGCGGGCGCTGGGCTTGGCGACTGAGGTTGGCTGGTATCGCTTCAAGAATCGCAACGTCGGAGGTACGCCGCTCAACGGAACCATGCAAAGTTACTTGTTTGGTCCCCGGTTGAATTTGCGCAAGTTCGACTACTTTGTGCCGTTCGCGGAACTTCTGATTGGTTCCGCGCATGCGGGGCCAGCGGTGATTGGCACTGGTACCCAAAACGCCTTTGCGCTGGCCACCGGCGGCGGTGTCGACATGGTATTGACGAAGAACTTCGCTTGGCGCGTTGCTCAGCTGGATTACTTCATGACCAGCTATTCCGGCCCGGCCGTTGGTACGAGCGCACGCCAGAACAGTTTTCGTGCGGGCACGGGATTTGTCTATCGCTGGGGCATCCCCAATCAGGTACCACCACCGTCGCCGAATCGTCCGCCGGTCGCGGCATGCTCCGTGAATCCGGTTTCGATTTTTGCCGGTTCGGGCGACAGCGTGGCGGTGCACGTGACGGCCAGCGACCCGGACAACGATCCGTTGACCTACAGCTACACGGCGACGGGCGGAGCAGTAGAAGGCACGGGTCCGGAAGCGCGCTGGAATTCGACTGGCGTAGCTGTTGGCTCGTACACCGTGAATGTAAAGGTCGATGAAGCCCAATCATCCGCCGACGGCCACACTCTCCATCGAGCGCAGCCCCATTCTGCCCGGCGAACAGACCGGCGTCACTTGCAACGGCAGCGACCCGGACAACGATCCGCTGACCTACAGCTATACGTCGACAAGCGGAAAAATCGTGGGCAACGGCTCCAATGTGCAGTTTGATTCCACCGGCCTTCAGCCGGGGTCCTACAGCGTGAAGTGCACGGTGAATGACGGCCGCGGCGCCACCGCTGATGCCTCCGGGAACGTGGACGTGAAGGAGCCTCCGCAGATCAAGCAACTGGAAGCCAAGCTGGCACTGCACAGTATTTACTTCCCGACGGCGCAACCGACGGAGGCGAAGCCCAGCGGTGGCTTGGCCCCAAGCCAGGTTGCCACGCTCGATACACTGGCGAGCGACTTCCAGCAGTATCTGAAATACAAACCGGACGCTCACTTGATTCTCCAGGGCCACGCGGACATTCGTGGTGCCAAGGACTACAACGTGAAACTCTCCGAGCGCCGCGTGGAGCGCACCAAGAGTTATCTCGTTGAAAAAGGCGTGCCCGCGGATCACCTCCAAACCCAGGCGTTTGGCTTTGAAAAGAACATGACCTCCGAGGAGGTAAAGAGCATGGTCGAAGCGGATCCGGACCTGAGCGCGGCGGAAAAGCAGAAGATTCTGAAAAACCTGCTCACGGTGCGCTTGGCCAACAACCGTCGCGTCGACGTCACTTTGAGTACCACCGGGGAACAATCCGTTCGTCGCTTCCCCTTCAGCTCTAAGGATGCTTTGACTCTGCTCAGCAGAGGCAGTGGCGAGACGCCCAAGAAGAAAGCGGCCACTCCAGCGCCGGCGAAAAAGGCCAAACCTTAGTGGCCAGCCAGTAATGCCAGCCATCCCTGCGGGGAGCAACTCGTAACTCCCGCGAGGAATTGTGAACTTTACGAGAGCAACCCAGCGGGCTATTTGAGAAGTTCTTGAAGAGCCCGTTTGGCTTGGGAAGGTGCTTGTGGCAGCCCTCCTACACTGTCCATTCCCGAATCAGAACGGGAAGGAAGAGCAACTCGGGACTGAAACCCAAAATGGGACTTGCCGGCCCATAGTATTTTAACTAATGTATTGGTAAATGACCAAGTCTGTTCGGTGTTCCTGAAATGGAACTCAAGATGCAGACAAAGCCGCAACCGGAGGCTTTCATGATTCCTGCAATGAGTGAAGAAGCAGCGGTCCGCCGCGAAGTTGTCCCGATGAATCTTCTCATCGTGGACGACGAGCAGTCTATCCGTGAGACTTGTGCCACGGTTTCGGAGCAATGCGGGATGAAGGCCGTAGCCGTGGCGACCGCCGAAGAGGCGCTGGAGGTCCTGGAACATTCAGCTGTGGACATTGTGCTGACGGATTTGAAGCTGCAGCAATCGAACGGAGTGGAACTGCTGAAACAGGTGCACGACCGGCATCCGGAGGTCGCCGTCGTGGTGCTGACGCAATATGGAACGATCGAGTCAGCGCTCGAGGTCACGCGCATGGGCGCCGTGGACTACGTCACGAAACCGTTCCGCATTGAAGAGTTGCGCTCGCGGCTCGAACGCGTGGCGCGCGCGGTAGAACTTCAGCAGGAAAATCGCCTGCTGCGCGAGCAGTTGCGGACGCGCCCCGGGTTCGGCGGGCTAATCGGCGTTTCCATGAAAATGCAGCGCGTTTATAAAATGATCGAAAAAGTCAGCCAGCATGAATATCCCGTGCTGATCCTGGGCGAAAGCGGAACAGGAAAAGAACTGGTAGCACGCAGCATTCATTTTTCCGGGCCGCGCAAGGGCCGGCCTTTCGCTCCGGTGGACTGTTCCGCGCTGGTACCCACGCTGATTGAATCCGAGTTGTTCGGTTACGTCAAAGGCGCCTTCACCGGGGCCATGCAGGCCAAGCAGGGATTGCTCGAAGCCGCACAGGGCGGAACCCTTTTTCTCGACGAGATCGGTGACATGCCCGTGGACCTGCAAGCCAAACTCTTGCGCGCGCTGCAAGAGCGTGAAGTCAAACCAGTCGGTTCAACCGAACGCCGCCACATCAACGTGCGCATTATCGCCGCCACCAACCGGGACCTGGACGCAGCCATTCGCTCCGGTTCTTTCCGGCAAGATCTGTATTTCCGCCTAAACGTCGTGCAGATCAAGCTGCCGCCGCTGCGCGACCGCAAGAGCGATATTCCCATTCTGGTGACCGCATTTCTTGAAAAGTTTTCCGATCCTCAGGGCTCCGTGCGCACTATCTCCGAAGACGCCATGCGCCGCCTTATCGCTTACGACTGGCCCGGCAACGTGCGGGAACTGGAGAACGCCATCGAGCGCGCCGTCGCTTTGGGGTCCGGGCCGATCCTCTCCCTTGGAGATCTGCCTTCCAATCTTCAGTACCCATCCACTGAAAGGGTTCCGGAAAAAGATGAGATCCTGCCTCTCGAGGAATTGGAGCGGCGCGCGATTCTTCGCACGCTCCGTGAGACAGGAGGCGACAAGCTTTCTGCCGCCCGCATGCTCGGCATCGGAAAGACCACTTTGTATCGCAAGCTGAAGCAGTACCACATGGAACGAGCCGAGTAGTTAGTATGCGAAGTGCTCGCAAGTTCTTGCGAAGGGCTTGGTTTGAGCCTACTTTGCGCTGGGCTCTTGCGAAACGATGGTGATCAGGAACGCGTTCCGATCGGTGTAGGAAAACTGATGTCCTGGCACGTCGGCGCGATGCTCGATCGATTTATACATCTGGAAACCATCATTCTGAACCGCGTTAAAGTACTTGCCTATGCACAGATGGGGAAGCACCCCGAAACCCTCCGGGCTGCAGAGAACGCCATTCGGCTTGCGAACAGCCCGTCGATAATCACTACCACGGCGGCAGCACTCGCCCACGTGGGCCAAAGTCGGGAGGCCAAGCAACTTCTGAGTAAAGCCCTGGAACAAGCCAAGGAACGTTATATCTGCCGGTTCCTCGTCGCGGATACCTATGTGGAGCTTGGGGATACGGAGAAAGCGTTTGAATCACTGGAGCAGGGGTTCCTTCAGCGATCGACTTGAATGCCTTGGATCGGGTTGGATCCCCGATTTAACGCGCTGCGAGGCGATCCAAGGTTTCAGGATCTGGTTCGCCGCATCGGTATTCCAAGAGTGTGAAGATCAAAGCAATTTGAATTTTGATTACCTACTTTGTCTTCGTGCGAAAGAACGCTCGGCCCATTCTGGTAAGAGCCTCAAGCAAAGTTTCGGCATCGGAAAGACCACTTTGTATCGCAAGCTGAAGCAGTACCACATGGAACAACCCGATCTTGTGGTATGCCGGCTTCAACTTGTTTAGAACGATAGAGTAAACGCGCCATTCAAAGAAGTAGCTTTAGCTCCGATTCAATTACATTTGTGTATTCAAACCCGATGACCTTCTTCCGCAGTATTCCTTGGCGGTCGTAGAGCATTGTTGTAGGTAGACCTTCAACGCCGCCAAACTTCTGCTTCAAGTCATCGGGCGCGACCGCCAGGGCATAACGGACTCCGATTTTCTTCGCAAAGAGGGCAGGGTCTTCCATATCCATCATGGTGTCGAATTTGAATCCCACAATTGCGAATCCGCGAGAGCCGTACTGGTCCAAGAGTCTCTGATAGCCCGGCATCTCTTTTTTGCAGGGTTGGCACCAGGTGGCCCAAAAATCAATGAGCACCACCTTGCCGCGAAGGTCAGTCGCGGAAACCTCGCGCCCTTGCAAATCCCTCACGGAGAAATCAGGCAACCGTGAACCTACGTCTCCCGCCGCGATCACAGCTTCTTTCGGCTGCGGAGGAGGACTCGCCGAATGCTGATTGCATCCGGCGAGGCCCACCGCAGCAAGGCTCAGAAATAAGAGTCGTTTTTTCAGCATCTATTCCTTCTTCTGCACTTCCAGAATTAGCAGTTTTAAGGGAACCGAAGGGTCCGCTTTCTTTTTCCCTGTCAGCTTTTTGTACAATTGACCACGAACTATCACCACCGTCTGAGTATCCGCGAGGGCTTCAAGTCCTTTGGACAACTCATTCGGTGAAAGCGCGAACGACCGGCTCGGTTCAACTTGTAAGGCAAGGCTTCCCGATGAGTCCTTCACGATCTTTCCACGTGCGGTCATATCCATCTCCGCAGCGGTCACACCACTGTCGTAGGTCGCCTTTAGAAGCTGGGCAGGATCAATCTGCCCGTCCTCTTTGGGCGTGACCTCAACTTTTCCATCGCGTAAGCTGACTTCAACTGTTTGAACGCCAGACTGGCGTCCGAGGTGTTGCTTCACCCCGTATGCTCAAAAGTTTCAGGTCATGCCTTCGACGCGCATCTCAATGTGCATGATTTGCGCCTGAGCGACTGGACTGACTATCGAAACGAGCAGAGCAAGCAGGGCCAGTTTTTTCGTATTCATCATTCCTCCTTTCCTTAACGGTGCATCCGAAACTGCTGTGTTATGCCAAGACTGATGTGACGGCGAACGGGCATGAACATCGCCCCCGTGGAATGCGCCAGGTCCCAATCCATCCCAAGCCAGACGTGCATTCCGGGACGCACTCCCACGTAGGTGGTGATTCCGGCCAGTAGTGCGTCGCCGCCGCTCCCGCTCTGCGTAGCGCCTTCGATGCGATCATCCTGAGAATGCAGCCAAGTCAGCACCGGGCCAATGAACCATTCACGGGCGACGTTCTTCGACTCATAGGGCCTGTACGACAGCCAGAAACGTGATTCGAAATTGTTGCCGAGTCGTGTCGCCTGCGTTCCCTGTGACCGGACAAGTGCGTGGAAATCTTCATCAGCAACAAGGCGCCTCAAATTGAAAAGTCCCGTGTAGGTCCAATTTGCGGCCAAGAATAAGTCGGTAGAACCCGATCCGAGTTGCAGACTCGCAGGCAGTCGTTTTCCGTTCGTGTCTATCAAGTCCGTCCGCCCTGTCGGAACCTTGGGGCCCAGCGTGACGGATGCCTGCGTCGTGCCGCGTTCCGAATCTCGCCGATAGAAGCGATACTTCACGAGCACCATGCTATCGCCAAGCCCGGTTCCACCAATGGCTGGTGCGTTCCCGCTATCAAAGTGATTCGTTACTACTGGAACGAGCACCGCCAAATCACAATTGCGGTAGAAGCCCCATGTGAAGTTGAAATCGGCCTCGTGAGAGAGAGTGGGGAAGGCTGTTACGGGAATACCGCTCGAAATTCCTGGCATGAGGCCTCGTGTGGTGAAGATGGAATTGTAGGAGACAAGTCCGCCACCGGGGAATAGGGGCGGGGCGGTCTCTGGAGCAGGGCCTTGCGCTCTGGCTACCGAAGCAAAGAGCAGCGGGAGGAACGACAGGACTACACTCGCAAATCCCCCTTTGAAATATGGACTTCGTATTCTCACAACTGTTTCCTCCAGTAGAAACGGGTGCGCGGAAGCACACGAATGCCTCAAGTCGGGAGCCGGCTGGAGGACGGACTAGATGCGAAGTGGCAGTGGAGCCGGAGTGTAGAGGATTGGTGGCGCGTGGCAATGCGCCTCAATCGCGCCGTCGGTGGAATCCAGAGCGAGAGATTTACCAGTCGCTGGCAGCACTGCCAATACAAGGGGAGTGTAGGAAACGCCATGCACGGAGGACGGCTGCACAAAGGGAGCGCGTACCGTTGGCATGGTCTTGCAGCAATCCTGGCCGTGATGACCATGCGACGAGCACGGCATTGAATCACAGCACTGCATCGCCTGTTCAGGCGTCATCATGGCACCGCAATCGAAGGCATACCCCCCGAGAGCGACCGCGAACACCGCCAGAAAGAATGGCTTGACTAGACGCATCATTGCCTAATTTAGACGGCCAGAGTGTTCGAGTCAAGTGAGCACGTGCGCATTGACGGTTCGTGTCCAGAACATTCCGCGTGTTTGACGCCAAGCCGGGAACAGCTCGCCAATCACGGATTACGAATTACCACTTATAATCTCTCCCTCCGTCCCGGACCATTCTGGGAAGAAGAATGAACAAAGTCTCGACATGGAATTTCTTGACTTCTGCCTCCCTCTCTAAGTGATTCATTCAATTGGACAAACTGACGTTTCCCGATGGACATGCCAATGCATATGCCAAAGCGAGAGGGCCTGAATCTCTTGTTGCGTGTCCGGCGAGGTCGGCGTGGACGGTACGAGAGTTGTGCGTCTTCTAGGCGAATGAATGAGCATTTGGCGCAAAACGGCGCACAAAGAATCAAGTGAACGAGGCCTAGCCCGCGCGGCCTTGGACGGTGCGCCGCGGGATGAATTGATTCGAGAGGCGTTCAAAGCGCTCAGGCGGCACGCGCTTAAGGACCGCCTCGGCGTCTGGCTGGAGACAGATTCGAACGCAACACTCCACGGTGAGATCGTAGCCGGATTTCACGGCCTTGTTTGGGACCGCGGTAACAGAGATACTCCGCAAGAATGGGCTCATCTTTCCGTGGAGCCGCCCCTCCCGGAGGAATCGCTTCTTCGCGGAAAAACTGTCGAACAAGACCTGGAGTCTTCTCCCGGGAATCCCATCCTTGGGCTTCTCGCGGGACTGCGTTACGCGCTGTGGGTTCCCATCGAGTGGAAAGAGCAATTGAAAGGTATCATCCTTTGGGGCAGCACAGTAAAACCTCCGGGCACTTCGCGCCAGCATGTCGAGTCGGTCGCCGCGGAACTCGCGCTTGCCTTGGGGCTCGAGGAGCACCAGAGAATCGCCCGGCTGCGGGACGCGGATCTGGGCGTCGTCCGCCGTTTCCTCTCGAAACAGGCATCCGATAGTTCCCCGGAGATGGCGCTTTCCGATCTCGTGCATTCCTGCACGCAACGTCTTTCGATCGAGGAAGGTCCCGGCGCGGCATTCGCGGTTATCGGTGACTTGCGGCCGGAGATTGAAAGGTCCGGAGAAGGTTTTTCCGTGGACTTCCGTTGGCGCAGTGGAGATGAATCGTGGACGCGCGCCATCGAGAGCGAACCGCTGGCCAGCGTCTGGCGGCGAGCACTCCAGGCGCGGCGGGTGATCGGAAGCGGGCCCGAGATCGGCTGGACGCCGGGATCGGTGGCCCGCATCATTGCATTTCCACTAGAGTCCGAAGGAGAGCTATTCGGCGTTCTTGTCGCGGGACTGCCGGGAGGCGTCGCCTCACTCGCAACTCTCGACCGGCTGGAGTTGCGCGCAGGTCTGGCAGTTTCCTTTCTGCAGCAGCGAAGGCGAAAGGAAGTAGAGTTCAAGCGCGCCGGCTGGCAAGATGCATTGCTGGAATGTATCAGCGAACCACTTCTGCTCCTGGATGCTCAAGGAAGAATCAAGGCGGCGAGCCCTGGAGCGCGGGAGCTGACTGCTACGGCTTCCAGAACCACGGTGCCGCGCTTGGCCGGAATTTCCGGACGTGCAAACCTGGCGGAAATGTTCCGCACCCACCAGCAGGCGCACATCCAGAGGTGGTTGCAAGCCGGGCTCGACCGTCGAGCCGCGAGTCACGGCGTCAATCCCGAGCCGCTGCGAGCGGAATTGCACAGCGGTGTGAGTGTGCGATTATCCTTCGCAAGCTCCGCGCAACTACAGGATGAAGTGATCCTCCTCGAACCACTAGGGGCTCCCGAATTGCCGGGCCAGGTCGAAATCGAATTGCAAAGCGTCATCGAATGGCTGGAAGAAGGGGTAATCATCTTCGATGCCCAGGACAATATCCGCGCCATGAATACGCGATTCGAACAGATTGCAGGGCTAGCGCCGGAGGAGTCCGGGAAACTCAAGACCCTGGAGGGACTAATCGGGCGGCTGCAATCTCATGCCTCCGAACCAGCGCGGTTCAGTGCGCGCTGGCGGGAACTGGCGCGCGGAATCAAAGGTGGTGTTCGCGAAGAGTTTCAGATGATGCGTCCCGCTCCACGTATCCTCGAAAGAGCGGCGCGGCCCATCCTCGATCCGATCGGCCGGATGTTGGGGCGCGTGGAAATCTACCGCGACCTGACTGCACAACGCGTTTTCCATTCGAAACTCCTGCAAACCGAAAAGCTCGCAGCCCTTGGTCAAATGGTCAGCGGAGTCGCGCATGAATTGAGCAACCCGCTGACCAGCATTGCAGGTTACGCGCACCGGCTCCTGGCGCGGCAGGACTTTCCCGGGCGGACCGACGAAGTGCGGCATATTTACGAGGAAGCGGAGCGCGCCGGTATCATCCTGCGGCAGCTGCTGCTAAATGCCCGGGAAACGCTACCGGAGCGGCGCATGGTGTCGTTGAATCAAATCGTCGAGAGAGCGATGGATCTCCAGGGCTTCAGCCTCGCCGCGGAAAAAATCCGCGTGGAGATTGATCTGGACCCGGCACTTCCCTTCATCCAGGGCGACCCGGGGCATTTGCAGCAAGTTTTGATGAATCTGGTGGGCAACGCCCGGCAGGCCATCGAACAGCACGGCCAGAGCGGCACCATTCGGCTGCGCACAAAAAGAATCGGAGAGCGTAGGGTGCTGCTGGAAGTCGCCGACAACGGGCCGGGAATACCGCAGCCCATTCTGGCGCGGATCTTCGATCCCTTTTTCACCACCAAACCCGCGGGTGTTGGGACCGGGCTGGGATTGGCCATCGTATTGAGCGTCGTGCGGGAACATGACGGACAAGTGCACGTTTCGAGCCCGCCCCAGGGCGGCGCGGTTTTCCAGATCGAACTTCCCGCCGCATCGGAAATGGCGCACGACGAGGCGCGGGGTTCTCCATTGCCGGCCCTGGCAAGTATTCATTCGGGAATGCCGAAACCCGCGAGCAGCGAGAATCGCTTTGGACCGACGTCCGGCGCCCGAAAAGTGGCGCGCGTGCTCGTCGTGGAAGATGAGCCCACGGTAGCCCGCTTGATCGCCGACGTGCTCGAAGACGAAGGGATGCATGTGGAGGTGTTGCAGGATGGCCGCGAAGCCCTGGACCGCGCGGCCCGCCAGTCCTTCGACTTGGTCATCTGCGACATGAAGATGCCCGGTCTGGACGGGCAGCATTTCTACAAGTCGCTGGAGCACTCCGGTAATTCCTTGCGTGAACGCTTCCTGTTCGTTACCGGCGATGTCATCGCCGCGCAAACACGGGAGTTTCTCGAACGTAATCACCTGCCGCACGTCGCCAAACCGTTCCGGGTGGAAGAGTTGACGGAGAAAGTTCATGGTGTGCTGGCCATCACAGCCCACCAGCAAATGCCGCTTGCAGATACGGCCAGAGAAAATGCAGCGAGAAATGGATAGGGACATGGGTCACCGGGAACAAACCATATTGGTTGTGAGTGACGATGCCGTGCTGTGCGCCGCCGTACGGCAGGAGTTTGAAGCGAGCATCGCGGAGCTGCGTGTGGCGTCGGTGACCAGCGTCGCGGCGGCGCGGCGAATCCTCGAGGAAGTCGCTCCCGTCGCAATTGTGCTCGAAGAAGCCGCTGTTTCGCCCGAAGCCGACGGACCGCGAGGTATGGCTCCGCGACTCGAGGCTGTGGTGACTTCGCTGGCGATCTATGCGCCAGTGGTTGTGATCGGAACGGCGGATCGGCGCGTGGAACTCGCGGCGTTGATCGATACGGGCGTCGCCGATTATGTGAAGCGCGACGAAAGATGCTGGCCGTCGGCGTTTGGCTTGATCCGCGGCCGCTTGCGCCAAGCGCAGAAGGTTGCCGAAGGCACCCACGAATCCTTTGCGGAATCGGAGGAAGATTTTGGAGAAGTGCTGCGTCACGAACTCAATAATCCGCTCACCGGGATTTTGGGAAACGCGGAGCTTCTGCTGGCGGAGGTTCACAGGAAGAATGACGGCACGCTTCCGCGCGGCGGAGAACAGCGGCTTGAAACGATCACCGCATTGGCCGTGCGCTTGCGCGAAACGGTGCGGCGCCTGAGCCAGGAATGGGAAGAGCGCCAGCATCCTGTGCACTGAACGAGGAAGAGCGAAAATTGGAAAAGCGAAATTGGAAATTGAACAAACCAGACACGGCTGAACCTGCCTCCGCAGTTTGTCCGCGGCATAGACTTGAAACGAAAATTTGATTCTTGGATTTGCAAGCCTGCGGCCGCGCGAGCGGCCTTCCTTTATTTGCGCGCATGAGCATCGCTTTCTGATTTCGATATTTGATCAGCGCGCGACCTGAGTTTGCGAGGGACCGGGATTCGTGGTGGCAGCGGGATTTGCGGCAGCGGCCGCGAAGAAAGAGAGGACACGGCGGCGAAATTCCTGGGGTTCAAAGCCGTAAGCGGCGGTGTGGAAGGCGCCGGGGACGACCCAGAGTTGTTTTGGGCCGCGCGCGGCGGCGTAAATCATTTCCGAATGGCGGCAGGGAAGCGCGACATCTTTTTCATCGCAAATCAGGAGGACGGGAAAAGCGCGCGAGGCGACGGCTTTAACGGGCGAGACTTCCGCGACGGGAAAACCAGCGAGTTTTTCGTCGCGATAGAGCAGCGTCCAGGTGCCGGGAACGAAAAGAGTTTTGCCGAGCCAGGGATATTTTCGCAAGCCGGCGTAGTCGTAGGTGGCTTCGCGAACGTTGGCGAACGGAGCTTCCGCGACCACGGCTTCGATGCGCGGATCGGCGGCTGCCGATTGCAGCACGATGCCAGCGCCCATGGATTCGCCGAGGGCGAAGATATGTGGCGGCCGGGCCGGCTCCATGCCGCGAGGAAATGGAGAGCTCATTTGCACAGAGATGTACCTATCGCGTTCGGAGGCGAGCAGGGCGTCGATGATGGCGCGGGTGTCGTGGCGTTCGAGCCAGCCATAGGTGGCGATGGGGCCGCCGCTGGCGCCATGGGCGCGGGCGTCCATCATGAGGATGCTGTACCCGGCACGCAGCAGGAATTCGGACTGGCCGATGACTCCGACGCGGTTGTCGGCAACGCCGTGGAAGACGAGGACCCAGTTGCCATTAGGATTTCTCGGGAGGACTTTCCAGCCGCGGAGAAGCGCTCCATCCGGAGCCTTCACGTCGTAGTCCTCGCGGGTTGCGCCTGCGGCGACGAAAGAGGCGTCGGCTTCGCGGATGAGATCGGGCGTCAGCTCGCGGCGAATAGGATGGAGGAAGGCAGGAGCAGCGAACCATCCGGCTACAGCGGCCAGGAGCGGCGGGAAGAGCAACAGAATCAGGGCAATGCGAATCAGGCGGCGGCGCATGGTTCCTTTTTAAAGATACGAGTATCGGGGCGCTCGCGTTCGGGCAACTGTTGAAAGATGGGAGAGATCCCTTGAATCCTCCGCTGCTGCGGAGTCGGGGCAGGAATCCTTATCGGATTCCTGGTTAACAATAACTGCCCCCCCGGCCCCCTGTTCTTCATAAGTGTCCTTTAGGGCCTGCGGCCCGCGAAACCTCATGAAAATCATTCCGAGATAAGATCGCCAATGGCCTGGAGCGGCGAGGTCGATTCAACAATGGAGAAGTCGAGGCCGTGTAAGTGTCTGATCCGGAGCGTGCGTGATTGAGCGAATAATTGGGCGCCGTGGTCTTCCCCCTGGGGGCGGCGATAGCCCGTGACCCTGGTTAAGTTAACCGCAGCACGTTCTCCGCTCCAGCCAGGAGGAGCTTATCTCTTACAGGATAGCGGGAATCGATGTCCATAAGAAGATGCTGGCCGTAGTTGTTTCCGACGTTGAAGTCGACGGCGAGTACCAGTTTGAACGGCGGATGTTTGCTAGCAACCCCGAACAACTGCGATCACTGGCTGCCTGGCTAGACCAGCGAGAGGTTGGGGAAGTGGTCATGGAATCGACGGCCCAATACTGGAGACCAGTCTGGGAAACACTGGAACGGTATTGGAAACCGCTGCGCCAGAAGCGTGAAGGCGCAGGCCGGAGGTCCGGAACGCTGCATTTGGCGCAGGCGCAATCGAACCGCGAACCGCGGGGGCGCAAGAAGGATTTCCCAGATGCAGAACGTCTGGTGAAGCGGCTGGTGGCCCGGGAACTGACTTTGAGCCTCGTACCCGCTGCCGAGCAGCGTCTGTGGCGGACGGTGACCCGGAGAATGTACCAGTTGACGCGCGACCGCGCGCGGCTGCAGAACCAACTGGAGTCTCTTCTGGAAGTGTGTCCAGTGGACTACTGTCTGGCAGCCAAGTCGCGCGGCCCTCAGTGTACTCTTCAAGCCCTTTCATCACGTCAAGCTGCTTGACTGTCGACGGAGTTTCCGGGATTTTCATTTGGAACGCCACGGAAAATTGATGGTGAATTGCGGCAAGGGATGAACGGGGATGCAGGGTTACGAACGTATTAAGCTCTGGAACGCGGTGACGCATTGGAGTGTGGGTGAGTGGCAGGAAGGAAAACCAGAAATTCGGAACTAGAAATCAGACATCTGTTGGGTGCCCCGGCGGACGCGCGGCGGCTTGATGCGTCCGCTTCTCAGGAGTAGGATTCTGGGCAACGCTGAATCTCGCAGGAACCCGCCCAGCTCGTCCCCGAGACACACCGTTGAGGAGGTTCTATGTGGGGCAAGAATAACACGGATGCAATGAGTCCGTTGGATGCGGCAGCGGAGCACGCGACGGGGTGGCTAGGGTCGAGCCTGCAGGTGAAGGGCGAAATCACCGGCACCGAGGATCTGTTGATCGACGGGGTGGTAGAAGGACTGATTCATCTGGATGAGCGAAAGCTGACGGTGGGAGCGACGGCGAAGGTCACGGCGGATATCAACGCGCGCGACGTGGTGGTGTACGGCTACCTGAAAGGAAACGTGCGCGCGAGGGGACGGATCGAGATCAAGAAGGATGGGGCGATCATCGGGAATTTGACGACGGCGCAGATCATGATTGAAGACGGCGCGGACTTCAAAGGTTCGATCGAAATCGACAGGAGCGCGACTGAGAAGGCTGAGAAGAATGTCGCCTCGCGGGCGGCGGCTGGCGGGGGGTCGAAAAGCATTTAACGAATCAGAATGGCAGCCCACTGGCCGCGCGGCGAGATGGAAACGAGGAGAAAGTAAAGTCAAAACCCCACCCTTTTAAAGCCAAGGGTGGGGCACCCGCAAATTAGGGATTAGGCCTGCTCTTTGTAGACCCAGGCGCCGCAAACGGAAGCGATGATCACGCCGACCAGCAAAATGAGACTGATAGTGAGTGTGAGGCGTCCCGGGGCCACGTTGGCGGCGATGCTATTGGCGTCGGGAATCGCGTAGGCGAAGAACCAGTAGGCAATCCCAGCAAGGGCGGCAGTCTTGGGGCCCGCTCCAAGACGAGGCCGAGCTACGGCGTACAGCCAAACCACGCCAATACCAGCCACGAAGGTAGAAACGACGAAAAAAGGAATGGCGCCAGGACGCATTTGACGGCCGAGGACTTTCATGTACGCGTCCCATTGGGAGGCAAACACGACGCCGTTTAAGACGTATTCGAAGATATTTAAGATGAGGCCAGCGAGCAAACCACCGAGAAACGCGCGTGCAAAGTTGATTTTTCCCATCGGAATCCTCCGCGAGAAATTGCCAGAATGTCGTAAATCGAAAGGGGCCGACCGAACCGTAGCACGGAGCCTACGAGGTGTGCGCGGCACGAGTCAAGAGGAAAACGAGAAGGCAAAAACCGGAGGACGGAAACTGAAAACTCGAAATCAAAAAAAAGGGGGGTGGCGCAGGGACTCATGAGCGCGTTTCCAGATAAGGAGCTGCGTATCTGGTTGCGAACTGCCTTGCAACGTTGTGCGCTCCCAAGACACAACTCTGCTAAAGAGTTATGCTCTCAGCATTTGCTACCAGGGCAAGGCCTGGAATATCCGGAGGGAGGAGCCATGGCTTTTTTCACCAGTCTTACCGGGGGTCTCTATCCGGGTGAAGTCGTCCTACTCATTCTGGGCATTGTCCTCTTCGTGGTGCTGGTGATTGCCTTCTTCTACCAACTCACGCACCAGCGAAGCTTGGCGGCGCTGCTGGGCTTCTTCATTCTCCCCGTGGTGATGATCGGCTATCCCACCATAACGTCGATTCAATACGAGAATGGCGTGCTTACTGTGAAGAAAACCACTGATCAATTGCTAGACAATCCGGCCGACCCACAGTCTCGACAGGCCCTCGAAAAGCAGGTCCAACAAATCGCCTCGCGGGCCTCCAGTAATCCGCCGGATGCCGTGACCGTGGCGAAAGCCCAGTTCGCGCTCGGGCATGAACAAGAAGCCGAGCAAAATGTGCAAAAAGCTCTGCACGCCAAAGCCGACCTTCCCGAGGCTCTCCAGCTAAAACAGAAAATCGAGATTGCTCGGAATCTTCAAAGCCTCGCCACTAAAGTCGAGCAAGAGCCCGCGAACCAGGAGGCCCGCACCGATCTTCAGAAAAACATCGCAGCGGCGGCGCAGCTAAAGTGGGCCAACCCCGATGCCGTCACCACGCTCGCCCGCGCACAGACCGCTATCGGCGACCATGCCGCTGCTCTCAAAACGATCGACAAAGCCGTGGCCATCGACCCCAAGTCTGACCCCGCACAAAAACTCAGGCAAACCATCCTGCTAAAAGCCACTCCGCACTAGAAATCAGACCTGGAAAATTGAAAATGGAAAAGCCAAGAGGGCACGACGTATCGTGCCCCTACACACAGCCAAACGGACAATACCCAGCTGATTTTAGTCGCTGCTGAGGACGGTTGACGCGACAGTTGCTGGAACAGCGGCCTGAGCTCTTGCGGGAGCGGAGCGGGGGCGGCGAAGTTCCTGCCATTGCAGGACGATGTCGGCGAAAAGCACGGCGAAGACGAGGCAAGTCCAGACGACGGTTTCGATGGCCTCCGGTCCTAAGCGTTCCCAGCCGGTAACGCCAAGGATCGCGCGCCCTTCGAGAAAGACAAGTGCAACTGCGAAGCTGCGGGTCATCCACTGGCGGTGCTGCTGGACCTTACCGTTGAGAATGAAGGCGAAGGCGATGCCGGTGGTGAGCATCCACAAGGTCGCATCGGCGGCGGCGGCGACGCTAAAAGAGCGCGTACCGCCCATGCGTTCCTCGAAGTGCTGAATATAAAAGCCGAGCGGGGCGGCGACGAACACGCCGGCGACATAGAAGCGTCCGAGGACGCGATGGAACTTGGTGAACCGCTGTCGGAGACGGTCAGAAAACTGCATGGGGCCGAGCAAGAGGGCGCAAGCGCCCATCAACCCGTGAGGCAGAAGCCACCACTTGAAAGTTCGGATGTGCAGCCATTCGGGATCCTTGGCGTCGATTAGGAAATGCTCGTTGTGACGGAGAACGTAAGCGACCATCAGGCCGATGAATCCAAATACAAGATACTTCGAGCGCGGCCACACGAAGCGCGTAGCCACCACTGGGCTGGTTGACAATTTTGGCTCCTGGACAAGGTGGGAACTGGCGACAGCATACACTAAACCCGCGTGCCCCCCACGAAAATCGTAAGGCCACGCCAGCACGGCATGGGGCACTTTCTCCTGGTCGTGGTGTCCAATTTCTGGAAGTGCGTTCGCTCGCAGGCGGATGGCAAGGAATCCAACTTACCCAAAAGAGTGCAAGAAAAGACAAGCGAATCGTTCTAGCAGGGAGCGCAAGAAAGTCGCAGGGGCGCCGACGAATCTAGCTTGAAGGAGTCGGTTATTTTATTGATGGAGCCCTTCCAAACGGCGGATGGCAAGACGGCGGTGGCGACCTATTCGCGCGGCGTCTTGCACGTGTCAATTCCTTATCATGCGCTTCATGCAGGCGACGGAAGGTTGACGGTGGAAGTGCTGGATCCGGAGGACAAAGTTTTGGGACACGCGGAAACGCAAGCGGCTATAGGGGAGGGATATGGTCGTTGGCAGGAGGACATCCGGCTGGACAAGGCGCTGGGCGTCGATGACTTGGTGTGGCACCGCGTGCGGTACCGATATGAATATGACGGTGGGAAGGTCGCGGCGCTGGAAGGCACGGAATCGATCTCAGAGATCTTGCGCACGCCGGTGGTGCACATCCTAGGGCAGCAAGCGTATCTGACAGGAGGTGCAGCGGCCGTGCGAGTGATCGTGACGGATTCCAAGAACGAAGCGATCGCTGGAGGCGGGAGCGTGCGCATCGAGCTGGCGGTCGGCGAGCAGAAGCCGCGCGTCCTGTTTACAGGGCGGCTGAACCATCGGGGGACGACGGAAGCACAATTCTGTTTTCCGGCAGGCCTAACGGGAAGCCATCAACTGCGATACGCGGTGGACACGCCGATCGGGTCGACGGAATTCACGCAAGGAGTGCGGCTGGAAGACAAGGATTCGATCCTGTTGACGACGGAAAAACCCATTTACCAGCCGAGCCAGACGATTCATGTGCGGGCGCTGGCGCTGGAGCGGTCGAATCACGCAGCGGCTGCCAATCGGAAGCTCACGTTTGAAGTGGAAGATTCGCGCGGGAACAAGGTGTTCAAGAAAGCGACGGAGACGGACAAGTTTGGAATTGCGTCGGCGGAGTTCGCACTGGCCGATGAAGTGAACCTGGGAACGTATCACTTGCGCGCGTTGATGGGTGAAGCCGAAGCGCCAACAAACACGGCAGAGATCGCACTGAACGTCGAACGGTACGTTTTGCCGAAATTCAAGGTGGCGGTGGAGTTCGCAGGAAACGGGAAGAAAACGAAGCGAGGCTACCTGCCGGGCGATCACGTAAAGGGAACGGTGCGAACGAATTACTTTTTTGGGAAGCCGGTGGACGGAGCGGAAATCAGTGTGAAGGCTAGCAGTATCGATGTGGCGGTTTTTGAGGTCGGATCCGCGGAAGGGAAGACCGATCGCGAAGGGAGTTATGAATTCGACCTGAAGCTGCCGGCGTACTTTGCGGGGTGGCCGCTGAGCCAGGGGGCTGCGCGAGTGTTGATTGAGGCGACGGTGAAGGACTCCGCAGGGCATGCGGAGACCCGCGGGGAACCGATTACCGTCAGCGAAGCGCCGCTGCTGGTCATGGCGGTTCCGGAAGGTGGCACGCTTATCCCCGGCTTGGAGAACCAGGTCTTTCTGCTCACTTCGTATCCGGATGGAACACCGGCGCGGACGGACTTGACGGTCCATGCTGCGGACAACCCGGAACAACACGCGGCGACGGATGATGGCGGAGTGGCGGTGATTCGAATTAAAGCGGGCGCGGGAACGCAAACGCTCACGGTGGAAGCAACGGATAAGGAAGGAAACCGCGCGTCGAGCAGCGTACCGCTGCAAACGCGAGGAGGGCGAGACCAGATTCTTCTGCGGACAGAACGCGCTGTTTACCGAGCGGGAGATGCTATTCGATTGAAAGTTTTTTCGACAGTGAAGCGAGGGACGGCTTACGTGGATATCGTCAAGGAAGGGCAGACGATTTTGACGCGCGACCTGGAAATTGAAAATGGCCAGGCGGAATTGACATTGGCGGCCACGCCGGAGTTGGCGGGGACGGGGGACTTCAACGCCTACCTATTTGGGCGTGATGCGCGTCCGGTGGGAGATCACCGGCTGGTGTTTGTGCAGCCGGCGGATGAACTGAAGATCGAGGCGTCGGCGAATGCCGCGGTGTATAAACCGGGCGGGGAGGCGCGCATACGCTTCCGCGTAACGAACGCGAAAGGGCAGGGCGTGAGCGCGGCGCTGGGCTTGCAGGTCGTGGATGAAGCCGTGTTTGCGTTGGCCGAGAAACAACCGGGATTTGCCAAAGTTTTCTTTTACCTGGAACAGGAAGTATTGAAGCCGCGCTACGAGATTCATTCGATCGGCATGCCGGAGGTGGTTGCGCCGGTAGAAGAATCTCAAGTGGAACAGCACGACCGAGCGGCGCGCGCATTGTTTTCTGCAGCAGAGATAGTGACGACGAACAAGTTCGAAACGGAGTTCGGGCGGACGGTGCCACAAACGAAATACGGCGAATACGCGCAACGGTACCAGGTGCGTTTCCTGGCGCAGGTGCGCGGATTATCGGAACGTTTGAGCCATGCGTATGCGGAAAGCGCGGATCATGGTGACTTGATCAAGACTGTCGAGAGCATGACACACGATAACGCGGTTGGGCTTCGGGATGCGTGGGATACAGCACTGCGTGTGGAACACCCTGCATGGGATTCGAACAAGACACATTACCTGGTGCGCAGCGCGGGTCCGGACAAGCAGTTCGGGACCGGCGACGATTTGTGGACATACGTGGAAGTGCGGCGGCGGAAAATTGTGGGACGAGCGAGTTCTGGCCCCAGCACGATTGCGGTGAACATCGAGCACGAACGCGGTGCGTTCAATGGGCGCGCGGAGATCAGCGGAACCGCCGT
>WNFI01656709.1_pt1 | contig 25178 bp, 23 predicted proteins | sample 5400471 | NCBI WGS metagenome assembly WNFI01 (sample SAMN13153348, study PRJNA577476) | soil metagenome | isolation source: 100 cm saprolite on Douglas fir-dominated hillslope | place: USA:California | collected 2013-09-17 | reverse complement strand
CGTCGAGGTCGGTTACGAAACCGCCGGCTTCGCGCACCATGATGATTCCCGCCGCCGTGTCCCAGGGCGAAAGATTGCGCTCCCAATATCCGTCGAGTCGCCCGGCCGCAACCCAGGCGAGGTCGAGGGCGGCGGCCCCGAAGCGGCGCAGCCCCGCGACCTTCTCCTGGACGGCGGCGAATTCCTTGCGAAAGAGCGCCAGATCGCCCCGGCCGAGATGCGGCAACCCGCAGGCGACCACCGCGTCGGCGAGCCGCTTGCGCGCCGCAACACGCAGCCGCTTGTCGTTGAGGAATGCGCCCTTGCCGCGCTCCGCGATGAACAGCTCCTCGTTCGCCGGGTTGTAGATCACGCCGGCGACAATCGTGCCTTCTCGTTCAAGCGCGATCGAGATCGCGAATTGGGGAATGCTGTGGAGGAAATTGGTCGTGCCGTCGAGCGGATCGACGATCCAGCAATGGGTCTTGTCCGCCCCTTCCTGGCGCCCGCCCTCCTCGCCCAGAAAGCCATAGCCGGGCCGCGCCTTGGCGAGTTCGGCGCGCAGGATCTCCTCGGCGCGTCGATCGGCTGCGGTGACGAAATTGGCCGGGCCCTTGAGCGACACCTGAAGATGCTCGACTTCGCCGAAATCGCGCTTGAGGCTGCGCGCGGCCTTGCGGGCGGCGCCGATCATGACGTTGAGGAGAGCGGAGCGGAGCATCGACGAAACACGGTCCCCGGTGAGGTCGTGCAGGCTGCTTACACGCGTCGGGGAGCGGGCGCCACCCCGCCGCGCCGGTCATGAGCGCGCCTGGGCGATGAAATCCAGCCAGGGCTTGGCCGCCTTGTCGGCGGCCGCGCGGGTCTCAGGCGCTTGCTTCTGGACGAAGTCGTCGAGCGAGGGGTCGCTCGCGCCGCCCGCCTTGGCGATCAGGTGCCATTTGGTCGCTTCGACCGGATCGGCCGGGACGCCACGCCCGGCGGCGAGGATCCGCGCCAGCCGGTTCTGCGCGATCGGACTGCCGCGCATCGCGGCTTTGCGAAACAGTGCGATCGCACGCGGCTCGTCCTTGGGCGTGCCGGTGCCGTTGAACAGCGCGATGGCGTATTCGACCTCGGCGTCGACATTATCGGCAAGCGATGCCGCCTGCAGCAGCCGAACCGCCTTGTCGATGCTTTTTTCCACGCCGGTGCCCTCCTTGTAGAAGGTCGCGAGTGCATATTGCGCTTCGGGATTGCCGGCGTCGGCGGCCACGCGCAGCAGTTCGGCGGCGCGTTTGACATCCTGCGGGAACGTCTGACCGTCGAGATAGAGCAGCGCGAGGTTATAAGCTGCCTTGGGGTTGCCGAGTTTCGCCGAGGACGCCAGCCACCTTGCGCCTTCCTCGCGGTTGGCCATGGTGCTGCCGTGACCGGAGAGGCGAAGCATCGCCAGTGCAAACATGGCCTCGCGGTCTCCGGCCTCGGCGCCGCGTTTGTACCACTCGGCCGCCTTGGCGTAGTCGCGCTTGACGCCGAGCGCGTTGGCATAGAGTTCGCCGAGCATGGTCATCGCTTTTGGGTCGTTGTTCTCCTGCGCGCGTTTGGTCGCGAGGTCGAATGCGGTTTTATACACTTCTCGGGTTTTCTGGGCGTTGGCTTCGCCGCTTTGCCCTCCGCCGGCGGCGCCTGCACGCCGGGCGGTGTCAGCGAGACCTGCGCTGCCGCGCTTGCCGCCAACATCAGACAACTTAAGAGGATCAATACGGGACGCAGGGCTCTCACCGCCGTCATCCCTGTTCGGCTTTGGCTTTTCCGGACATTGCGGCATGACTCTGCCTGATCGTTGCGCCCGCGTCCATCAGCGCGGTCGCCGCGCCGCGCGGATCGGCCCAGATGAAATCGCCCACCAGGACAAAGTCGGCGCCGGCCGCTGCAAATTCGCCGGCTTCGGCAATCGATGCTGCGAAGCCGACGCATGGCGGCTCGAACAGTTCGGCCCACCATTGCAGCCGTTCGCTGATCGCCTCGACCGAAGGCCGCTGGCCCCTCGCATCCGGCTCTCCGAACAGCACATAATCGGCGCCGGCTTCGCCCGCGGTCATTGAATCATGGCGGGTCGCCAATCCGCCGACGCCGGCAATGCGATCCGGCTTCAGGCTCGGCAGCGCGTCCTGCATGGCTTGGATGCCGTCGAGATGCGCGCCGTCGGCGCCGGCGCGGGCGACCAGTTCGACCGGACCATCGATCAATAGCGCGGCGCCGCTGTTCTGGATCGCCGGCGCCAGCGCCTTGATCCGGGCGATCATGGTGCGCTGGTCGGTGGGCGCAAGCCGCAGCAGCACCGCGGCGACGTCATCGGCGGCAAGCAGCGCCGGCAGGCTTGCGATCAGCGACGACGGATCGTCCACGACCGGTGTTGCGAGATACAGGCGCGGCACCGGACGCGGCGGGACGGATTTTGTTGTCATTTTAGAATTAAGCCGCCTTCTTGTTTTCCAGATCGGCTTTCCACTCGCCCTTGCTGGCGAGGGAATGAAGGTGAGCCGCCACGGCAGGCCGCCGATCCGGTTCATGGCGTCGAGATGGGCGGTGGCGTCCTCGTCGGATTGTCCCCCCGAGAGAAAGGCCACCCCCGGCACCGCCGACGGCACGCAGTTCTTCAGCAGCCGGACGGTCTTTTCCGCCACTTCATCGACGCCGGCCTGCTGCTTCGCCTTTTTGCCCGAAATCGCCATGTTCGGCTTCAGGATCATGCCTTCCAGCGCGACTTTTTGATAATACAGCTGCTGGAACGTTTCCTTGAGAACGAACTCGGTCACCTCGTAGCAGCGGTCGATGCTGTGATCGCCATCCATCAGGACTTCGGGTTCGACGATCGGCACGATCTGGGCGGCCTGGCACAGCGCGGCGTAGCGCGCCAGCGCGTGGGCGTTGGTGTGGGTGGCAGCATAGCTGGGAATCCCGGGGCCGATATCGATCACCGCGCGCCATTTCGCGAAGCGCGCGCCCTGCTTGTAATATTTGGCGAGGCGGTCGGCGAGCCTGTCGAGACCGACGGTGATCAATTCGCCGGGACTGTTCGGCAGCGGCTGGGTCCCTTCATCGACCTTGATGCCGGGAATGGCGCCGGCCTGTTCGATCAGTTTCACCAGCGGCGTGCCGTCCCGGGCCGTCTGCCAGATGGTCTCGTCGTAGAGGATGACGCCGGAGATGTAATTCGTCATCGCTTCCCTGGAGCGGAACAGCATCTCGCGATAATCGCGGCGGGAATCCTCGGTGGACTCAACCTTGATCGCGTCAAAGCGTTTTTTGATGGTGCCGGACGATTCGTCGGCGGCGAGCAGGCCCTTGCCGGGCGCGACCATGGCCCGGGCTACTTGATTGAGGTCTTTGAGGTTCATAGGCGTCTCCTGCGGCGATCACATCTGGAAGTCAAAACAGGCGGTTCTGGGATAAATCCCGAAAAAGTGCTGGAGCACGATCCGGAAATGTGGAAACCGGTTTTTCGAAAGATCATGCTCAAACAAAAGACGGCGATCGCGCTTCAGTTCCGGCCTGAAATATCCACAACGCAAGCGCTCGAGGATAGGCTTTCCTCAAGAGGAAGGCGTTTTCCTCAAGCATGCCGGACCGCAGCGGCCCGGGAATTGTTGATTGTAGCATAGGAGAGCGCGGCCGCCCGCTCAAAAGTGGGATTGGTCAGGCGATCTTCGGCGCCAGTTCCCCTGCGGCATAGCGGCTGGCCATTTCGGCCGTGGTGAGGACTTTCTTGATCTTGCTGGCCTGACCGGCGGTGTTGAATTCCTGCAGCCGCTGCTTGCAGAGCTTCACCATCGCCTCCATCGCCGGCTTGAGGTATTTGCGCGGATCGAATTCTTCCGGGTGCTCGGTGAGCACCTTGCGGATCTGCCCGGTCATCGCCATGCGGTTGTCGGTGTCGATGTTGATCTTGCGCACGCCATGCTTGATGCCACGCTGGATTTCGCCGACCGGCACGCCCCATGTCGGCTTCATCTTGCCGCCGAACTTGTTGATGATGTCCTGTAGATCCTGCGGCACCGATGACGAACCGTGCATCACCAGATGCATGTTGGGCAGCTTGCGGTGAATTTCCTCGATCACGTTCATGGCCAGAATGTCGCCGTCCGGCTTGCGGGTGAATTTGTAGGCGCCATGCGAAGTGCCCATGGCGATGGCCAGCGCGTCGACCTTCGTCTCGCGCACGAACTTCACGGCCTCGTCGGGATTGGTCAGCAGCTGGTCGTGGCTGAGCTTGCCTTCGGCGCCGTGGCCGTCTTCCTTGTCGCCCATGCCGGTCTCAAGCGAACCCAGCACGCCGAGCTCGCCTTCCACCGAAATGCCGCCGAGGTGGGCCATGTCGGTGACCGTTTTGGTGACGCCGACATTGTAGTCCCAGTCGGCGGGCGTCTTGCCGTCGGCCTTCAGTGAGCCGTCCATCATGACCGAGGTAAATCCGGCCTGGATCGCGGTCATGCAGGTTGCAGGCCCGTTGCCGTGATCGAGATGCACGCAAACCGGAATCTGCGGATAGATTTCCGTCACCGCATCCATCATGTGCCTGAGCATGATGTCGTTGGCGTAGGAGCGCGCGCCACGCGAGGCCTGGATGATCACCGGCGCGTCGACCGAGCTCGCGGCGTCCATGATGGCGAGCGCCTGTTCCATATTGTTGATGTTGAAGGCCGGCACGCCGTAGTCGTGTTCGGCGGCATGGTCGAGCAGCTGGCGCAGCGTGATGCGGGACATGTTTCAGACCTTCAAAACTTCGACGCCCGGCAGTGGCTTGCCTTCCATCCATTCAAGAAATGCGCCACCCGCAGTCGAAACGTAGGAAAAATCATCGGCCACGCCGGCGTGATTCAGGGCCGCCACCGTGTCGCCGCCGCCGGCGACCGAGATCAGCTTCTTCGCCCTGGTGCGCGCCGCGGCGTGCTTGGCCGCCACCACGGTGCCGTGGTCGAACGGCGGCATCTCGAAGGCGCCGAGCGGACCGTTCCAGACCAGCGTCGAGGCGTCATCGATCGCGGCGTGAATCCGCTCGATCGACTGCGGGCCGACATCGAGGATCATGCCGTCCGCCGGGATCGCGTCGAGGCCGTAGGCATGCGACGGCGCATGAGCGGCGAAGTGGAACGCGACCACCGCGTCGACCGGAAGAATGATGGCGCAATTGGCGGCTTCAGCCTTGTCGATGATGCGCAGCGCGGTCGCGGCGAGATCCTTTTCCGCCAGCGATTTGCCGATGCCGACGCCCTGGGCGTGCAGGAAGGTGTTGGCCATGCCGCCGCCGATCACGAGCGCATCGACCTTGCCGACCAGGTTTTCCAGAAGATCGATCTTGGTGGAAACCTTGGCGCCGCCGACGACCGCGATCACAGGCCTGGTCGGCGCATCGAGTGCCTTGCCGAGCGCCAAAAGTTCGGCCTGCATGGTGCGGCCGGCGTAAGCCGGCAGACTGTGGCCGAGGCCTTCGGTGGAAGCATGGGCGCGATGCGCGGCGGAAAACGCGTCGTTGACCCAGATATCGCCGAGTTTTGCCAGTTCCGCCACGAATGCCGGATCGTTCTTTTCCTCGCCGGCATGGAAGCGGGTGTTTTCGAGACAAAGGATGTCGCCGTCCTTCATCGCGGCGATGGCCCTGGCGGCGACATCGCCGACGCAGTCATCGGCGAACGCGACAGGCTTGCCGATCACCTCGGCAAGGGCCGCTGCGACCGGCTTCAGCGAATCCGTGAGGTCGCGTCCCTTGGGCCGGCCGAAATGCGCCAGCAGGATCACCTTGCCGCCCTTGTCGGCGATTTCGGTGATGGTCGGCGCAACCCGCTCGAGACGGGTGGCGTCGCTGACGCGGCCATTGTCCATGGGCACGTTGAGATCTACGCGCAGCAGCACGCGCTTTCCCTTCACGTCGACGTCATCGAGGGTACGGAATGATTTGGTCATCGATTTACAACAGCTCCAGCGAAAGAGTTCGTCATTGCGAGGAGCGCTTGCGACGAAGCAATCCAGTGAGTGCTGCCTCGAGTTCGGCTGGATTGCTTCGCTTCGCTCGCAATGACGGTGTGACTTTTCTCCTCAGAGCAGCTTGCCCATCGCCACGGCGGTGTCGGTCATGCGGTTGGAGAAACCCCATTCGTTGTCGTACCACGACATGACGCGCACCAGCGTGCCGTTCTGCACCTTGGTCTGATCCATGTGGAATGTGGAGGAATGCGGATCGTGGTTGAAGTCGATCGAGACGTTGGGCGCGGTGGTATAGCCGAGGATGCCCTTCATCTGCTGCTCGGAGGCGCGTTTCATCGCCTCGTTGATCTCTTCCTTGGTGGTTTTGCGCTGGGCGACAATCTTGAGATCGATCACCGAGACGTTCGGGGTCGGCACCCGGATCGCAACGCCATCGAGCTTGCCCTGCAGTTCCGGCAGCACCAGGCCGATCGCCTTGGCGGCACCGGTCGAGGTCGGGATCATCGACATCGCCGCTGCACGGCCGCGATAAAGATCGCTGTGCAGGGTGTCGAGCGTCGGCTGGTCGCCGGTATAGGCATGGATCGTGGTCATGAAACCGGTCTCGATGCCGACGGTGTCGTTCAACACCTTGACCACCGGCGCGAGGCAGTTGGTGGTGCAGGAGCCGTTGGAAACGACGAGATGATCCTTGGTCAGTTTGTCGTGGTTTACGCCGAACACGCGCCGTGACCTTGATCTTCCCGCTGCCGAGATCGATGGTGTCGCCATCGACCGTGACGGTGCCGGGAAAGCGGCCATGCACTGAATCATAGCGAAGCAGATGGGCATTGGTCTCGACCGGGCCAAGGTCGTTGATGGCGACGACTTCGATGTCGTTGCGCTTGGCTTCATAGATCGCCCGCAGGATATTGCGGCCGATGCGGCCAAACCCGTTGATCGCAACCCGGACTGCCATTCAACTTCTCCCTCAAAGTTCACGAGTTCCCGTTTGTGGGCGTTTTCATGCCCTGAATGATGCCGCGGTGCAATGCGTTAGATTCCCGAATGTTCCACTCGCGTTACTTCGCATTCAGACGCCCGGCCGCGGCATCCGCCACCGCCTGCGGCGTGATGCCGAAATGCTTGTACAGCTCTTTATATGGTGCGCTGGCGCCAAAACCGCCCATGCCGATGAAAATCCCGTCGGCGCCGATGATCGCATCCCAGCCCTGACGCACCGCGGCCTCGACCGCCACCTTCACCGGCGCGTTGCCGATCACCGCGGCGCGGGCCGCAGCGGGGGCTTCCAGCAGCAGGTCCATGCACGGCACCGACACCACCCGCGTCGCAATGCCGCGCTCCATCAACAGCTTGCGTGCGTCCATGGCGATCGCAACCTCCGATCCCGTGGCAAAGATCGAGACTTTGGCTTCGCCATCGGCTTTGGCGAGTTCATAGCCGCCGGCGGCGCAACGGTTCTCTTTGTCATGGCCGAGCCGAAGCTGCGGCAGCGCCTGGCGGGTCAGCGCCAGCACGCTGGGGCGAGCCTTGCTTTCCAGAGCCTTGGCTTCCAGCGCCAGCTGCCAGCATTCCAGGGTCTCCACGGTATCGCAGGGCCGGAACACGTTGAGATTGGGTATCGCGCGAAGCGCCGCGAGATGTTCGACCGGCTGGTGGGTCGGACCGTCCTCGCCGAGCCCGATGGAATCGTGGGTCAGCACGTGGATGACGCGTTCGCCCATCAGCGCCGCGAGCCGCAGCGCCGGACGCAGGTAATCGGAGAACACCAGAAACGTGCCCGAGTAAGGGATCACGCCGCCATGCAGCGCCATGCCGTTCATCGCCGCCGCCATGCCGTGCTCGCGAATGCCGTAATGCACGAAGCGGCCGCCGTAATTGTTGGCGGAGACTTCGATCATGCCCTTGGCGCGGGTATTGTTGGAGCCGGTGAGGTCGGCCGAGCCGCCGACCATTTCCGGCACCGCGGCGGTCAGGACGTTGATGGCGTTTTCCGATGCGATGCGGGTGGCGATCTCCTTCGGCGACGCGGCGAGTTGCGCCTTCATTTCGTGCACCGCGATCGACAGCTGATCGGCGGGAAGCGCGCCAGAGATGCGGCGTTCGAATTCGACGCGGACCTTGGCGTCCTTCTGAATGAGGCGCTTGTTCCACTGCTGCTGCGCCTCCACCGAGCGCCGTCCGGCCGCGCGCCAGGCATCGAGAATGTCTTTCGGTATTTCGAAGGCCGGCGAATCCCAGCCGAGCTTCTTGCGCGCGCCGGCGATCTCCTCGGCGCCGAGCGGCGAGCCGTGAGCTTTTTCCGAACCCGCTTTGGTCGGCGCGCCGAACGCGATGATGGTCTTGCAGGCGATCAGCGACGGACGGTCGGCGTTCTGCGCGCGGGTGATGGCATCGGCGATCGCCTTGTGGTCGTGGCCATCGATGCGCTCCGCGGCCCAGCCCGCGGCCTCGAAGCGCTTCACCTGATCGACCGAGTCCGCGAGCGACAGCGCGCCGTCGATGGAAATGCCGTTGTCGTCGAACAACACGATCAGCTTGTTGAGCTTGAGATGGCCGGCCAGCGCGATGGCCTCGTGGCTGAGGCCTTCCATCAGATCGCCGTCGGAGGCGATGACATAGGTGTGGTGATCGACGAGGTCGCTGCCGAAACCGGCGGCCAGATGGCGCTCGGCCAATGCCATGCCAACCGCGGTGGCGATGCCCTGGCCGAGCGGCCCGGTGGTGGTCTCGATGCCCTTGGTGAGGAAATTTTCCGGATGTCCGGGGGTCAGCGATCCGAACTGGCGGAAGCGTTTGATCTGGTCGATCGTCATCGCCTCGTTGCCGGTGAGATACAAGAGCGCATAGAGCAGCATCGAGCCGTGGCCGGCCGAGAGCACGAAGCGGTCGCGATCCGGCCATTTCGGATCGGCGGCGTCGAATTTCAGGAATTGTGTGAACAGCACGGTGGCGACATCGGCGGCGCCCATGGGCAGGCCGGGATGGCCGGATTTCGCCTGTTCGACGGCATCCATTGCCAGCGCGCGGATCGCAATGGCCATACGGGAGGGATCGACGCGCGTCATGATGAAAATCCGCCTGAAATGAGATGCCTTGTGACGTTGCGCCGGCGAAAGCCGTGGCCGGGAGCACTAGGCTTTGTGGAACAATCTGAGAGAGGGGCTGGATAGCATCTGCATCCCAGGAGTCCAAGGGTTAGACCCATGGGGCGTCCAAGCGGGCGGACTCCCTAAAGTCCAAGGGCGGGCTCCCGGTGTCCTCCAAGGGCGCGGAATCGAGCTCTTGCGGGAAGGGGCGGGTGGTCACGGCTTTGCGGTGCATAGCTCTTGAGCGGCGTTGCGCTGGGCTCGCTTGCCACGTAAATTTCGCCGCCTAAACGCTTGCCGATCCGTGGCTTTTGCTGCGCGGCAGCATCCTCGCAGAAGGTCCACTTATTCGGCATGAATGATCGCCCTGCCAATTCCGATCCCCTCGCGCCTGGGTCCGCCGAGATCGACGCGGCGACGCGGCGGCTGATGGTGGCGCTGGATGCGCTGGAAAGTGCTGTGGAGCGGCGGCGCGAAGCCGATCGCGACGAGGACGAATTGGCGACCCGGATTCAGGCGCTGGGGGCGGATCGCTCCAGGCTGGCCGATGAACTCGATGGCACGCTGGTCAAATCGCGCCGGCTGGAGCGCGCCAATCGCGAGATCGCGGAAAAGCTCGATGCGGCGATCGGCACCATCCGCTCCGTGCTCGATGGGGAGTCCTCATGAGTCATATCAACGTCACCATCAATGGCCGGCAATACCGCATGGCTTGCGAAGAAGGGCAGGAGGCGCGGCTGCTGCAGCTGGCCGAGAGCTTTGAGGCGAAGATCGTCGACCTGCGCGGCAAGTTCGGCGAAGTTGGCGACGGGCGTCTGACCGTGATGGCGGCGCTGACGGTGGCTGACGAACTGGTCGATGCCAGACAGCGGATTCGCACGCTGGAGGAAGAACTCGCAGCATTGCGCGATGTCCGCGTCGTCGCCTCGGATCGCGCCAGGGCCACACAGGCTGCGGTCGCCGCGGCCCTGAATTCGGCCGCCGAGCGCATCGAGAAGACCACCCAGGTGCTGAACCGCACCATCGGCGGTCCCTGGCCGGGTCCGTGGATCCGGTCATATGGTGCCCACCTACTTTCGTAGGGAACTCCGGGATCGAGCGCTCCAACGGCCATCGCGGCTTCGCACTTGATTTTCTTAAGCGATATCAGCGCGCGCTCACCTCTCCGCGCCGTCGCGGACGGAGGCGGGGACAGCGTTGCGGGCAGGCTGGGCTGCCGCCGGCGGTGTAGCGGAAGCGGATTAATCAACGCTTTTGTTGTTCCGACGAGGGTGCGTAGGCGCGGCTGAAAACGATGATGGCGTTCTCTATCCACAGGGCGCGCTCCTCGGGGCCAGGCGCGACGTTGAGCAGCAGGGCTCGGCGCAGGATCTCCGCTTCGACCAAGGCCACAAAAATTTCCGCCGCGCTTTTCGGATCGGGAACGCGCAGGCTGCCGGCGTCATTTTGTGCGGAGAGCCATTCTGCGAGCTGGCTGATAGTTTTCGCCGGACCTTCCCTGTAAAAGAGTTCGGCCAACTCAGGCATACGGGTCGCCTCGGCGATCAACATGCGGTACATCGAAAGCGCATCCGGTTCGAGAACGCGCTCAAGGAATGCTACGGCAAAATCACGAAGTCCCAACACCGGATTCTCGTGATTCTTGTGACTTAACATCTCTTGGCTGGCCAACACTGGTCCGACCATTCGCTTGATGACCGCCGCAAATAGGCCGCTCTTGCCGCCATATCGCGAATAGATCGTCTTCGGCGAGATCCGCGCCGCGCGGGCGATCATGTCGACGCTGACCTTCGCAAAGCCGTGTTCGCGAAACAATCTCGATGAGGCTTCGAGACATTCTTCTTCGTGCCGAGCCAATTCGGATGTTGGAATTCGCCCCTGGGGGTGTGTCTTCCGGATATTCGTCATCACGAACGCCCTTCTTTTTTACGTTGTGGGCCTTGCAAAAGTAATCGATTAGGACCATAAAAGGAAAGGAAACGTTCGTTTCCTTTCCTTTTATGGAAATCCATGAAAAAGCTTACTTTGACTGTTTTGTGCTCATATTTCGTGTTTGCGATGGCCGCACAGATGGCAGGGGCCTCGGAAAGGCATCATTCGCGTCATAGCCTGGATTATTCGAGGAACACACTTGCAAGAATGAATTCTCCGGAGAAGGTCGGCACTGTTTACCCCACCGTTTCAAACTCCGATGTGGAACGGTACCATGGTATAATACCGATGCTTGCGGGCCACTAGCCTAGCCGGTGGAGCAGCCACTGGGTGACGTCCGACAGACAGAAATACACAGAAATACAATGAGGAAACCCAAGTCTCAGAGCAATGGGCGACGCCACGGACACCGCACGGCGAACGCCGCAATTCCAAATCGCCTAGTCGAACATTTTGCGATGGATAGCGGCGTTCGGGTATCCGCTGTGCCCGCTGCTGCCGACAAATGCGTGCTTTTCACTTTGAAACCTGTCGGCGCGTCCGCGATGAGGCGCGAGAATTCAAATGCATGCCATCCAGTCGAGAACCGACACAGAGACCGGCCAGACCGAATGCCGGTCGAAGGAGGAGGTACCGCCGGGCAGATATCTTCCAACTCGAGTGATCATGCCTCACAACGAGCACGCACCTCGCATTGAGTTGCAACGCATCGTCAGCCGCTATCGTCCAATCCCGCGCTGCCACTCCGTCCAGGTTGGCCATCCGCGCAAACAGCCGCCGATGCTCGTCTGCCCCTGATTTGCCGCTCGGGTGGGACGATTCTGCGACCGCCGGGATCGCATTCAAAGCGCGAACTCAGCTCGTAACGGCTTTCCTAGCCCGCCTGGCTTCATTGAACGCTTGGCCCGACTGCCCAGCCCGGCAATTGTGCTGAACTTCGTTGCCGATGATGACCAATAAAGTCCAATTTTACGAAACATTTAAACATTCTCCTATCAATATGCCCGGCTTAGAACAGCACTCCTAAGCGCTCAGGATGAGCGATGCCATATGCAGAGTTATCAATCGTCGACGAAGTTGAAACGGCAATAAATATCGGGTCTGCGGAAAAGCGTTTTGAAACAATCAAGCGCGTTACAGATCTTTTTATGTCGTCCGCTGATAGCTTCAATAGTGAGCAAATTGAGCTATTTGGCGAAGTGCTTGAACGCCTCATAAACACGATAGAGATTCGGGCGATCGCAGATGTGAGTGCACGTATTGCTCTTGCTGAAATGAGCATTCAACTTGCTCCCGTTGCTCATGCGCCGCCTGCTGTCGTCCGTCGCCTTGCAAGGCACGACGAGATCGCTGTCGCCGGACCCGTTTTGACGGAATCTGCTCGCCTGACTGTGGAAGATCTGATCGAAATCGCGGAAACAAAAGGTGAGCAGCACCTGTTGGCCATTTCAGGGCGTTGGTGGTTGAAGGAAGTTGTCACCGACGCGATACTGGCCCGACGCTACCCAACTGTTAGTCGCCGGATAATGAACAATCCCGGTGCGCGTGTCTCCGCAGCCGGATTTGCGATTGTCGTGGCGCAGGCTGAATCCGATCCTGAACTTGCCGTCGAAACCGGGATCCGGATCGATTTGCCGTCGGGACTCCGTCATCAACTATTGAGGAATGCGACAGAAGAGGTCCGATCGCGGCTGCTGTTACGCGCGCCACCTCACGTTTTCGAGGAAATCCGAAGTGCAATTGCAGCCGTTTCAGCGGGTGTAAATCGCGAAATGTCCAAGGTTCGCGACTTTTCCGCGGCCAAGCGTTTCGTGGCGCTGCTCAATGACAACGGCGAGCTCAATGAAGCGACATTGCTCGGGTTCGCTAAACAGAGAAAATATGAAGAAACCGTCGCTGCCCTTGCCCAGCTATCGCAATCCACCATCGAGGTGATTCGTCCGTTGATGCAAAGCCTGCGCGACGACGGCGTGCTCATTCCTTGCAAGGCGGCGGGGCTTGGCTGGGAAACCGTGAGCGCGGTTCTGGAGAGCCGCTTTGCGACTGGCTCAATGGCGCCGCAGGAATTAGCGAAGGCCAGAAGTCAATTTGCCAAAACAACAACTGAAGACGCGCGCCGTCTGCTTAGGTTTTGGCGGGTATCATTGTCATAAAGTGGTCGAACCGCCCGGGATTACAAGCCTTCGTCATTCCGATACCTGGATCAGTTTGATTGCGAGTTCTTCGGCCGACGCGTCCAGCGGCAGCATCTGATTCCGGTTGGCGTCGCAGATGGAGCGCGTGGCCGATGGCGTGCAGACAGCCTGTTTGAGCCGTGGCGAAGGTGACAAAGTATTCGCTCGTCAGGTCTTCCGCTTCGCCACCACTGCCTGATACGCCGCCTGCAATCGCTCGCCGACCGACGGGTGGTATTTCCTGCGCCGCTTCGCGCCGAGATGGCTCTCGCGCAATTCATCCATCAGTTCGGCCCACATTTTCGGGCCGCCGTCGCTGAGCAATTGCGCGCGGATGCCGAGTTCCTCGCTGACATCGAGATATTTGAATCCCCAGCCCGCCATCTGCGCCAGGATCGGCACCAGTTCGATGCCCTGTTCGGTGAGGCTGTAGATGCCCTTCTGCTTGTGGCTGGGATCGTCCTGCCGCGTGATGATGCCCTGGTCCAGCAGCATCTTCAGTCGGTCGGCGAGGATGTTGGATGAGATGCCTTCGTCGGATTTGGTCAGCAACTCGCGGTAATGCCGGCGATTGCCGAAGATGATGTCGCGGATGATCAGCAGGCTCCATTTGTCGCCCACCACTTCGAGGGTGAGGTTGATTGGGCAGCCGGAGCGTTGAACGTCGTTCATGACTGTCTTCTTCTCCGCTTCCCGGGGCGAAGTGGTGGGAAGGGGGCGGGGGCACCTTCATCCCGATGAGCACTGCTTCGTCGCAAGCGCAGAGCAATGACGACACTGCTGCGTCGCAATTTGTCTCAACCACCGAAAAACCACTTGCATTATCGCATCGGTTTGCTAATACTCCAACTAGTTGCGAATTGCAAGTAGTTTGAGGAAGCCGGCATGGCGAAGCTGATCATGTGGAATCTGATGACGCTCGATGGATTCGTGGAGGGTCCGAACCGCGACATCTCCTGGCATTTTGAGGTCTGGGGCGAGGAGCTGGAACAGCTGTCGATCGAGCAATTGAAATCCGCAGGCGGATTGTTGTTCGGGCGCATCACTTACGAGTTGATGGCGAAGCATTGGCCGAGTGCGAGCGGCGAGGTCGCGGACCTCATGAACGCATTGCCGAAAGTTGTGTTCTCGCGCAGTTTGACGAAATCCGACTGGAACAACACGCAGCTCTTCGGCGACGACGTGCCGGGGACCGTCGCGCGATTGAAGCGCGAGAGCGCCGGCGACATCCTTCTGTTCGGCAGCGCCGATCTTGCCGCGAGCCTGATCCCGCACCGGCTGATCGACGAATTCCGCATAGCGCTGAACCCGATCATTCTGGGCGGCGGCGCGCCGTTGTTCAAGCCCGGCGAGCCGGTGAAACTGAAACTGCTCGACTCAAGGACGCTGTCGAGCGGCATCGTCATCGTGCGTTACGCGCCGCGAGGTTGAGAGGAGGCCGCTGGTGTCGCTGACTTTGCATTTCCATCCGCTGGCGTCGTATTGCCAGAAGGCGCTGATCGCCCTGTATGAAAATGATACGCCGTTCGCCCCCCGAATCGTCGATCTCGGCAACGCGGCAGAGCGCGCCGCGTTGTTGAAGCTTTGGCCGATCGGCAAATTCCCGGTGCTGCGTGATGACGCCAGGGACCAGACCATCCCGGAGTCCAGCGTCATCATCGAATATCTCGGCCGGCATTATCCCGGCAGCACGCAGTTGGTTCCGGTGGACGCCGATCTTGCGTGGCAGACACGGCTGCGCGACCGGTTCTATGACCTCTATGTGCACGAGCCGATGCAAAAGATCGTCGGCGACCGGCTGCGCCCCGCCGGAACAAGCGATCCGTTCGGCGTGGCAGAAGCGAGGGCACGGTTGCAAACCTCCTACGGCATGATCGAACAGGAGATGGCGACGAAGACCTTTGCGATGGGCGATGCATTCACGATGGCCGACTGCGCGGCCTGTCCTTCGCTGTTCTACGCCAATCTGGTGATGCCGTTCGGCGCCAGCCACACCAATGTGGCGGCCTATTTCGACCGGCTCAAGGCGCGCCCGTCCTACGCGCGCGTGCTCAAGGAAGCAGAGCCCTATCTGAAACTGTTCCCGAACTGAGGAGAACGACATGGCCTCACCAAACAAGTCGGACATCGTCCGCAGCGTATTTGCCGCCTACCAGTCGAGGGATCGCGGCGTCGTGGAACGCCTCTTGACCGACGACTTCACCTTCACCAGTCCCTATGACGACGCCATCGACAGGGCGACCTATTTCGAACGCTGCTGGCCGAACAGCGAACGCTTCAGGGTGTTCGACGTCGAACGAATCTTCGAGCAGGGCGATGCAGTCTTCGTGACCTATCGGATCGTCACCAATGACGGCAAGGAATTCCGCAATACCGAGTTTCACGCCTTCGACGGCGGCAAGATCCGCAGCGTCGACGTCTATTTCGGCGCCAGCTACAAGCACGGCGCTTTCGTGAAACACGAGCAATAAAAACAGCAGCAATAAAGTATGTGATCGGCATGTCGGCTCGAGGCGATCTGGTTCGTCCTCCTTGAGGACCATGGTCGGATATCAATGGGGAAGGGATGAGATGATGCAAATGACCAGCGCCGGCGGGCTGTCGAAAACGCGCCTCGGCCGCATGCATGACTTGATGGCGGGTCACGTCAAAGCGGGGGATATGCCCGGGATGGTGACGCTGGTGAGCCGGCGCGGCGAGATTCATGTCGACGCCATCGGCAGAATTGCAATCGACGGCGCGCCGATGCAGCGCGACACCATCTTCCGGATCACCTCGATGACCAAACCGGTCACCGCCGTCGCCGCGATGATCCTTGTCGAGGAATGCAAGTTGCGGCTCGATGACCCCGTCGATTGGTGGCTGCCGGAACTCGCAAAACGCAAGGTGCTGCGCGCCATCGATGCGCCGTTCGACGACACCGTACCCGCCAAACGCGCGATCACGTTGCGCGATTTGCTCACCTTCCGGCCGGGTTACGGCATGATCGTGGAATTTCCGGATCGCTATCCGGTGCAGAGAGCCATTGCCGAGGCGGGCCTGGCGCCAGGGCCGGTGTTTCCGGCCTTCCCGCCCGATGAACTGATGAAACGCTACGGCAGCCTGCCGCTGATCTATCAGCCCGGCGAGCGCTGGCTTTACAACAGCGGATCGGAAATCCTCGGCGTCTTGATCGCGCGCGTGGCCGGCACCACGCTCGGTGAATTTCTCCGCGATCGCATCTTCGCGCCGCTTGGGATGAAGGACACGGCGTTCAGTGTGCCGGAAGCCAAACTGAACCGGTTCGCAACCGGCTATACCCGCGATCACGCGACACAAAAACTGAACGTGTTCGACGATCCCATCGCCGGCAAGTTCTCGCGCCAGCCAGTTTTTGAAAACGGCAGCGCCGGGCTGGTCTCGACCGCCGACGATTTCAATGCCTTCGCGCAAATGATGCTGAATGGCGGCCGCCTCGGAAGCGAACGCATTCTGTCGCGGCCGTCGGTCGAACTGATGACGACCGACCAGCTCTTGCCCGAACAGAAACTGGGCTCCGAATTGTTCCTCGGCGACAACAGAGGCTGGGGCTTCGGATTGTCCGTGTTCACCAGGCGCGACGATCTCTGCACTACGCCCGGCCGCTTCGGCTGGGACGGCGGCTATGGCACGTCGTGGTATTCCGACCCGCGCGAGCAAATCACCGGCATTCTGCTGACCCAGCGATTGATGGATTCACCGCAGCCGCCGCCCGCCTTCGCCGATTTCTGGACCTTGGCCTATCAGGCCATCGACGATTGAAGGACCAGGCAACACCCGTGCGATCCCGCCTGCAATGAGTTGCGAAATAATTCCGCCTGACATGTCGGTCTGGCAGAACCATGAGCGTCATATCCACGGAGCCAAGGTTCGGCCGGTCAAGACCGCCCGAACCGGTCCTGGTCAAACGCCAAACGGAGAGCAACGATGCGGTTCATGGTGATTGTGAAGGCCAGCAAGGATTCCGAAGCCGGGATCATGCCGAGCACGGAATTGCTGACGGTGATGGGCAAATTCAACGAGGAGATGGTGAAAGCCGGCGTCATGCTCGCGGGCGAGGGATTGCATCCCAGTTCGAAAGGCGCGCGCATCAAATACTCAGGCAAGGATCGCACCGTGACCGATGGTCCGTTTGCTGGGAGCGGCGATCTGGTCGCCGGCTTCTGGCTGATCCAGGTCAAATCGCGGGACGAGGCGATCGAATGGATGAAGCGCGCCCCGTTCGACGGCGGATCTGAAATCGAGATTCGCCAGGTGTTCTCGCCGGACGATTTCGGCGACGCGCTCACGCCCGAGCTTCGCGAGCAGGAAGAGCGGCTTCGCGCGCAAGGCGCGAAGCAATAGACGCTCACGATCGTCACGCCACGATGCGCGATTGCGCATCCTGGTTCGCTCGGTCCTACTCGCGCCCCGGAATGACGGCAGATTTTGTAACATTCGAACAAAGGACGCACGACCATGCGATTCATGATGCTGATGATCCCCTTGGGCTACGAAACCGCGCCGCCGGACGTTCAGCTCGACCCCGAGCGCGTGTCCGCGATGATGAAGTACAACGAGGCGCTGAAGGATGCCGGCGTGCTGATCACGCTGGAGCCTGCACCCGCCGTCGATGGGCGCGCGGGTCAGCTTTGCCGGCGGCGAGCCTTTGGTGACCGATGGTCCATTCACCGAGGTCAAGGAAGTGCTCGGCGGCTACTGGATGATTGACGTGAAGTCGAGGGAAGAGGCGATCGCCTGGGCCAAGCGCTGCCCGGCATCGAACAATGAGATCATCGAGATCCGCCAGGTCCAGGAGATGGCGGATTTTTCCCCCGAGGTACAGGAGGCCGCGGCCGGTTTCGACCAATTGCAGGGCAAATCGCGGCGCGGCTGAGAGGGACGTCATTAGGGTCACTAGTGACCTTTGCGCGCGGCTCATGTAAAAGCCTTTCACATGAGCTGGCGCAAGGAACGCCGCGCCGAGCGCGGCTATCACCATGGCAATCTGAAAGAGGCGCTGCTGCAGGCGGCGCTCGGGCTGATCGCAGAAAAGGGACCGGCGGGGTTTACCTTCGCCGATGCCGCGCGTTCGGCCGGCGTCAGCCCGGCGGCGCCGTACCGGCATTTCCGCGACCGCGACGAATTGCTGTCCAGCATCGCCCAGCGCGGCTTCGAGCAGTTCGAGGCGGTGCTGACGTCGGCCTGGGACGATGGCCGTCCCGATGCGGTCACCGCGTTCGAGCGGGTCGGCAAGGCCTATCTTGGCTTTGCCCGCGAAGAACCGGCGTTCTATTCGGCGATGTTCGAATCCGGGCTTCCCGTCGATCTCAATCCCGCTGCCGATGTCGCCGGAGGATCTCCTGGAAGCGCAGGTGCTGATTTACCTGCGCGGCCTCGGTTTCCCGACCGACCGCAATTCGTCCGCTCAAGCCGCCCAGACGGAACAGAAGCCGTCCGGCCCATGGGGCAGCAAGCCGAAATAAAATTCCAAAAAAAAATTCAGCGGGCGGCTTTTCTCCCGCTTGACAAAAAAACGCGACGGTTTACGTATGTGAATGTTATTTACATTAACACGGCATCGCCGTTGATGGAGAGGGAAATGGCCTACACCGCAGATGTCAATCGATGGCGCGGCCCCGCAGAAGAGCCTCACCACCCGCATATGCTTGATTCACCCTGGCATCCCGGCTGGATCGCCCTGACCGTGCTGGGTTTCATCTTGTGGTGGCCGGTTGGCCTCGCGCTTCTCTTCTTCACACTCGGGAGCAGAAAAATGGCTTGTTGGAGCAATCGGGACCGCTTTGAAAACAAGTTGGAGCGGATGCGCAACCGCATGGAGAGCCGCGGGTTCTTCCGCGGTTTCGGGCCGCCCTCGAGCGGCAACCGCGCTTTCGACGAATACCGCATGGAAACGCTGCGCCGCCTCGAGGAGGAGCAGACCGAATTCAAGGACTTCCTCGATCGCCTGCGTCACGCCAAGGACAAGGAAGAGTTCGACCAGTTCATGGCGCAGCATCGCCAGCGCCCGACACCGCCCCCGGACGGTCAGCCTCAGGCGTAAGCTGATGGTTCAGCCTCAGGCGTAATGCCCCCATAAAACCTGATGGCTACAAGCCGCCCCTCTGCGAACAGCAGGCGGGCGGTTTTGTTTTGCGAAGCGTCTTGCAAACCGTCGCGGGCGATGCCAATCAAGGTGCATGGACGATCGTGGAACCCGCGCCAAAACTCTCTGGTGGCGCTCTTTCTGAAGAGCGGCACGTCGTCATGTCTTGAACCCAGGTTCGTGAACAAGTCTTGAAACGAATGCCGCCGCGGTCCGGCAGGCACCTGTTCGTTTTTTCCCGACAAGTCTCTCCGTCACTGCGGCTTCCTGATGGAGAACGCTGATGCCTTTTGCCTTGATCGACGCCGTCGCTGTCCCGGTACAGGCGCTGGCCTGGCTCGGCCGCCAGGGCACCCGCGCCATCGCCGCGCTGGTCATCATCGGCATTGCCGTTCCGCCGCTCGGCGAGTGGCTGAGGCAGTTCGTCACCGAGGCGATTTTTCTGCTGCTTTGCATCTCGTTCATGCGCGTGGACATCTTCGCGCTGCGCGATCAGCTGCGGCGGCCCGCCGTCGTGCTGGCGGCGACGGCATGGACCACGGTGGCGGTCCCCGCAATCGTCGGCGTCGGATGTCTTGCGATCGGATTCGACAACAGCGCTGCCGATCTCTTCCTCGGATTGATGCTGCAGGCGGTCGCATCGCCGATGATGGCCTCGCCGGCGCTTGCGGCGCTGATGGGACTGGATTCGACGCTGGTGCTGATCACGCTTGTGACCGGAACGGCGCTGGTGCCGCTGACCGCGCCGCTGTTCGCCGCTGTTTTCTTCGGCGCGGCGCTCACGCTTTCGCCGCTCGGGCTCGGCGTGAAGCTGGTCCTGATCCTGGCCGGCTCGCTCTGCGTGGCAGCCGTGATCCGCCGGATCGTCGGCGTGGCCGCGATCCGCCGCTGCAGGGAGCCGATCGACGGCTTCAATATCCTGATCCTGCTGGTCTTCGTCAGCGCGGTCATGGGTTCGGTCGCCGGCAGCTTCTGGCAGGCTCCTCTAAAGGTCCTGCCGGGCCTGACCTGGCTCTATTTTGCCCTGTCGCAGTTTCCGATCTACCTGTCGCCGCAGCTTCTCAAGCCGATCGCCGTCAGGCTGACCGGGCGGGGTCGGGAGCAACCAGGTACTGCCGTCGGGGCGGCCGAAAGGTGAAAAACCCCAGCTGCCGGGCGCATTTGCCGCAGCCAAACTCGCTTTGGTAACTTCGCCTTAACCATGATGGGCGTCAGGTTAGAGGCGAAAAGACGCGCGGATAGCCCTCGTTTTGACATGTTGGCAGGGGATTCAAGGCTCGGCTTCGGACAGGCCCTCCATGCGACATAACAAGGCTTGGCGTTGGCGCTTTACGCAGCGCAGGCGCGTGCTGCGGAACCGGCAGCGGTCGTGGCGCCCGGGACATTTGGATATGGGATACTTGTAGATATGGGATACTTGCGTTGAGAGGATACCGCCTATGAATCCGGCCGACGTCGCGCAGTCAGCCTTGCCGCTGGCCTCTTCCGATGTCTCGCTGATTGCATTGTTCCTGCAGGCCCATTGGATCGTGAAAGCGGTCATGCTTGGGCTGCTCAGCTGTTCGGTCTGGGTGTGGGCGATCGCGATCGATAAACTGTTTCTGTATTCGCGCACCAAGCGCGCCATGGACCGTTTCGAGCAGGCATTCTGGTCCGGCGAGTCGATCGAGGAGCTTTATCGCGCGCTCTCCGCCAAGCCGACGCAATCGATGGCGGCATGCTTCGTCGCGGCGATGCGCGAATGGAAACGCTCGTTCGAAAGCCAGGCGCGTTCCTTCGCCGGCCTCCAGATGCGGATCGAGAAGGTGATGAACGTGTCCATCGCCCGCGAGATCGAGCGACTGGAGCGGCGGTTGCTGGTGCTGGCGACGGTCGGTTCGGCCGGGCCCTTTGTCGGCCTGTTCGGCACGGTCTGGGGCATCATGTCGAGCTTCCAGTCGATCGCCGCCTCCAAGAATACCTCGCTGGCGGTGGTCGCCCCCGGCATTGCCGAAGCGCTGTTCGCCACCGCCATCGGCCTTATCGCCGCCATCCCGGCGACTATTTTCTACAATAAATTCACGTCAGAGGTGAACCGGCAGGCCCAGCGCCTGGAGGGGTTTGCCGACGAATTTTCGGCGATCCTGTCGCGCCAGATCGACGAGCGCGCCTGAGATATTGTATTTTGGCCCTTGCAATATTGGGACCTAATGTGAGCATCCGATCATGGCGATGAATATGGCGGGATCGGCGGGGGGCGGTGGGCGGCGCGGGCGCCGGCGCTCGCCTGTGATGGCCGAGATCAACGTCACGCCGATGGTGGACGTGATGCTGGTGTTGCTGATCATCTTCATGGTGTCGGCGCCGCTGTTGACCGTGGGCGTGCCGCTGGATCTGCCGCAGACCCAGGCCAAGAGTCTGGAACAGGACAAGACGCCGCTGCAGCTTTCGGTTGACGTCAAGGGCAAGATTTTTATCAACGATACCGAAGTTGCGATGAACGAACTGATCCCGAAATTGAAGGCGATCACCGAGGCCCGCGGCGGCTTCGATGAGCGTATCTTCATGCGGGCGGACAAGAAGGCGGATTACGGCACCGTGGCGAGGGTCATGGGACAGCTGTCGGGAGCCGGGTTTAAGCGCCTCGCGCTGGTCACCGAAGTGGAGCAGGGGACCTGAGGGTGAAAGTCGACAAGACACTGGTTGCGTCGGTAGCCCTGCACGTCCTCGTGATCGGGTGGGGACTGGTGTCGTTTTCGTCGAAGGCATTCGAATCGATGCCGGAAGAATCCCTGCCCGTCGAAATCATTTCTCCCGATCAGCTTGCCAAAGTCACTGCCGGCATGAAGACCGGCAAGAAGGAAAATCCGAAGCCGCTGGTGGAGAAGGTCGCCGAGGCCAAGCCGCCGGTGGAAGATACCGTCGGCAAGATCACCGAAAAGGCGCCGGTCGTCACCGATACGGCGCCGCCGCCTCCGCCGCCGACGCCGGTGGAAAAGCCGGTCGAGAAAAAGCCCGACCCGCCGAAGCCGGTGGCCGAGAACAAGCCCAAGGAAGAGCCGAAGCCGATCGAGAAAAAGCCCGATCCGCCCAAGGTCGATCCGATCGCGGAAGCCTTAAAGCAAGAGCCGAAGAAGCCGGCGCCGAAGCCACAGGCCCAGGCGGCGGCCCCGCCGCAGCCGCCCAAACCGAAGCCGGAACGAACCTTCGATCAGTCCAAGATCGCGGCCCTGCTCGACAAGCGCGATCCCAGCCGGCAGGCGGTGACCGGCGACACGCTCAATTCCAACGCGGCGCTGGGACTGGCCAAGGGCAGGTCCGCCGACAACTCGGCGACCTGGGGCGCGATGTTCAAGACCCAGGTCGAGCGTTGCTGGAAGAAGCCCTATGGCGGCATCGAGGCGCAGATGGTCGAGGCCGAATTCTCGATCAGGCTGAAACGCGACGGTTCGCTGGAGGCGACGCCGGCGGCGGTGGGGACGCCGTCGACGCCCTATGTGCGCGTCTATCAGGAGAGCGCGCTGCGTGCGATCATCGAATGCCAGCCCTACAATCTTCCCGCGGCGTATTTCGACGAATGGAAATACTTTTCACCCGTGTTCACCGAGCGAAGGTCGTGACCAGGCCGGCGCATCGCCGGCGATCACAGACATGAGAAAAAGCCGATATCGATGACCGACACATCCGACAGAGATGGATTGCTTAAGATGCCTTTTCGCCCGACCCGCCGACAGATGATTTCCGGAATCGCGTCGGCCGGCGTGCTGATGGGCGGTCCGTTCCGCCACGCGTTCGGACAGGCGCGGGTGCAGATCACCGAGGGCAATGTTGCGCCGCTCCCGATTGCGATACCGAATTTCGCCGCGGGAACGGCGGCGGATGGCGAGGTCGGAGTCGGCGTGTCGCAGGTCATCACCAACAATCTCAAGCGCAGCGGGCTGTTCGCGCCGATTGATCCCGCTGCCTTTATCGAGAAGGTAACCAACATCGACGCGCCGCCGCAATTTGCGAACTGGAAGACCATCAACGCCCAGGCGCTGGTAACCGGACGCATGACCCGTCAGGGCGACGGCCGGCTGAAGGCGGAATTCCGCCTGTGGGACGTCGCCACCGGCCAGCAGCTCACCGGGCAGCAGTATTTCACGTCGCCGGAATACTGGCGGCGGATCGCGCACATCATCTCTGACCAGATCTACGAACGGCTGACCGGAGAGAAGGGTTACTTCGACAGCCGGGTGGTGTTCGTCGACGAGACCGGGCCGAAGGAACGGCGGATCAAGCGGCTGGCGCTGATGGATCAGGACGGGGCCAATGTCCGCTACCTGACGCGGGGGACGGATCTGGTGCTGACGCCGCGGTTCTCGCCGTCGACGCAGGAAATCACCTACATGGAATTCGGTCAGGGCGATCCGCGGGTCTATCTCTTCAACATCGAAACCGGGCAGCGCGAGATTGTCGGGAATTTTCCCGGCATGTCGTTTGCGCCGCGATTTTCTCCCGACGGGCAGCGCGTCATCATGAGCCTGCAGCAGGGCGGCAACTCAAATCTGTTCGTGATGGATCTGCGCTCGAAATCGACCACGCGTCTCACCGATACCCCAGCGATCGACACCTCGCCGTCCTATGCGCCCGACGGCGGCCGGATCTGTTTCGAGTCCGATCGCGGCGGCAAGCCGCAAATCTATGTGATGGCGGCGAGCGGCGGAGCGGCGCAGCGCATCTCGTTCGGCGACGGCAGCTATTCGACCCCGGTATGGTCACCGCGCGGCGACTACATCGCCTTTACCAAGCAGGGCGGCGGCCAGTTTTCAATCGGCATCATGAAGCCGGATGGCTCCGGCGAACGGCTTCTCACCTCCGGCTTCCACAATGAAGGCCCGACCTTCGCGCCGAACGGCCGTGTGCTGATGTTCTTTCGCGATCCCGGCGGCAACGCCGGTCCCTCGTTGTTCACGGTGGACGTTTCCGGACGCAACGAGCAGCGGGTGCCGACCCCGGGCTTCGCGTCCGATCCGGCGTGGTCACCGCTGCTGTCGTAAACAGATCGTTAGCGCCGTTCGCCGAGCCTTTGCCGGGGGCCGGCAAACTCTGCCTAGTGCGATGAAATGATGGGCAGTTTTCTCTCCTGCCACGTGCGCCTCAACCTCTTAGTAAGGATGTTCCCTCAGAAAAGCTTCATCTGCACCGGGTAGAACTGAGCGCCTGAATAAGGACGTATGCGCCCGATGCAGCTTGCCGATAACAACATTGACCGCGATCAAGAGATGCCGCCGACCATCTATGCGGCGCTCGTCGATTCGTTGTTTCAGAATCCCGCGCCGATGCTCGCGGGCGCCATCTGTGGGGGCGCCGGCGCATTGATGACGGCCGTCAAGACCGGCAACTTGCTGCTGTGGCCTTGCGCGGTATTGATCGTCGTCATCGGTTTCATACGCGCCGTCCAAATCAATCAATACGGGAAACGCACGACCGTTCTGAATGCCGCAGAGGTGGCTCAGTGGGAATGGCGTTACATGAGCGCCGGATCGATTTATGCGGCCGCGTTAGGCGTCTGGTGTGTTCTTGTTCTTGGCAGCGACGATCCGGTCGCCCATATGCTCTGTACTGCAGTGACCGTCGCCTACATCGCCGCTGGTTCCGGCCGAACATATGGCCGGCCCTGGATCAGCCATCTCCAGGTGCTGCTCGCATGCGGCCCCATGTCCCTTGCACTGATCGTTCATGGTGGCGCTTATTATGTGGGCTTCGCGTTGCTTAACGTGCTGTTTTTCCTCGGCCTGAAGCGGATAACGTCCAGTTTGCACGACGTCTATGTCAGGGCACTGGTTGCAACCGAACGGGTTGCTTCAATTGCGGGCCAGTTCGACACGGCGCTGAACAACATGCCTCATGGACTCTGCATGTTCGATGTCTCGGGTCGGTTGGCCGTTATCAATAATCGGTTCAATGCCATGA
>WNFI01093759.1_pt1 | contig 25196 bp, 18 predicted proteins | sample 5400471 | NCBI WGS metagenome assembly WNFI01 (sample SAMN13153348, study PRJNA577476) | soil metagenome | isolation source: 100 cm saprolite on Douglas fir-dominated hillslope | place: USA:California | collected 2013-09-17 | reverse complement strand
CCGCCAGGAAGCCGAAAAGCAGGGCCTGATCCCGGTTTCGCAGCCGCAGGTCACCGACCTCCACATTCATGACGGCGAGCCGCTGACCTTCAAAGCCACCTTCGAGGTGCTTCCCGAAATTAAAGTCGAAGGCTACAAAGATCTCCGCGCCGACAAACCAGAAATCGTGGTCAAAGACGAAGAGGTCGAAGCGGCTCTGGAAAACATCCGCGAGCAGCACGCCACCTTCACCTCGGTCGAGGGACGCTCTCTAGCCGACGGCGACTTCGCCCAGGCATCCATGGACGGCAAGCCTAAAGACGGCGAAGGCACCGCCCAACCTGTCCACATGGACGAGGTCATGATCGAAATCGGCGGCAAAAATACCGTCCCCGAATTCACCGAGAATCTGAACGGGGCCAGCGCCGGAGACGAAAAAGAATTCGAAGTCGTCTATCCCGAAGACGTTGCCGACAAGCGCCTTGCAGGCAAGACTTTCGTCTACACCGTAAAAATCGGCGCCATCAAGCAGAAGATCCTGCCGGAATTGACCGATGACTTCGCCAAGGAGCTTGGCGAGTTCACGAGTCTCGACCAGGTCCGCAAGCAGATTCGCGAGAACATGCAGGCGGAGCGCCAGCACTCGGCGGAGCACGAAGCAAAAGACAAGCTCGTAGCCGAATTAGTGAAGCGTAACGATTTCGAGGTGCCCGAAGCACTGATCGACCGGCAGATTGATGTTCGTCTGGAACGTGGCTTGCGCGCGCTTGCGGCGCAGGGTATGAAGATGGAGGACATGAAGAAAATGGATTTACCCCGGCTACGGGCGGGCCAGCGAGACCAGGCGGTACAACATCCGAAGCGGTCCGAGCGCGTTTGACACAAGAGGGGGGCCTCGATAGAATCCGAAACAGAATCCGCAGTGAGAAGACCCTCGATTTTCTGTATCACCAGTCCGCGTAGTCGATAAAAACGTGGACCACTTTCGATCCTCCCCACAGCGCGATAACGTTGCATCGGGGCGGAGTGTGGCAGGTGAACTTGAAGCCAAAGGATCCTCAAAACATGCTAGTACCGATGGTGATCGAGCAGACTGGGCGGGGTGAACGCGCCTATGACATTTACTCCCGGCTGCTTCGGGATAACATTATTTTCATCGGCACGCCGATCGACGACAACATCGCCAACCTGGTGATTGCTCAGATGTTGTTTCTGGCACAGGAAGATCCGGAGAAAGACATCCAGCTTTACATTAACTCTCCGGGGGGATCGATCACTGCCGGCATGGCGATCTACGACACCATGCAATACGTAAAAAACAACGTTATGACCCTCTGCGTCGGCCAGGCGGCATCCATGGCGGCGTTACTTTTGGCATCGGGTGAACCGAAAAAGAGGTTGGCGCTGCCGAATTCGAGGATATTAATACATCAGCCGTCCATGGGCGGATTGTCGGGGCAGGCCACCGACATCGACATCCATGCTAGAGAAATTCTCCGTATGCGCGAGATAACGAACCAGTTACTCTCGAAGCACAGCGGTCAGAAGCTGGATAAGGTCGAAAAAGACGTAGAACGCGACTTCATCATGAACGCGCAGCAGGCTAAGGAATATGGAATCATAGACGATATCATCTATAAGACAGTAAAAGCGGTATGATCTGCCTTCGCGCCTGATCGACGAAAGACGCGAAAGTAAGAATCAAGAGATGAGGGCTCCGACGAGATCCTACGCTGTTCGTTCTGCCACAAATCGCAGGACGCCGTGGCCAAGCTGATCTCGTCCCCCAGCGATTATCCGCGCGCCTACATCTGCGATGAATGCGTAGCGGTCTGCAATTCCATTCTCGAGGACGACCGCACCGCCACTCCTCAGGCAACCACCCCGAATCAACTGCCCAAGCCGCAGGAAGTGAAAACCTTCCTCGACGAATATGTCATCGGGCAGGAGCAGACGAAGAAAAAGCTCGCGGTCGCGGTTTACAACCACTACAAACGCATCTTCATGAACCGGCAAAAGACCGGCGACGGCGTCGAACTCGCCAAGTCGAACATCATGCTGATCGGGCCCACTGGAACCGGAAAGACTCTCCTGGCCCAGACTCTGGCACGAATGCTGGACGTTCCCTTCGCCATTGTGGACGCGACCACTCTAACCGAAGCTGGATACGTCGGTGAGGACGTCGAAAACATCATTCTCAAACTGCTGCAAGCAGCCGACGGCGATGTGAACCGCACGCAAACTGGAATCATCTACATTGATGAAGTCGACAAGATTGGGCGCAAAGACGAGAATCCTTCCATCACTCGCGATGTTTCCGGCGAAGGCGTGCAGCAAGCTCTGCTGAAGATTCTCGAAGGCACCATCGCCAACGTTCCTCCACAGGGCGGACGCAAGCATCCGCACCAGGAATTCACCCCGGTCGACACCACCAACATTCTCTTTATTTGCGGCGGAGCTTTCGTAGGACTGGATAAGATCATCGCGCGCCGCATGGGCAAGAAAGCCCTCGGCTTCCGCGGCGGCGAAGAGGCCGAAAAAGACGAAGCGGCAGTCTCGCGCAAGCGCAGTTACGAACTGTTGAGCGAGATTCAGCCGGAAGATCTGATCAAATTCGGGCTCATCCCCGAGTTTGTTGGCCGCCTGCCTGTGGTGGGCATGTTGGAAGATCTCGACGAATTCGCCCTGATCGAGATTCTCACCCGACCCAAGAACGCTATCATCAAGCAATACCAGCGGCTGTTTGAGTTCGAGAACGTGCGGCTGAAGTTCAATGACGAGGCGCTGCGGGCCATCGCGCGCCAAGCCATGGCGCGCAAGGTAGGGGCGCGCGGACTACGCATGATTCTGGAAGAATTGATGCTCGACCTTATGTTTAATTTGCCCAGCCAGAAAAAGTTAAAAGAGTTCGAAGTCACGCGGGAAATGGTGGAGAAGCGCAGCGCTTCCTTCACCCCCGTGATGGAAAAAGCTGGGTAGCGGTAGAAGGATCGGGCACACGTCGGCATTCCCGGGGGACATTGAGTGACCACATCCAAAGAGAAATTCGAAACTAAAAAGCTGCCGATGATGCCCATCCGGGACGTCGTCATCTTTCCGTTCATGATGACGCCATTCGTAGTCGGGCGCGAATCGAGCGTACGTGCTCTCGAAGAGGCGCTGGCCGCGGACAAGAAAATCTTCCTCGCGACCCAGCACGACGCTTCCATCGACGAGCCCAAAGGCAATGAGATTTACCAGGTAGGCACGATCGTCAACATTGTACAGAGCCTGAAACTGCCCGACGGCAACATCAAAGTTCTGGTGGAAGGCATTGAACGCGGCAAGATCCTGCAAGTCACTGACACCGATGGCTACATGCAGGCATCGGTCCGCGTGGCGCGATACGGCACCGAAGGCAACGCACAACTCGAAGCCAGTATGCAGCGCGTCACTGCCCTGTTCGAGCAGTATGTGAAGTTGTGCCAGGCGCTGAACTACGAAACTATGATCTCGGCCGTGCGCATGGAAGATCCGGCCAAGCTGACCGACGTAATCTCCGCCAATCTCCAGCTCTCGATTGAAGAGAAACAGGAACTGCTCGAGATTTTCGACCCCGCCGAGCGCCTGACCCGCATCGCTGACGTACTCGACATCGAAATCGAAAAACTGAACGTCGACCGCACCATCCAGTCGCGTGTGAAGCGGCAGATGGAAAAGGCACAGAAAGAGTACTACCTCAACGAGAAGATCAAGGCCATCCAGAAAGAACTGGGCCGCGGCGAGAAGAGTGAATTCGACGAACTTAAGAAGAAGGTCGAAGCCGCGGGCATGCCGAAAGAAGTAAAAGACAAGGCCCTCCAGGAACTAAAGAAGCTGGAAGCCATGCCACCCATGTCGGCTGAATCCACTGTTTCCCGCAACTATCTTGACTGGCTGCTGGCTGTGCCCTGGAAAAAACGTTCCAAGGAAATCCGCAATATCTCCCGCGCCGAAAAGATTCTGAACGAAGACCACTACGGGCTGGAGAAAATCAAGGAACGCATCCTCGAATTTCTGGCGGTCCGGCAGTTGGTAAAGAATCCCAAGGGCTCAATCCTCTGCTTTGTCGGGCCTCCGGGAGTCGGCAAAACTTCTCTGGGCATGTCGATTGCCAAGGCCACCGGCCGCAAGTTCGTCCGCATGTCCCTTGGCGGCGTGCGCGACGAGGGTGAAATTCGCGGCCACCGCCGCACTTACATTGGCGCCCTGCCGGGGCAGATCATTCAGATGATGAAGAAGGCCGGCACCAAGAATCCGGTCTTCATGCTCGATGAAGTTGACAAAATGGCAATGGACTTCCGCGGCGACCCTTCAGCCGCGCTGCTGGAAGTGCTCGATCCCGAGCAGAACTTCATGTTCGTCGATCATTACCTCGACGTCGAATACGACCTTTCGCAGGTATTTTTCGTGGCAACCGCGAACGTGATGCATACCATTCCTCCGGCGCTGCAAGACCGCATGGAAGTTTTGCGATTGCACGGCTACACCGAGCAGGAAAAAGTTGAGATCGCGAAACAATTCCTGGTAAAGAAGCAGATGCTGGCCGCCGGGCTGTCGGAAAAGAACATCAAGTTCACCGATCAGGCAATCGCGACGGTAATCCGCGCCTTTACCCGCGAAGCTGGTGTGCGCAACCTGGAGCGCGAAATTGGCAATATCTGCCGCAAAGTTGCACGCAAGGTGGTCAAAGAGGGCGCAAACTATACAGTCACGGTGACCGGCGAAAACGTCCCCGACTTTCTGGGCGTGATCAAGTTCCGTGATACCCTGGCGCATGAGAAGAGTGAGATAGGTTTGGTCACGGGCCTGGCTTGGACTGAAGTCGGTGGCTCGATCCTGAGCACAGAGGCCACCGTCGTCGATGGCAAAGGCAAGCTCACACTCACCGGCAAACTTGGCGACGTAATGCAAGAGTCGGCACAGGCTGCAATGTCTTATGTTCGCTCCCGCGCAGCACGCCTTGGCCTGAACCGCGACTTCTATCGCAATCTCGACTTGCACGTTCACGTGCCCGAAGGCGCAATCCCCAAAGACGGCCCGTCAGCTGGCATTACTATCGCCACGGCAATATCCAGCGCATTGAGCAAGATTCCGGTACGCCGCGACCTAGCCATGACCGGCGAAATCACTCTCCGAGGCAAAGTTCTCCCCATCGGCGGCCTGAAAGAAAAATTACTAGCCGCTCATCGCGCCGGACTCTTCGAAGTGATCTTGCCCAAAGACAACGAGAAAGACGTCGCGGAAGTCCCCGAAAACCTGCGCAATGCGATGAAGCTACACTTCGTCGATACCATGGACCAGGTCCTGCAGATAGCGCTCGTGTCTCCTCTACCCCACTTTGACGAGGAAGTAACGCAGCAGCCGATCGCTCCTCTAACCTCGGACCCGGTAGATATTCCCGCAGCTCATCAGTAGCCCTAAATTATTTTGCAATCGAAAGGCCCGCGTAAGCGGGCCTTTTCGATTCGACCTCCGAACTTTTTCTCAACCGCTACTTCAAAGCGGCCGGCAGCTCGAACACCACTCCTCCGCCTCCACTCCCACCACTCGCTGTGCCATACAAATTGCCTGCCGTGTCCTCGATCAGGCTGTTCGGATAGCTCCCATCATTTCCCCCCGTGAAACTGTAAAGCAGTGTGAAAGGCCACGCGCCCGAATCGGCAGACTGCAAGCTGAAGATGGTGCCGCAACCGCTTTTGCAAGCCGTATTCCCTCCGTTGATAGCAATACCGGACAAGTTGTCAGACGCATCCAGCACAACGCCGAAGGGGATCGCGCCTTGCGCGCCTCCCAGGAAATAATGGAGCTGATTGAATTGCCAGCGACCGCCTAGAGGATTGGGTTTGAGACGGATGACCTCACCGGAATCGCCGTTTCCGCTCGTCGTCCCATAGACATTCCCCGCCCCATCGAGAATTAATCCAAAGTCGGGATACGAGCCGGGCCCCCGCCCCAGATTGCCAATGAAAGCCTCGATCATGGTCCATTGCCAGCCGCCACCATTGACTGGCGCGATCTTAAATGCAGTGCCATACCCGAAATGAGTCGATACTCCGCCTCCCGGGGTCGTGCCATAGACGTTGCCGACCGCGTCAACCGCCAGCCTGGAATTTGGCAAGTCGCCATCCAGTCCGCCAGTAAAGGTATAGAGCAGATTTTCCGTCCATGGCCCGCTGGCCGCAGGCAGAAGTCGGTAGACCACTCCTCCATTGGACAACCCGCCGTTGTGCGTCGTTCCGTAAAGATTTCCTGCGGCGTCGAAGGTCAAGCCGATTGGAAAGTGTCCATCTGACCGCCCCTTGAACGTGTGGATCACACTCAATTGCCAGCTACCGGAAACCGGAACCATCTTGAAGACGGTGCCACATCCAGATGGACAGTTCACATTCCCGCCGTTGTAGGCCGTTCCATAAAGATTACCGTCGGCGCCAAAAATCAACGCATTCGGCGCTGCTCCGTCAGCCGCACCAGTAAAGTTATGAATCACGCTGCTCGTCCAGCCACCGCCAGAAACCGGCGTCAGCTCGAACACCACGCCAAGGTTGGAGGCGCCGCCGCCTGACGCAGTGCCATAGAGATTACCGTCCGCTCCGAGAATGACGGCATTCGGATTTGCCCCGTCCGTGCCGCCAGTAAATGCATAAAGAGTTTGCTCTTGTGCGCGTGCCCCAAGAGGTGCCAGCAGCGAAAGTGTGACTATGACCGCAGCCAGAGCAAGGCCCATGCGCGTGAAAGTCTTATTCATAGACTTCTCCTATCGATTGTCTTGGGGATCTACGCCGGGGGGTGGCGCAGGGGAAGATCATTTTCCTTCGAAAACGAGTCCGCGTCAAGTTAAACCTAGTGATTCGCGCCAACCCTTGCCAATTCCCGCTCTCAAAGTGCAAACTTGAGCATGAGGATTCTGGCACGGTTCATGGCGGCGGCAACGGACGTCTCCCACTTCCCTGCTCCCACGCTGCCTGAGATCGCTTTCCTCGGACGCTCCAACGTCGGAAAGTCCAGCGTCATTAATTCTCTGGTCGGCGTGAAACTCGCGCGCACCAGCTCCACTCCCGGACGCACCCGCAGCATCAATTTCTTCGAAGTGCGCTGGCCCGGAAAGCCGCGCCCCGAGCTGATTTTCGCCGACCTGCCGGGCTACGGATACGCCAAGATCTCCCGTGAGATTTCCGCGGAGTGGCCCAAATTCATCGAACCCTACATGAACGAACGGCCCACTCTGGCCCTGTGCGTAGCACTGGTCGATGTCAACGTTCCTCCGCAGGATAGCGACCGCCACCTGCTGGATTTTCTGAGCGCCTCGGGCCGCGATTTCGTGCTGGTGGCAACCAAGAGCGACCGCCTCTCCAACAACCGGTTACACAACGCGCTCAAGACTCTCGCGCAACAATACCCAACCGCCCACCTGATTCCCTATTCTGCGAAAACCAGCGTCGGCCGCGACGAATTGTGGAAGCTGATCCGCCAATCGGCACAGGAAATGAGCGCAGGCGAAGCTTCCTCCGCAAGCTCTTCTTATTAGGAAATTATTACCTCCTCCGCGACGTCACCCCTAAACTTCGACTTAGCTTCTCCGATAGATATTGCAACACCTAAGGGCGGAGATGAACCTCGCGAGCCGTTGGAATGTCCTACTATCGGCTGCCGAACTAGCAACCCCGCAGCAGTATACCGGAGCTGAAAAAAGGGCCAGTGTACGCTACAAATGCGAAGCCATCATCGAGATGCGCGAAGAGGGGTGTGACACTCCGACCGTGGCCGCCGTAACTGATGTGAGCATGCATGGCTGCTATGTTGATACTCACGCCACCTACCCGGTCGGGACAACGCTGCATCTGAAATTGGACGCGCATGGCCTCAGCGTGCAGATCAAAGGTGTCGTGCGCGTGAACTACCCCTATGTCGGGATGGGAATTGCCCTCACGGAGGTGTCAGAGGAAGGCGAAATTCGCCTCAAAGAAATATTGCGCACTGCGGCGCGACTGCCGGCAATCGACGGATCACTGATTGCCTCTTCCCTTCCCACGAAGAAGCCGCTGGGAGTGCTGCCGGTGGTCTCCGACACAGCGGCGACCGTTCATTCTCTGATCGCCTTCTTTCTAGAGAATCAGATGCTGACACGAGAAGGCTTCTTGAGAATTCTCTGGAAGAGTAACCCGGCCTCACGGAGCGCGGAATAGAAGATAGAAGAACGATGTTTCGCTTTTCCTTGACAGGCTGCTGGAAAACTCGTCCTTGATTTTGGGTAGCGCAGCGCTTTCAGTACTGCGGTAACCGGCTGGTTTTCGGCACCGGCTTTTAGCCGCTGTGGTCAGACTGTCACACGGTGTAAACACGGTTTCAGCAACCTGAATCGCTCCGCTAATCAGCAGACCACGTCTTCCCTTCGCTATGATGAATCCACCATGGCCCTTTATCTCATCACTGGAGTTGGCGGTTTTATTGGATCGTCGCTGGCGCAGGCGCTACTATCGCGCGGCGAGCAAGTCCGTGGAGTCGACAATTTCTCCACCGGCAAGCGCAACAATCTCGCGGAGATTCGCGACCAAATCGATCTTCGAGAAGCGGACATTCTCGATCTCGATGCCATGCATAAGGCATGTGTTGGAGTGGACTACGTTCTGCACCAGGCAGCCATTCCCTCGGTCCCTAAATCTATTCTTGATCCTCTAAGCAGCAACCGGGCCAATGTTGATGGCACCGTAACCTTGCTGATCGCTGCGCGCGATGCGAAAGTAAAACGCGTGGTATATGCGGCGTCTTCTTCGGCCTACGGCGATACGCCCACACTGCCCAAGCACGAGGACATGCCGCCCAATCCCATCTCACCTTATGCGGTCGCAAAGTTGGCAAGCGAGCATTACATGATTTCGTTCTACCGCTGCTACGGCCTTGAAACCGTCTGCCTGCGCTACTTCAACGTCTTTGGCCCGCGGCAGGACCCTTCGTCCCCATATTCCGGAGTGCTGGCCAGGTTCATCACGCAAATGCTCAAAGGCGAGCCGCCCACCATGTTCGGCGACGGCGAGCAGAGCCGCGACTTCACCTACATCGACAATGCGGTCGAAGCCAACCTGTTGGCCTGCAAAGCTCCCGCCGAAAAAGCAGCAGGACAAATGTTCAACATCGCCACGGGACGCAGAATCACGCTGAATGAGACTTTCAAAATACTGCAAAACTTGACAGGATTTTCCGGACAACCTCACTACGGCCCGGAGCGCGCCGGTGACATCAAACATTCGCTGGCCGACGTCTCAAAAGCAGAGGCCAATCTCGGCTACAAACCGAAAGTCGATTTTGAAGAAGGCTTGCTGCGCACGGTAGAGTGGTATCGGAAAACTGGCGTCGGACATCAGACCTCGGCCTTCGGGCTTTAGCTCCGCGACCTCTTAGCCGTCCAAGGGCATACTGACGGGTTATGAGTGTAATGGTCGCCATTTCACTCATTGTCAGATCGTTTCGGAGCACCTGGTTACAAAAGAGACCTCGACCACCGCCCTGAGTGGGCAGGCGGCCTGGACATCTCCCAAGCCGCCACATATGACGGTTGCTGGTTCTCCAAATCAACCCACAGAACTCGATAACTGAGCTACTACCGTCCTTTGCCTTGTTTGGGCGCGCTGTGCTGCTGCGGAGCAGGCTTCGGTGCGCTTTGGTGCTGCGCAACTGGCTTAAGGGCAGGGGTTGACTTTGACGCGCTCTGGTGCGGTTGCGACGCCGGATGGGACGAATTCGACGGAGGAGCGGACGCCTTCGCCGCGTGCGTCTCGTTCGCGTGAACAGTATTCTGCGTTTTCTTGCCGTTCACGCTATTTGAATGGTTGGTGTTTGCCTTGTTGCTCGCCGTGGTGTTCTTGTTCAAAGCGATCGACGGATGGCTCGCCGGTTTGCTTTTGTTGTTCGCACTCGTGGAGGTCGAGGCATGCTTTGCGGCTGGTGTTGACGAGCGCGCCTGCTTCGGAGACATAGCCGGAGCCTTATACGGAGCGCCCGCCGACTTGGCTGCCACTACGCCTTTCCCGTGAAATTCTCCAGGCTTAGCCGTAGCCGCAACCGCTGGACGTCCATGATTCGCCGATGCAAAGTTCTGTTTGTTCTGACTGGCCATGTGTTCGTGCTTCGTCTGCGCGGCCAGCGGTTCTCTATGGTGTTCGTGCCCGGCGACTTCTTCTTCATGCGTGGGACGAGCTGAAACGCCGCCCTCGCCGCCATTGAAGGCCACGTGATTCTCGTTCACGATCACGGTCTTGTTGTAAACGGTGGTCACATTAGTGACGTTGGTCACGGAGCGGTTGTAGTAGAAAGAGCCTCCGCGCCATTCTCCGCCGCCAAACCCGGAGCCTCCGTAGCCGAAGCCATAATTCACTCCGCCATAGAAGCCGATGTGCGACCCCCAATAACCACGATGCCATCCATAGACGCCGTCGCCAAATCCCCAGTAGCCAGGGGTCCACAGCAATCCTACAGGTGCCACTACCCAGGTACCGGGCACCCAATAGTAGCCAGCATCGTTATTCCAAGCCCAGTAGCCCGGCGTCCACATGTAGCCGGGGCCGGGGCCCGCGGGCTGCGTGTAAACGGGCAGCGCAGGCGGAGCGACACGAACGGATATCCCGACAACGACCTGCCCGAACGAAACAATAGAGAGGGACAACATCATAGCCGCGAATACCAGCCAGCGAACTGAGCGGTGCATTTTCATTGGATTTTCCTTTGCCCCCAACGCCTACGCGAAAAATCGGGCCGCGTCAGCGCCGGGGCGGAATTTTCAGGTGTGAAACTCTACGTGAAAGCCATTGTGGCTCAGAAAATGCCAATTGGCCTGATGACCTTTGTTCCATGCGAACACGCTGGACTTTCGAGTTCGTTGCAGAGGACTACAAGGGTTGTTAGTGCGGATTAGCGAAACAACTGGCTAGCAGATTGCTGAAATAGCATCGCCATCACGCTCATCGGCCCGTATCCTCTAATTTCGCAATCTTTGCACGCGCGACAAACCTCCGTAGTATCTCGGGAGAAATTCGACTACGCCACCGACTTGGATCCCGAGCATCTCACTGCTTACCCGATACAACCCGATGCGTCTAAGTTTTCTTGGGGGTGAATTGATGAGGTTAAGAGTATTCGTCTGCGTTCTGCTGGCATTACCACTTCTTGCATCGGGACAAACCACACAATCGGCGGCTGATTTGTTACATGCCGGTCTGGACGCCATGGGCGGAGAGCAAAAGATTCGCGCTCTAAGCACGTTCCACTTCCAGGCTTCGGTAGTGCGGAATATGCTGGAGGAATCGGAACGCCCCGAAGGGCCTTACATTCTCGAAACTAATCAGATCGAAGAATGGCGCGATCTGGCTCACAACAAGTGGAAGAGCGTCGCGAAACTCCACGTGGTCATGGTGCCGGAGTTTTCCATTACATCGGTCGTTTCTGAGGGTGTGGCCTCATCCGCTTCCGGTGGTCAGGCAGGCCCAGGTTCCAGTCAGCAATTGCAGGACGCCGGTGAAGCGCTGACCCTGAGCCCAGAACGCGTCCTGATTACCGCTCTTGCCAGTTCCGACCTGCACCGGCTCACCGATCTAACGTTACAGAGCGTGCCCCATCACCAAGTTGAATTCACTTGGCAGGGATCGCCTGTTCGCATCTTCCTGAATTCCGACACGCACCTGCCCACAGCCGTCGAATGGGTGACGGCATACCCCTCTGACATTTTTTGGAGTGTCTGGGGTGACGTGACGACCCGTATCTATTACTCCCTTTGGTGGCTGCAAAACGGCATTCACTATCCCTTGCAGAAAGACATTTTTCGCAATGGCTTGCCCGACAGAACAGAGACGATCTCGAAGCTCGATTTCAATCTACAGTTTGCTGCCGATGAATTCGCCATCGCGCCCGAGACTCGAACCGCTTTCGCACCTCGAGCCGGCAAAACCCTGGACGACCGTGCGCCCAATACTTCTGGCGCGTCAGAGCTCGCGCCGAACGTGTTGTTTGTACGAGGAAGCTGGAACACGACCCTGGTTCGTCAGGATGACGGAATCGTGATTCTGGAGGCGCCGATCTCGTCGGGCTATTCCGTCAAAGTACTCGACTTCGCGCAGACAAAGTTCCCCGGGACGCCGATCAAGGCCGTCATTACCACCTCAGACTCGTGGCCTCACATCGGCGGACTTCGCGAATTCGTCGCGCGCGGAATTCCCGTATACGTTCTGGACCGCACCGTCCCGCTCATCGAGCGTTTCCTGCGCGCACCTCGCACCAAGTATCCTGACAGCCTTGTCAAATCATCCCATGTGGCGGATCTGCGCGCCGTTTCCGGGAAAACCACCATCGGCACCGGGCCGAGTCGCATGGAACTCTATCCCCTGCACGGCGAAACCAGCGAACGTCAGATGATGGTTTACTTCCCTGAGCATAAACTTCTCTACGGAAGCGATCCTTTCCAGCAGATGGAGGACGGGAAGTTCTTCTATCCCCAGACTGTCTACGAACTTCAAAATGCGGTCGAACGTGAGCATCTGTCGGTAGACCGCTTCTTCATGATGCACATCGGCCCGAACCCATGGTCGATAGTCTTGAAAACCGTGCAAGACGCGAACTGATGGGTGCGAACTACGATCCCAGCACCATGACCCGCGCGCTGGGGTGCCGGGCTCGCGCGAGGGGTTTTGAGTGTAAGGGCCTGTTCTCGACAGTTAACCGGGCGCCTTTTATGATTCGAGGGACCCACAACGGATTGAGGAATGGTTAAGTCCTGACGAACCCGAGACAGCGCGAGATCTGGGCGAGGTTGCTCGCCTTCTTTCGGGCCGAGTTCGAAACCGAGGAGCAGTTGGGCTTCCCACGACTTAGCCGCATCCCGGAGAGGTTCCTTCAAGATCGCCTCAAGCATTACAGGCTATTAAGCGATACCGAGAAGGACTGGTACAAAGACTGCTCTGTCCACTTTGTCTATGCCTGTCATGCCTTTGTAGTGGACGCCCCCGATATTGACCCCAAAGAGCATCTCTACTATGACAAGTGGCGCGCTTTTAGGAAGACGCTGATGAACGACCCGGATTTTCGAAGCGTTCCGATTTTCCGATCGATGGTGCAACAATACACAATTGATAAAAATCGTGGCGTTCCAAGCTCGATTAGCGAGGCGCAATTTGCATATGCCTCTTCAATTCGTCCCACAAAATGAACGGCGGCGGCGCGTCAGAGCTGCCCTAAAGAAACTTGGACTGGTCAAAGTAGATGACCTCGGGAGCTACCTCTGTCATCACGCAGGGAAAGATTTTTGTGTTCACGTTGATTTCGGTGGCCGTCATGCCCAAATGCGTTACGTCGTGTGGTTCCCTGAATTCAAGAACCGCCATCCGCTCACCCAGTTCGGATTCGAGCACGCCCTTGGATTTGGATATGGGAGCTGGGACTTTATCGTGGAAGAGAACGTGGATGAAGTTTTCGAGGTGTTCACTGAGGTCGTTGCATATGCGGCTGAACTCCCGGAACGAATCAGAAAGGCCATTCGATAGACGGCTTGCCACTCGAACCTTACGTCTGGGTCCGACGCCAGACGCCCGTCTCATTACGTTGGTTATCTACGGCGCGATTACGCAGGTGGTTAGAGTGAGAGCATGACACTTTCGTCGATGGTGGTTTCGCGCGACTGGCAGGAAGTAAGCGTTCTTGAGTGCATTCTTGGCGGCCTTCACATGGAAGTCGAAGTTGAGGCCGAACCCCAGCGGGCTTTGGCTCGTCTAACCAAATCGAAAGTCGATGCGCTCATCGTCGATTGCGATCTGAACGGCAGCGCTCAATTCCTGCACGAATTGCAGCGCGAAGACAAGCGCTCGAACACTGTGCCGCTGGTAATCATGAGTGGCCGGCATTCGAACAGCAACCTCGACTCAACTGGCGCACTCTTCGCCTTCGAGAAGCCGATCTCGGTCGAGCAGGCTGTACGTATCCTCTCGGCCGCACGCAACATGATTCTCGACGGGCGGCTGCGTTATCACCGCGCCGGACTGGAAGTGCCGGTAGCCTTGAACTGCAAGAGCCAGAAGGCGTTGGGAGCCTACCTCGTAAACGTGAGCCAGGGAGGATTGCAGGTTCACACCGACGATGCTGTCGAAATCGGCAAACTACAGCAGGTTTCGTTCGAGTTGCCGGGCGCCAAGTCCGCGCTGAAGGCGCAGGCAGAAATCGCGTGGCAGGACAAACGCGGAAACGTGGGCATCCGCTTCGTGAAACTCGCGGCGCGACAGCAGCGGACCCTCCAACTCTGGTTGGCGCAACAGTATTTCGCCAACTAGCAGCGCGCGAAACAACTCTGATTCACGAGGAGTTTCTGACACCACTTTAGAGGCTGCGGAAAAACCGCGGCCCCGCTTTGAAAGGGCGCGGCTTTTAGCCGCGCCGCAAGTACGGCGAAATTAACGAAAAATCCCTTGCTGAGAGAAAGCTCCCTCAGCGGCTAATCGAAACGAAGCTACCGTCTCGATCCCACAAGCGCCTCTCTCGCGGGGCGTCCCGAGGCCTGCCAGATTTTCACTACCTCAAAAAGAATCACCGTGCCGTAAGTGACCGCCAACCACACGAACACCGCTTCAATCGGCAATCCGGACCATGCACCGATAAATATTCCCATCATCGCCGGGCGCTGGTAGTTCCACCAGCCGTAGGGCAGCGCCAGCGTAGCCTCCCAGAGCAGGCTGATTAATAGTACGAAGAACAGAGTCAAACTCATCGCGCGCCAGTTAATAAATTTTCGCATCGTGGGATAGAAGCTGACCGACGGCACCAACCCTCCGACGACGAGCACAATGAAGTAGCCGGGAAAACCAACGGGACCGATGAGATCCATTTCTTGTAGCCAATCGCCAATGCGATCAGCACCAGCCCGAGGCCTAGCGACATAGGATGAAACTGAAGAAGTTTAGACAGAGAGCGTGCTTCCCCGGCGTAGTCCGCCACGGTATAAGCGGCAAGCCAGTATTCGCTCAGCCAGATATAGAGCAGAAGAATCAGCACAAAGCCGGTTAGATAGAAAACATACTCCTCGACTGGGACGCAGCGGCCAAACGCCGGTGCCTGTATGCCCAGCGTGGCCCGGGAATTCGGAAAGTCGAAGAACCATTGCGCAAAGACGACATCGAGGAGCCATCCAATGGGAACAAGAACGGCGATGGTCCGCCAGAAAGCGCGTTGCGGGATATCCAGACCTTCGCTAGGCAGAAACCACACGCCAATGGTGAGAATAGGGACGACGAACAGAAGCAGGCTCCATGTGTATCCATGCGGCGAGGGATTCGGATCGAGCACCAACTTTCCAGGGAGATTGACCGAGCGCAGTGCAAATATCGCCGGAACAACCAGCATGCCCAGCATAGCCAGCACGATCGCTGCCGCTTTCGCGGGTGTCGGAGTTCCGTGAGTTTTCGGCAAGTGCATGAACCTGTCTCCTGATCGCAACCGGGGAGTTGAAATGTCGCGGGCCGATAACGCGAGGAATTTTACACCTGCTTTAGTGTTGGCCTTCGGATATTTGTTAGTTGCCCGCGAGGTCGAGACGTCGGAAACGCCGTGGAACCAAACTTCTGGGGTTAGCCGCAGAGCGGCATAAGAATGCAGCCCATTGCTTGCCCTGAGCTTGCCGAAGGGGCGCAAGCCATGGGTAATCGGGCGAGGACCAACAGCCCCAGCGGGGCGAAAGAATAGTTCTCACACATTCTAGACTGGCTTACTTAAGTACATGTCCGAACGGGCATGCTTAGGTAATTGCCAGCGCAAGAAAAGACCGATAACTTTGAAGATGAATCATTCCTAATGGCAACTACTCCTACTGACACGCACTTGGAGGCAACACCTTTTGCCGGAGTTGGCGCGCCTGCATGGCCACGTGTCGAAAGCGTCGTTGCCAATAATAACCACGCCCCTTTTCCTCCAGCGCCATCCTCCCACGACGCGCTTCAAGCTTTGCTGGCGTTCTCCTCGCTGCATGAGCAGGTACGCCGCAGAAAAACCTTGGCTGCGCGGCACAATGGATTCGACACGCCTGTCTCTGGTGCAGAGTTCGAGAGTGGAGAGCAGTTTTTGCTCGATGAAGTTTTGCAGCTGGTCGCGGAACGTGCGGTAGCGATTACCGGAGCAAATGGACTGGCAATCGCGCTGGCGGAAAATAGCGGGATTGTTTTGCGCGCATCAGCGGGAACGATTCGCCCAGATGTTGGGGCTCGCATCGATCGCGATTCGGCATTCTCCGGAGCGTGCTTCAGAACGGCGCAGGTCATCACGTGCGACGACACCGAGACCGACGCGCGCGTGAACCTGAATGCTTGTCGGCGGCTGGGTGCGCGCTCTATGGTGGCCGTGCCGTTATGTGGTCGGCGGCGGGTGATCGGCCTTCTGGAAGCCTTCTCCGTCAATCCATTTGGATTCAACGATAACGACATCCAAAACTTGACTCTGTTGGCCGAACTCGTACTGGGAGCATTGAAGCCCGAAGACGAAGATCGCTTCGCCGAGTCCGCAAAAGTGGCTGAAGCGAAGTTGGAAACGCCTGCACCCGCGATGGCGACAGTCGCGGAGCCTGAAGCAGCTCGACCTGCTCGTGTTGTCACTGCCGCCGAAGGACGACACGGTGTTGTCAAGTTGGAAACTCCTGACGCTGCAGTGGCGGTAGCGATTCTGAACGAACCGGTTGAGATCGCAAAGCCCGTTACGATTGATAAAGTTGAGATTACTGAAACCCTCATCGCGACCGAGTTTGCTTCCGAACAAGTCGAGAGACCAAGCCGTCGACCACTGGTATTCGCGCTGCTGGCGCTAGTTGTAATCGTATGTGCGGTCGCAGGCGGAATCTGGTGGAAAACGCAGACCGCTCAACTAGGCAGCGCAATGGTGCAAACCGGTAATTCCGCGAGCACGCAGAGCGAAGCTACAGCTGGAACTGCGGCCACAGGCTCGACAGCCACTTTGCCGATGTCGGGCTCCGATTCACTTACCTCAGCAAACCCAACTGATAATCCGGAGGCTCTTCCCAACGCCGCGGAGGCAGAAAGCGCAGCCAGCGCCGACACGGGAAGGGTTCCGCGTGTTACCGGAATCCGTCATTGGACCTCGGCAGATTCCAGCACTGTCGTCCTCGACCTTGAAGATCAGGTGCAGTACGAAGCGCACCGCCTGGGCAATCCCGATCGCATTTACTTCGATCTCCGCGACACGAAACTCGCGCCTGAACTCGAAGGCAAGACTGTCGAAGTCGGTGACACGCTTCTGAACCGCATCCGCGTCGCGCAGCCTGAAGCCGGCATGACGCGCGTCGTGCTTGAAACGAAATCGAATTCAACATACTCCGTGAGCCTGGAACCGAATCCTTACCGGCTGGTGGTAAAGGTCAGCAAAGTCGGCGCAACTCCGCAAAGCGCGGTCAATTTATTTCCCGGCGTCGAGAACAACAAACTCGCCATTGTGATTCCGCCTCCGACCAAAGACGACCTGCAACTCCGAACGCGCGTTTCAAAGCTGCGTATTGTGGTTGATGCCGGCCATGGCGGATGGGATCTGGGCACTGTCGGCCGCCGCGGCTTGCTGGAAAAAGATCTCGTGCTCGAGATCGCGCAGCGGCTGGGCAAGTTGCTCGAAAGCCGTCTCGGATCGGAAGTGGTTTACACGCGCCAGGGTGACAATTACATTCCACTCGACGAGCGTGCCGGCATCGCCAATCAGGCACAAGCCGATTTATTCGTTTCCGTGCATGCGAACTACAGCGACCTGCCTTCGGCGCGCGGCGTGGAAACTTACTACACGAATTTTTTCTCCGCCCCGAATGCGAAAGATCAGGAGACGCGCGCGAACACAAGCGGCAGCAAGCCGGTTGTAACTCCTGCGCTCTCTCCTGCCGATCTCCACGAAAGAATCGAGCAATCGCGGCGCCTGGCGGCCAGTGTGCAGCGGTCGTTGTATGGCACGCTATCGGCTGAAAATCCCGGCCTGCGCGACCGCGGCATCAAAGAAGCAGGATTCGTCGTACTCACTGAGACCGCCATGCCCGGAATTCTCGCGGAAGTCTCATTCGTCAGCAGTCCCACTGACGAGCAACGCCTGCGCAGCGACGGCTACCGCGAACAGATCGCGGAAGCGCTGTACAAAGGCATCGCGCGCTACGCCGCGAATTCCCGCGCGGTTAAGGTCGCCAGCGCCGCGAAGTAGCCCTCAATGGATTTCGATCTCGCGCTTGATCTGGTACCGCATAGGTTCGCCGCAGACAGTAAGAGCTAAGTCGGCGCAATCGCGTTCGAGAACTTCAACTGGATTATCCAGTGTTCCTGAGACGATTCTCCCATCCGCCAGACTCACCTTTAGCTCCACGTCAAAAGTCTCCCTACCGACACTCGCGGCATATTTGTCGGCATCAGACTTGGAAGCGAAATTCTTGCTGACTTCAACCCAATTATTTGGAGAGCTCGTCACTGGGGCCCGCATCCAATCGGCGGGAACTTTGATCTGAGGCTGTGCCGGCACAACGTGGTGCACGACCACGGTGGCTATCTTGTTGGGAACGTCGACTGCAGTGAGAGTGATATCAAAATCGATCGAGTCCTCGCCGGTGAGTACGTAGTTGCCGTCCGCCCAGGAATTGGGCGCGCCATGTTTGAAATAAAAGTGGTCTCCAGCATGGCTAAGCGATCCCTGGTGGGAAGCCAGCAACAAATCGGCGTAGAACGTCAACAAGTCCGTGATCGGACCAATCAACGGGATCACCTGGCTGAGGTCCGGCACTCCCGTGAAAGTGTCGAGCGAAAGTGTCTGACGAAAATTCGTCGCCGCAGGCGACAGCGTGACCGGAGCGTTGTTCACGACAAGGTTCGACCAGGTAAATTCTTCGACGAACTTTCCCGCGGAATTTTTCTTCACGACTCCCGTCGCCACAGCCTCATAGACTATGGTCCGGGAATGTCCGCGATTCATGCCCTTCATCGTGTAGGTCAACTTCTCGCCCTCCTGATAGTGGCGGCTCAACAAGTTGTGATCGGCGGCGGTCGCGCGTTCTGCGACTGGGTCTGTCGTGGCCTGAGCCGATGAAAGATGCGACAGCGCACCCAGCAGTAACATGCAGGTTACAAACCATTGCGGAAATCTTGATGTCATGTGTCTCCTTTTTTGCTTAGCTGGCAGCCACCGTTTTTCGGCAGCAGGCAAAGCAATCAGTGTCGTTAGGCCTCTAATCCTTGAGCAAGCAGTTTCATCTGTAGTCGGAGCGTCTTTTCGGTTTGCTGAAAAGGAGGACCCTCGACCGCCCACAGGCCGGTGATCCCCAGGTGCAGCGTCTTAAAGGCAATAATAAGTTCGGAAATGTTCACGTCCTGGCGGATCACACGGTGCTCTTGCAAGGCGCGAAAGAGAGTCTCCAAAACAGGATCGATGCTCTTTTGCATTTCGATCATGTAGGGAAAGAAGTGCTCGGTCCGGTTGAACAGTTGTCCCAGAAACACCCGGACAAACTGGTGGTAGGGTTTTTTGAGCTTGAACTCCAGCAAAATGAGATTCGTCAGGATGGAGTCCAGCGACGCTCTCGAAGCGGTGAACTTCTGGACTTTGGCTTGAACTTTCTGCTCCAGGTCCACCATGAATGCCACAACAATGTCTTCTTTAGTTTCGAAGTAGTTGTAGATGGTGCCTTTACCGATGTCCGCCACATCGGCAATGTGTTCCACCGTTACATTAGCCAGTCCGTGGCGGCCGAACAAATCAATCGCGGTTGCGATAATGCGGGCGCGAACGGCCGCCTTTTTGCGGTCCCGTCGGGATTCTGTTTGCGGTATGACCATAGTCATAAATGACTGCGGTCATATTATCACAACTATTACAGAGATACATCCCCTCGACGGCAAGTTTGTGTCTCATAGCGAAACTACCGGCACTAAGATAGAGTGGATGAAAAAGTCTGTTGCCGAGTTAATGGGCGAAATCCGTGCGCGGCTTGAGGCGTTTGAATCACGTCTGCCCGCGCGCATCAATGCGATGGATGTTTCCCCAACTTCCAAACTCCCATACAAAGTTTTGCTTTATCGGGAGGCGCTTATCTGGCGAATTGTCGAGCTAGGGCGTGCGGCATTTGAAAACTTCACCACAGACAAACTGGTCTCGGGCATTGTGCTCACACGGGCTGCTGTAGAAACAAGCGCGGCACTATGGTATCTGTGTGCGAAAGTTGCGGGCGTTGTCGATTCCGGAACTATTGCGGATGTTGACGAGTACCTAATGAAAATGGTCATGGGCACTGCTACGGATGCGCCACAGCCAGCTGCGAGAACGGGGGATGTGAAATTGCCACGCCCGGTTAAAGTGGACGCATTTCTTAAGCAGGCGGAAAAGGACGGGGTAGAAGGATTCAGTTATCAGTATGGCATTCTCAGTGAATATGCACACCCGAATTGGGCGGGAACCGGCCTGCTGTATTCCAAACATGATAAGGAAAACCGCACCACAGACTTTGGTCAAAACATCAGAAAAGCTGAAAACACAAAACTCGTGGGCGTGGCCAACCTAAGCGTGGCGCTGCTTATGTTTGAAAAAAGCTACGACCGTATCCGCGATTTGCTTCCTGCCTTTACGGAGTTATCTGAAAGCCCATTGAAAAGCGTCTAACTGACCGTTATGGCTGGACTTCCGAGCGGCAGGCGCGCGGTGTGGTTCAATGTGTGTCCCAAGAGCGGATACACTCGGAAGTTCGGGAAAATCGGCGACCCCGATATTCCGATTACACGACAACTACTACATGGAACACATAGCACGCTGCCTCCTGCGGAAGATGAGTGAATAATCGCATGCCAAACAGAAACCTCAAAGCCGATGAGCTGAAACAGGCTAACGAACTACTTCGTGATATTCGGGAGCGACTCGCTGGGTTGGCCGGTAGCGATCCACTGTTGCTGTTCGCTTATCGCAGAAAGATGGTGAAGGAGCTTGGATACGATGAGCGCAGCAAACCCGGAGCGCGCGCGAAGCTGAAAGCCCTGAAGTGGGGCCTACAAAATGGAAAATGTCCCGACTGCCCTGATCCGCTACCTCTGAAGTATTCTGAACTGGACCGCAAGAACGCTGCAGATGGGTACACAGCGGAAAACACCGACTTAGTTCACGCAAAATGCCACCAGGCTCGCCAAGCGGCAAAGGGCTATACCTAACCGAGAGCGGGAGGGGCAAGCCAAACTTTGCTCCCGAGGTGGCCCTATCCAAGCTCAGCTTAGGCGGAATTTTTTGACGTTGAATGCCCTGTTTTTTACACCCAGTGTGACATCTGACCTTGCCTCTGCAACTCCAATCAGCGATCATCATCGAGGCCGTGACGGTACGCAGAAACCGCGTCGTCCCATTTTGGGACTTCGTCATCTAGATTTCGGCCCGTAAGTTCTTTGATATCAAGATTTTGCCCGTAAGTGATTGAGCCCCACAGATTACTTTGCAATTTCGCTCTAACCCCATGATTCCAAGAGACCGGGGGGGAGGGGGTATACCCCAGGCGTACAATTCGTCCCATTTCGGGAACGTCGCCACGAAATTTATTCCTCGGGAAATCAAAAGGAGCGGTTCGCGTGCGAGTGCCCCGCTCCACGCAATCGCTTTCGCAATTGTCATTCTGAGCGAAGTGACTGCTTCGCAAAGCAAAGCAGTCACGAGTCCAAATATCCCTTTCACCTGATGCGCACGCTGAGTCGCGAAGGACCGTCTGTGTGCGAACTCGAAAGCCAGTAAGACCCAGCAGTCGCGCAGAATAGTGGAGGCATTTCCGCGCCGACAACTTCGCTCCCGATTACACGTCATCGTGACATCGTCAAACTCATGACTCTCCCAAACTCCTTCACAACCTGCGATACTGTTCGGTTACTTTTGCGGAGGACGATTGAACGACTACCTGCTGTCCCTGATTCTTGGCATCGTCGAAGGCATCACGGAATTTCTGCCCGTTAGTTCGACCGCTCATCTGCGCCTTTCGGAAGCGCTGTTGCACGTCAGCCTCTCCGATGGATATTGGAAGATGTATTCCATCGTGATCCAACTCGGAGCGATCGCCTGTCTTCCCGTGTATTTCCGCAGCCGCATCGCGACATTTCTGTCGACATTTCCTCGCGGCGAACGCGGAGACCGCACCGCGTTGACTCACCCTGTCGGACTCACGATGATTGCCTTCGTGGTCACAGCCATTCCTTCATTCCTGCTGACCAAGGTCATCGGCAAACATCTTGAGAGCCTGACCATCATCGGGTGGTCTCTGCTGATTGGCGGAATCGTCATGTGGGTCGTCGACGCGGCGCGCGCAAAAGCCGAAGCTGCAGGTCCAGGCGCTCCGAATAGCGGTATTCACACCTGGAAGATGGAAGACATGAGCCTGGGACAAGCCGTCTGGATCGGCTTCTGCCAGATCTTCTCCGGAGTGTTTCCCGGGACATCACGTTCCATGTCTACTATCGCAGGGGGACAAATCGTAGGCATGTCGCGTGCGTCGGCCCTCGAGTTTTCGTTCTTCCTGTCGATTCCGACCATGGCTGCCGCGACTTTGTATACGCTCTACAAGTCTCTGCGCGGCAAAGGCGAGAATCCGATTGGCGTCGCGCAGATCGATCCTCACGGCTGGCTTGTGCTCGCCATCGGCTTCGTGGTTTCGTTCGTTGTCGCCTACGTATCGGTCGCGTGGTTCATGGAGACAGCATGGGAAGCCAACTGGATACTATCGCCGGATTCTCAGATTGCCGGAACGCCAGCTTCTTGACATAATAGTTAGGCTCTGGCCGCTTGCGGCACGGGGACGTAGTGTCTCTGTGCACGAATCTGGCCCACATGAATTACCTGGCGACTATTTTTGTCCCCACTGGCAACCGACGGCTCAATGAGCTGGTCGGCTTCCTGATGTGCGTCTCCGCGCTCCTCCTTTTCCTCGCCTTAGTTTCTTACTCTCCGCTCGATCCCTCGTGGAACAGCGCGTCGGTGTTGACCGGATCGCACGCCGCCCGCAACTGGATCGGCATGGTCGGCGCATTCACCGCCGACATGGTGCTGCAATTCTTCGGAATCGGCGCATTCCTGTTAGTCATCTTCCCAGCGATGCTGGGCGCGCGCTGGTTCCGTTCGCGCATAGTACAGTCACCGATCGCGAAGAGCCTTGGTGGAATCTGGCTGGTGATGTTCGTTCCAGCGCTGCTGGCGCTGCTGCCGGGACATTTGCGCTGGATGCATGTGATTCCCGTAGAAGGCCTGCTCGGCCGCGTAGTCGGCGACGTTCTCATTCACTACTTGAATCTCGTAGGCGCTTATATCGTCTGCGCCAGCATTCTCGCGGTCGCGCTGTATCTCTCGACTGCATTCTCGTTCTCGTCAATCCAGTTGTGGGCTCCCACGCGCTTTGCGTTCGTCACCGCGCTGTGGAATCGCTATAAAGACTGGCGACAGGAGCGTGCGAAGAAGCGCCAGCAGAAGGAACTGGAGCAGCGGCGGATCTCGAAGCCCATCGTCAAGACGCAGTTGATTCCCTCACGACCATACGGGGGTAATCGTGCTCCCGCAGTCGCGGAGCCTGTGCGCACTGGCATCGAACGCATGATGGCCGATGAACAAAGAAACGACGACAGGGTGAAAGATATGCCCGCGAGCGGTGGAATTCTCGCCGAGTCTTTTGTCGACGACGCCGAGGAATCCATCGACGATCCTGAAATCGCCGCGCGTGCCGATAGCGGCAACAAGGCCAAGACCACGATGCCGCGCATCGCGGGCGGATACAAACTCCCGTCGAGCAGCCTTCTACAGCGTCCGGATGAGCAGCACGCTGTCGACGCCGACGAGCTTAAGCTGCTGGCGCAGGTGCTGACTGACAAGTACGCGGAGTTCGAGATTCACGGGCAGATCACGCAAATCAATCCTGGACCTGTCGTGACGACGTTTGAGTTCAAGCCCGAAGCTGGCATCAAGTACAGCCGCATCACGAATCTTTGCGACGATCTGTGTCTGGCTCTCAAAGCCGAGAGCATTCTCATCGAACGCATGGCGGGCAAGAGCACTGTCGGAATTCAGGTGCCGAACCGCGAGCGTGAAATCATTTGGCTGCGCGAGAACATCGAGTCGCAGGAGTTCATGGGCTCGAAGTCGAAGATGACGATCGCGATGGGCAAGGACATCAATGGCCGCATCGTCACCGCCGATCTTGCGGGCATGCCGCATCTACTGATCGCAGGCTCGACCGGCGCGGGCAAGAGCGTGGCGATCAACGCCATGATCATGTCGATTTTGTATAAGGCGACGCCCGATCAGGTGCGTCTGATTCTGGTTGATCCGAAGCGGCTGGAGCTGGGCAACTACGAAGGTGTTCCGCACCTTTATACGCCGATCATCACCGAGCCGAAGCTTGCGGCTAATGCGTTGCGCAATGCGGTGCGCGAAATGGAGCGCCGGCTGAAACTGCTGGCGGCGAAGGGCGTGCGCAACATCGACCAGTACAACCGGCTGTTTGATAAGAGCGATACACCGAGTTTGTTTGAGGAAGATTCCGACGAAAAACCGATTCCTTACATCGTTATTATCATCGATGAGTTGGCCGATCTGATGATGCTCGATTCCAGCAACGTCGAAGAGTCGATCACGCGGTTGGCGCAGATGGCGCGCGCGGTTGGTATTCATCTGGTGTTGGCGACACAACGGCCTTCTGTAGACGTGATTACGGGCTTGATCAAGGCAAATTTTCCGGCGCGCGTTTCGTTTCGCGTGGCTACCAAGGTCGACTCGCGCACCATTCTCGATGCGAACGGCGCGGAAGCTCTGTTGGGCAAAGGCGACATGCTGTATCTGCCCTCTGGTTCGGCGCGGGTGCATCGTCTGCATGCGCCGTTCGTTACGGAAAAGGAAATCGCCGCTGTTGTGGAGTTCTGGAAGTCGCAGGGCACGGCCGAATATCAGCAACAGTTCCTCGAAGTTCCGAAGGAAGAACGCGATGCCGCGGCTGTTGGCGGATCAGAATCTGATGGAGACGGCGAGAGCGCGGACGATCCACTATTCAGCGATGCGGTGAAATTGGTGGTGGAGTTCGGCAAAGCGTCCACTTCCCTGCTCCAGCGGCGATTGCGCATTGGCTACGGCCGCGCTGCACATCTCATTGATCTGATGGAGCAGGATGGCATCGTTGGCGCTGCTGATGGCCCCAAGCCTCGTGAAGTATT
>WNFI01663592.1_pt1 | contig 25206 bp, 30 predicted proteins | sample 5400471 | NCBI WGS metagenome assembly WNFI01 (sample SAMN13153348, study PRJNA577476) | soil metagenome | isolation source: 100 cm saprolite on Douglas fir-dominated hillslope | place: USA:California | collected 2013-09-17 | reverse complement strand
GGGGATTAGGGACTTGTCACAATTATCGTCGTGGCCGTTTTCAAGAACCTTACGAATATGACAAATGCCTACGGGTGCGTGTTTGTTTCCATAAGTCGTACGATGGACTTGAACGGTTGAAACTAAAAGAACCTGGAATTCAGGTTTGCAGTGGCGACGGTCATGTTTGTCACGACCACTTTCATCTCCATTCATATCTATATTAAGAAGGGGTTACCTATCATTGCTTCTGTTGGTTTCCTTCTCATCTTTGGTTTCTTCGATGGCTTGTTCTTTGGTGCTGCGTTGAAGAAGGTTCCACATGGAGCATGGGTACCACTTTCGATTGGGTCAGCCTTGTGAGTTTCCATCCATGTACATTCTTCTTTGGACTTGCTCGCTCATCGCTCATAGGTGTGCGTTGATGTTGTTCTGGACTTGGGCAAAGGTTAATCTGTTTTTTCTTACTTTGGGCCTACTCATATACTCAACTCATGTATTGTACTTAGGGTCTTGAGGACGGTTTCGACGGGAAGAACCGTAGAAATCCTCGCCGTTTCATTGTCGACAGTGAATCCTTCAACGAAAAAGGTCTCCAAAACACAGGTGCAGCTGATTCTGAGGTGGCGAGTAAAGAGACGAGTGAGGTGAATCAAAACATCGAGAGAGTAGTCCTGCCGGATGGTCATAATGGCGTCACACTCCAACTCCTGTCGTTGGCTGCCGAAGACTCGGACGGTATAAGGGAGGAGGATGGCGTAGTGGTAGAGAATCCTTTCCGTTATTGATTTTGAGTATAATGACGAAAACGCATCACATCTAGGTTACTTGAGACAGATGCCATCTTTGCCTCGTGTTGTTGTATGCCGCTCCATTTGTTAGAAGTGGTGGTGGCAACACTTGTCTGAGTCTTGGGTTCACAGGTTTTCTTGTCTGTTCAAGTAGTCCCGATAGCCTACGTCCCAATGGATGATGCGTACTTGGTGTCGAAAGTACGCTCGATCGAAGGTACGCCTGGTTTTATTTATCTTGCGTTACCCTTTTTCGTCGTTAACGAGCTCAACCCAACATAACACAGGCTTCTACGGAGTCACGTACTGCATCGGTTTCCGAGACGATTTCAATCCATCGACGGAACAGATCATGAAGCTTATCTACGCACTGGAAGCACGTACCGAGCCATCAAGAGCTCGCAAGGTTATCGGCGAGATCCAATACGCCGCCAAGCGGACTGTTCACATGTACATTATTCTTCATCCCAAATGCAACAGAAGGTTTCATTTTTGCACTGATGCCCTCTTGCAGAATCCCACACTACCACGTTATAAGTAAGGGAGTTCGCGTCCAGCCTAAATGGCTAGCACTTGGATTGTCATGGTGTAAACGATTCCTCATCGAATCAATATACGCTCGTCTGTGTAAGTCAAGAGTTTCTGTTTTCAGCTTGTGGTTGAACAATTAACAATGCCTCCTCAACGCACAGCTACAATGTTTCCTGAAACGGCGAACTGGGCCCTCAATCATGAAGAGTAAGTGCGAGGCCCTTGTTGTGCAAGACTTATCCGTTCAAAAAACTCATTTTCTCCTCTCAGTATCCTCCATGTTGGTGTCAATGCCCCCATCTAGGTTACCCGTTTGAGCTGGGATGAGTATTACTGATGGCTACGATTGTTCGACTTGTCGAGTCCTCGAGTTTTTCAGTCTTCAGCTTGGACCCTTATTTTATGTGTGTTCTTGCCCTTTATGTGTTCTTGCATGTTGTGATTCTCTTTTACCGTCGGGATGCTGCGTTAATTAAATAGTCAAGTTTCGACAATGAGCACGTCGAGTCCTCGAATCTTTCCCACGTTCATTGTATCATCCCCATTGAAAAACTCATAATGCCTTTTTTGTGACCTGAGAACACGATTCATTTGAATCCCAATTTGATCTCGCAGACACCGAGTTCTATTACCTATTTTCGTCTAGCGCACAACTGAAAATCCAGGTGCAAAGTAGGTCAGAAAAGCATGCAGCGAACCGGAAGAAGCGGTTCGCTCACATTTTCGTCATAAATCATATTTGGATACTTGTCGACGTTGTCAAAAAAAAATCGTCTAGTTCACCCCTTGCATGTTCCGAGAGAATAAAAACATGGTGGTTTATAGCCCATTCCAACCAAACATCACTGTCGGCGAGTCTGTGACGCTATGAGCATGCTTTCCACTCGAATCGATGGACACGTACGCAGAGGCCGAGATTGATGGAGTTTTTGACTAGCTTTGCTTTCTCCTTGACAAAAGTCAGCAATACCTGCATGGACTTCGTGCAGTGGCACTCATGTATCTTTCCGGCCTTTGACGCCTTGAAGAAGCTTCCCTTTCTTGCATTCTGGCGCATTGTCATCCATGGGGGCGGGTTCCGGTTGTGTGTTCGAGTTCATTGAGGCAGCCAATTCGGGAAATGCCGAACACCGACCAGCAGCGCTAAAGGTACTTTGACTGGGTCAACATTTTGCGCAAATGTGATTGCAGCATAGGGGGAGGCAGCGCATGTATTTGTGAGCATAGATACATCCATGAGTAAATCCTATTTCTCGCCCATTCACCACTACGATGTCCATCATGAGAGCCACATGTCGTGAGCTATGTTCTTTAGGCACATGAAAAGTCCTTATAGGATGTCAAAATATACTCTATGGTATCTACGGCCATAGGACTCTGAAAGCACCGCATCCCGTTTGATCTGCGAAGTTAAGCAGAGTGCCGCTCAGTTAGTACTATGGTAGGGGACTACGTGGCAATCCTGGGTGCCGTAGTTTTTTTTTTTCTTTTCCCTTTTTTCCTTCGAACTTCCCACCCTGAATCAATACATTTACCAGATGGAAGACAGGCAACATTCACGAAAGTTCATAGAATCATATGCCAAGGTTTATGCTGTACGACCCATTCTTCATGATGTTTGATATTTACCTTTTAATATGCAATTGTTTTGTCCATCGAGGATTAGGACATCAAATGTTGCCACCACGCACTATGACTTGACCTTGATTATGCATCTGAAATCTTCTGCGCTTATTCGGGACTTATTAAAAAACACTCTCTCGAATATTTGACATTTAGATTCCAACACAGTTAACGAAGTAATGTGACAGTAAATGGAGGCTGTCGGTGAAATTTGCTTGAGCTATGACGATACTATCGCTATCGCCACTTCTTTTGCCTTTTTCATTTTAATCTTTTTTCGGTGGAACCTACGGGCCAATGGGGGTGTTCATTGAAGGTTGGGGTTGAGGGATTTCACTCCTGTCATTTGTACTAGGGTAGTGATTCAGGAGCGAGGGGCTGCATTCTACAACTTGCAGTTAGAACGCAGTCTCTGTTTACCCATGATAACCCAAATCATTTTGGGAATATTTATTTCAGCCTCAATTTAACCTCTATTCATAGTATTCCCGCTTCCCTTGGGATGTTCCTCGGTATACAAAGCCCACTCCTCATCTTTTATCCTCTTCTCCTCGCTCTTCTCTTCCCCAACGATCGTTCCATCTTGTTCCGAGTCAATTTGTAGTTGCTCAGACGTTGTGAGTTTTTCTCGAGATGCCGGTCTATAAATGCAAATTCAAACGTGTAAGGTTATTTTTGGAACGTAATAGTCAGAAGAGTGAGACCACTTACCCTCCCCCAGTGATAATATTCCCTCGTTTGGCCTCTTCAGCGAGATACTCATCAATCGTCATCGATGGTAGTCGATGATCAGGCTTGAACACTCCTGCCTCAAGTCTCGTGCGGTCCGATCCTTGAGAAGATGAAATAATCGTAAACGGTCGTAGTGGCTAAACATAAAAGTTCAACCCGGCTAGCAAAGAAAGAAAGAAAGGAACCTGATACGCACCTTCCCATGAGCATCCAGGAGTGGTCCCCTCCCATCCGGCCCGCCTCTCGGCACCGGGGCATCGAGTCTCCACGTATCATCCTCTTTCTCTTTCCCTCCCTCTTCTTCCCTCCTGCCCTTCCCTTCTTCTTCATCCTCGTCTGGTGGCGCATTTCTTAAGAGTTGCATCTCCATCTCAAGTTGCCCCAGCTTTGTGTGCGACTGGCTATAGAATAACCGGATGAGTAATAGCGTGGCTTCGCGAACGGCATCATCGTCTTCGATGATGTCATCATCATCATCATCATTGTTGAAATCTTGCGTTGTACGGGAAGCAGTAGATGAGATAGAAGGGAGGAGAGAAGCAATTAGGTCAAGATCATTAGAAAGAGAAGTGTCAGATGAAGAGGAAGCCGTGCCACGTCTTCGATCGCGTCGGTATTTTATCGTCTGTTCGCATAACAAGGTATGATGGTTTCTTGGATAGGAAACAACACGAAAGGCACCTACTTCGATCTTGGATTTGATCTCCTTCTCGCGTTTCAACTGCTGAATCTTCACCTCACGAAGTTTGAAGGCATCTGTGATCACGAACGGGCCTGACTTTTTTGAGAGACTTTTCTCATCTTGGGGTATAATCCCTTCGTAAAGTTCGACAAGCCTGACAAAGGTGCGAATCTGGGCCTGTACCAAGGGAAGAATTTAGCGGTGTTTAAGTCGCATAAGGGGAATTGTGCTCACCTCCTTTTCGACAGCAACAGTCTTTCTTCTTGAAATATTACTCGCATTCGTCCGATCTAAGACCTCAGCGTACGCAAATGGAACAAGCATATAAAGCAAATCCCTCGTCGATACATCCTCGAGGGCCTCGTTATCGCTGAAGAGGCTCAACGCCCGAATACGAGAAAATAGAGTGCGGAAGAGAGTAGTAGACGATGCTACAAGTTCCTATGACACACGCACGCGTTTTGACGTTGTGAGTTAGATCGGGAAGAGGGCGAAGAGTTAGCGGATATTTCATCCAGCTTGAATGGGAAGATCAGAGCGGAGAAACCTACTTGTGCTTTTGGGTCGAAGCCAGGTAATTCCGCAGCTTTCGATCCTTCTCTCAGCGCACGCTCATATAGAGCCGGGAGCGAGATCATCTGTTTTCCTTGTCCTCCATCATTGACCGTAGAGTCGGTATCGCTCATCTCATACTAGTTATGAAGAGGCGCGATTGATTGAGTCAATGCTTTGCAGCGACGATCCGAGTCGTGGGAAAGGTTCTCCATCACCTTAAGTATTTGAATCGATGTTGACAACTTGCCATTTCCGTATAACAAATAGTGTCTGGCGACCTAAGCTTGTCGAATTTCACTGGGACCAGTTCGCACAAGCATACAGGGTTCATTCTAACGTTTTTCTAAGGGGCTCGGTGTAATTCTGGAAAACCGGATGAGTCGTGGGCAGATTCCATGAAATAAAGATTAACAAGCATGGGAGCATTTTTTGGGCCCTCCTACTGCTTAGACATGACTCAAGGCTGCATTGCTGGTCATCTCAGGAGAATGCAAGGGAAACCATTTGGGACTGTTCCCGGTGCAATGGAAGAATTGTGCTCGGTGATCATCCAAATCTATTGCGTCACATATGAGAAGAATCTGAGAAGCGGAATTGTGTACAGGCGTAAAAATGTAAACGCAGGACCTGCGGTAAGTCAAATTTAAGTAGTTATCCTACTCCGTTACGTAACGTAGTTGGCAGAGCAGTGACTTGCGGTCGGTGTCACAGCTGGCAACGGGCTGTGTCACATGTCACGCCTGTCACGGTTGTGTGACGGATTTTAGACACATATTGGGTAACCCCGTGGAAGTTACTCATGTGACTTCCCCGGGTCATGTATATATTTTCCCACGCTAAGGGAACTTGCTTCCCTTAGCTAGAATATCAACTTCATTACCCCCATATCATTAGTGGGACTCCTGGTGGACCCGGTGGCTGAGAAGGCAGCCTAGTGACTGACCTGATGTCTGCTGGCCCTAATGGGCCTTGCCCATACCCAGGGGAGCCGAGTGTAACAGTCGGATCCCGACCATCAAACGTGAATTAGGTGTTGTGTGGGCCAAATTCTGGGAAGAAAGAGGTCAAGGGGTTAGGCAATGGGGGTCATTGTGCGTGCCGTGAGCCTAGTAAAGCCGAATATCAGCAGCTGGAGCCTGGAAACCCTCAGAAAGCTCCGTCAGTGGACGGGCTAGGCTCATTCCTTTGAGTCTCCAATGAATGAAGTAAATCGATGGTTCTAGATTTCGAGCTCACCTAGGAGAGTTTGAATAGAGTCTCTTGGCATGACGTCCCTTGTGAGGAGGAGAAATCGTGTAACACAGAATTACGTAATATCATTATCGGGAAGGTGTGTCACAGCCAACTTCTAATCAAATCGGAGAAACACATGACCGGTAGGGATCACCCTCAATTAATCATTTTCACGCGTATCCTTCAAGGTCACCAAATCGCAAGAATGTTAGGTGAGGCAACCTTCCCCCATCCCTACAGCTGATATTTCTAAAAAATTAACCTTATCTTCAGTCGTAGGACTTACAGGTGGCATCGCTTCAGGGAAATCATCCGTATCACAGCTCCTAGCCTCACATGGAGTCCCCATCGTGGACGCAGACGTCCTTGCACGCCGTGTCGTTGAACCCCATACTTCTGTACACGCGCAGATTGTTGCTACGTTTGGGCCCGAAGTACTTCTACGAGATGGTTCGCGCGCACTTGATAGGAAGAAGCTAGGCGAAGTGGTATTTAATGACGACCGCAAGAGGAAGCTGTTGAATGCGATCGTTCATCCTACTGTGAGGAGGGAGATGATTTGGGATGTGGCGAGGTATTGGCTTACTGGGCATAAAGTGTGTGTGGTAGATGTACCACTGTTAATTGAAGTGGGGATATGGAAGTATGTTTCCAAAGTTGTCATAGTGTATTGGTGAGTCCTATCCATCCTTGAGGGATATTTATTATTGTTTCCAACTAACTCCTTGGGCGACCATTTTATGATAGCTCGAAAGATATCCAACTACAGCGACTTATTCATCGTGACAATCTTCCCCTAACTGCCGCCCAAGCGCGCATCAACTCCCAACTACCCCTTGCATCCAAACTCGAATATTCTGACCATGTCATTGACAATTCTGGCACTCTCGCAGACCTTGAGTCTCAAGTTGCTTCTCTAGTCGAACGATTGAGACGAGATGCTGGTCGGTCATGGGTGATCAATTGGCTCATTCCACCAGTTGGCCTCATTGCTGGTCTTCTAAGGTTATTTTGGCGGGGTCTCAGAAGAAGAAGGAAAAGGAATCAATCAGCTATGCTCGGCGGGCGGAGAGGAGAGGCTGGAGGATCGATCAGGTTGCAGGAACAGAATAATGAGTGAAATAACCAGTTATGTTACTTTTGTATTTTTCAGGTCGTGCAACTTTTATCCCTCTTCAGAACGGGTGTCCAGTCGGACTGAGAACAGTGTTGCTGCCACGAGAAAGAATGTTTTAATATCCATCCTTATCCAGGAAAGGCAGTCTAGACATTCTGTTCGCTAAGCAGGCTTAGCCGGAAACACTGGGACTATAATGCAGCGCTTTGTCAGATTGCTGCCTCCTTCGAACACTTTACGAGTCCATTTAAAACAGTGAAGACATGTTCGAATCAGAGTCCTGAATCTTATGATTCGAATTCGAACCAAGTATGTATTCCACTTTTTCTCAAATCAAACCTCAACACAGAAGTTGAATGGGCAATACAACTCTTTAGTCAGAGTTCAAGAATTATCACGGAAGACGGCCTAGAAGAGGCAGATAATCATTACTTTTCTGACGACTTACTACCTTTCTCACTCGCCTCCCCTCCTTCCTTTCCGTCCTTTCCCAATCCATTCGGTTGAGCCTTTCCTCCCTTCTTCGTCGCACCAGCACCCTTCTCACCTCCACTCGATCCATCCTCTAACTCGGCAACCCCATTCTGAGCTTTATTCTCAACCAATCTCTCCAATGCAATCACGCTCCGTACCAGTGCACTGAGGTAAATGACTAATAGTTGATCATTCGTGTTTGATGTGAAAGATGATGTGAGCGTCTGATCGTCCAAGTCGGGGAGAAGGTTAAGTGCATCCTGGAGGTGGTAGATGACTTGATGATTAATGGGGAAAGGGTTCGGTGAAGGCTGTGGTTGCGGTACGGGCGTGGATGTCGAGGCCGAAATGGAGGTGGAGTCGAAGGACGTTACGGTTGATTGGGAGTTAGCTACTGCACGGAGGTAGTCACGAATTTCGGATATTCGGGAGGTGAGACCGCGAAGTGAGGAGAGTTGTTCAGCGACACGTGTAGTGAGTGTTGTAGTAGTGCTATCTTTGATATCCCGTAGGAGATGTTCGACACCTATTTCTTCTGCTTCTTCTGCTTCGATGGCGGAAGGGACGTGGCAGAATGTTTTACGGGTTTCGGTACCATCCTTTTTTTTTTATAGGTTGTGAAAAAGAATTATGAGTTCAAGGGATGAGGGAAATGAATAGTGGTGACGTACGTCTTTGATTTCTTCGACAGCGAAATAGGCGTTGGTTGGGATACCGACTTCTTGTTGACGGACGTCTACGATGACCATGACAGGTCGTGGAATGAAGCGTTTGAAGAGGTCGTTAATCTCTTGATCCGACCCTCGTAGCTTTGGTCCGGTGTGATACCACCCAATCATTCTCTCTCGAACTAGAGTCATAGAGGGATCATTCATTTCATTCATTGAATGTCTGAGCAGCCCCACAAAAAATGGAATTGGCTCACCATTGACTTTTTTGAACATCTGCCACATGCCTTCGATATAATTATGGTCCAAGAACCAAGTTTTGCTATCTTTCTCATCTTCTTCGAAGGGGATAGCGAAGGAGTTGGCAACATTCACGGTTTTTCCGTGATCCTGCCCGAGGAGAACACCGACGACACGCTTGCTTGTTGTCCGAGCCGCTGCACGGGCGTGGTGGTCTGTGACGGAAAGAAGGACAAGTGGGTGTACGACTGCATGGTTTTGAGCGAATGCCCGTTCGAAGGTTATAGCATATTTCGGTGAGGTGGAGCGAATTGCATGATAAACGAGTGATTAGAATTAAATTGTAGTGAAAGCTGATAATGTAGGACACGTACTAACGGTCGTACTACCAAGATCGGCGAGCTGCAGGGAACCCACTTGTGAGCTAGGTCGTTTGAAATCATTTGTCTTGCGTACATTGGAAACGAACCTGTTCTGTTGATGTGGCCGGCATGCTGAGTTTTGATTGAAGTATTGCGGCGCTGCTCTTGGCCTTGAGATGTTGAAACCGCGACGCGCAAGTCCTATTCGGGAATCCCCGTTTCTCACGCTCTTGCTGAGAGGTTGGCGAAGGGCCCAGGGCGTTTCTTCATCTGGATCTGGGGGGTAGATTCTGGTCTTCCAAGCTGGGGACCAGAACCATGTTGTTATATTTCCTGAGTTTACGCTTTAAAAGGCTCACGATGTCGTGGAATTGCAGCCACTCCATTTCCTGCTCATCACGAGGAGAAGCATCAAGATTCTCCTATCTCTTCATTGACACGAACATAATGTTCCCTCATTGAGGATTACGGGGACGTTTCTGCTCATGTTGGGTTGGAGTTGAGTGAACTGAATTGACGATGGGCTCAGAAGGCTCTCTATCCTTTTATGGCAACCAATGGAATCCGAGCCTCGTAGACGCTGATAGTTTGCCCTCCAAGGCCGTAGAGTATTCCTAAACCGGTGCGATGGCGTCTTGTATGTTAGCGGATTAGATGCAGCGAATGATCTATGAACAGTTTCCTGTCACGCTGTCTATGCTGACTGCCGCAAGACCAGCGATGACGTTCGTTGAATCGCACGTTTCCTATTCCCGAACCCGCTGCCCACGGATCCAAATTTAGGGAAATGGGATATAAAGACCCCTCCCTCGCGCGGACTCTTCCTTCTTTCCCTCGATCTCTATCTTCCCCTGCCCCATCTGGAAGCAAAGCCTCAACCAGAAAACACCAAATCAGAGCAACGAACACTTCCCCCCTTCCTAGACTTGTCATGATGTACTCCCTCACTACCATCGCACTCTTCTTCTCTCTTTCTTCCTTCGTCATCGCTTCTCCCATTGCGTGGGATGGGGGCCCTGCGTATGTCGCTCTCCGTGGACGTCGATTCACTGACCAACACACGTCAACATAGATACTCCGGGGCGTCTAGCCCGACGGGCGGTGGGGGCGTGACTGGGGATGGAGGCATTCATCTCATCAAGATTCTCTCTCATGATGGTGCATCACCCATCCACCCTCGACGCGTCTTGGCGTAATTCTGACGCGTCTATGACAAATTCCGTAGGTCAGCCTGGTGGATACTCGACGACGGGTGAAGCTGACGGCGGGCACGGTGGTAATGGGTTAGTGTCTTCTCTTTCCCGACTCTTCAACGCGTTGGTTCGCTTGTTTTCGTTGGTCATGGTTTCTCCTCGTTCCTGACGTGGCAAGACACGTTCCACCTCCATCCTCCAACTATTTCGCGTCACCTTTACTGATATCCGATCGCTTCATAGCAGTACCAGGGGAAAGCACGGAAAAGGGAAAGGGGGTGGCTCGGGAGGTGGCTCTGCCTACACTGGTGCAGCGGGTACGTCTCTCTGCCTTTCTGCAAGATGTCTCTGCTCATTTATGATCTTCAGGTCCTTCCGAAGGTGGGAACGCCGAGACGGACGACTCCCTCTCAGTTATCGACCTCCTCTCCGATAACGCTGGGCCAGGTGGCACCTCTTCTTCTGGCGACGCTCTCGGCGGACCTGCTGGCAACCTCTAGCTTCTTCACTCGAGTTTTTCCATCCGCTCTCATACCACCTTGTAACTTTATGACTCTCGTCTCTGGTCGTACGGCATTCACTCGAGCATTCAAGGCAATATAGAAATCATCGGACTACCTATACACATCCACATACTCACATCTATCTTGTACACTTCGGTATTACCAACCCTTTTAGACCTAATCATGTAAATACTACTCTAACGTCTTGGGCACTCGGATGACCAATGCGTCCGATAATCAGCCAATCTGTGATTCCATCGCGCGAGCTCACTGCAGCATTGAGCAACACAGAGGATGCTCACCAGATATTTCATTGCACTTGCGCCACTCAATTACGTAAGACCCTTCCCGACAGAATTTGGGTCTAAAGCTCTTAGCTCAAAACTGATACACACAGGTCCATTTTTGCATTGCCATAATCGGTTCCAAATATCAGTATCTCATCTGTAGATTTACATCTACTGTTCGAAGTCGAGCTCGATCGACCGAGTCGACGTTACGATTGTGACCAACCTTGTTTTGTGTCGCCATCCTCTGATGAGCGTCTATTTCCTTTCTTGTGACATTGATGAACGCCCGTTCCTTTCTTGGACTTTTTAGAGATGTACAGGTTTGTTCGTATACAACCTCATCTCCCTTATAAGATTAGAGAAGTTTTTCCCTTGTCTTTTCTTTCCCCCTCAGTTCTCTTGTTGTGAACTGAGGTGTGTTACATATACGTTCTCATGTCAAATGTTCTTTGTTAACATTCTTGTACTCTAGCGTTCTACGCTAGGTAATTACATCCAATAACACTTTAGTTCTCTTGTTGTGAACTGAGCGTTCTACGCTAGTATTCTAACATCTACTGCGTAAATTGTCCAAGGAAATTGATAGTAGGTAGTAATCCCGAAACTGAATGTGGGTTGGCTTCTATCGTGTGGAGCGAGAAGGTAAATAATGACAAGCAGGTTCGATTCTAGCACCGTAACAGGAATTCAAGAGTCAGATAGAGCGATGTCCGGTGTGTGTAGAAGTGAATGACGGGAAATTTAGCGTGGGATTCCGGATCCGAAGTGGACTCGCGATAGCATCTAAGGTGTTGATTTGTTATTAAATCGAGGTACGAGATTTTATGAGGCTTGTACATTGTGTGCCTAAGCAAACGGCTCGATTTTCGATTAACATTAACTTTGCCCCCCGACCATCCTGCCTTTCATGCTTATCAATAACCATTTCCTCTCCGACCTCCGTGCCATCGTCCGATTAACCCTTTGTTGGACTCTTCGTAATAGGGTGAGGTTTTTGGCAATGCGGGTATCATACACACGATCTCAATGTAAGTCCCAGGCTTGTCTCAGATGAAGGTGGTGCCACAGCCTGAGGATCCCGCGTGCCAAAGATCATTGCCTTTGGCAAGCGCGATCCTGTGGACTTGTGGGCCCGTGACAACACTTTTTTTTCTTCTTTCTCATACGTTCTCGCTCTAATTAACACACACGTTCCACCATTTCCGTTCCTCCCTCTTGTTGTGTCCCTGTTCCTCAGAGCCTTAGTACCTACTACCCACCACCTTCCCCGATCTCCTCCATCGTAGCATTATCCCCCCGTACACATATTGATCGCTTTTTCCCTTCTAATACGATTATCACTACCCGTGCAAAGCTTTGGCACGTAGTACGTGGGTTTTGGTGCTGGTCGGGTTCTTTTATTATCATGATGTATTTCCGATGATGTGGAGCATTTGCCCCTTTTTCTTTTGCTATGCTGTATGGTCCGGGTCCTTCGAAAATTCAAAACTTGAAAGTTCCTAACTGTGGGGACAGTTTTCCACGTTACTCCGAGCGTAGTAGCTCAGGATGCACACAAGTCCATTACGATTCATATTTTCATTATTGATGTCAACGTCGAGTATGGTACTTAAATACATAATTTGATTCTTATCCACTGACGTATGGCATGTACGATGGCTATAGCTATATAGTACGTCTGCCAGTGATATAATATGTTTTTTTCATTTACATTTGGTTAACATGACAGTACAGGGAGTTCTGGAGATGTCAGAGAGCCGTCTCTACATATAAATACTGAGAGAGAGGGAAGAAAGGAGAGCAGGAGAGCGGAGATGAACTCTCCCATAACTCCAGGAACGGGAAGGTCCTTTCGCCTCTCTCGACTCTCCAACTCTAACGTGTCTGAGAGATACCTATGACTTTCCTGACGTACGATCACTAAAAGCGCCTACCAGTGTAAATACAAGCTCTCCAACTATCACACACCATTGGAGTCCCGGTCATATTACAATAAGAGGCAATCAGGTCAAGAAAAACACGCACAGATCTCTATTTTTTTCCTACACCGGGAGATTTGAAATTGCATTTCCAACGACGCCATCATCCGCTTCACGGGCTCCATCAGAGGCATTGAGTATTGATAGTTCGGTGAGATCCACAGTCAGAGTTGCGACTTGGTGATCAGATGCAGGCGAAGTACGTCTCTGTACGAGCACCTCAAGTTGTTCTGTTGCCCATGCGGCAGTTGATTTGCTTCTCGCTGTTTCCTTCAACCTCTTGAGACATTTCTCGTCCAAGTCAGAGGCATGTTGTTCCACCTCAGCTTTCTCTTCCTCCAGTAATACCCGACGAACTCCCAGGGCATCTCGCAATCGGGGTATGCGTTTAGCGGATCGCCACTCTAGAATGATCCGGAATGCGCCATTCGCATTGGCGAAGAGATGAGAGATGGGCGTTTTATAGGGGCACCCACTGAACATTGAAGGCAAGATCATGGATCCGACGTAAAATATGAAGGTGACACTAGTGAACGTGAGGACCAGGATGGACGTGTGGAGGTCAAGATCCCATAGATATTTAACAAGTCCCGCCCCAAAGAGTAGCAAAGCGATATGCAACACAATGGGAAGGAAACCGATGACCTCTGGAACGTGCCACCTCATCATTCCATTGTAACGAAACTCGCGAAGGCGAGCCTCCCATTGAAATATTTCCCGAGATGTCTCGTGCCAGGACTCGAACGTCAAGTTTGCCATATACTCGGATAGCCACTGCTTGGCAACCATGGCCCCGACCGCGGATGCAAAGGTCAGAGCAAGCGAAGAATACCATAGACGATTAACTACTCGCGAAGTGGAAGTTGGTCTCACAGGCTCAGAAGGTGGATCACTCTTCAGCTCCTTGGTGGATTCAACAAGGAACGCTGCGAGTATACCTGCGAACAGTGCGGCCTGAGCAAAATCGTATCAGCATAGTGATCTGGTTAAGCAATAACACACTTGCGCACAAATATCAAGAGCACGTCCATAGACCTCTGCCAGCCATCAACGAATTCGGCATCGCGGGTTTTGGCCTGCTCAACAACAGCTTGCCAATTGTTCGAGGAGCCCCTATAACGAACATCTTGCGCATTCTGTCGTGGACGATCAGATTCAAGGACGTCGGGAGGTTGGGGTAACGCCTCTTGGGAATTATTGTCAATTTCCGAAGTGCTCATCTGCGGGAAATCCTACGGGGAATGTTCTTTATGGATGCGAGAAGATCTTGAGGGGAAATGGGCCTCTAACAAACGGAGAATGAAATATCTCAGAGATTAAATAATCTCGCTTCGCAGGATAAATCGACGCTGCAAATATGCAGTGCTACGCGTGGAAACTTAGAGAAAGAAATTTACATACGTAGACGGTAGCAGACTCCTCGGCAGTCGCTGTCGAATTTTCCGAGATTCAGTTGCGACTTGTGGCCTCAGCTTCTCGAGCCGCGAGGCCAAAAACCGGCTGCTTTAAGACTGCCTAATTCACACGCAGGGACTTTGACACTTCAGATGTCAAACAGATTGCGGTGCACTTCCGTTCAATGGCTTGTTGTGTTAAAATTGGATAAAGGTGATCATTCAAGTTCCTCCTCCAGATACGCATGTACACAATGGCTAACACTGTGTACATGATGAGTAAGGCGCAGGCAACAGAGGTTGTGGTAGGAGTGAATGTGAACATTGGCCAAAGTGCCGCTAAAGGTACAAAGAGAAATTGGGGCGTAGCCTTGCAGGCGGGGCTAAGGCATTTGCTGGGCACGCATGATTGAATCATCAACATGTTGTCATCGTGATGACTGGTGAACTGGAGGGTCGAGCAGAAGAATTGAAAACCTATCGCGGCTCTTTGTTGCCCTCCCCTATGTTCCCGAACGAGGCGCGCGGCTTGTACAATTCTGGCGCCAACACTGCCCCATCATGTCGATTTGTACAGCCACACCCTGACAGATTGCCGCCGAACCCCGGCGACTCCTACGTTCATAAGCGTCGCCTTTGTATCACCCACAAAGGAATAGTATTCCCCCTTAAAACTGATTATGTACATCTAAGCTTTTGACATCTCGAATACGTCCCTCTACTGCTGATATCATGAGTACTGATTTTTCTCTTGGGGTGACGAGCGCCGCTCTGGCCGAAGCCGTGCGCACTATTTGGGAGCTTGCAGATGTTCGTGTTGTCTTCCCTCAAGCCCAGTGTCCCTTTCGATCTGCCTCGATTGAACCAACGACTTTTCTATCTGGAAAAACGACCAAAAACTCAAAATCTGATCAACACTTCTTCGTTTCTTAGGACATCAAAGCAAACAAAGAATCCGCAATCAAACTAGCTTTGCAGTGCCAAACCTGCCAAACGGAACTTGTCAAAATATTCAGCGATGCAGAGGCTCACGGATTTAATCCAACCAATCCGATACACCAGACGTAAGTGGATTAGGGAACTCAGTCAGCGATTTGGATTGCTAATCAGTGACTTCATGTCGGCCATATAGGGTCAGAGAATACATCATGGCTTTCCGCAGGTATACTTGTGGCCTGATCTATATGCAGTTAAAAGCGGCATTCTCATCCGTGCCTTGGAGAACATTCCAGGTATGCTTTCCATGCGGCATGTTTGTGGTCCGTCCAGGTGGTTGAAACCGATCTGCACTCCAGACTGCGCTTCAAATGCAGAACCTTGCTGCGGTCACCAGAGTCTATGATGTAGCACATTCCCACAAAAGGATCCTTGAAAACATCGAATCTACGACCAATAGCTGGCGTCAGGAATTGGCCGTGGCACAAGAAGCTGACAGGATTCAGTACAAGATGTTACTTATAAACACAACTTCGACAATTACTTCTGTACAGGATGGGAATGGTGCACGCGAAGTTCAGGTCGATAATCTCGGTGACCAAGTCAAAGAGCTTAAGGACCTGGTGGCACAACTAAAGTTGGTGAGTTTGCTTGCTTTCTATGCTTGTTCTAGAAATTCGACTGACCTCGCATTCATTCGAGCAGCAAAACTCATCCTCCTCCAACTTCTCTGAATCAGATCCCGAAGATGACCCTGAGATTAAGGACGCTCGTGCAAGATTGATTCGCGCGCTGGAAGGATACAAAGGGGAACATCCACCTATGGGGATCGACCATTCCGAACTTACCATTCCCGTCGAAATGCATAGAGGTGACCATGCAACCATCTACAAGGGCGTAAGGGCCGGTAACGCTGTTGCTATTAAGAGAGTCAATATGATGGACAGCGAATTGGTTGCTGTGTGAGTTCACTATCAATCGATTTGTTGACCTCTACCGAATATCCATCATATAGAGTCTACAAGGTAAAGAGCCTTACATCGTTCACCCATGCCCGAACCTAACGAGAAATTGCGTCATAGCGCATCAATCGAGAGAGCAAAATATGGGAGAAACTTAATCATCCCAATGTCGTCAGCTTCCTAGGGTGCAGCGGGCCCAAAAACGAGATTCCTTACATGATCAGTGAATGGATGCCGAACGGCAATGCTAGACTTTACGCTCGGAAACTCCGGGAACTGAAGAATTTTGGGAAAGGAAAGGATGCTGATTGTGTGAAAATAGTACGCCGCTCACGCATGACACTGGCGTTCTCACCACTGATATGCATTTACCATTTTTTCTTCAGTGGTGCGTTTCCGCAATTTCGGGTAAAAGACAGTCCTAATTCAAACGTTCACCGCAGCCTTGACGTTGCTGAAGGATTAGTTTATCTGCATTCGCAGGCCATCATCCACGGAGGCCTCAAAGCTGTCAGTCGCCGGGCTCCACGCTTGTAGATACTAATATCTCACGCCCTTCGACAGAGCAATATTCTGATCGACGGAAATTATCGAGCTCGTATCACAGATTTTGCTTTGGCATCAATTGCCGCTGAAGTTCAGACTGGAAGTCGGCCTCCTCCGATGAGATGGTCCGCACCTGAGGTGTTGGAGGGCGAGCTAAAGGAGCCAGGCGCGGATATCTATTCATTCGCCTGCACGATACTGGAGGTATGACGAATAATGTCCAAGTGCACAGTGGGCTCACATTTCACGCTTCCAGATAATAACGGATGCTGATCCGTTCCAGGGTCATACGCATCTCTATCGTCTGCATCGTCTTATTCGCGAGGGTCTTCGGCCTGACTTCCCAGAGTCAGCGATGGCTTGGGATAGAGGCCTAACGAATAATACATGTCCGCTTTGGGCTCTGATGGAGGCAAGCTGGGCACCAAGAGCGAATCGAAGACCAGTAGCTGGCGAAGTAAGGAACAGAATGCGAGAAATATGGAAATCTAGGGGTGGCGCACCATATTGGGAGTAGATAATGTTGATGGGAGCGTCAAGGAGAAATGGTATGGACATCGATTCGTTGTAATTGTAGGGATTCATGAAGTATGGTATGGTTCAACCGACCCTAAAACCATTCTGTGATGGTGAATGACGGCGTCGTCGAGGGAAAGATATGACGATCATTTGGTGAGCAAATGAACAGCCATGACTACACAAGCGATAGCGACATATGGTGACAATCTCTCTCCTATGTCCCACAGGCAGTAAAATTAGTGAGCACAGGCAATCTATTGGTTCGACCCACCTATCCGGGCGCACTTCCAAAAAATGCCTAAAAACCTAGAAAATTCAAACACAAGACAATCAACTCGACCGCTCAAACATCCATGCATATATTCTATCATACCCTTCCTTGTTCCTGACCGTCAAGCTTGGCATTACCGCATGCACATACGTGCAGGTGCAGACCATTAGGAGAATCACGAGCAGGAGGGATTCAAAATTGAAAAGAGCGGACTGTTTGAGAATGAAGGGATAGTTAGGCCATGGTATGGTTCATCAACGCTGGGGTTTGTTACCATTGGCGCTTAGTTAACGTGACGCGCAGGAGAGCTAGGTGGCAAGTGCCGAGCATGCGGCATCATTCTATTTACTCGCCATATTGAATGGCTAGAATCTTTCCTGAATGGGGCTCACAATACAAGGAGACCTCCGAGTCGTTGGTAGGGTGGCAATGGTATGGAGCACGGGTGGGCCAATTTTTGTATGCACTTAAGAGTTTCCCAATACTGCGTTTTGATGAACCCATACCGTGAAATTTGAATGAGTTACGGGAAATTTTACATGGTAAATCTTCACTTGCGATGTGAGCCTGTGCATGAGTCTGAACCAAATCTCTCCCCGATCGGAGATCGGATTCTGCACCTCTCAATGGTTATACAACATGCGTCCTCAGAATATTTGCTCTCCCACCCTTCCCTTGACGGAACCGAGCCCGAAACCGTACCCCCTCTATCAAATGCATGAGTCGCGCCATGCCGTTGATCCCTACAGAGGTAGTCTACTCGCATCTTCCTTTTGGGATCGATCATTATATCTACATTGAGAACGAGCTGAAATAAGCAACACATTATTACACATGACCCATTGGTGACTGGTGTTGAAAGCTGTGAACCGACCGAAATACTTACGAAAATGGCGCCAAAGTTTCCGTTGTCACAATCCATTTTGTAACGAAAACCAGGATCAAGAATCTGTTGGAGAACAACGCGTGGATGGACATGTTGTCCCATTTCGTTTATTCAATCGTTGATTGTTTACATTCATTTGTTCCGGATGTTTTTTCTCCTTTTCCTCGGTTCTCTACCAGAGTAACTGAGGTTTGTCGTTCTTTGTTTCTGTCTCTATTTCTTTCCACTCATTTACCATTGTACCTAGCCCTGTCTAGCGCGCGTTCTAACAGAATCAATGTGTCTCGTGCTCTACCATCCATAGGGGCGGCGGCTTTCAGACGCAGTTCTGTGTCTTGCCCTAGTGATGTCTTTGCAATCCACCATGTCAGTCGAAAGCTTGCAAATGTATGAGAACATCGATTCTTGGCTAAATATCCTGCGGGATCGATATTAGGCCATGATGAGATCGCTTGCAAGGTTCACAAGTTTTTGGGAACCCGCGGGCACCCAATGCAGTTAATGTATTACTGAGGAACCCGTCTGGGAGGCGACGTTCAATTGAGCATTCGACATTCCAGGGTAAGGCGCCGCATCGCTTACCGCAGGGCATGACATGCCTTTTCGGATTTCTTGCACCGATGGCAACGGGTCTCTAAACAAGTGTACTTGGTACGGTACAAGCTCAAGACGTATGTTGGAGTCAGGAAGTTCGACGCGCCGATGATACGGAAGGGTACTGTAGCGTCGTTGAAGGCATTGGTTCCTCTGCCTCTGAATCCGCTCTTTGAGAAATGTGATGCTTACTCACCCGAGGAATCACACGACGACGTACCAAGCTGTACCCTTTACAGAACAAAGTCTTTATCAGTCACTGATCAAGTTGATTGGTTATTTCCCCGGAACTTGTTCGCTGAATGGTTGATCTGAGCAATCACGGCCACGCGCACCGAAATGAGCGCCACTGAAACTTGACTGACATGCATAAGTGCTCATTTTTCAGGTTGTGCTAGGGGAAAGATAAGAGGGAAGAAGCTATCAAATGGTAGAATTATGCAAAAACTTGGAGCACGATTGGGATGTTGGATGTTGGAAGTAAGACAAAACGTTGGCTTCTGCCATCATCCGCCAAGCAAGTCCGTTCAACATCTTCAGAATTTACTGTTCAGAATATGCTTCCGTTCTCCGAATCGTGAAGCATAACCACTCCAAAGTTTAGTAACAACACTAAATGGCAATAGACCCGTTTCTCATTTCGATACTCAACAATGAATCCGACAGCCCTGGCCAAAAGATTTCGAGTGAATCTGCAAGCGACTTCCTCCATAAAGTTTCTAGGATTCATTTGAGATGTGGCGAACTATGGGCATAGCTGTTAGCTTGATCATAATGAACATTGGCCTCCATCAGCAGAGACCAGAGCTTCGCCCAGATGTGTCGTTTGGGGGCACGAGTTAGCTGACAATCCAAAAAGGCAAAAATTTAGCGAAGGCAGAAGCCGACGTTTTGTTTACCTTCAACATCCCAAACTCGCTCTGCAGTTTCTTCCCTCTCATCTTTCCGCTAGTAAATGAGCACTTATAAGGTCAGTCAAATTTCAGCGGCGCTTATTTCGGTGCGCGTCGGGGCCGTGCCAGTGATTGCTCAGATCAACCATTCAGCGAACAATCTCCATGGTCAGCAACCGGTAGCAAGTGGTTCCCATGTTGCAAGCTGAGTGCACAATCTTTCAACATTTGACACATCGAATCATTGTCTGAAGCTCAGCCTGCGGGGTTCTTGGGATCGGCTCCACACCACAATGGAGCATACTGAAGCAGGCTCAAGCCCATACCCAAACCCCTGGCATTATGGACGATGAGTACCAGCCGTTATGATGCGTATCAGGAGATGCTCGACCAGGAGATCAGGCGCCGTGTGATCGAACGGCACATTGCAAGATGTGAGAGGAAGTATCCAGAGAGAGTCTCAAAGTCGGCAGCACTCCCAGCCACGGGTCCCCTCTCAGTCCCACATCTTGACATCGATCACATCGATGCCCATATCGCGAGGGCCACAGCACGACACACCGATACTGTGGCTAGCACATGGGGGCAAGGGCCAGCGCATGGCTCGGGGCAGGGGATCATTGTGCATCCTCAGATGATCCTGTTATCCCATTCGTTAGTGAACCTTTATATGTGTGCCAATATGTTTATTGATGACGGATTTCATTGGCCAGGATAACAGGCATACGACCGTCAGCGTTCGTCGTTGGAACATACATGGCGTCATAGGCACACCTCTCCCATCGAGTAAGTGACCTATGAGCGCGCAGTCTGCTGCCGACCGCCAAGCAAAGTTCGAGGCCAGATAGTATCACACAATCCACACATTCATGCTCAGCGCAAGTCCGTAAAGCATCGTAGATCTCATCCCTCCGTAGGTTTTGATTGGTGGTCACCTGCACCTTGACTCCTAATGTAGGACGTGTTCTTGCCTGAGTGGTATTCCCGTTGACATCAACTTCCCCATTCGATGTATGCATTGAAACACCTTTTTCTCTCTCAATATATCGTACTTTGCGTCCATAGTGCCCGCTTGCTGCTCTGGCCGCGTACGGCGAGTTTACATTGGCAATGAGCTGTTGTGTACGGTTGTTGTGCTGACGGAACAAAGTGATGGGCCTTCTCGCACACTAGCGTTAACATTCACCCCATCGATTCTCGGAGCGTTTCGTATCACTTGTCCGATTTCTATCATTCAATGATATGATAAGAACCACGGATGAACGCCAATGTATGGCACTCGTAGTATGATGCCAGCCTGAAATCCCCGTGAAACACCCCATTCTAAGATGTCACGTTCAAACTAGTACGGAAGATGACAAGCGTTCAAGCAAACAATTCTCCCCACCGCAGTGCTTGTTGCCGATTTAGCTTGGAGATTGCAAGCTCCAGTCGCTCGCACATCGTGGCATATAGACGGAGCGGTGGAAGCTTTGTATCTCTGATAAAGAAACCATGGCTCTCCACGACAACACTCTGGCCCATACTCTCGCGCTCAAACATTGAACGACTCTCATAGACTCTCTCCACTCGCCATACAAGTTTCCTTCGCCCCCGAAGTTCACACCCACGGCCAAACCCATATACCACTCGCCGTCCACCCCATCAAGAAACTCAGTGGCCTCGATGGTTCTTCTGCATCCTCTATATTCTCCCCGAACCCCCGCTCGGGCGCAAGCAGTCGACCCAGTCCGCTCGTGAGAACTTCATGTCCCTCTACAGTCGAACAGGACTTGAGCGATCTAGACTTGGAATGATCATCGAGGTGGGGAGGGGGAAATGACACCAAACTTGAGTTCGGAGAGCCAGAGGAGGTACTCTGATTTTAGTCGTTTTGTTCAATGACTGTGGTTCCAGGTCCTTCAACATTCGCTTTCTTGTTTCACTCGCTGCCAGCTGGCATCCACCAAGCGTATAAAAGATGGTGCTTTCTGGATCTTCATTCCCCTCTCCATGGTTTCTCTTCAGCATTGAGTCGGTGGGCTAGTGAATTTGTTGGCCCATACTAACATTGCCGCCTCTTTGACACTGGAGGATTCCAGTTCATAAGCGTACCGGGCTGACTTCTCTGACCCTATCGACCATGCTCCGAGTCCGGCCCTAGGGTGGATTCGTCGATCCATACTAACGTTGTCGCCTCTTTGACACTGGGGACCCAGTTCATACGCGTACCGGGCTGACTTTTCCAACCCTACTGACCATGCTCCATCTTATTTGCTTTATCTATTATTTGCTTGCTCTTCTCCACATGTTTTACTGACGCATTTTGCCCCCATAGGAGAATTCCATTACTTCCTTGTACACATCCCCCTTCCCCGAAGAGGGGAAGAAGTTAGGCAGAAAGAGGACGCGGATATGCCGTCCGAGACTCCGAGTTAGTTCTGGAGAACTCTGGGCGTATTGCCCGTGTTCTGATCATGCTACGATCAGTAACTTCGTATAAGCTGGAGTTAAGCTGGAGTTGGTGATACTTTGGCGCTAGGTTGTGACTTGACAAAAAAAAGGGGAACGTAACAGCACAACGGCGAGGGGAGAAGGGGAGCACGCCTGTCGAACCCCTGCGCTACTTAGCTCATTACTTATGGGCAAGCAACTAAAATGTACATTGATTGACGGCTTGATATATACCTCAACTATTTCGTATCGCTCAACGTTCCAACAATGCAGCCATCCATCGATTAGGCAGGGGGTATCAAACAATGAGACGTTACATAGGCGCATGATTTAGTCATACAATGTTCGGCAGGAATAGCATCTCGCTTTGTCACCAGATGCCTTCGCCACCGTCAGGAATTCATCTTGGCAAATTCGACAAAGCATGTGTCCACAAGACGCCCCGACAATCATCTGGCCTTTTCGATCCTCAAAGCACACCGGACACTGCTAATCTTTCGCGGGGGGGTCGGAGGAGGTTGGAATGGAGGCCGAACAGGGTTCGTGCGTTCTTTCCTGGGATCAAGCACAGGCGACACCAAGCGATCATTTGCAGGGGAGGCTTGCTTGAACTTGGCCAGCGGGTGCGAGATCGGATGCACGGGTATTGGAAGTGCTTCGCACTGTTCGCAAAAGTTGACGTTGGCATGCTCGCATGTCATGCACTGGGATAATCAAAGCCTTAGCATTCAACGTCAGACAGAACTTTGTAGACACCATACTTTGAAACGGATCCCAACGATGGGCGTTCGGCAATTCTGACAAGTAACATTGTGAGTGTCTTCGAACTGCGCCTGAGGAGGCATCAAATCCTTCGGGTTTGTAATTTTCACGAAGCGATGCAACGGGTGGATAGCGGGCTTTCGCCTGAAGAACCCCCTGTTAGTGAGAAGTTCAAGTACGTCATATACATTGTCTTACGAGAAACAATTCTCGCACAAATCAAAATCTGAAAATTCGAACATCGTGAGGCGATCGAACTGTGCGGACAAGGTAACAACCATTTACCAGGACATGAAATGCACATATGCCTGCATCCAACAATACTCTTTCGACACGAGTTGCAGGCTGCTTCATGAACGGCTGGTATGTCCTGCTGGCCCGATCTAGCCTGAGGGGCGTGCGGTGTACTGGGTACAACAGTAGGTACGCCGCCTATACTTTCTGTGAACGCCATACACCTGACAATCCACTGCTTGGAGACTCCGAAACCGATGAAAGGATGAGATAGATCATGCCGGTCCCGGAAGTTCTCTAAGCAATTAGGGCACAGGTCGAAGTCGGGACAAATAAGACACTTGTGACGCAAATTCCCATTAATTGGGTTTTTGCATATATCACAATTTGCATAGTGTAGAGAGTGTAGCCTCTTCATGCCGGACTGTTCGACGTCATTAACGACATGAATTGCCAATCGCGTGGCTGCACCGATCTCGACGAAAACGTGGTTCCCTCCTGGGACATGCGACTTACGACCTTCCCTGTAACAAGACTCGCAGAGGGCGTATTCAGAGGTGCAGTCATTGCATTGGTAGCGCTTCTCTCCGACCGGCTTTTGACAGCTACCACAGACAGCTTGTGGGAGAGCGAAGGCAGCGTCGACTGTCCCATCATACATTGTATAAGGGGGAGGCTCTGACGTCACTGGCAGATTCTTGTGCTCCGGGGTGTCCTCCTCTCTTGCATAGGCTTTGAAGTCATGCTTAGTGTCGTGGGCTGTCCGATTGTGCTCAAAACAGAAGCCGCACTGAATGCCAAATGTATGTATGGTGGAACAGCATAGGTTATTTCAGACAACTTACCAAGTCGAATGAAGGGTTGCAGACAGCACATCGGAATCGAACCCCATAGACGCTCCTGGAGCATATGTCGCAATACGCATTATGATCAATCCCTCTCCCCGTACGCGAAAGTGGGGAGAGGATCGAGACAAACTTATGGTTGATATTATGGGAGAGGGGGGATCTCGCTTTTGAATGACATCTCTCGCACTGAGGTTCACGTTAGCTCATGGAGTGGGGCGCTTAACCTGTAACATACTAAATCAAAGTTGGGACAAGAAGTACACTAGATGGGAAACATGTCAAGACGAAAGGAAAAGAAATATCTAATCGGAACCTTGCCTTGTAGCGCTTGGAAGAATCTAGTGACGATTTGCACATATCACACCAGGCGCCCGGACGAGTTCCGGGAGCTAATGGTACGCCAGATATCGAAGGATCGATGCACAACATGCCTGTTCAAGCACAATCCCGACAATTATAAGCTGGAGGGAAAATCGATCTCGTGGTTAATCTTGGTCGATCTACTGCGCGATCGGAGTTACCCGAGGCTCTCCCACCAATGGTGGCCTCTTTCGGTAACATCTCGTACCGTTCGTCCAGGGGGTACTGTTGCTACTAGTTCTAGGTTTGTTCTACACGGTCCCGCATTTCTGGAAAGGAACTAAGCGCTGAACCCATAACCCCCGATCCTAGGGGAGGAGGTGGACAAGGATGGAGAAGTCATGCTTAGAGGGTATTACCGGCCGATGACAGTAAGTACACCAATACATCTTGTTCTTTCTAAACTAAGCGGGCCTTCCTATTATCGACTCCCAAAGCCTCAATGTACGGAGCCGGAGGCCTTCCCAATTATCAATGGCTGGTCGAACATCAAGGTAGAAGGCAAGATTAAGGGGGACTGAAGGGTTGGATGGATCAGAATTTGGGGTGGCGTTGCGTCCAGTATAAAAGTCGATAATGTATCGTTGTTCCACGCCACATCTCTCGACGATCCAAT
>WNFI01187414.1_pt2 | contig 25207 bp, 24 predicted proteins | sample 5400471 | NCBI WGS metagenome assembly WNFI01 (sample SAMN13153348, study PRJNA577476) | soil metagenome | isolation source: 100 cm saprolite on Douglas fir-dominated hillslope | place: USA:California | collected 2013-09-17 | reverse complement strand
GCCCGCACATGTCATCGCATGGTCGCTCTGGCGTAGAGCTCACCAAGCGGCCGCTCAGCGCGCGCACTTCAGAGCAAAAGGGCAACTGTAATGCTAGGGTCGAGCATCCGACTCGTGACAGGTAAAAGAAGGTAGGCAGCCAAGCTTGGCGCCAAACCTACCCACCTTTAGCACATTCTCTTTTGTGCTTGAAATATATCAATATAATCAATAGTATATGCTGGCGGCATTACACTTAAAATCCCTCGCTGCCAGCGGCACGTGTCTCCTATGCCAAGCCGGCGGTCCAATACCCTTTACCCCGGCGCAAATCCGAACGCCCGCTCGAACCGCCCCGCATAATGCGGCCAGACCTCCGGATTGACGATCCGCGGCGGCCGCTTGCCATCGAGCGCATCCAGGATCTGCTCGGCGGCGATCTTTCCCATGTTGGTCCGCGCCTCCACGGTCACGCCTGCGGTGTGCGGGCTTGCCAGCACGTTGTCGAATTGCAGCAGCGGATGGTCGTGCGGCGGCGGCTCCTTGGCCCAGACGTCGAGGCCGGCGCCGGCGATGCGCTTGTCGCGTAACGCCTCGGTGAGTGCTTCCTCGTCGTGGATGAAGCCGCGCGCGGTGGTGATGAAAAACGCGTGCTTCTGCATCAGCGCGAATTGTCTGGCGCCGATCATGCCGCGATTGTCTTTGGTCAGCGGGCAACTGACCGAGACGTAATCGGCGCGGCGCAGTCCAGCTCGACTTTCCGGGCACCGCGTGCCGCGATCTCCGCTGCCGACAAATAAGGATCATAGGCCAGCACCGTCATGCCGAGCAGCCCGTTGCAGAGTTCAGCGACGCGGCGACCGACGTTGCCGATACCGACGATCCCTGTAGTCTTGCCTTGCGCCTCCACGCCCATCAAGGCGTTGCGATTGACGTTTCGGTCGCGGCGCAGCGCGCGGTCGGCTTCGACGATGCGCTTGGAAAGACACAGCAGCATTGCCAGCACATGCTCGGCCACCGAATGGGCGTTGCCTCCGGTCTGATTGACCACCAGCACACCCGCCGCGGTGCAGGCGTCGACGTCGACGGGGTCGTAACCCGCCCCATTGCTCGACACGATCAGAAGATTCGGCGCGCGCCGCAGCAGGTCGTGATGGACATGGAACGCGCCGTTGATCTCGTCGCGGGCCGCGCCGATCTGGTAGGCATGCGCGGCCGTCACGATTGGCGCGGCGACCTGTTCCGGACTTTCATTTTCGAGCCGGTCGAGCCGCACGTCGGGTCGCGCCCGCAGGATGTCGGCATAGATCTCATGCGCCAGATATTTGACGTAGAACACGCGCTTGTTGTTGACGGACATGCCTTCGCTTTCTTTCAGTTCGGGAATCCATAGAGCTTTGCAGGATTAGGCCGGTTCGGCTCACGCGGCGGCACACAGGCCGCAATCATCGGCACGACAACCTGATCATTCGAGCCTGATTCCCGCCGCCTTGATGATCGGACCCCACTTCTCGTAATCGGTCCGGATCTGCGCCTCGAACGCCTGTGGCGAACTTCCGATCGGCGACGCGCCCAGCGCACCGAGCCGATCCTTGACGGAAGGAGCGTTCACCGCGGCGACGAAGTCGTGGGAAAGTTTTGCAACAACATCGGCCGGCATATTCGCCGGCCCAAGCAAGCCCCACCATACCGCGGTGTCATAGCCGGGGAGGCCGGCCTCGGCGATGGTCGGCACATCCGGCAGCATCGCCGCGCGTTTCGCGGTGGTGACGCCGAGCGCACGAACGCTGCCGGCGCTGATCTGGCCGATGGATTCCGGGCCGTTGTTGAGGGAGATCGGAATCTGCCCGCCCAGAAGATCGTTCATGGCCGGACCGCCGCCCTTGTAGGGGATCGCGACAATATCGACCTTGGCGAGATTTTTCAGAAGCTCGCCGGCAAGATGCGTCGAGGTGCCGTTGCCCGCCATGCCGTAGGAGAGACCTCCGGGTTTCTGGCGCGCCGCAGCAAGCAGATCGGCGAGGGTCCTATAAGGAGAATCGGCGCGCACCAGCAGGATGTTTGGCGAGGACGCCAACAGCGAAATCGGCGTGAAATCCTTGAACGTGTCGTACGGCAGCTTGGCATAGAGGAACGGGTTGGTGGCGTGACCGCTGGCGACCACGATCAACGTGGTGCCGTCAGGCGGCGAGGTCGCGAGCGCCTGCGACGCGACGACTCCGCCCGCGCCCGGGCGATTCTCGACAATCACCGACTGGCCCCACTGCTTGGCGAGTTCGTCGCCGAGCGTGCGCGCGAGGACATCGACGGCGCCGCCGGCGGGATACGGCACCAGGATATGCACCGCCTTTGCGGGAAATCCGCCCTGCGCCGACGCTACGCCTGACGTCAGCAGCGCCGCCGCGACGAGCGCAAACATCCGAACCCACCCGCCCATGGCGTCTCTCCCGAACTTATTTATGAGTGACGTGTATCATTGCACGTCTTCTCGATGCTGGCTTATTGGTCGACGCAGATCACCTCAACGCCGTGGCATGTTGACAATCCCATTGATCGCTGAAACTCAACGATATAAGGCTGGTGACCTATGTTCCCGATCGCGTGCTGACGACGCTGATCAGGAACATCCACGCCGACCCCTTCTTCACCACGTTCCCGACCGCGCGCGAGGAAGAGGCGGTCGGCATCGTCTCCGGCGCGTGGATGGGCGGCATGCGCGGTGCGGTGCTGATGCAGACCAGCGGCTTCGCCACGCTGGCGAACGCGCTGGCGTCATTGGCGATCCCGTATCAAATTCCGCTCATCATGTTCGTGTCGGAGCGTGGCACGCTTGGCGAGTTCAATTACGGGCAGTCGCTGGTGTGCCGGACCATGCGTCCGGTGCTCGATTCGCTGGCGGTCGAGCACCACACCGCGACCCGCCTTGACGAGTTCGAATTCATCGTCGACCGCTCGATCAAGCAGGCCATCGCCACCCAGGCGCCGGTGGCGTTGATCCTCTCGCCACTACTGACCGGCGGCAAGGTCTTTTCGAAATGAGCACATCATGAGCAAAGCTCCGACCAAGCCCACTCCCCTCGGCAATACCAAGGTGATGAACCGGTTCGATCTCACCTCAAGGCTGGTTTCGAGGTTGAAGCACGACGAGGCGGTCATCGGCGGCATCGGCAACACCAATTTCGATCTCTGGGCGGCGGGCCACCGGCCGCAGAATTTCTACATGCTAGGCAGCATGGGGCTGGCGTTTCCGATCGCGCTAGGCGTCGCGCTGGCGCAGCCCAAGCGCCGCGTTGTTGCGCTGGAAGGCGACGGCTCGCTGCTGATGCAGCTCGGTTGCCTCACCACCATCGCCACCCAGGCGCCGAAAAACCTCACTTTGATCGTCATGGATAACGGGATCTACCAGATCACCGGCGCGCAGCCGACGCCCGCGGCCACGACGTCCGACATCGTGGCCGTCGCCCACGGCTGCGGCCTCGCCAGCGCTTCATGGGCCGCCGACGAAGATGATTTCGAGCGGCTGGTCGATCAATCGCTGTCGTCGCAGACACCGACGCTGATCGCGGCACGCATCGACGACAAGCCCGCAACCGGCACCACCCATCGCGACCCCGTGCAGATCAGGGAGCGCTTCATGCTGGGTCTCGGCGTGCGTCAGGCGATGTGACCCGCAGCAAGACGCCGCGGGAGGCTAAAGCCTGTTGAATCGAGCTTGAGCCGTCATTGCGAGCCACCGGGTCGCGCGAACGCGCGCCCGATGACAGGCTCCGCGAAGCAATCCAGAGCCGCAAGCAAGACTGGATTGCTTCGTCGCGGAGTTCATCATCGGGACGGCCGAAGGCCGGACCCGTTGGCTCCTCGCAATGACGGAGGCGGCGACGCCGATCCAACTTTAAGTCATCCCGCTCTAACCACCTCCGGCCATGCCGAAGTAGCTGCAATAGCGTGGCCGGGTGTTCGAAGGATATTGGCGCACTCGATGCGCTAATCGTTCAGCACAATCGCATCATCACTGACCCAGTGGGCACGCACAGGCGCGCCGACGCTGAGCCGACTGGATGAATTCGTACTCGGCAGATCCGCGAACAATGCGAGCCCACCTGCCAACTCCAGTCCGAGGCGAATTGCCCCTCCCATGTAAAGTTTGCTCGTCAATATACCGTCGAAAGCATCGACGGGTCCGCTTTCCCGAACCGAGACATGCAGCTTCTCGTACCGGAGCATGACAGTTACATCGTTACCGAGCACGACGTCCGGAGTTGCCCGACAATCGATCTGAACGTCATTCACCTCCACCGCGCATCGGCCATTCGCGATGCCCGTAAGACGGCCAGTAAGGAAGTTCGCGTGGCCCATGAACTCTGCTACGAACCGGGTCTGCGGGCTCTCGTAGACCTCCTCCGGAGTTCCGACCTGAAGCACGCGCCCACCTTTCATCACGGCGATCCGGTCAGAAAGCGTGATGGCTTCGCCCTGATCGTGCGTCACGAAGATAAACGTGCTGCCGGTCGCGCGGCGCAGGCGCCGGAGCTCAGCCTGCATCTGCAACCGGAGTTGGAGATCAAGCGCGCCCAACGGTTCGTCGAGCAAGAGCACCTCCGGCTCATTGACCAATGCCCTCGCGATCGCGACGCGCTGCTTCTGACCGCCGCTCAGAGTATCTATCGAGCGCTCCCCATATTCCTCCAGCCGGACCAGTGATAGCGCCTCCTCGACCTTCTGCGCAACGATGTCTGGACGAACGTTCTTTACTTCCAATCCAAATGCGATGTTCTTCGCTACCGAAAGATGCGGAAACAATGCAAAATGCTGAAATATCATGTTGGTCGATCGGCGATACGGCGGCTCGTGTGTGATCACGCGGCCGCCAATCCGCACCTCGCCTGAGGACGGATTTTCAAAACCCCCGATGATCCGCATCAACGTAGTCTTGCCGCAGCCACTCGGTCCAAGCAGCGAGAAGAATTCACCTGGCTGAATGGCAAGCGATACGTTGTCCAGGGCCGGCGCGGCACCGAACTCCTTGGTGAGATCCCGGACTTCCACCGCAGGTACATCCTGACGTGACGCAAATCCGCTCTCCCGAGGTGTCGCCAGAGAGCTTCCGAGTGCGTGGCCGTTCATGAGTCCCCCTCGCGAGCTAAACTCACGCGCTCTTGACACGGCTCCATGCCTCGATCCATTCGCTGAGGTTATCGGGAAACTTGAACGGATAGAATTTCGTCTCCCCGGACATAATCCCATAACCGGAGGCGCGCCTTTCCTCGGCGGTCAGTTCCGCAGTACCCAAGGTCGAGCACGCCATGTAGCCGGATGCCTTGGTCAGGTTGCTCGCATATTCCTTTCCCAGCATCGCGTTTATAACGCCGTGCACGATATCCGACTTTTTCGAGTCCTTGGGGATATACGCATTCTGACTGAACGAGAGCACGCCTTCCCTTGGCCACCCATTAGTGACGTTGTAACCCTTTTGCTGCAGCTCGGAACGGATAGGAACTGCGGCGTAGCTGACTACGATCTCGCCACTTGCCATCAAATTCACGCATTCGGAGAAGGTACGATAAGTCGTTCGCACCAACTTCTTCTTGGAGATGAGGAATTTCGTTACCTCGGCCAGGTCGTTCCTGTCCATCTTCTCCGGTTCCTTGTGCCCGAGGAAGAGGCCGCCGGCCAGGAACATCTGGTGAGCGACGTCGTACCAGCCGATTTTGCCGGCGAACCGCTCGTCGAAGATCAGCCCCCACGTATCTACATCCACATCGCGCACGACGTCCCGATTGTAGATCACCGAGTCAAAGCCGAAGAAGATCGGAATCAAATAGGTTTTGCCATCCCGAACCACGAAATCGTCCTTGAAGGTGCTGGCAACATACTGGACGTTCGGGATTTTGGCGAGATCGAGCGGCATTACTTTCTCCGCTCCCGCACGCTCTCCCATCGCGGGCCGCCGTGAGAAACCCACGATGCTTGCCATCATATCGTAACGACTCGTTCCACCTGGCGCAGTGAGCTTCGAGACAACGTCGGTGCTCGACTGGAAGGGACCATCGTTGATGACTACGTTGGCCTCGCGCTCGACAATTCCCCGGAGCGGCCCGTTGAAGCACACATTGGCCATGAGCACTTCGATCGCGGTGGAGGCCGCATTCGCGCGGAACGGTATGCCCGTGACGCCGGTCGCGGCGAGAGCGCCGGCATAGCGGAGCAAATCGCGCCGATCGAGGCTCTGCCCCCGACAAAACTGCTCGTTCTGGTCAGACTTCTTGCTCATGCCCGTATCCTCTGATACGAGACTCCAAAGCTGAACCGGCACGGTTCTCTGAGGGCCCAGCAAAAAAAGGGTACTGATGAATTCATCAAATGACAAGGTGAACGAGAACAGCGTCGTTGCCGTAATCGCCGGCTGCAACATCGGGAGCATAACCTTGAAGAACACGACGCGCGGTGTAGCGCCGAGATCCATCGCGGCATCCTCGAGCGCCGGGTCGAACGTGCTGACGCGGGGATAGAGCATCAGAAATGCGAAGGGCAGTACCCAAGTGACATGCGCAGCAAGGACCGTCGTCCACAGATCCATGGAGATGCCCAGGTATCCGAAGCAGATCAGCAGCATGATCCCACCGACCACTCCGGGGACCACCACCGGGACCAGCACCATCTGCATCGCGAACTGTTTCAGGGGGAATTGTCTCCGCATGCCGAGCGCCATGAAGAGTGCGAGCAGCGTTGCGATCGCTGCGCTGACTATGCCGAGCGCAAGGCTGTTGGCGAGTGCGCCCAGCAGGTGGCCGTTGCCGATGACGAAACCGTACCATTTGAGGGTGATCCCCCTCAGCGGCAGTCCGACAACTGGCGCGTCATTAAGAGATAAGACGAAAAGCAGCGCGATCGGCGCGTAAAGGAAGATGTAGAAAGCCGCCGCATAGCAAGTCAGGACGAAGCGGCCAATCCGTGCCATCAATGCGCCCCGCCGATGAAGACCTGATCGAGCCGGAGGCGCCGACCGCAGATGAGCAGCCCTGCGAATACGAGGCTGATCAATACGAGCGCGAGCGCTGCTCCGAAAGCCCAGTTGTTGTTATTCAGAAACTGGCTCGCGATGATGTTCCCGAACATAATGCCCGACGGTCCTCCCAGTAGTTGAGGGGTGACATAAGCGCCGCAGGCGAGCAGGAATACCATGACACTACCCGACACCACACCGGGCATGCTCAGCGGCAATACGATACGCCTGAATGTCTGATACGGATTGGCGCCGAGATCCGCGCCGGCTTCGAGCAGCCTGGGGTCGAGTCTCTCGAGCGAAAGATAGATCGGCAGGATCATGTAAAGCGAGTAGACGTAGACGAGGCCGACGTAGACGGTTCCTTCATTGTACAGGAGCCAGTCCAAGGGCTGCGTCGTAATCCCGGCCCACACCAATAACTGATTCACGAGTCCAGTGCGGCCCAGCATGGGGAGCCAAACGAACGTTCTCACGACGTAGCTTGTCCAGAACGGCATAAACAGCAGCAGCACGCAGACGGTTTTCTTCATGCCGCCGAGGCGCGTCAGATACCATGCGATGGGATAGCCGACGATCAGCGAAAACGCTGTGGTCAGCAGAGCGACACGCAAAGTGGATAGCAGCACACCAAAATAAACCGGATCCCGAAAGATCGCTCGATAATTGTCCAGCGTAAAGGTTTCGGAGAGGCCGAAGATCGTCGAGGTCCAGAGCGAGATAACGGCCAGAAATCCAAGTGGCGCTATGGCAAAAACCAACAGCCATAGCAGGCCCGGAAGAGCGAGAAGGTGATGTGGGCGCAAGCTTTTGATGGCGCCATGCAAATAAGCCATGTTGCACTTCGCAGCACCAGCAACAATGGACGAGGGTAACGAATTTCCGATGCTTGTTGTTCGACACGTCAAGACTGTTTTACGCTCCGAGGAGAAGCGGTCCATTTGGCCAATGGCCAACATCTCGTCGGCGACATCAGGCATGAATGCGCTCGACATTGGCGCCGAGCGAGGTTGCCTCGGCCTTTCTTTCGATACCGAGAAGCAGCTCGGGGTTATCCGTAACCATCGTCCGTAGCTGCTCCGGCGCCAACCCCTTTTCATGCAAACACTGCAGGAAAACGCGAAGCGTTTCCGGCGGCCGCGCCGCCCATGGTTGTCCCGCATCGCTGGACAGGATGCTTCTCTTGATCCCCGCCGCCAGGATCATGTCCCGGATCTCCTCGACGGTCTTTACGGCGTGGATGGGAAAGCAGTCCACAGCGCAGAACTCCATATAAGCGCCCGCTTCCGCCAAGTCCTCAATTGCCTTGATGTCGAGGTTTGGAGTGCGAAACTCCGGATGAGTAACAACCACGCGGTCGAGACCTGCGGCCACGCAGTAATCGTAAACCGCGAAAATCTCGTCACGGCTGATATGACCGGTTCCTAGAACGGCACCATAATCACGAACCAGCTCAATGACCCGCTTCGTCTCTTTCGTGAGAACACCATTTTCGGTGACCGTGTAGAGTTTCTCATCCTCGAGGACGGTGATGGGCGCATTGGCGAGGGGCGTTCTGGGCGGCTTGAAATCTAGCGTCATTGCCCGGAAGCCGTAAGTTCCAGATTGACCAAAGCCCTTGGCATGCCCCTCCGCGTCAAGCGTCGGAAGCCATACAACCTTAGCCCCGAGCCCCAAGGCCATTTCAACCGCGCGCGGATTGACCCCGCCGCATCCCCTATTCAGCGCGATGGCAGAGAAGATCTTGAAGTCCGGGAAGCGGTCCTGGAGCGCGCGGCGCGCATGATGCACCTTTGATATGGTGCTCTCGAAGTGACTCTTGATGACGAGCCCGGCCATCCCGGCTTCTGCACACCAAGTTGCGATGTCGATCGAGTCACCAATGCGCACGAATGGCGCTGGCGCTGAATGAATGTGCATATCGTACGCGCCGCCCAGGTCGATGATTGCCATGCAGAGTCGTCCTTTGCACCGCTTGCCTTCGGGGCAAGCTTGAGACCCACCGGAGGAAAAGCAGCGCGGGCATGCTTTTTGCTTCGGTTCAGTACCTGGGTCAGACGCCTTCAGTGCTCGGCGAGCATCCCAAGAATAAAATCAAGTAAATAGGAGACGATCATAAGCGTCCAATAGTTTTTCGATATCTCGAAATAGCAATTCGCGATGGTCTCATAGTACTCTGGATAGTAGTATGGAAATACGTCAGCTCAGATACTTTCTGGCTATCGCAAAATACGGCAGCTTTACACTAGCCGCAGAGCAGATCGGAATCGCTCAACCTGCTCTGAGCGCTCAAATTGCCAAACTCGAAGCGCAACTTCAATGCACTCTTTTTGTGCGCCATCCCCGAGGTGTTGAGCTGACACCAGCGGGCGAAAGGTTCCGAGGCCATGCAATTGAGATTTGGGAAAGGATAGAGGCGGCGGAACAGGATACCCGCCAAGCTGCATGCGAGGGCGACTCCGAGCTGACCATCGGAATTCCGACTCTCACGTCGACGCTGCTTATCGCGCCACTGGTAGAAGCGGTACGCCTCAATGTGCCCACCATGACTCTGCGTGTGCGCGAAGCGATGGGCATGGGGCTTCGCGACATGTTGGCGGGCAGGTCAGCTAGATCTTGCCTTGCTTTACAGCGCTCCTGGGGATGATTTCGCTGACCGTGAGCAGCTGTTTGAAGAAGACCTCTACCTTGGAAGCCTGGCGAGCAGCTCAATGAGGTGGGAGCTCGAAATTACGGCCGGACAGATCTCCTCGATTCCCCTCGTGTTATCGACACCGGGTAACAGCCATCGACTGTTGTTAGAGGATTTTGCACGGCGAACCGGCGCGCAGTTGAACGTTGTGGCCGAGGTGGACTCGATTGTCGGACAACGTGACCTCGTACTCAAGGGGGTCGGTGCCACAGTTCTCCCTCTCTCCGGATTTGCAAACTGGCCGCAGGAGGACCTCCGTCTCATCCCAGTCGCAGGAGAAGGCCTGGTTTCACAGGCCATTCTCGTCAGGTCATCCGAACCTCGACATTCGCGGTCACTGCCGGCGTTTCGGGGTTTGCTTCGGAGAACAATTGGCGACCTGATCGAAAGCGGGCGATGGCGTGGCGCACGTATTTATGCAGATGAACTTTTTGACCGACCAGGCATAAATCGTTGTTGAGAGCCTTTCAGCGAATGACGATCGGGAATTCCATCGTGTCGTCCCAAGTGAACGAACCGTTCTCTCGATACATCTCCATGAAGTGACCCGGGATCAGGCGATCTGCGAGCGGCAGGAGCATCTTGATAGTCTGCGTCGCCCGCTCCGGGGTATCAAAGGCGTGGTCGACCCGAGCGTTCAAAGCCTCCTTGGGGAATTTGATAGCGTCTTGCGCCACAACGACGCGACCCTTATCCGCCGTGTCCAGGATCAACGCATAGCAGCCAGGCGTATGGCCTGGCGCGGGCACATAGCGGATGTCCGATTGAAACTCCCCCGCGCCGTCGAGCAGATGGAGCTTATATTTGCTGATCTGCTCGCGAACCATCCAGGGCATCCACGGGTCCTCAGGATGAGGGTTTGCCGCATACTCGAATTCGGCGCGGCTGACGAAGACCTCCGTCGTGTACGGAAAGAGGTCGATGTTCATCACGTGATCATTGTGCAAATGCGATAGGAACACTCGGCGGATGTCTTTCGGCGTCAGCCCTCGTTCCTTCAAGCCGCGCAGGAGACCCTGGCGATTCACCGCGTGCCCAACGTCCACGAGAATGTAGCCGTCGTTCGATTTGATGAGGGTCAGATTGGTCATGCCGAGGTAGCCGTCGGTCAGACGCAAATTGTTGCCCTTGACGATGATGTCGTAGGTAGGCTTGTTACTTGGCATTATCCATTTCCCTTAGGGGACTTCAGCAACCGCTGCGCCGAAGTCCTGACTTACGATTTCGAATATCTCGCCCATCGCATCGAGAAATTCCCGGTGCGAGCGCGCTCGAGGCCGCGAAATCTTTACGTCGATGCATCGGCTGATTTTTCCGGGGCGAGGCGTCATGATCACGATGCGATCGGCGAGGAAAACGGCTTCTTCGATGCTGTGCGTGACGAACAGCAATGTACGCAAGCGGTCGCTGACCGCGTGCAGAAAGAGTTCTTGCATCGCGCGGCGCGTATACTCGTCCAAGGCCGCGAAAGGCTCATCGGCGAGAATGATCGCGGGATCGTTAATGAGCACGCGGGCGATGGCGACCCGCTGCTGCATGCCACCAGAAAGATTGTGCGGCAGGTGATTCTGGAAATCGGCAAGGCCGACGGTACGTAGCACCTCCTGCGCGCGCTCGATCGTCGCCTTGTCGTGCATGCCGCGAACCCGAGGACCGTAAAGAACGTTGTCCAACGTTGATAACCACGGGAACAAGGTCGGCGCCTGGAATATCGTGCCGCGGTCAGGTCCCGGCTGTCGCACCAGCTCGCCGTTGACAAGAACCTTTCCAGCTGTCGGCTGCTCGAATCCACCGAGCAGTTTCAGCAACGTCGTCTTTCCGCATCCCGATGGACCTAAAAGAACGACGAGTTGCCCCTCCTCGAGCGTGAGGGATACGTTGTCGAGCGCAATGGTTCGCACGCTACTGCCGCGCGGATTGTCTTATCAGTCAGGAACCCGAAAATGCCGATCATGATCATGGCGGCAACGACAACGTCCATGCGCATGAATTCGTAGGCATTCCACAGTGTGTAGCCAAAGCCTTCTCGCACCGCGAGCATTTCAGCCAAAATCAAAATGAGCCAAGCGTACGACGCACCGATACGAATACCGCTGCAAATGCCAGGCAGCGCGTAAGGCAGCACGACTGACGTTAGCACTTGGCGCTGGCTCGCGCCGAGCATGCGCGAGGCGCGCCGCAGGTCAGCCGGAACCAGTTTGATGCTCATGATCACCTGAACGTAGACGATCAGAAAGACACCGTAGACGGTCATGAACAGTGCCGGGCCGTTTCCCAGTCCGAACAACAGAATAGCAAAGGGCAGAAAGGCAGTCTTTGGAATTGGGCGCAGTAACTGCACGATCGGATCGATCAGTTTCTCGGAAGCGGGGAGCCAAAGGACGCCTAGGCCGAGCAGGATGGCGAGGCCGGAGCCCAGGACTAGCCCGCCGAACACGCGTGCCAGGCTATGCACGAGATCGGTCAGCCACATGCCGGAATAGAAGAACTTTCCTCCGGACATGTTGAAAATCCAATCGATTATACAAATCGTGACGCCACGCAATGTCGGGAAGAACGAAAACTCGCTCGATCGCACCACATCTGTCACGCCCCAAGCTAGCAGCAATGCGGCCGGCACCAAAAAATAGTACAGCCTCCCCTGAATCGTGTTCGTGGATTCGTCTGTGTTCGCCTCTGGGACACCGGTTGCGCTTACGCCGGAATCAGGGATATCCGCCACATCGCTTCCTTCGCCCGCATGATCGCGTCTAATGCTGAGGTCTGTCATTGCCTGTCCAACTGCAAAGCGACGCTAACGGATGATTGGACGCTTTCCCGCTTTATAGTCGGCGTATGACACGTATCCGAGTTCAGCAGGACTCCTTCCGGTCACTGCGGACAGGAACTTGTAATTGACGTGGTTCTCGATGTCCTCGGCAATATTGGCGCGCACCATACCCAGCGCGAACATCTCTTCTGCCGTGCGATAGAACACCGTGGCGTCCATCTCCACGCGGGGGTCGCAATTATCAATCGCGGCGTTCAGGATATCCGGCGGCTGCCCGACCCGGTTGGTCACGATCGACAGGTATTTAGCGCGATCGGCATTCAGGGCCTGAATCGCCTTCATGTTGGCGGCAACGATATCTTTAACGACACCGGGCTCTTCATCGACCAGTTTCTGGGTAACGAACAACCCGCTATGCGTTTTCCAAGTCAGATCGAAGAACCGTGCAAGCTCGAGCTTCTTGAGTCCGGGCTTTGATGCGGCGATTGAAACGAACGGTTCCCAGATCTGGCCGGCATCGGCTTCTCCTCGTTCGAGCAGCAGATTGAACCCGGCAGGTTGGCCAACATCGATGATTTCGACATCCTTCACCGGATCGATCCCAAGTGCCTTTAGCGTAATCTGCAACATCACATGGGAGCTGCTCATTTTCTTTGTAACGAGCTTTTTGCCCTTGAGATCGTCGAGTGTTTTGATGTTGCGATCCTCTCGCGCAACAATAGCTTGGCCTTTACCGGCGACGCCGGACACCGCCACCAGCTTGGCTCCCTCGGCCCGTGCCGTCACCAGATAGCTGTTGCCATTGCTCATGGCATCACACAAGCCGTTCATCATGGCCGCGGTGATGCTGGTCCCGGACGCGCCATAATTAAACTGCTTGACCGCATACTGCGGGCCGATGAACTCTGGGAGAGCGTAGACCGACATTTCGTGAATAGCGGACGTATCGGCGAATCGCAGTTCCCGCTTCGCCTGCGCTCTTGCGACGTGGGGCAATGCGATTCCAGCTGCGAGCAATCCTGATGCGCCCCCGTGGAAGCGCCTCCGCGAAATTCTGGTAGGTGAAACTCGCAAGATGATCCCCTTTTATGATTAGCTCGTCACGCAGATTTACGTGACCTACGCGCCAAGCAGAGCCGCGCTGAGTGCGCCAAATGCAAGCCGCGCGGCGCGCTCGATGCAACTTTGAAATGGTGTTCCCGGAGTGACTCCCGCTTCTGCACCAACTTGCGATGTCGATCGCAGCTACCAATGCGCGCGAATGGAGCGGCCTGAAGGAATGTGCGTATCGTAGGCGCCGCTCAAGTCCATCGCGCGCTTCGCTCGAGGATCCGGACCGCGCACGCGCTCGCGATCCACCAATGGGTCAAATAGAAAGGGGACTACCATGGACGTCCAATAGTTTTTTGATATCGCAGAATAGCGAGGCGCGATCGATCAGACAGGCTCTGGCTGATGGTGACGTGACACCCTGAATAAATATCTGCTGCAGTAATGATGAAGCCCGCCAAGGATGGCGTGTGATTTGATGCGTCCCGTTCGCTGAATTTGGCGAGAGAACGGCGCATCTTTATCGAATGACTGAGTCCCGATGCGTGCGGCGAATGATCGTAAGAACCTGCAGGATAGAAGGAAATCAAGGATACAGCTGGATACCGAACCAGCGATCTCGCCACGCGGGGGCCCGTCTGCTCGATGGGGCCCCCGTGGGTTCGATCGTTCTGTCTTATGGTTAGTCGATGATCCTGATGACCCGACGTTTGCGAGGATCAACGATCACACGCTGGTCATTCACCACTGCGTAGCGATATTCGGTGTAACGCGGAACGGGACGAAGCTCGACAGCGGGCGGCAGCGGCTCGCCGACAACCACCCTCTCCCTTATTCGCACCGACGGCGCACGTTCACCCTGGATCGACGTGATCACGGCATTGGGGATTTCAGCCGCGGCACCGACCGCGGCGCCCACGGTTCCGCCGACGATTTCACCGACCGGACCGGCAACGTTGCCACCGGCGGCTGCGCCATTGGCCGCGCCCGTGGCGGTGGTGGATTGCGCCATTGCTGCGCCTGGCGCGAGCAAGGCAGCGCCGAGTAGCGATACTGCAAGATGTTTCCTCATCGTGCTCTCCACATCGATTGACGATCGCTAATCAACCACAGGAGCGGAGAGAGGTTCCGACGTTTTATGGGTTCCACGCTCGGATGCGTACGCGAAATGTTCGCCGGCACTGTTCCCGAGCATGCAGCGCGTCGCGTAGGAATCCTCATCCTGAGAGTTTGTAAATAGATCTCCGACCTCATCCTGAGGAACGCGCCCTCCCGGCAGCGCACTTGCGCTGTCCGGTCGCGCGTCTCGAAGGATGAGATCTACTCATCCTCATGGTCCGAGACGGCGCAAGTGCACCTCCTCACCATGAGGGCTCCTGATCCTGAGGAGCGGCGTCTTCGCCGCGTCTCGAAGGATGGCCGCGAGTCCGTGCGTGCATCCATCCTTCGAGACCCTTGCTTCGCAAGCTCCTCAGGATGAGGTCAGAACGCTGTAGCTCTGCACATTGATTGAGCTGCAAGAAAAATGCCGCCCGGAACCGGGCGGCATTTTTTGATTCAAATTCTCTTCCTTATTATAGCAGGCCAGCGCCGCGGGCCCACTTGTATTTGGCGCCGAGCACCGCGACCGGAATTTCGGTGGAGTAGGCGTAAGCCACGATGCCGTTCTGGTAGAGATAATCGGCGGCCTCCTCGACCTCGATGTCGCCGGCCAGCGATGCCACGATCGGCTTTTCGATGCCCTTGGCCTTCATTTCGTTTTTCACCTCGACCATGTTTTTCGCGAACACCATCGGTGGCGTCACGATGGTGTGCCAGTAGCCGAGAATGAGCGCGTGGATGCGCGGATCTTCGAGCCCGAGCTTCACGGTGTTGACGTAGGTGATCGGCGGCTCGCCGCCGGTGATATCAACCGGATTGCCCGCCGCGCCGAACGGCGGGATGAATTTGCGGAACGCCGCGTCGAGATCCGGCGGGATCGTCATCAAAGACAATTTGTTATCGATACAGGCATCCGACAGCAGCACGCCCGAGCCGCCGGCGCCGGTGATGATGACGACGTTCTCGCCCTTCGGCGTCGGAAGCACCGGCACACCGCGGGCGAACTCCAGCATATCGCGCAGCGAACGCGCCCGGATCACGCCGGATTGATTGAACACGTCCTCGTAGATCTTGTCATTGCCGGCCAGCGCGCCGGTGTGAGAGCTCGCGGCCTTGGCGCCGGCCGAGGTACGTCCGGCCTTCAGCACCACGATCGGCTTTTTCTTCGACACCCTTCTCGCGACTTCGGCGAATGCCCGGCCGTCCTTGAGATCCTCACAGTGCTGCGCGATGATCTGGGTGTTGTCGTCCTGTTCGAAGAACGTCAGCAGATCGTCCTCATCGATATCGGACTTGTTGCCGAGACCGACGATCGCGGAGACGCCCATCTTGGCCGAGCGCGAAAACCCGATGATCGCCATGCCGATGCCGCCGGACTGCGACGACAGTGCCGCCGAACCCTTGACGTCGTAGGCGGTGCAGAAGGTCGCGCACAAATTGGCGTGGGTGTAGTAGAATCCGTAGATGTTCGGGCCCATCAGGCGAATGCCGTATTTCTGCCCGATCGCCTGGATTTCCTCCTGGCCCTTGGTATTGCCGGTTTCAGCGTAGCCCGAGGGAATCAGGATCGCTCCGACGATCTTCTTCTCGCCGCATTCGATCAGCGCCGGCGCGACGAGGCTTGCCGGAATCGCGAACACGGCAACGTCGATGCCGCCGGGCACGTCCTTGACCGACTTGTAGACCTTCTTGCCCATGATCTCATCAGCCTTGGGATGGATCGGGTAGATCTCGCCCTTGTAGCCGCCATTGATGAGATTCTTCATCACCGAGTTGCCGATCTTGCCGTTCTCGGCGGAGGCGCCGATCACCGCGACGGCTTTCGGCTTCATGATGCGGTTCATCTGGCGCACGATGTCGTCGTGATTGGGCCGCGGGCGCGGCGGCGGCGGCGTGAAATCGACGACAATACGAACGTCGGCGGCGATCGCGTCGGCCTTGGTGGCGAACACGGGATTGAGGTCCATCTCCGAGATCTCGGGGAAGTCGGTGATCAGTTGCGACACATTGACGATGATATCGGCAATCGCATCGCGATTGGCCGGGTCGCTGCCACGCACACCCTTGAGCATCTCATGCGCCTGGATGCCGTCCAGCATCGAAAGCGCGTCCAGTTTTGTCGCCGGCGCAAGACGGAAGGTAATGTCCTTGAGGACTTCGACCAGCACACCGCCGAGACCGAACGCCACGAGCTTGCCGAACGATCCATCCGTGACGGCGCCGATGATTACTTCCTGGCCGCCCAGCAGCATCTGCTGGACCTGAATGCCCTCGATCTTGGCGTCGGATTTGTATTTCTTGGCGTTGGCCACAATGGCCGCGTAGTTCTTCTCGGCGTCGGCGGCGTTTTTCACGCCGACCATCACGCCGCCGGCTTCGGTCTTGTGAAGGATGTCCGGCGACACGATCTTCATCACCACCGGGAAGCCCATGTCGGTTGCGATCTTCGCCGCCTCCGCTGCGGATGTCGCCACGCCCTCTTTCGGAACCGGAATGCCGTAGGCATCGCAAACCAGTTTGCCCTCCGGTGCGGTGAGACTGGTGCGCTTGTCCGCCTTGACCGCGTCGAGAATTTTGCGAACCGCATCCTTGGCAACATTCTTGGCAGGATCTTTGGAATGAGACATAGGCTTCCTCCTTCACGTCCATTTTTTTGAAGTCGATCGAAAAGCGCGGGCGTTTCTTAGGACGGTGATTTGCGCGCGCGTCAAATTAATGTTCTTGAGTGTCGCGAACGAGCGCCCGCGCCGACGATGTGAATTCCAGACGATGTGAATTCCAGCGATGTGAATTCCAGACCCTTGCGGATAGTGGCCGATCTTTGGCATTTGGTATGCCAGCGACGGACTTGTCAAGATGTCGCGCGATCAGAAAATGCCGAAAACACTGGCAACTTGACATGCTGGTATTTGGTATGCCAAAAATAATAGGAAGTTTAGTCTGATATATGGACATCTCCCACGGGAGGAGATGACGCATGCTTATACGCAAGAAACCCAAGGCACCGCCAACCATGGCTGAGGCAGATATTGCGATTGTCCGTATCGCGCCCGAGACCAGCTTCAAGAACAAGGCCTATGAGGCTTTGAAGGAAGCCATTCTCAAGATGGATATCTATGCCACTCCCGAGCAGATCATGCTCGACGAGAGGGCCTTGTCTGAACGTCTTGGCGTGAGCCGCACCCCTATTCGCGAGGCGATCGCGATGCTGGAGCAGGATGGCTTCGTCAAGACCGTGCCGCGCCGCGGTATCGTGGTGGTGCGCCGAACCAAGGCCGAAATCGTCGATATGATCCGTGCCTGGGCCGCGCTCGAAAGCATGGCGGCGCGCCTGATCACGACGACGGCGCGCAAGAAGGACATTTCGGCGTTGCGCGGATTCTTCAAGGACTTCAGCAGCGATCGCCTGCCGCAGGATCATATCGAGGAATATTCGAAGGCCAACATCGCGTTCCACCAGGCGCTGATCTCGCTGAGCGAGTCGCAGGTGCTGGTGGACATGACCAACGACATTCTGCTGCACGTTCGCGGTTATCGTCAGCTCACGATCGGACGGGTGGAACGTATCGCGAGGTCGCTGCCGGAGCATATGGCCATCATCGAAGCGCTCGAGGAGCGCAACACCGAGCTTGCGGAGAAGCGCGCGCGCGATCACACCCTCGGGCTTGCGGTCTATGTCGAGACCCATGGCCAGGAACTGTTTGCTTAATTGTTTTGCCGACCCAGCCTGCAAGACGGAACGAGAACTCGTCCATAGCGAAAAAAGATCAGGGAGAAAGCGGAATGTCCGCAACAGTACAGAGCATCGATACAAACACAGCCGAAGCACAGCAGGAACTGACGGATGGCTTTCACCTCGTCATCGATGCGCTCAAGCTCAACGGCCTCAACACGATCTACGGTGTGCCCGGCATCCCGATCACGGATTTCGGCCGTATGGCACAGGCCGCGGGCATCCGCGTCATCTCGTTCCGGCACGAGCAGAACGCAGGCAACGCCGCGGCAATCGCCGGCTTCCTCACGAAGAAGCCCGGCGTCTGCCTGACGGTGTCGGCTCCCGGCTTTCTCAACGGTCTGACCGCGCTGGCCAATGCCACGACCAACTGTTTCCCGATGATCCTGATCTCGGGCTCGTCCGAGCGTGAGATCGTCGACCTGCAGCAGGGCGACTATGAAGAGATGGACCAGCTGGCCATCGCCAAGCCGCTGTGCAAGGCGGCCTTCCGCGTGCTGCATGCCGCAGACATCGGCATCGGCGTGGCGCGCGCGATCCGCGCGGCGGTTTCCGGCCGTCCGGGCGGCGTCTATCTCGATCTGCCGGCCAAACTTTTCTCCCAGGTCATCGACGCAGAGGCTGGTGCGAAGTCACTCGTGAAGGTTATCGACCCGGCTCCGGCCCAGATTCCCGCTCCGGCTGCGGTCAAGCGTGCGCTCGATGTCCTGAAGAGCGCCAAGCGCCCGCTGATCATCCTCGGCAAGGGCGCGGCCTACGCGCAGGCCGATGACGCAATCCGCGCTCTCGTCGAAAACAGCGGCATTCCTTTCCTGCCGATGAGCATGGCCAAGGGTCTTTTGCCCGACACGCATCCGCAGTGCGCGGGCGCGGCGCGCTCGACGGTGCTGAAGGAAGCCGACGTCGTCATGCTGATCGGCGCCCGCCTCAACTGGCTGCTGTCGCACGGCAAGGGCAAGACCTGGGGCAAGGCTGGATCGCAGAAGTTCATTCAGATCGACATCGAACCCAGGGAGATGGACAGCAACGTCGAGATCGTCGCCCCTCTGGTCGGTGATATCGGTTCCTGCGTATCGGCTCTTCTCGAAGGGTTCGACGGCAAGTGGCCGGCGCCGCCGGCCGACTGGACCGGCGCGGTCAAGGTGAAAAAGGACGAAAACATCGCCAAGATGGCGCCGCGGCTGATGAAGAATTCGGCGCCGATGGATTTCCACGGTGCGCTCGGCGCACTGCGCACCGTCATCAAGGAGCGGCCGGATGCCATCCTCGTCAACGAAGGCGCCAACACGCTCGATCTCGCCCGCGGTGTCATCGACATGTACAAGCCGCGCAAGCGCCTGGACGTCGGCACCTGGGGCGTCATGGGCATCGGCATGGGCTTTGCCATCGCGGCCGCGATAGAGACCGGCAAGCCGGTACTCGCGGTCGAAGGCGACAGCGCCTTTGGTTTCTCCGGCATGGAAGTGGAGACGATCTGCCGGTACAATCTGCCGGTCTGCATCGTCATCTTCAACAACAATGGCATCTATCGCGGCACCGACGTCAATTCCGCCGGCGGTTCGGACCCTGCGACGACTGTGTTCGTCAAAGGCTCGCGCTACGACAAGATGATGGAAGCGTTCGGCGGCGTCGGCGTCCAGGCGACGACCCCCGACGAACTGAAGCGCGCCGTCGACGCGGCCATGGACTCCGGCAAGCCGACCCTCATCAACGCGGTGATCGACCCGGCGGCCGGCAGCGAGAGCGGCCGTATCGGCAACCTCAATCCGCAAAGCGTGCTTCGCAAGAAGTAGAAATAATCGGCTGACGGGGACCGCAAGGCCCCGTCCTATTTTCCTTCCTGCCTGCGCAGGACCAAAAGATACAGGAGCAGACGATGACACAGGCACTGAAGGGCGTTCGCATTCTCGATTTCACCCACGTCCAGTCAGGACCGACCTGCACGCAATTGCTGGCCTGGTTCGGTGCCGACGTGATCAAGGTCGAGCGCCCCGGCGTCGGCGATATCACGCGGGGCCAGTTGCAGGACGTGCCAAATGTCGACAGCCTGTATTTCACCATGCTCAATCACAACAAGCGCTCGATCACGCTCGACACCAAGAACCCGAAGGGCAAGGAAGTCCTGACCGCGCTGATCAAGAGCTGCGACGTGCTGGTGGAAAATTTCGGTCCCGGCGTGCTCGACCGCATGGGATTTCCATGGGAGAAAATCCAGGGCATCAATCCGAAAATGATCGTAGCGTCGATCAAGGGATTCGGTCCCGGGCCGTACGAGGATTGCAAGGTCTACGAAAACGTCGCGCAGTGTACCGGCGGCGCAGCATCGACCACCGGGTTTCGCGACGGCCTGCCGCTGGTGACCGGCGCGCAGATCGGCGACAGCGGCACCGGGCTGCATCTGGCATTGGGCATCGTCGCCGCACTCTACCAGCGCACGGTGACCGGCCGCGGTCAGAAGGTCACCGCGGCGATGCAGGACGGCGTGCTCAACCTCGCCCGCGTCAAGCTGCGCGACCAGCAGCGTCTCGCCCATGGCCCGCTCAAGGAATACAGCCAGTTCGGCGAAGGCATTCCATTCGGCGATGCGGTGCCGCGGGCCGGCAATGATTCCGGCGGTGGACAGCCAGGCCGCATCCTGAAGTGCAAGGGCTGGGAGACCGATCCCAACGCCTACCTCTATTTCATCACCCAAGCTCCGGTTTGGGAGAAGATCTGCGACGTCATCGGCGAGCCCGGCTGGAAGACCCATCCGAACTACGCCAAGCCGCCGGCTCGATTGTCCCGCCTCAACGAGATCTTTGCGCGCATCGAACAATGGACCATGACCAAGACCAAGTTCGAGGCGATGGACATCCTCAACAAGTACGACATTCCGTGCGGCCCGATCCTGTCGATGAAGGAACTGGCGGAAGATCAGTCGTTGCGCGCCACCGGCACCGTGGTTGAAGTCGACCATCCGGAGCGCGGCAAATATCTGTCGGTGGGAAATCCGATCAAGTTGTCCGACAGCCCGACCGAGGTGAAACGCTCGCCGCTGCTCGGCGAGCACACCGATGAAATCCTGCGTCAGGTCCTGGGCTTCAGCGACCATCAGGTCGCGGAGATTCACGATTCCGGCGCCCTCGACCCGCCGCGAAAAGTTGCCGCCGAATAGGCGACTTTCCCGTTCAAAATGCCCATTGTTCTCAAGGCCGCCGGGATCCCGGCGGCCTTTTCACTTTTGCGTGCCCAAAGTACTAACGATCCGTATATGCTGCAATGCGGTAGCCTAATTGCTGCTATGCAAACAAACAGATTGTGACTGGCATCTGGTATGCCTAGATTATCCCAGATCAAAAACTGCAGCGCTTTGCTGCGCTTCAAGAGGAACAACAATGTCCAAAACTTCCTCGCTCGGCTTCGCCCCCTCAAACGGCCTGCTCGCCCGGCTGATGGCTTCGATCGACCGCGCGCTGATGGCCAGTGCCCGCATCGCCGCGCGCAATGGCGATCTACCCTATTTCGGCCTCTGAGCACCTGAAATTCAGCCTATTGGCTTGAGGTTCACCTAATCGGTGCCCTCGCCGCGAGTTCCTCCCTGACTAATGGCCCCGGTTTTCCGGGGCCATTTTTTTGTCCGATCGCCCTGGGTCCGAGCCGGCGTCGACCGGCATTTGCGACAAATTCGGCGGGTGAAACATAACGCCTGATTAATCCCTTGCGCTCTGGCATAACACATACCAAAATGACTCAACCGGTAACGCTCGGCTTTTCAACAGAAGCGTGCCTCGGAGGAAAGATGACGGACACGGTTCATGGGGCGGCGCCTGCAGCCGCGCGGGTCAGCGACGCTTATCGCTGGGCGCAACTGGCCATCGGCGTCGGCGCCATGGTGATGATCGCCAACTATCAGTACGGCTGGACCTTCTTCGTACCCGACATCCAGAAGAAATTCGGATGGGATCGTGCATCGATTCAGTTGGCCTTCACGCTGTTCGTTCTGTTCGAAACCTGGCTGGTGCCGGTCGAAGGCTGGTTCGTCGATAAATACGGTCCGCGGCTCGTGGTTCTGATCGGCGGCATCCTCTGCGGTATCGGATGGGCAATCAACGCCGAAGCCACAACCCTGAATGGTTACTATCTCGGCATGATCATCGCGGGCATCGGCGCTGGTGGCGTCTATGGCACCTGCGTCGGCAATGCGCTGAAATGGTTTCCGGACAAGCGTGGACTTGCCGCCGGCATCACCGCGGCGGGCTTCGGAGCTGGTTCGGCGCTCACCGTCGCGCCAATTCAGGCGATGATCAAGGATTCCGGCTTCCAGAGCACCTTCCTTTATTTCGGTCTCGGGCAAGGCCTGATCATCGTCATCCTGGCGTTCTTCATGTTTCCGCCGAAGCCGGGACAGGTCCCCGCGGTGATACAAAGTGCAAACATTATCCAGACGCGCCGCAACTACGCGCCGACGGAAGTCATCCGCCATCCCATCTTCTGGCTGATGTACTTTATGTTTGTGATCGTCGGCGCCGGCGGACTGATGGTCACCGCGAACCTGAAGCCGATCGCGGCCGACTGGAAGATCGACAACGTTCCAGTCACCCTGATGGCGGTCACGATGACAGCCGTTACCTTCGCGGCCACCATCGACCGCGTGCTGAATGGACTGACCCGACCGTTCTTCGGCTGGATCTCCGACAGGATCGGCCGCGAGAATACGATGTTCATTGCCTTCGGCATGGAAGGCGTTGGCATTTACGCGCTCTATTTGTGGGGCCACGATCCGCTCTGGTTCGTGCTGCTCTCGGGCTTCGTATTCTTTGCCTGGGGAGAGATCTATTCCCTCTTCCCATCGACTTGCACCGACACCTTCGGCTCGAAATTCGCGACGACTAATGCCGGCCTGCTCTACACGGCGAAAGGTAGTGCGGCACTGCTGGTGCCCGTCGCGAATTACATGCAGCAGTCCTCCAACACGTGGGACACCGTGTTCCTGATCGCAGCAGGTGCCAACATTCTTGCGTCCCTGCTCGCCCTGCTGGTTCTCAAGCCATGGCGGAAGTCCGTGGTCGCCAAGGCGCTCGCGTAAACCGGCATGCATCATACGACGGTCGGAAGATGCGCTCATCCCCCGGGGTGAGCGCATTTTTTGCGACCGCCGGTAATTCCGGAAGCAAGCCTGTCAGACGCTTCCCACCGTCGACGCGCGTCCGGCGGCGCTGGTATACAAAACACCAGATCGCCATCAATCGGCTTTCGTGCGCTTCTCGGTCTGCAGGAGTCGCCGCGGCGACAGCAGGCATCCTCAAGAATGTCAGCATTATTGCCGCTTTCTGCCACCTCTTCGGTCAGACCTGCGCGATTCTAGATTGACAATTGGTATAATGTATACCAATATAAAGCTGCCGGAAAGATCGGCGCCAACGCAAGCAGACCTTGAGGAGGTTGCGATGAAAGTCGGAGACATCCTGCGCAAGAAAACCACCCGTATCGCGACGGTTCGGATGAACGAAACCGTTGCCATTGCCGCCCAGCTGCTGCGCGCCGGCAACATCAGCGCGCTCGTGGTCAAGGATGTCTGCCGCACCGAGGGCAATGTCGTCGTCGGGATGTTCTCCGAGCGCGACGTGGTGCGCGCCATCGCCGAGCACGGCGCGGCCGGCGTCAACTTGAAGGTTTCGCAATTGATCTCTGTGCAGCAGCTCGTCTCCTGCTGTTCGACCGATACACTGGAACACGTTCGTTACCTGATGAACAGGAGCCACATCCGGCATGTGCCCGTCATCGACGATCACACCCTGATCGGCGTGATCAGCATGCGCGACATCACAACGGCGCTCGATCACGACGGGATCAGTACGCCGCAGTCCGCCGTGGCCTGACCAGCAGTCGCACCGTTCCGTTCCCCAAAACGGCTCCCGACCAATCGGCGCCGATGGGTGCCGTCATATTGATGGCGCCTGCCCCGGAATGTCCGATGAAGGTTTGTATCTACGGCGCCGGCGCGATCGGCGGCTATCTCGGCGTGCAATTGGGGCTTGCGGGAGCTGATGTCAGCCTCGTCGCGCGCGGCGCTCATCTGGCAGCAATGCGAGCCCATGGCCTCAAGCTGCGCATCAGCGATGAGGAACGCGTGGTGCGCCCCCGTGGTATTTCTCCAAGCACGGCAATGCATTCGAGGGATCGACGCTCCAGAGCATCGATCCCGGCGGACGGCAATGGCACGAACTGGGGCCGGAGCGCGCGATCGGCTGCATCGTCTATCCCGCCACCGAGATCGAGGCCCCGGGCGTGATCCGCCACGTCTACGGCGACCGCTTCCCCATCGGCGAAGCCTCGGGCGAAAGCAGCGCGGATGTCGAACGCCTCTCCGCGCTGTTCGTCAAGGCAGGATTGCAGGCCCCGATTCTCGACCGCATTCGCGACGAGATCTGGCTGAAGCTGTGGGGCAACGTCTGTTTCAATCCCATCAGCGCGCTGACCCATGCGACGCTGGACGTGATCTGTACCGATCCGGCGACGCGTGCCCTGTCAAAAGCCATGATGCTGGAAGCGCAGGCCATCGCGGAATCATTTGGCGTGAAATTTCGCGTCGACGTCGAGCGGCGGATCGAAGGCGCCCGCAAGGTCGGCGCGCACAAGACCTCGATGCTGCAGGATCTCGAGACCGGCCGCCCGATGGAAATCGATCCGCTGGTCACCGTGGTGCAGGAAATGGGGCGGCTGACGCATATCCCGACGCCCGCGATCGATGCCGTGCTGGCACTGGTTATCCAGCGCGCGAAAATCGCCGAATTGTATTGAGATTCGACGAGAGCGCTGCCAGCCGCCTGGCCCGGAATCGCGCGTTTTTGCATGATCCCGCTGCGCCGATCGCGTTCGCGCACGATGGACATTCGACCG
>WNFI01042591.1_pt2 | contig 25228 bp, 25 predicted proteins | sample 5400471 | NCBI WGS metagenome assembly WNFI01 (sample SAMN13153348, study PRJNA577476) | soil metagenome | isolation source: 100 cm saprolite on Douglas fir-dominated hillslope | place: USA:California | collected 2013-09-17 | reverse complement strand
CGGCACTCTCGGGGAAAGCTGAGGCCGTGCTTCGCTCACCCACGGCGCCGCGCGCCGCGGCCGCCCCCCCTGTCGCTGCGGAACGCGCGCCGCGCATCGGTTTCGTGAGCCTTGGCTGCCCCAAGGCTCTGGTGGATTCGGAGCGCATCCTCACGCAGCTGCGCGCGGAGGGCTACGAAGTGGCCCCGAGCTATGAGTCCGCCGATCTCGTGGTGGTGAACACCTGCGGCTTCATCGAGGCGGCGGTCGATGAATCACTCGATGCGATCGGGGAAGCGCTCGAGCACAACGGCCGGGTGATCGTCACCGGCTGTCTCGGCGCGAGGCCGCAGAAGATCCTCGAGCGCCATCCGCGCGTGCTCCAGGTGACGGGGCCGCAGGCGTACGAGTCGGTCGTGACGGCCGTGCACGAACATCTGCCCCCGCGACATGACCCGTTCATCGATCTGCTGCCGCCCCAGGGCGTGCGCCTCACGCCGCGGCACTACGCCTACCTCAAGATCGCCGAGGGCTGCAACAACCGCTGCAGCTTCTGCATCATCCCGGCGCTGCGCGGACGGCTCGCGAGCCGCCCGATCGATGAGGTGCTGCGCGAGGCGGAGCGGCTGGTCGCCGCGGGAGTCAGGGAGCTCCTGGTCATCTCACAGGACACGAGCGCCTACGGGTCCGACATCCGCTACGCCCCCGGGCAATGGCGCGGCGTGAGCTACCGGACGCATTTCATCGACCTGGCGCGTGCGCTCGGTGAGCTCGGAGTCTGGGTGCGGCTGCACTACGTCTATCCTTACCCGCACGTCGATGAGGTGATTCCGCTCATGGCCGCGGGCAAGGTTCTGCCCTACCTCGACGTGCCGTTCCAACACGGCAGCCCGACGGTGCTGCGCCGCATGCGCCGTCCCGCGCACGCCGAAGACACCCTCGCGCGCATCCGCGCCTGGCGCGCGCAGTGTCCCGAGCTGACACTGCGCAGCACCTTCATCGTCGGCTTCCCGGGGGAGACGGAGGCGGAATTCGCCGAGCTCCTCGCGTGGCTCGAGGAGGCCGGGCTCGATCGCGTCGGTTGCTTCAGGTACTCGGCGGTCGAGGGCGCGGCGGCGAATGCGCTCCCCCGCCACGTTCCGCCCGAGCTCATGGAGGAGCGCTACGCGCGCTTCATGGAGCGCGCCGCCGCCATCAGCCGGCGGCGCCTCGCGCGGCGCATCGGCACGCGTATGCGCGTGCTGGTGGATGCCTTGGAGGGTGGCTGCGCCCTCGCGCGCAGCACCGCGGACGCACCCCAGATCGATGGCCTCGTGCGCATCGCGGACGGCGCGGACCTCGAGCCCGGTGACTGGGCCGAGGTCACGATCGTGGCGGCGGACGCCTACGATCTCACCGGCCGCCTCGCCTGAGCCCCCGAGAGCCCGATCACATGCCGAGGGATTTCATGATCTCGGCGGCCTTGTCCTTGACCGTCTGGGCCTTGGCTGTGGCGCTCGTGAAGTCACCCGCGGCGGCCGCATTCGCCGCATCGCTCCACATCGACTTGAGCGAATCGACGCCCGGCTTCGCCGCCGCGAGGCCGTCCCTCGTGACCCCCCTCGGCAGCTGGTGCGATTTCGACAGCGCCGCAATCCGGCTGTCGATCACCTCGACCATCCTGGGCACCTCCGTGCTCGCCGAGCCCCAGGCGTCCTTGGCCCTCGCGAGGGCGATCTGCGCATCGGCCTTCTTGGCCTCGGCGGCTACCTTCAGCGCGCGGATCGATGAGGTCAGGGTCGGCGCGCTCGTCAGCACCGCGCGGTAATCGCCCTTGGCGAAGCTGTCCTTGAGCGAGCGCAGTTGCTCATCGGCCGCCTGCAGCTGATCGGGGGCGTACTTCTGCGCATCCTCGCGCACCGCGCTGAGTGCCGCGGTCGCGTCCGCGACCGCTTGCTCGGCGGGCGCCTTCTGGTTTGCGCAGCCGGCGAGCAGCGCCGCCGCCAGTGCGGCCAGCAGCCAGACAGAAAGCTTCTTCATGGTGGGATCCTCGCGCGTTTTTTTCTTGTCACACCGCAGGCGGGACCGAGCCGCCTCTGCGGATGCAGGAGCCAAAAGATAACACGAAGCACCTCCCGCAGGCGCCTCGCCCCTCACTCGCCCGGCGCTCGATCGGGACTCACGCGCTCGCCGCGCACCGCATCGTCCACGCTCCAGTAGTCGAGAGTGGCAGCGGGGAGCACGGGGAGCTGCGCGCGCAGCAGCGCCTCGCGCGCGAGCTCCTTGAGGCGCGCAACGCGCAGGCCGATTCCGCGCGCACTCAGCCACAGGCAGAATTCCGACAGCGCCTCGAGCGCCGTGCTGTCTAGATCAGGCGTCTCCTCGAGACTGAGGATCACGATCTTCGTGCCGGGAGCGGCGAGCGCGCGCGCCTGGGCGAGCAGCGGCTCGGCGTTGGCGAAGAACAGCGGCGCCTCGGGCCGCAGGATGAGCATCCCGGGCTCAGCCGCGGCGCGGGCGTAACGCTCGACGCTCACGTAGTCGTGCGCCCCGACCCGTCCCAGCACCGACAAGCGGGGACTTGCGAGCGATTTCAGCAGCATCGCGAGGCTGAGCGCGATCGCCACCAGCAGGCCGTTCAGGACGCCGAAGATCATCACCGCCAGCACGGAGGACACCACGACCAGCTGGTCGCGCCGCCAGCGGAAGTAGTCGCGGAACACCCCGGGGCGCATCGACTTGCTCACCGCGTGAATCACGATCGCCGCGAGCGCCGGCTGCGGGATGCGCTCGATCCACCTGAGGAAGAGCAGCACCGCGAGCAGCACGACCCCCGCGGTGAGGAGGCCCGCGCGGCGCGAGCGCGCACCGGCGGCGACATTCGCCGAAGTGCCGGAGTAGCCGGCGCCGACCGGGGTTGCCTGCAGCAGCCCGCACACGATGTTGGCGACGCCGAGCGCGAGCAGGTCGCGGTTCGGCCGCACTTCCTCGTCGAAGCGCAGCGCGAAGGTGCGTATCGAGCCGTAGGATTCCGCGTACAGGATGAACATGAGAGCGAGGGAGAACTCCGCGAGCGCCAGCCAGCGCGCCCCTGAGGGGAGGACGAACGCGGTGAGGTGGGGCGTGAGCTCGATGCGGGCGAGCCCGCAGCCGAGGCTCGCTCCCTGCCAGGCCGCCGCGCCCCGCACGATCTCGGCGAGCAGCGTGAGGAAGTCGCTCCCGTGGACCGGCAGGTTGACGAGCAGCGGCCACTGCCTGAGGGCGATCACGAGCGCGAGCCCGAAGGCGTAGCCGCGCAGCACCGGGCGCGCGATCAGGTTCGACATGGCGCCGAGGCGCAGGCCCCCGGCCAGCGAGAACGCGATCCCGGCGCCCGCGACGAGGATCGAGGCGAGCGCGGCGCGCAGCGCGGGATCGCCGCCGCCGAGGGTGAGGGTTGCGGAGGCGAGCACCGCGGCGGAGGAGGAGGTCGCCGTGACGATGGCGAAGCGGCTGCGGCCGATGAGGCCATAGCACACGAGGCCGGCCAGGAGAGCCATCACTCCCGCCTGCGGCGGGAGGCTCGCCACTCCGGAGTACGCCACCGCTTCGGGCAGCAGCAGGCCTGCGAGCGAAGCGGCGGTGAGCAGGTCCGCTACGGCGGTTCTTATTGTCAGGCCCCTATTCGACCGTGACGCTCTTGGCGAGGTTGCGCGGCTGATCGACGTCGGTGCCCCGCAGGATCGCCGCATGGTAGGCGAGCAGCTGCAGCGGAACGGTGTACACGACGGGCGCCTGCACGTGCTGGACGTGCCGGGGCATCTCGATGACCGTCACGCCGTCGCTCGAGCGAATGCCCGACTCCGGATCCGCGAACACGACGAGCTCCCCGCCCCGCGCGCGCACCTCCATGAGATTGGACTTGAGCTTCTCGAGCAGCTCATTGTTCGGCGCCACCGCCACGACCGGCATGTCGGCATCGACCAGCGCCAGCGGCCCGTGCTTGAGCTCGCCGGCCGGGTAGGCCTCGGCGTGAATGTAGGAGATCTCCTTGAGCTTCAGCGCCCCTTCCATGGCGATCGGGTAGAGCGGCCCGCGCCCGAGGAACAGCGCGTGACGCTTCTGCGCGAAGCGCTCCGCCAGACGGTGGATGGTGGCATCGAGCTGGAGCGTCTTCTCGACCAGTCCCGGCAGCTCGATCAGGCGCGCCACGAGGTCGCGCTCGCGCTCGGCGTCGGCACCGCGATGCCGGGCGAGGGCGATCACCAGCATGCCGAGCGCCGTGAGCTGGGTCGTGAACGCCTTGGTGGAAGCCACGCCGATCTCAGGTCCCGCGCGCGTCAGCATCACCAGCTGCGACTCGCGCACCAGCGAGCTCTCGGGGACGTTGCAGATGGCGAGCGAGGCCAGGTACCCCGACTGGCGCGCGAGCCGCAGCGCCGCCAGAGTGTCCGCCGTCTCGCCCGACTGCGAGATGCTCACGAACAGTGAGCGCTCGGGCACCAGGGGGTTGCGGTAGCGATACTCGCTGGCGATGTCCACGGCGCAGGGGAGCTTGGCGATCTGCTCGATGAAGTAGCGCGCGACGGCGGCGGCGTGGAAGCTCGTGCCGCAGGCCACGATGTGCACGTGCCGCGTGTCGCGGAACACCTCCGTGGCCGCCGGCCCGAACGCCGCCTCGAGGAGCCGCCCGTTGGCCACCCGCTCCTGCAGCGTGTCGGCAATGGCGCGCGGCTGCTCGTGGATCTCCTTGAGCATGAAGTGCTGGTACGGACCGCGCTCCGCGGCCTGCGCCGAGAGCTCGCTCTCGCGCACCGGGCGCTCCGCGGGATTGCCGTGCCGATCGACGATGCGCACCAGGCGCCGCCGGACCTCGGCGACGTCGCCTTCCTCGAGGAACACGAAGCGCCGCGTCACCGGCAGCAGCGCTGCCACATCCGAGGCGACGAAGTTCTCGTCCTCCCCCAGACCGATGACCACCGGGCACCCCTCGCGCGCCAGGATCAGCCGGTCGGGGTCGTGCTCACTCACCACGGCGAGCGCGTAGGCGCCCTCGAGCTCGGCCACCGTGGCGCGCACCGCGGCGAGGAGATCGGGCACGCTCTGCAGGTGATAGTGAATGCGGTGCGCGATGACCTCGGTGTCGGTCTCGGAGTCGAAGCGATAGCCGCGGCGCCCGAGCTCCGCACGCAGTGCCTCGTGGTTCTCGATGATCCCGTTGTGCACGATCGCCAGCCCGTCGTGCGAGAGGTGCGGGTGGGCGTTGCGCTCACTCGGCGCGCCGTGGGTCGCCCAGCGGGTATGGGCAATGCCGATCTGGCCCGCGGTGGGGGTCTGCGCGAGCGCCTCATCGAGCCGGCGCACCTTGCCCACGGTGCGCAGCCGCGTCAGATGCTTCGAGCCGTTGAGGACGGCGAGCCCCGCCGAGTCGTAGCCGCGGTACTCGAGCCGCCGCAGGCCCTCCATCAGCACCGGGACGACATCGCGCCCGGCGACTGCTCCGACGATTCCGCACATGGCTTCACTGCCTCGATCAGACCGGCCGTCGCATTCGCGGCCGACCTCTGGGGCGCCAGTTTGCCTGAAAAGAAGGCGCCAGGCGTCGCAAGCGCCCATGGCTCCTTATTCCTATCTCTTCGGGCTTTGCTTCACCGGCCGCCGCCAGCCTTCGACCGTCGACTGCCGGGCGCGCGCGACCGTGAGCTTCCCCGCCGGCACCGAGCGGGTGACGGTGGAGCCCGCGGCGATGGTGGCGCCGGCGCCCACCGTGATCGGGGCGACGAGCACGCTGTTGCAGCCCGTGTGGGCCTCGTCCCCGATGAGCGTCTCGTGCTTGTTGGCGCCGTCGTAGTTGGCGACGATGGTGCCGGCGCCGACGTTCACCCGCGCCCCGAGGCGCGCATCGCCGAGGTAGGCGAGATGATTGGCTTTCGAGCCCGCGCCGAGGCTCGAGTTCTTCACCTCGACGAAGTTGCCGATGTGCACGCCGCCGGCGAGCTCGGCCGCCGGGCGCAACCGCGCGAACGGCCCGATGTGGCAGTCCGGCCCGATGCGCGCGCCGTCGATGACGCAGTGGGGAAACACCTCGGTGCCGGCGCCGATCTCGCTGTTGCGGATGAGGCACCCTGCCCCCACGCGCACCCCGTCGCCGAGCACCACGTTCCCCTCGAGCACCACGTTGACGTCGATGTATACGTCCGCCCCGTGACTCAGCGTGCCGCGCACGTCGAGGCGCGCGGGGTCCGCGAGAGTCACGCCGCCGCGCAGCAGGGCGTGCGCCGTGCGCGTGCGCCACGCCGCCTCGAGCTGCGCGAGCTGCGCCTTGTCGTTGACGCCGAGCACCTCGGCCGCAGCCGGCGCGATGAGCGGTGCGACCTCGATCTTCGCGCGCACGGCGAGCGCGATGACGTCGGTCAGGTAGTACTCCCCGGCCGAGTTGTCGGGCCTGAGCTCACGGAGCCAGCCGCGCAGCAGCTGCGCAGGAGCGGCGAGGATTCCGGTGTTGCACTCGCGGATCGCGAGCTCGCGTGCCTTCGCGTCGCGCTGCTCGACGATGCGCTGCACGAGTCCGCGTGCGTTGCGCACGATGCGCCCGTAGCCTTGCGGGTCCTCGGGCCGCATGGTGAGGAGACTGAGGCGCTTGGGTCCGGCGAGCGAGAGCAGCTCCCCGAGTGTCGCCGCCGCAATCAGCGGCACGTCTCCGTAGAGGACGAGCAAGCGGTGTCCGTCCGGCACGTGCTCGAGCGCTTTCAGCACGGCGTGCCCGGTGCCGAGGCGCTCTTCCTGCAGCGTCCAGGTCACCGCCTCCCCCGCGAGCGCCGAGCGCACCTCATCCGCGCCGTGGCCGTACACCACGTGAATGGCGCTCGGCTCGAGCGAGCGGGCGGTATCGATCACGTGCTTGAGGAGCGGGCGGCCGGCGAGCGGCTGCAGCACCTTCGGCAGGCGCGACTTCATGCGCTTGCCCTCGCCCGCCGCGAGGATCACCACCGAGAGCGGCGGCGGCGCGGCGGGGGGAGCCGCGGCACCCCGCCGTCGGCTGGCCCGGGATACGCCCTTCCCCATGGAGGGAATTGTACTCACCGGCTCACGGTCAGCGCGCGTTGATCGTGGGACGGTGCCGCGAGCGGCACGCGGGCGAGCTTCGCTCGCATCAGCGGTCCGACGTACAGCTGCGGGTTGGAATGCGCCTCGTGCTCGGCCTCCTCACGCCGGGCGATGAGGGCGGCGGCCTTGCGGAAGGCCTCTTCCAGAGAGCCGCTCGAGGCGAGCGAGTTCTTGAGGAAGGCCTCGCCGAACCAGGTGAGGTCGCGGTCATCGTCGCAGCCGAAGGAGGTATGCGTCGCGTCCGCGGCGGTGATGATGAGCGTGGTGTCGCTCTTGAGCTCATCGAGGAACACCCCGGCGTAGCAGGCGGACACCACCAGCACCCGCCAGCGGATGCCTGAAGTCTCGAGCGCCTGCCGCAGATCCGCAGGTCCCAGCTGGGCGAGGGGGAGCGAGCCGTTCTCGACCTCGAGGCCGTCCTCCGAGCCGTGCGAGGTGAGGAACAGCACCAGCACGTCCTCCTCCGGGCGCATGCGCGCGGCGAGCGCCTTGAGCGTCTGCTCGAGCCCCGCAACGCTCGCGATGGGATACGAGTCGCGGTCCTCCACGTCGTTCACGAGCAGCACCGAGCGCTCGCCCGAGCCGAAGCGCTCGGCGAAGATCTCGCGCGCATAGAGCGTCTCGCGCCGGAAGACCGCCTGGCTCCCGTCCCCCGCGAAGCCCACGAAGTACACCCCCGTCTCGCCGCTCGCCGCCCGCTCCACGCGCTCCACGGCGGCGGCGATCTGCGCCGGCTGATCGTAGAAGAGCGCCTCGGCCAGGTCCGCATCCTCCGCCTCCTCGGAGGCTTGCGACTCCGCCGCCATCCACAGCCGGGTGTCGAGGTTCAGGAGTCCGAGCGCCCACGGCGAGGCGGCGAGGAGCGCAAGCGCTGCGAGCGCGGTGCGCCGGCGCACCGGCCCATAAGCCGCGCCGAGCACGCGCAGGGCGAGGAAGGCGAGATAGACGAGCGCCACGATGAGCCCGGTGAGCGGGTGCGCCTGCACCAGGGGCGCCTCCGAGGCGAGCCACAGGATCGCGAGCACGAAGGGCGCCACGGCGAGTGCCGGGATGAGGAGCGCGCGGGTATCGGCCGCGCGGTCCTCAACGCGCGCGATGAGCGCGCAGGCGCCGAGGCAGAGCAGCAGGTAACACGCCCAGCCGAACAGGCCATCGAGCGCGAGCTGCGCGTGCGGCTCGGCATGCAGTCTATCGAGCGCGGCCCAGACCGCGAGATTGAGAGCGAGCAGCGTGAGCAGCTGATCGAAGCTGCGCGCGAAGCGCGGTGGCCACTCGCGTCGCAGGGCAAGGAGCGCGAGGCCGCCGCTCAGGTTGCTCTTGAGTCCCGAGAGCAGGCCGCTGCTTGGCGGCGAGCGCCGCCGCCTCGTCGATGTCCCGGGCGCGCAGCGCCGTGTCGGCCAGCACCGTGACCCTGGTCGGCTGCACCTCGAGCGAGCCGCCGCCGACGAAGAAATGCTGCTCCTCGCCGTCCGGGGTCTTGACGCGCACCTCGCCCGCCTTGAGGAGCGAGAGGAGCGGCGCGTGCCGCGGCGCGATGCCGACATCGCCCTCGGAGGCCGGCGCGAACACCATGGTGGCGGGACCGGAGAAGATCTCGCCCTCGGCGCTCACGATGTCGACGTGGATCGTGGGGACGTCCGCCATGACCGCCTACTGTAGCGCCTTCGCCTTCTCGACGGCTTCCTCGATCGAGCCGACCATGTAGAAAGCCTGCTCGGGGAGCGCGTCGTACTCACCGCTGATGATGCCCTTGAAGCCGCGGATCGTGTCCTTGAGCGGGACGATCTTGCCGTCCTGCCCGGTGAACACCTTGGCGACGTTGAAAGGCTGCGACAGGAAGCGCTGCACCTTGCGTGCGCGGTACACGGTGAGCTTGTCGTCCTCCGAAAGCTCATCCATGCCGAGGATGGCGATGATGTCCTGCAGCTCCTTGTAGCGCTGCAGCACCGCCTGCACGGCGCGCGCGGTCGTGTAGTGCTCCTCGCCCACCACCAGCGGATCGAGCTGCCGGCTCGTGGAATCGAGTGGGTCGACCGCAGGGTAGATGCCGAGCGATGCGATCTGGCGCGACAGCACGACGGTGGCGTCCAGGTGCGCAAAGGTCGTCGCCGGCGAGGGATCGGTGAGATCGTCCGCCGGCACGTAGACGGCCTGGATGGAGGTGATCGAGCCGGTCTTGGTGGACGTGATGCGCTCCTGCAGCACGCCCATCTCCTCGGCGAGGGTCGGCTGGTAGCCGACCGCGGAGGGCATGCGCCCGAGGAGTGCAGACACCTCGACGCCGGCGAGGGTGTAGCGGTAGATGTTGTCGACGAAGAACAGCACGTCGCGCCCCTTGCCGCCGTCCTCGCGCGTCTCATCGCGGAAGTACTCGGCCATCGTGAGCCCGGTGAGCCCGACGCGCAGCCGATTGCCCGGCGGCTCGTTCATCTGGCCGTACACCATCGCCACCTTGGAGTTCGCGAGGTTGTCCTTGTCGATGACGCCCGACTCGATCATCTCGTGATAGAAGTCGTTCCCCTCGCGGGTGCGCTCGCCGACCCCGGCGAACACCGAGAGTCCGCTGTACTGCTTGGCGATGTTGTTGATGAGCTCGAGCATGTTGACGGTCTTGCCGACGCCTGCGCCGCCGAAGAGGCCGATCTTCCCGCCCTTGGCGAAGGGCACCAGCAGATCGATGACCTTGATGCCGGTGACGAGCAGGTCCTGCCCGCCCGCCTGCTCCTCGAAGGAGGGCGGTGGACGATGGATCGGCAGGTATTCCTGGGTTTCCACCGGTCCGCGGTTGTCCTGGGGGTGTCCCAGCACGTCCATGATACGCCCGAGCGTGCCTTTACCTACCGGTACCGAGATCGGAGCGCCGGTCGCCTGCACCGCGAGCCCGCGCTTCAAGCCCTCGGAGGCGCCCATGGCGATGGTGCGCACCACGCCGTCGCCGAGCTGCTGCTGCACTTCCAGCGTCAGGTCCACGTCCTTGAGCTTGAGTGCCTCGTAGATGTGCGGGATCGACTCGCGCGGAAACGCGACGTCGATGACGGCGCCAATGATCTGGGTGATGTGTCCCTCGCCGGGATTGGCCATGATTCTTTCCTCAAACCGCCGCGGCTCCGCCCACGATCTCCGAGAGCTCCTTGGTGATCGCGGCCTGTCGAGCCTTGTTGTAGATCAGTTGCAATTCGGTGATCAGCTTGCCGGCGTTGTCGGAGGCCGACTTCATCGCCACCATGCGCGCCGCCATCTCGGAGGCGACGTTCTCGACCGCGGCGCGATACACCTGCGACTCGATGTAACGCATGAGGAGCCCATCGAGGATGCCGACGGCATCCGGCTCGTAGATGTAGTCCCAGTGCTCCTGCAGCTCCTCCGTGTCGAGCGACTCGATCGGCAGCAGCTGCACCAGGGCGGGTTTCTGCGTCATCGTGTTGACGAACTGCGCGCTCACCAGGAACAGCCGGTCGAGCGTGCCTTCGCGGTACGCGTCCAGCATCACCTTCACCGTGCCGATCAGGTCCTTGACGTGCGGCCGGTCGCCGAGGTGCGTGACGTTCGCGAGGATCGGCACCGCGAGGCGGCGGAAGAAGGTCAGCGCCTTGGTGCCGATCAGGCACAGGCTCACCTGCGGCCCCCGTCCCTGCCACTCGCGCATCAGGAGCAGCGTCTGCTTGAAGACATTCGCGTTCAGCGCCCCGGCGAGGCCGCGGTCGGTCGAGATCACGATGATGCCGACGGCTTTCGGCTCGCGGGTGATGAGGAAGGGATGGCGGTAGTCGGGATTGGCCTCGGTGAGGTGGCCGATGACATTGCGCATCTTCTGCGCGTAGGGGCGCGCCATCTTCATGCGCTCCTGGGCACGGCGCATCTTGCTGGTGGCCACCATCTGCATGGCCTTGGTGATCTTCTGAGTGCTCTTGACACTCGCGATCTTGGAGCGGATTTCCTTGGTTCCGGGCATGGCTAATAGGTGCCGGTGCTGAGGAAGTCCTCGATGCACTTCTTCATCGCCGCCTCGTTCTCTTTGGTGAGCTTGGGTGCTTTGTTGATGTTATCGAGCATGGAGCGGTAGTTGCTGTGCCCGAACGCCTGCAGCGCCGCTTCGAACGCCACCACCTTCTTCAGCTCCACCTTGTCCGTGTAGCCGTTGTTGACCGCGTAGATGGAGAGCGCCATCTCCGCGACCGACATGGGCGCGTACTGCTTCTGCTTCATCACCTCGGTGACGCGCTGGCCTCGCTCGAGCTGGCGGCGCGTAGTCTCATCGAGATCCGAGGCGAACTGCGAGAAGGCGGCGAGCTCGCGGTACTGCGCGAGTGCGAGCCGGATGCCGCCACCGAGCTTCTTGATGATGTCGGTCTGCGCCGCCCCGCCGACGCGCGATACCGAGATGCCGGCGTTCATGGCCGGACGGATGCCGGAGTTGAAGAGATCTGTCTCGAGGAAGATCTGCCCGTCGGTGATCGAGATGACGTTGGTCGGCACGAACGCCGTCACGTCCCCGGCCTGGGTCTCGATGATGGGAAGCCCGGTGAGGGAGCCGGTCCGGCCCTTTAGCTTGCCCTCACTCGCCCTCTCAACGTACTCCTCGTTGACTCGTGCGGAGCGCTCGAGCAGTCGCGAGTGCAGGTAGAAGACGTCTCCGGGAAAGGCTTCGCGGCCGGGCGGCCGGCGCAAGAGGAGCGAGATCTGCCGGTAGGCGACCGCCTGCTTGGAGAGATCGTCATAGATAATGAGTGCGTCCTCGCCGTTGTCCATGAAGTACTCGCCCATGGTGACACCCGAGTAGGCGGCGATGTACTGCAGGGCGGGCGGTACCGAAGCGGAAGCCGCAACCACCACGGTGTGCGCCAGGGCCCCGTGCTCCTCGAGCTTCCTCACCACGTTGGCGATGGTCGACTGCTTCTGGCCGATGGCGACGTAGATGCAGCGGATGCCGGAGGATTTCTGGTTGATGATGGTGTCCACCGCGAGCGCGGTCTTACCCGTCTGGCGGTCGCCGATGATGAGCTCGCGCTGGCCACGGCCGATCGGCACCATCGAGTCGATGGCTTTGTAGCCGGTCTGCACCGGCTGGCCCACGGACTTGCGGTAGATGACCCCAGGAGCCACGCGCTCGATCGGCGAAGTGCGCGTGGCCTTCACCGGGCCCTTGCCATCGATTGGCGTGCCGAGCGCGTCCACTACGCGCCCGAGGAGCTCAGGTCCGACTGGGACTTCCAGGATGCGGGCGGTGGTCTTGACGGTGTCGCCTTCGTTCAGGTGCTTGTACTCGCCCAGCACCACCGCGCCGACCGAGTCCTGCTCGAGGTTCAGCGCAAGCCCAAAGGTGTTGCCCGGGAACTCCAGCATCTCACCGTAGCGCGCATCCGCCAGCCCATGAATGCGGGTGATGCCATCGGTGACGGAGATGATCGAGCCGACGTTGCGCGCCTCGGTGACGGATTTGAAGTCCTCGATCCGTTGCTTGATGAGGTCGCTGATCTCGGATGCCTTGATGGCCATGGCTTACAGTCCTGTGCGAAATCTGAAATTCCTCAGACGGTCAGCTCGTAGGCGATGCGATCCAGGCGCGTGCGCAGCGAGCCGTCGATCACCAGGTCTCCGGAACGCAGCACCGCGCCGCCGATGAGGGTCGGATCGAGCTCGCAGTGCAGGCGCACGCTGCGCTTGAGGCGCTTCTGCAGCGCGGCGGCGAGCTTGCGCCGGCGGCTCTCGTCCACGGGCGATGCCGAGGTGAGGGTAACATCGGCCACGCCTTCGGCTGCGTCCTTGAGCGTATCGAACCGCGCCGAGATCTCCGGCAGATAGGCCAGGCGGCGGTTGGCGGCCAGCGTGCGCACGAAGTTCTGCCCGTGCTCGCCCAGGTCTGCGCCGGCGAGGTCGATCACCAGCCGCGCCAACTGCTCGGGGGTCACGTGCGGGTTGCCAAGGAGCGCCGTGACGCGCGGGTCGCGCACGACGCGCGCCGCGACCCGCAGGGCGTCCGACCAGGGCCCGAGACGCTGATCCGCGCGCGCCTCCTCGAAGGCTGCGCGGGCGTAGGGTCGGGCGATAGTGAGCCGGTCCGCCATGGCTCAGATCTGCAGGGCGAGCTTGTCGAGGAGATCGGCGTGGGTGCGCGGATCGATTTCGCGCTCGAGGAGCTTCGATGCCGCGCCAACCGCGATCCCAGCCACTTCGCGGCGCAGGCCCTCCTTCGCACGCGTCGTGTCGAACTCGATCTGTTGCTGCGCGGCGAATACGATCCGCCCCGCCTCGCTGCTCGCGGCGCTCTTGGCCTGCTCTATGAGCTCGTTGGCGAGGTGTTGCGCATGGTCGATGATCTGATTAGCGCGCTCGCGCGCCTCGCGCACGATGGCTTCAGCCTGGCCGTGCGCTTCGGCGAGCGCTTTCTCGCCCTGCTCGCCGGCAGCGATCCCCTGCGCGATCCTGCGGTCGCGCTCCTCCATGGGACCGAGGATCATCGGCCACACGACTTTCATCGTGAACCAGACCAGCAGAATGAACACGAGCATCTGCACGAAGAGCGTGAGATTGATGTTCACGTTCGTCTCCTGAGCGGCGCGCCCGCAGCGTCCGGCGTCAGTGCGTTAACCCGGAGGTGAACGGGTTCGCGAAGGTAAAGAACAGCGCGAAGCCGATGCCGATCATCGCGACCGCGTCCACCAGCGCAGCAACGATGAACATCTTCACCTGTAGCATCGGGGCCAGCTCGGGCTGGCGTGCGGCGCCCTCGAGGAAGCGGCCGCCGAGCAGGCCGAAGCCGATAGCGGTACCGAGCGCACCCATGCCGAAGATGATGCCGACGGCCAGCACTGTCATGGCCTGGACATGTGCGAAGTTTTCCATTTAGTTCTCCTCTGATTGAGATCGACGCATGTCAGTGGTGCTCGTGCGCCATCGAGAGATAGACGACCGTCAACACCATGAATATGAAGGCTTGCAGCGTAATCACAAGCAGGTGGAACACGGCCCATGCGAACGCCAGGACGAACTGGATGACGATGAACGCCCAGCCGCTGAAGTGTGACAACTGCTCGACGCCGCGCAATGACAGCACCGCGAGCAGCAGAAAGATCATCTCGCCGGCGAACAGGTTGCCGTAAAGACGTAGCGACAGCGAGATGGGACGCGCCAGGAAGGGCACGATCTCGAGTACCAGGTTCGGCAGCACCAGTATCGCCTTGACGATCTTGTTGGAGCTGGTGAACGGCTGCATCGTCAGCTCGCCAACGAATCCGCGGAGGCCCTTCATCTTGATGCTGTAGTAGATGATGAGCACGAACACGCTCAGCGAGAGCGCGAAGGTGACGTTGAGATCCGTGCTCGGTACGACCTTGAGATGCTCTATCCCCAGATGGCGCCCGAGGAACGGCAGAAGGTCGACGGGCAGCACGTCCATGGCGTTGAACAGGAATACCCAGCAGAAGATAGTGAGCGCGAGCGGCGCGATCAGCTTGCTCTTGCCCTGGTAGCTGTCGGTCACGTTCTTGTTGACTTCGTTCACCAGCACTTCGATGAACAGCTGGAACTTGCCGGGTCGTCCAGCGGTGGCCCGGCGCGCCGCGAAGTAGAACAGCCCGCCGAACACGAGCGCGAGCAACACCGAGAAGAAGACGCTGTCGAGATGGATGACCGAAAAGTCGACGATCCCCTTGGAATCTCTGTTGGAGAGAAACGTCAGGTGATGCAGGATGTATTCGTTGGCGCCGCCCGAGCCTTGTTCTGCTGCTGCCATGCTCACGACCAGTCGACCCCGTCACCTAGGCGCCGCGGCGTACGCTGCCCAGGGCGGGCAGCGCGCCGATCAGCACGATCCAGTACACCAGCACAGTGGCGACGAACGTGGCGAGCATCGCCAGCGGCACCACGTTTACCGTCTTCAGCACCCGCGCGCTTCGGCTCAGGTAGCGCCCCGGCGAACCCGACGACCGCCATCACCAGACTCCCCGCTGTGGCAATACCACCGCCGAGCAGCGCCGAGAGCGCCGCGCGCTCACCACCCAGTCCCCAGGCGCCGAGCGCCGCCACCGCGCTCAGGACCGCCTGTCCCAACACGAGGCCGAGGGCCAGGCGCCGCGCCTCCCGCAGATCGATCGTCAACACCTTATATAAGTCCCGCTCGAGGGGCTCAAAAGAGCCGCCGTCCTGCGCCCTGAGCTGAACGCAGAAGGCTCAACATTACTTTGGCCGTTCAGTCACTTAGCAACGACGGCGAAAAAGCCGCGGGATTATAGAGAGCGCTCGCGCGTGAGTCCACCGTCACGCCCCGAGCACGCGCCGCGCGTTCAGCGCGGCGCGCCCGGGACTGATCGCTGCACGTAAAGAGCGCTGGGACTGGGCTCCGCTCAGGCGGCCTGAGCCATGGCCGCGACGCGCTCCCAGGTCGTGGCGCGGAAGCTGGGCCGCGCCGTGACCCGCTCGAGCCACGCCTCGAGGTTCGGCGCCTGGGCACGCAGGTCACCCCACTCCGGCGTCTCGACGAGGAAGTCGAGCTGCGGCCCGATGAGCGCATCGGCCAGCGTGAAAGCCTCGCCAGCGAAATACGCACGCCCACCGAGGGAGCGGCCCAGCTCGGCGACCGCCGCGTGGGCACGCGGCATCGCGGCAGCGATCGCCTGCTCGTCGGGGGAGAGCCCGAGGATCCGCGGCCCGACGATGCGGTGGAAGCCGATGACGTTGCCGGCCCCCTGGAAGAGATACCAGTCGTTGACGTTCATCATCTGGTCCATGCGCGCGGCAGAGCGCGCCTCGGGGGGCGTCAGCGCCGGTGTGGGCAGCACGCGGTCGAGGTAGCGAAGGATCGCCGCGGTCTCGTAGAGCCGGAAGTCCCCATGCGTGAGCACCGGAACGCGTCCGAAGGGATGGAGCGAGAGGTGCTCGGCACTGCGCAGCGTGCCGGGCCGTACGGGCTTGAGCCGGTACGGTGCCCCCTTCTCCTCGAGGACGACGAGCGCGGCGCGCCCGAAGGGACTGCCGGGAATCGTGTGCAGTACGAACTCGTTCACGAGCCTCCTCCCGGCGCGGCGGCGTGCGCGAAGAGCTCGAGCAGCGCCGGCCAGCCGCCGTCGACACCCTTGCGCATGCTCTCGCCCGCCTCGGCTCCCATGCGCTCGAAGTTGCGATGCTCGAGCACCACTCGGGTGCGACCCGGCGCCTCGCTCACGAAGCGCACCTCGACCTCGGAGGCGAGCTCGACGCGCGCATCCGGCTTCCACTGGGCGCTGATCTCCCAGCTCACCACGAAGCGCTCGGCGGGCTCCCAGACGCGCACGTGGCCGACGACCGCATCGCTTCCGTCCTCGTGGCGCGTGTACCAGCGCCCGCCGACGAAGGGCTCGATCACCGAGCTCACGAGCGGCGTCGCGCCGATGCCGCGGGACTTCGGCCACCAGCTGTCCAGGCTCGCGGTGAAGACTTCGAAGGCGTGCTTCGGAGTCGCCTCGACGACGATCTCCTTGCGCACCGGGGCGATGGTGATGGTTCGATTCACGGCAGGTCGATTCACGGGGTTTTCCTCTTGTGTGAAGAATGGGGGCTCTCGACGCGCTTCTTGAAGGCCTCGAGCGCGTCGTCCCAGAACTGATCGAGCCAGCGGCGCAATTCGCCGAGTCCATGCGGATCGATGTAGTACACGCGGCGCGTGCCTTCGGGTCGATCGGCCACCAGTCCCGCCTCCTTCAGCGCCTTCAGATGCTGCGAGACGGCCGGGCGACTGACCGGCAGTCCCCGGGCGAGGACGGCCACCGATTGCGGACCGCCCCGCAGCCGCTCGAAGACTGAGCGGCGCGTGGGGTCACTGAGGCAGCGCAGTGCATTTCCGTAAGCCATTACTTACGGTAAGTGAATACTTACTTAATGTCAAGCAACGCAATGCCGCTCGAGCGGGGGATTAACGAGCTTCGGCCAGAGGGAGTGCGGTTAGCGGATGTGCTCGATGATCCCGTCGAGCTCGTCCAGGCTGTTGTAGCTCACGATGAGCCTGCCCTTGCCGCCGCGTCCCTGCTGAATGGCGACGCGTGCACCGAGCTTCTCGGTGAGATCCTGCTCGAGCCGCTCGACGTTCGGGTCGCGCGCGGCGGCGGAGGCTTCGGCGCCGTCCCCCCGCGGGGCCTGGATCCGGCGCACCAGTGCCTCGGTCTCGCGCACCGAAAGGCCTTTCTTCGCCACCAGCAGCGCCACCTCGGTCTGCTGGCGGCGCTGCGTGAGCGCAAGCAGCGCGCGCGCGTGGCCCATCTCGATCGAGCGCTTCTCGAGCAGCCCGCACACCTCGGGCGCGAGCTCGAGCAGCCGCAGCATGTTGGTCACCCCCGCGCGCGAGCGGCCGACCGCATCGGCCGTCTCCTGGTGCGTGAGGCGGAACTCGGTGATGAGGCGGCTGAGAGCGCGCGCCTCCTCGAGCGGATTCAAGTTCTCGCGCTGGATGTTCTCGATGAGGGCGACGGCGATCGCCGCCTGGTCGGGGATCTGGCGGATGACGGCCGGAATCTCGGTGAGCCCGGCCATCTGCGCCGCCCGCCAGCGCCGCTCGCCGGCGATGATCTCGTAGCGCTGCGATTCGCCCGCACCGGGGCTGCCGAGCGTGCGCACCACGATGGGCTGCACGACCCCCTGCGACTTGATCGACTCGGCGAGCTCGGTGAGGGTTTCCTCACGCATGTCGAGGCGCGGCTGGTACTGGCCGCGCTGGAGCAGGTCGAGCGGGAGCTTGGCGAGCTGCTCTCCGACCGGCGCCGCCGGAGCGGACTGAGGGGCCGGAGCTGAGCGTGCGCCAAGCAGGTCCGCGAGCCCGCGTCCCAGGGTCGGCCGGCGCTGGATCATCGGCGGAAGTCCTCGCCGACCGCCTGGTCAGTGGGCACGTCCTGCGGCTCCTCGGGAGCTGCCTCGCGCGCCCGCTCGGCGAAAGCCTCCTCTTCGCGGCGGATCATCTCGCCGGCGAGCGCGAGATAGGCGAGCGCGCCGCGCGACTCGCGGTCGTGAAACAGGGCCGGGCGACCGAAGGAGGGTGCCTCGGCGAGACGGATGTTGCGCGGGATGATGGTGCGGAACACCTTGTCGCCGAAGTGGGTGATGAGCTGCGCGCTGACCTCGTTGGCGAGATTGTTCCGCGGATCGAACATGGTGCGCAGCACCCCCTCGATGGCGAGCTGCGGATTGGCGGCGACGCGGATCTGATCGACGGTCGAGAGCAGCGCCGAGAGCCCCTCGAGCGCGAAGTACTCGCACTGCATCGGAATGAGCACGCTGTCGGCGGCGACCAGCGCGTTCACCGTGAGCATGTTGAGGGCCGGCGGAGTGTCGATGACAACCAGGTCGAAGCCCTCGCGCTTAGGCGCCAGCGCCTGGCGCAGCTTGACCTCCCGCCCGATCGGCAGCGTCAGCAGCCGCACCTCGGCGGAGGTGAGGTCCTGGTTCGCCGGCAGCAGCGTGAAGCCGCCCTCGGTGACCGGCACGAGCGCGTCGGCGAGGTCGCACTCCCCGAGCAGCACCTCGCAGGAGCTGTGCGTGAGCTGCGACTTGTCGATGCCGCTGCCCATCGTGGCGTTGCCCTGGGGGTCGAGATCGATGAGCAGTACGCGCCGGCGAGTGGCGGCGAGGGAGGCTGCGAGATTGACCGCCGTGGTGGTCTTGCCGACGCCACCCTTCTGGTTCGCGATGGCGATGACCCGTTTCATGGGGCGACAGTGTACTGCACTGCCGCGCCGGAGCCGGATGCCTTTGAGCGAGGGCTCCGGCGATGGCCTCGAGTGGCGCCTTTAAGCGACGAGCCTCTGGTGGCAGCGGGCGAGGATCTCGCGGGCCATCCCGTCCGCGACCACGCTCGTGGCGCGTCTCTCGCGCCGCGAGCGCTCGAAGATCTCGGTCAGGCGCGCCGGGATCCCCTGGATATCGGCGATGACCTCATCCTCCGTGGCCCCGCCCTGGTACTCGTGCGAGACGCTGATGATGCCCCCGGCATTGATCACGTAGTCCGGCGCGTAAAGGATCCCGGCTTTCTCCAGCGCCGCGCCATCCTGCCCGCAGGCCAGCTGGTTGTTGGCCGCGCCGGCGACGACACGCACACGCAGCCGCGGAATCGACTCGTCATCGAGAACGGCCCCGAGCGCGCAGGGCGCGAGAACGTCCGCTTCCGCCGCCAGGATCTGCTCGACCGGCACGGCACGCGCGCCGAGCTCATCGCAAATGCGCTGCACGGCGTCGGGCCGCACATCGGCGACGAGGAGTCGCGCACCGGCGCCCCCCAGCAGGGCGCAGAGCTGGGAGCCGACGCCCCCCAGGCCCTGCACGGCCACCGTCAGGCCCTCGAGATCGGCCCGGCCGAGCCTGAAGCGCACCGCGGCCTTGATCCCGAGAAAAACCCCGAGGGCCGTTCCTCGATCGTCGTGCCCACGTCCTCGGCCGTGACGTAGCGCCCGCCGAGGGAATCGACGAAGCGCCCGAAGGCCTCGAAGAGCTCTGGGGTCTTCATCTGGCGTGTCGCGGCCAGGATGACGGCCTTGCCGCCCCCGAAACGCAGGCCCGCCATCGCGTTCTTGTAGCTCATGCCCCGCGAGAGTCGCAGCGCATCCGCGACCGCCTCCGCCGTCGTGCGGTAGGCCCACAGGCGGCAGCCACCCGCGGCGGGACCGAGCGCACTCGAGTGCAGCGCGATGATCGAGCGCAGCCCCGTCGCGGAATCGTGGCCGAAGAGGACGAGCTCGTGAGCGTCGTAGTCGGGCAGTTCATAGAGATCCATGACGCCAAGGCTACGCCGCCCGCCTGCACGGCATATCACGAAAATTGCCTTTCTGGTGCTATTTGTGAAATGTATAATGCATATATTCGCAAGAAACCGGCATGTATCGTGCATCCCGAACTCGACCGGACGGATCTACGGATCCTCGAGCTGCTGCAGGAGCAGGGGAGTCTCTCCGCGGCGGAGGTCGCCGAGCGGTTGAGCCTCACGGCCTCGACCGTCTGGCGCCGGGTGAGCCGCCTCGAGGAGCTCGGCGTCATCCGCAAGCGTGTGGCGCTCCTTGACCGCGAGAAGCTCAATCTGCCGGTCCTCGTGTTCTCGCACGTGAAGCTCGCGGGTCACGGGCGCGATGCGCTGCTGCGCTTCGAGCAGGCCGTGCGCGAGCACGCGCAGATCCTCGAGTGCTACACGCTGATGGGGGAGACGGACTTCCTGCTGCGCATCGTGTGCCGCGACATCAAGGCGTACGAGGCTTTCTTCCTCGACCACCTGTCGCGCTTCCCCGGCGTGCAGTCGGTGAATTCCTCGATTGCGCTCGCGGTCATCAAGGAGACGACGGCGCTGCCGCTTCAGCCTTGACCGCCGCGGAGGGGACCGGATCGAGCCCCGCGCAGCTCACGATCTGCTGCGTGTTGATGAAGGGCGCCTTCTGCGCGCGCGGCACGGGGCTGCCCCGGGTCTTGCGCCACAGATCGAAGAGCGTCAGGAGCCCCGTGAGCGTCCCGAGGGTCGCGAAGTAGGCCCCGGGTCCGAAGGCGTGGATCAGGCTCCCGGCGAGCACCGGCCCGAAGGCCGCGGCGGTGCCGTTCACCATCAGCAGCGCACTGCTCGCGGCCACCATCTGCGCCGGCTCGAGCTTGTCGTTGACGTGCGAGACCGAGAGTGAGTAGAGCGTCATCGCCGCCCCGCTGAAGAGCGTCGTGAGCGCGAGAAATACCGGGCGCGGCAACGGGCCGAAGGCGACCAGGCTCCCCGCCGCCAGCGTCGCCACCGTGCAGACACTCGCAATCACCGTGCGGCGGTCCATCCGGTCCGAGAGCCGGCCGACGGGATATTGCGTGAGCACCGCGGCGAGGATGCTGACCGCCATGAAGTCGGCGACGCCGCGGGTGTCCGAGCCGCTGAGGCGCGCAAACACCGGCCCCATGGAAAAGATGATCGAGGAGACCATGCCTGAGACGGCGAGCGCCACGACCCCGAGCGGGGAATTGCGGTACAGGTCGCGATAGCGCACGCGCTGCGGCACGGAAGTCTCCGGCACGTGCTGCGCGGAGCCGACGATCGGCACCATCGCTAGCGAGATCAGGGCTGCGGTCAGCATGAACGGGGCCGTACTCTGCGGGCTCGAGAGCAACAGCAGGAACTGGGCGCTCCCGAGCCCCCCGTAGAGCACGAGCATGTAGATCGCGAGCAGCCGCCCGCGGTTGGTGCGGGTCGCACGGTGGTTGAGCCAGCTCTCGGCGACGACGTAAATGCCCGCAAAGCACAGGCCCGACACGAGGCGCATGAGAGCCCAGGGGAGCGGGTGCACCCACGCGGCGTGCACGAGGACCGCGACCGAGGCGAGCGCGGCGAGGGTGGCGAAGACCCGCACGTGCCCGATCCGGCGCAGCAGGCGCGGGGCGATGAAAGTGCCCGAGAGATATCCCACGTAGTAGCAGGACATGACGAGCCCGATCACCGGCGTCGCAAATCCCTCGAGCGTGGCGCGCAGCCCGAGGAGCGTCGCCTGCAAACCCGCCCCCAGCATGAGAATGCCCATGCCGAGGAGCAGCGGCCAGGTGGCGATGAGGGGATTCATGGGGCGCGGAGTGACTTCCATCATAACGTCACGGTCATGGGCGCGACGGTCACGTACGCGACCGTCACGTACCCGATTCGCCTCCGGGCGCTTCAGGCACGCACGAGCACGAGCACACAGCGCGCCGCCTTGAGATGCGGGATCGTGAGCTCGCGAGCGCCGGCGAGACGCCAGGACGCCGGGAGCGCCCTCAGCTCCTCCTCCGGCCGGCGCCCCTTCATCGCGAGCACGCGCCCGCCCGCACCGAGGAGCGGCGCCACCGTGGCGAGGAGCTTGGGCAGCGGGGCGAACGCGCGCGCGACGACCGTCTCGAACGGGGTGTCGGGCCTCAGGTGCTCCGCGCGCGCCTTGAGCGGCGTCACGTTCGCGAGCCCGAGGGTGTGCACCGCGTGAGAGACGAAGCGGATCTTCTTCTCCACGGAGTCGATGAGCGTGAAGTGCCGCTGCGGATTGCACACCGCGAGCGGCAGGCCCGGGAAGCCCGCGCCCGTGCCCGCATCGGCGATGCGCATCCCGGCGAGGTCCGGATGGATCGCGAGGCTGTCGAGCAGGTGGCGCGTCACCATGTCCTCGCGGCTCGTGATGGCCGTGAGGTTATAAGTGCGGTTCCAGCGCGCGAGCTCATCGAGCAGCGCGAGGAGCGAGCGCACCTCGGTCCCCCCCAGCGACACCCCGAGGGTCGCCGCATCCCGCACCAGGCTCTCGAGGGCACTCAACTGAGGCTCACCGGTCCAAGCTCCCTGCACGATCGCAGCCGCGATTGATCATACTTCGCCCCGTGAGACTGCTGCTGGTAGAAGACGACGCGATGATCGGCGAGGCGCTGCGCGCGGGACTGAAGCGCGAGGGCTTCGTGATCGACTGGGTCCACGATGCGCAGGACGCCGCGGCGGTGCTGCGCACCGAGCCCTACGATCTCGTGCTCCTGGACCTCGGTCTCCCGGGGGGCGATGGCCTGACGCTTCTCCAGGGGCTGCGCCAGCGGGGTGTCGCGCTCCCGGTGCTCATCATCACGGCGCGCGATGCGGTCTCCGATCGCGTGGCGGGACTTGACGCGGGGGCGGATGACTATCTCGTCAAGCCCTTCGAGCTCGACGAGCTCGCCGCGCGCATCCGCGCGCTGCTGCGCCGCAGGTCCGGCCGCTCGGCCCCGCGCATCGAGCATCTCGACCTCGTGCTCGACCCGGCGGCTCACCGCGTCACACGCGCGGGCGCCGAGGTCGCGCTCTCCCCGCGCGAGTTCGCGCTGCTGCAGCTGCTGCTCGAGCGCCCCGGGATCATCCTCTCGCGCGCGCAGATCGAGGAGCGCCTGTACGGCTTCGGCGAGGAGGTGGAGAGCAACGCGGTCGAGGTTCACGTCCATGGGCTGCGTCGCAAGCTCGGTGCGCAGTTCATCCTGACGGTGCGCGGCGTCGGCTACCGCGTGCGGCCCGCGCCGTGAGCTCGCTCCGTGCCCGGCTGCTCGCGTGGCTCCTCTCGGGCGTGGTGCTCGTCGGCGCCGCCAGTACCTGGCTCGTCTACCGCAACGCGCTCGATGAGGCGGACGCCTTCTTCGATTACCACCTGCGCCAGACGGCGCTCATCCTGCGCGACCAGCCGGTCGAGTACCTGCCGCAGCTGCCCCCGGTGGACGCCGCGTACGACTTCGTCGTGCAGGTGTGGTCGCTCGATGGCGTGCGCGTATATCTGTCGCGCCCGCACACCGGGCTCCCGCAGGCCATCGCCCTCGGCTTCGCCACCATCTCAACCAGCGAGGGGCGCTGGCGGGTGTTCGGCGTGCAGGCGCTCACCACGGTGATCCAGGTGGCGCAGCCGATGAGCGTGCGCCAGCAGCGCGCCGCGCAGCTCGCGCTGCATACGCTCAAGCCCTTCGCACTGCTCCTGCCGGTGCTCGCGCTCCTGATCTGGGTCGCGGTGGGCCACGCGCTCGAGCCGCTCAAGGGCCTCACAGCGCTGCTGAAGGCTCGCCGCGTGAATGCGCTCGAGTCGCTCCCCGCGGCGCAGCTGCCCGAGGAGGTGCAGCCGCTCGTCACGGCGCTCAACGAGCTCATCGAGCAGCTGCGCGCCGCGCTCGAGCGCGAGCGCGCCTTCATGGCCGATGCCGCGCACGAGCTGCGCACTCCCCTCACCGCGCTGCAGCTGCAGACCGGGATGCTCGCCCGCGCGAGCGGGGATGCCGAGCGCGCCGCGGCCCTCGGCACGCTCGCCTCCGGGGTGCAGCGCGCCATGCGCCTCATCGAGCAGCTGCTCGCCCTCGCCCGCCAGGAGCCGCGCCCGAACGCCGCGCGCAGCCCCGTGCCGCTCGATGAGCTCGCGCGCGAAGTGGTCGCCGAGCTCGTCCCGCTCGCCGATGCCGGGCAGATCGATCTCGGCGTCTCGGCAGCGCCGGCGGCGAGCGTGTACGGGGATCCGGAGTCGCTGCGCACGCTCCTGCGCAATCTCGTGGACAACGCCGTGCGCTACACCCCGGCCGGCGGGCGCGTGGACGTCGCGGTGGAAGCTGCCACGGATGCGCGCTCGGGCGCACGGCTCATCGTGAGCGACACGGGTCCGGGGATTCCGCCCGAGGAGCGCTCGCGGGTCCTCGATCGCTTCTACCGCCGCGCCGGCACCGCTCCGGCAGGCAGCGGGCTCGGCCTCTCGATCGTCAAGGCCATCGCCGAGGGCCACGGCGCGACACTCGAGCTCGCCGATGGGCCCGCGGGCCAGGGGCTCACGGTGAGGGTGAGCTTCCCGCCGTAGCGCCGCAGGCGGCTTTCGGCCAGTCGACTCAATGCGCGAGCTGCTGCAGGAAGCTCGCCGCGGTCTCGAGGTACACGTCGCGGTTCGCCTTCTTCCTGAAGCCGTGTCCCTCGTCCTTCGCCGCGAGATACCACACCTCACCGCCCGCCGCGCGCACGCGCCACACGAGCTGCTCGGACTCGGAGGCCGGCACCCGCGGGTCGTTGAGCCCCGCGACCACGAGCAGCGGCTTCCTGATGCGGCCGGCGTTGGTGAGCGGGGAGATGCGTTCGAGGAACACGCGCATCGCCGTGTCGCGCTCGTCGCCGTATTCGGCGCGGCGCAGGTCGCGGCGGTAGGGGGCGGTGTTGCGCAGGAAGGTGACGAAGTTGCTGATGCCGACGACATCGATGCCCCCGCGCAGCCGCTCGCCGTAGCTGACGAGCGCGGCGAGGGCCATGTAGCCGCCGTAGGAGCCGCCCATGACGCTCACCCGCGCGCGATCGAAATCGCGCTGCGCGCCGATCCACACGAGGAGCGACCCGATGTCGCGCACCGCATCCTCGCGCAGCACGCCGTTGTCGAGGGCGAGGAAGGTCTTGCCGTAGCCGGATGAGCCGCGCACGTTCGGCGCCACGACCGCATAGCCGAGCTCGTTGACGAGGAACTGCAGGAACGGATCCCAGCCCGGCCGGTACTGCGACTCCGGCCCCCCGTGGATGTCGATGACGACCGGACACGGCCCCGGGGCGGTGTGCGGCCGGTACACGAAGGCCGAAAGGAGCCGTGCCTTGCCGCCGCTGCGGTCCCAGGTGGGATAGTGGATGAGCTCGGGCGCCACGAGCGGGCTCTCGATGGGCCCGGTCTCGCTGCGCGTCCAGCGCTCGAGCTTCGCGTGCTCGAGGTCGTAGACGTACCCATCGCGCGGCAGG
>WNFI01441511.1_pt1 | contig 25239 bp, 27 predicted proteins | sample 5400471 | NCBI WGS metagenome assembly WNFI01 (sample SAMN13153348, study PRJNA577476) | soil metagenome | isolation source: 100 cm saprolite on Douglas fir-dominated hillslope | place: USA:California | collected 2013-09-17 | reverse complement strand
TCGATGGGCATGCCGTTGATGCCCTTGGGCGGCTGCGCGATCCAGTTCGCCACCTTGCCCGGCTCGGTCACCGGGTGCATCAGCGATTTGACGAAGGCGCGGTCCGCCGCCGTGGGCAGCCACTCGCCCTCATGGGCCTTGAGCTCCGCTTCCGGGATCATCCGCCCCGCCGGATCGAAGGACAGCCCCGCAGACGGCCCGACGCCGCGGTGGAAGCGCCGGTGCGGCAGCCGCAGCGTCATCCCGGAGGCGCCCACGCGCGCGAGCGTTTTGTTCCAGCGGTCGACAGCGCGCTGGCAGTCCTTCACGTACTCGTCGCGCAGCACCTCGTTCATGGCGTTGCGCAGCGGCACCTCCTGCTCCACCAGCTTGCCGCCTTCGGGGACCTCGAGCCGGTAATTCTGGCCCATCGCCTTGTGCTCTTCGAGGGTGTCCTCGCGGAAGCGGCCCTTGAGCCCCGCGGCGAAGAAGTCGGCCGCATTCGACGACACCTCGCCGCCGAAGAGGTCGAGCGAGAGCGTGAACCAGAGGTTGATGTACTTCTGGATGAGCTCGAACGGCACCGCGCCCTCCTTGCGCGGGTCGAGGCCCTTCGCCATCAGCTCGCCGCAGCGCTGCACGATGCGGTCGACGCCGGTCTCGCCGACGAAGAGGTGGTGCGCCTCCTCGGTGAGCATGAAGCGCGTGGTGCGGGCCAGCGGGTCGAAGCCCGATTGCGCCAGCGCCGCCAGCTGGTACTTGCCGTCGCGGTCGGTGAACATGGCGAACATGAAGAAGCTGAGCCAGTCGTCGATCGGCTCGTTGAAGGCGTTGAGGATGCGCGGCTTGTCGCTCGAGCCGGAGCGGCGCTGCAGCAGCTCGTCCGCCTCCTCGCGGCCGTCGCGGGCGAAGAAGCGGTGCAGCAGGTAGACCATCGCCCAGAGGTGGCGGCCCTCCTCGACGTTGACCTGGAAGAGGTTGCGCAGGTCGTACATCGAGGGGCAGGTCTTGCCGAGCAGCCGCTGCTGCTCGACGGACGCCGGCTCGGTGTCCGCCTGGGTGACGATGATCCGGCGCAAGGCGTTCCGGTGCTCGCCCGGAACCTCTTCCCAGACCGGCTCGCCCATCACGTCGCCGAAGCCGATCTTCCGCTCGCCCTCGCGCGGCTCGAGGAAGATGCCCCAGCGGTACTCGGGCATGCGCACGAAGTCGAAGTGCGCCCAGCCGTTGGCTTCGACGCTGATCGCGGTGCGCAGGTAGACTTGGTGCGCCTGGAAGCCGTCGGGCCCGACCTCTCTCCACCAGGAGAGGAAGTTCGGCTGCCACTGCTCCAGCGCCCGCTGCAGCCGCCGGTCGGAGGAGAGGTCGACGTTGTTCGGAATCGTCTCGAGAGATTGAGCCATGGTTTTCCCCGGGCCGCAGGCCGGTCACGTTCTCCGATAGTCGAACTGCGGCCGCTCCGGCTTGCCGTACATCGTCAGGGCGCCGCGCTCGCCCGCGCTCCTCGACGGCGACGCGCAGCTCCTCCTCGAAGTCGATGTCGTCGGCGAAGACGGTGGCGAGGCCGAGCTTGTTCGCGGTCGCTGCGTCGAGCGGGCCTTCCTTCGCGGCGGCGAGCACTTTCTGCGCCTGCTCCGGCTGCGCGAGGAAGCGCGTCTGCAGGCGCGAGAGCCCGTTCCAGCCGGGCAGGGCGCCGCCGGAGAGCGCGCCCGGCCACAGGCGCACGCCGCCGGCATCGAGGAGGTAGCTGCGGTCGCAGGCGACGAGCAGCTCGAAGAGAGGGCCGCTGAAGCAGCTCTTCTCGTCGACCACGGCGAAGAAGCTGCGCGCGGTCACGTCGAGCCGGCGGAGCGTGCGGGCGAGGTTGAGGCGGGTCTCGCGCAGGATCCAGGAGTCCTTCTCCGGACCCGAGAGCAGCTCGCCCACAGCGTGCGAAATCGCGCGGTCGCCCTCGGTGCGGACGATGACGAGGCCGACGGTCTCGTGGTCGAAGCGCAGCCGCAAGAGCGCGTCGTCCAACTCGCGCGCCATGCGGATGGCGTAGCCGTCGGCGCCTTTGGCCAGCGCCTCGGCGGCGGTCTTCGGCACCTCGCCCGCGGGCGCGCGGACGCTCAGCTCGGCGGTGCGCGTCTTCTCGTCGATCTTCAGCGAGACGTGCCGGTACTGGAACGCGGCGCCATCGATCTTCGGCTGGATGGCGTCGAGCTGGATGCCGGGGCCGCGGTCGAGGGCCGGCGACCTGGCGGCGAGCTCGCGCGCGCGCTGCGCGACGGTGTCGGCGAACTTGCTGCGCGGCACCACCGCGTCGACGAGGCCCCACTCGACCGCGCGCTTGCCCTTCACGCCCTCCGCCAGCGTGGAGAACGCATCCGCCAGATCGCGGCGCACCTTGCGCTTGTCGACCACGCGGGTGAGGCCGCCGGTGCCGGGCAGCACGCCGAGCAGCGGGACCTCGGGCAGGGACACCGTGCTGCTGCCGTCGTCGGTGAGGACGATCTCGTCGCAGGCCAGCGCCAGCTCGTAGCCGCCGCCCGCCGTCGCGCCGTTGCAGGCGGCGAGGAACTTGAGGCCGCTGTGCTGCGAGGCGTCCTCGATCGCGAGCCGCGTCTCGTTGGTGTACTTGCAGAAGTTGACCTTGAAGGGATGCGTCGAGGAGGCGAGCATGTAGATGTTGGCGCCGGCGCAGAAGATCTTCTCGTGGCCGCTGGTGATGACGCAGACTTTCACTTGCGGATGCTCGAAGCGCAGCCGCTGGACCGCGTCCGCGAGCTCGATGTCGACCGAGAGATCGTAGGAGTTGGATTTCAGCTCCAGCTCGCTGCTCTGGCCGCCGAACGGCTGCACCTTCATCACCAGCCGCGCCACTTCCCCCTCCACCGAGAGCGTCCAGTGGCGGTAGCGCGAGGGGTGAACGTCGAACGTGACCTTGGGGGCGGCGGCAGGCGTGTCCATCGTCAAATAAAGGTAGCACGCACTATATTGCTTGTCAACGTGACGTGACTGCATTATACTGCATAGCATGAAAGGCGAACGCGAGCTGCTCTTGCCTGCCGTCGGCGCCACCGTGCGCCGGCTGCGCGATGGCCTCGGGCTGACCCGGCGCGAGCTGGCGAAGAAGAGCGGCGTCTCCGAGCGGTTCCTCGCCGACCTCGAAGGAGGCCAGGGCAACATCTCGGTGCTGCGGTTGCACGACGTGGCGCGCGCGCTCGGGTCGACGGCGGCGGAGCTGCTGCTCGCCGCCCAGCCGGACCGCACCGATCGGAGGATGGTCGCGCTGGTGGGCCTGCGCGGGGCGGGGAAGAGCACCATCGGCAGAGCGCTGGCGGCCAGGCTGCGGGTGCCGTTCGTCGAGCTGGACGCGCTGGTGGAGAAGGACGCGGGCCTCTCGCTTTCCGCCATCTTCTCGCTGCACGGCGAGGCGTACTACCGGCGGCTGGCGCGCGAGGTGCTGACCCGCTTCCTCGCCGAGGCCGACGCCGCGGTGATGGCGACCGGCGGCGGCGTGGTCACCGACCGCGAATCGTTCAAGCTGCTGATGAAGCGCGCCCGCACGGTCTGGCTGCAGGCGACCCCGGAGGACCACTGGAAGCGCGTGCTCGAGCAGGGCGACGTGCGTCCCAGCGCGGCGAGCCCGCACGCGCAAGAGGAGCTGCGCGCGCTCCTGAAAGCGCGCGAGCCCCTCTATGCCCAGGCGGAGCTTGCGGTGGACACCTCGCGGCTCGGCATCGCCGGGACGGTGGACGAGATCGCCCGCCGTCTCACCTGAGGGCGGCCGGCGCACAGGAATTTTGTACAAAAGTGTCGCGATGCGATCCCTGCGGCTCCCTCCGCCGTCACTTGCCCGTGAAGGCGGGCGGCCGGTGCGCGTTGTAGGCCGAGATCCCTTCCTTGGCGTCCTCACCCTCGAATAGCCGCTGCTGCAGCTCGCGCTCGAGCGCGAGGCCGCTTTCGAGGCTCATCTCGATCCCGCTGGTCACCGCGCGCTTGATGAGACCGACCGCGCGCGACGCCTTGGCGGGCGGCACGAAGCGGCGAGCGTACTCGAGCGCCCTCTCGCGAAAGTCAGCGGCCGGCCCATCGAGAATGGCGTTGACCAGGCCGAGCGCCTTCGCCTCCTCGACCGGGAAGGTCGCGCCTTCCGCCATCAGCTCGATCGCCTTGGAGCGGCCGAGCGCGCGCGAGAGCCGCTGCGTTCCGCCCGTGCCGGGCAAGACGCCGAGCGCGACTTCGGGCAGCCCGACTTTGCCGGCGCCCGCGCGCGCGACGCGCAGGTCGCAGGCGAGCGCGACCTCGAGCCCGCCCCCGACGCAGTGGCCGTTGAGGGCGGCGATGACGAGCTTCGGCGTCTGCTCCAGCCTGCACAAGGTCTCGTTGGCGTGCAGGCAGAAGTTGTACTTGAAGTACGGATCGGCGCCCTCCAGCATCTTGATGTCGGCGCCGGCGCAGAAGAACTCGGGCGCGGGCTTCTTGCCGGCCTCGGGGGGAGCGGGCCGCGCGCCCGTGATGACGACGACGTGGACCTTGCTGTTCATGCGCGCGTCGAGAATGTGCGCGTCCAGCTCGCGCATCATCTCGTACGAGTAGGTGTTGGCGGGCGGCGCGTTCAGTTCCAGGAGCAGCACGCCCTCGTGTTGCGAGGCGATGACCAAGGGGGCAGTCGGCATGCGCGCGTTTTAGCACCTCAACGAACTACACGTCGAAGCACGCGCCCAGCATGCGCTCGAAATCGATCCGGGCCCGCGTGCGGCCCGCGTGCCCGGAGTGCGACGGGGATGAGGCGGCACCGTGCGTTCGTTGCGGAGCGCGCCGCACCATCGACGAGCTCTTCAGCGCCTGGCTCGCCGTGCCGCCCCGGAGTCGCCGATGGCGCCCTTCTTGCCCTCTCCGCGCTGCTCCGCGGGATGGTCCGCCCGGTGTCGTTTCGGGTACGGGTCCGCGCCGCGCCTTAGCGGCGGAGCATTCCCATCTCCTTCTCGATCTGCAGCGACTGCTCCATCGCCTCGGCCCACTCGCCCGGGTCGGTGGTGACGATGGCCGCTGCCGGATCGACGATGGCTGCGCCCAGCGCGCTGGCGAAGAGGCTGACCAGGTTCTGGTAGGGATGGATGCGGTTCTCGTCGTCGAGCTTGCCGCTGGCGATGGTGAGGTACGTCTGCGCCGTCACCATGAGGTGGCTCGCGGCGGTGGACAGCTCCTCGTCCATGTTGCCGATGTGATCGAGCATCGACCGGTGCGGGCTCTCCGGATCGCGCATGTCGAAGACCTGCACCAGGCAGTCGTGCGGCGAGGCGTCGGTGTAGTCGACGACGGTGATCCGCCAGGTGCGCTGCAGCTCCAGCTCCTTGGGCGACGGATCTCCCAGCGGCGCGAGCGTCAGCGAGGCGCCCTGGTCCTCCTCGCGCATCGCGTGCAGGCAGGCGTTGGTGAGCCGCTCGACGTCGTGAGGCTTCATCTGATGACCGGTGAAGAGACCGATCATGCGCGCAGGGCGCTCGGTGTTGACGAGGTTCTGGAGATACGCCTGGTCCTTGCGCAAGTCCGGCATTCTCCAGAGGAGAGCAGGGTTGGCCAGCGCAGGTCAACTGCAGCACTGTCAGGTGGCCAGCGACTCGACGATCACCGACACGCCCTGGCCGACTCCCACGCAGAGGGTGGCGAGCCCGTAGCGGCCGCCGGTGCGGCGCAGCGAATGGGCGAGGTGGCCGAGGATGCGGGCGCCGCTCATGCCGAGCGGATGGCCGAGGGCGATGGCGCCGCCGTCGACGTTGACGCGCTCGGGATCGAGGCCGAGCTCGCCGATCACCGCCAGCGCCTGCGCCGCGAAGGCTTCGTTCAGCTCGACCAGGTCGAGCTGCGCGGCCTTCAGCCCCGCTTTCGCCAGCGCCTTCTTTGTCGCCGGCACCGGACCGATCCCCATCTCGCGCGGGTCCACTCCCGCGCTCGCCGCCGAGACGATGCGCGCCAGCGGGCGCAGCCCCAGCGCGGACGCTCTCTGCGACGAGGCCAGGAGCAGGGCGGCGGCGCCGTCGTTGAGCGCGGAAGAATTTCCCGCCGTCACGCTGCCGCCCTCGCGGAAGGCCGGCTTCAGCCTGGAGAGCTTTTCCAGCGAGGTGTCGGCGCGCGGGCCCTCGTCGCGATCCACCACCGTCGCTTCCTTCTTGCCCGGCACCGTGACCGGCACCAGCTCGTCGCGGAAATATCCCTTTTCAAAAGCGGCCAGCGCGCGCTGGTGCGAGCGCAGGGCAAACTCGTCTTGCAGCGAGCGCGGCACCTTGAAGTGCGCGGCCACGTTCTCGGCCGTCTCGCCCATGCTCTCGAGCGGAAAGCGCGTCTGCAGACGCGGGTTCGGAAACCGCCAGCCGAGGGCGGTGTCGTACGAAACCAGCGACCCCCCAGCGAAGCCGTCGGAAGGCTTGGCGACCGCCCAGGGCGCGCGGGTCATGCTCTCGACGCCTCCCGCGATGCACAGCTCCATGTCGCCGAGCCGGATCGCGCGCGATGCCTGCACCGCCGCCTCCAGCCCGCTCGCGCAGAGCCGGTTCACGGTCACGCCGGGCACGTGGTCGGGCAGACCCGCGAGGAGCAGCGCCATCCGCGCCACGTTGCGGTTGTCCTCGCCTGCCTGGTTGGCGCAGCCGAAGAAGACCTCGTCGACGTCGCCGGGCCGCGCAGCCGGGTTGCGCTGGAGCAGCCGTTCGATGACGTACGCGCCGAGATCGTCGGGCCGCACCAGGGACAGGGCGCCGCGGAGCTTCCCCACCGGCGTCCGGATTGCATCCACGATCACGGCATCCATGCGCGCCTCCCTCGTTTCGACTAGATTCGGCCCATGCACCTGCGGCCTGACGAACCGGCGCCCGACTTCACCCTGAGCGGCGTGCCGCCCAGCGCGTACCACCTCGCCGGCCAGCGCGGCAAGGTGGTGGTTCTAGCGTTCTATCCGGGAGATTTCACCCCGGTGTGCCTGCGCCAGCTCGTGCACTACGAGGAGCAGCGCCAGCGGCTGGTGGCGACCGGCGTCACGCTCTGGGCCATCTCCACCGACACGCTGGAGCTGCACGAGCGCATGGCCAAGAGCTACGCGCTCTCCTTTCCGCTGCTCGCCGACGAGGGCGGCAAGGTGGCGGCGCAGTACGGCGTGCGCGGGATGCTGGGTTCGGCGCGGCGCTCCCTCTTCATCGTCGATCCGCAAGGCATCCTCCGCTACGTGAAGGAGGAACCGCTCTCGCTCAGCTACCGCAGCGTCGACGACATCCTTCACGCCCTGGGCGACAGCGGACTGCTCAAAGCGGCGCCGGTATGACTTCGTGCAGCTGCGCGTAGTCAAGATCGAGGCGGCCGTCGGGCTTGGGCTTCAGCATGTCGGCGTAGCGGTAGCCGAAGCGGACCTGCTCGGGCAGGTAGCGGTGGCGGCCGTGGACGGTCTGCGACGAGGTCCCGTCGATGCCGGTGACGGTGACGATCAGCTCCACGTCCTGCTTGCGCAGGGACTCCAGGGTGACGCCGTGCAGCGGGCTGTCCTCGGAAATGATGTGCAGCACCTGCCAGCTCCGCCCCAGCGCCGGCGAGCGATCGCGCAGGAGCCGCAGATCGTACATGCGGTAGGAGAACACGCCTTCCTTGCTGGTCTCCGCGCGCGTCAGCGTCACCCGCACCTGCGCCTCGAGGATGTAGTTGCCACGGGTGTTGGCGAGCCGGATCGCCAGCGTCGGCACCTCGTTGTTCCGGTAGACGACCGCGTCGCGCGCAAACTCGAGCCGCGCCTGCGGAATCGAGAACTTCGAAAAGACGAGGCCGGTCGCCACCGCCGCCACCACCAGCGTCACGATCGATTCGACGGTCATCGCCAGCTGCGCGGCCGTACTCTGCGGATACATCGCGCCGTACCCGATGGTGCCGGCGGTCTGCACGCTGAAGAAGAAGGCGTCGCGAAACGAGCCGGGTTGCGCGCCAGCGACGCCGCCGGTCCAGAGGAAGACCAGCGCGAAGATCAGGTTCATCAGGAGGACCATCCCGGCGATGACCAGCATCGTCACCCACCACGGCGCCCGGAGCATCACGTGGTAGAGGTCGCCGAGCAGATCCAGCGGAGCGTTGACGACGTCGATGCCCGTATCTTCGACGGGGGGCTTGCGCGCCATCGCCCCAGCATGCTGCCGGGCGGCGGGAGCGCAACAAAACGCCCGCCGCGCGCAGCGGCTACTTGACGCCTATGTCGCGTTTCACGTTGTTCTTGGTGTGGCGCGCCTTGCGCTTGGCGGCGCGGGCGCTCTTGTTCATGTGGCGCTTGGCCTTGTCCGCGCCCTTGTCGGTGTGGAGCGTGTCCTTGACCTTGTCGGTGGCGTCGGCGGCGGCGTCCTTGATGTCCTTCTTGGTGTCGCCCTTGTCGGCGAGCGCGGGCACGGCGAACCCCAGCGCGAGTGCGGCGACGATTGCCTTCAGCATCGGTTCCCCCTCTGTAAATGCCGGCCGGCAGGCCGGCGGTCTCGGGGAAAGTTGTTCATCGATCGTCCGATGCACAACGATCCCTGCAGCGTGCTCCGAAGCGCGAAGAGGGAGAAAGGCCTGTGAGCCTTCTCCCTCTCCAACGTTGTTTGGGAAGATTTCTTACGCCGAGAAGCTCGACCCGCAGCCGCAGGTCGCCTTGGCGTTGGGGTTCTTGAACGAGAACCCGCTCTGCCCGAACTGGCCCTCGAGGTAGTCGATCTCGACGCCCATCAGGTACATCGAGCTCATCGGGTCCACGAACACCTTGACGCCGTTGACTTCGAAGGTGAGGTCGCCGGGCCGCTCGTCCTTGTCGATGTCGAGGCTGTACTGGAACCCCGAGCAGCCGCCGCCGACCACGGCGACGCGCAGGCCGGAGCCGGTCAGGCTTTCGCGCTCGATCGTCTCTCTCACCATGGCCGCGGCCTTGTCGGTGAGGCGCACGGGCGCGGCAGGCTTTTGGGGAACTTCGGTCACCAAATTTGTGGTCTGGGTTTCCATGGTCATCTCAGTATAGCTAGATGCCGCCTTTTTCCCAAGGATTCACCGAACGACCGCCATCCACCGCCAGGACCTGCCCGGTGACGAAAGGCTGGGAGGCGAGGAAGAGGACCGCTTGCGCGACGTCCTCCGGTCTTCCGACGCGTTGGAGGGGAATTCGTTGCACCAGGGCCTTATCGTCCACCGAGATGGCGCCCGGCGAGACGCCGTTGACGCGCACCTCGGGCGCCCACTCGAGGGCGAGCAGCCGGGTGAGCGCAGCGAGGCCCGCCTTCGACGCGGCGTAATGGGCGTAGCCCTTCCACACCTGGGTGGTGCCGCAGAGATCGAGCAAGGTGACGATGGCGCCGCGCGCGGCGCGCAGGTGCGGGAGCGCCGCCTGCATCAAGAGGAAAGGTCCGGTCAGGTTCGAGGCCAGCATCGCCTCGAACCGCGCCCGCGGCAGCGACTCCGCCTCGGCCTTCTCGAATTCGGCGGCGTTGCAGACCAGCAGATCGAGCCCTCCCAGCGCCGTCGCGGCTTCCTGTGCGATGCGCTCGGGCTCGCGCGCCTGATCGCCCTGCACCAGGGGAGCGCGCACGCCGAGCTGCGCAAGCCGCGCCGCCGCCTCCACCGCCTCGCTGCGCGACTTTCGATAATGCACGGCGACGTCCGCGCCGCCCTGCGCGAGCCCGAGCGCGATGGCTCGGCCCAGCTTGCTGGCCGCTCCCGTCACCAGCGCGCGCTTGCCGCGAAAGTCCGCTTGCATGGCAGAACAATACGCGCTCTTTTGAACTCGCGATGGGCAAGAAGAACAAGCAGCAGAAAGCCGAGGTGGCGCCGCCGCCCGAGCCCGTGGAGGAGATACCCATCTCCGATGCGCCGCTGCCGCTCCTCGAGCTCGAGGCGCGCGCTCTCGGCGAGCTCCTGGAGCTCTGCTTCGCGGACAAGCGCCTGCTCGCGCTGTGCGGGGAGTTGAAGCTCTACAGCCCCGGCTACCGGCTGGAGGCGATGCCGCCCGATCAGGTGGCGCGGATGCTGGCCGACGAGGTGCGCGCGGCCAAGGACGCGCGGGCGCTCATCGACAAGGCCATCCGCGAGTCGCTGCGCAACCCGGTCTTCGAGGGCAAGTCTCTCTCGGCGGAGGAGTACCGCGATCTCCTGGAGCTGTTCACCGGCGATCCGCTGCAGCACCTCGCGCGCGTCGCCTGGCGGGCGCTCATCGACGAGGACGAGAAGCTGCGCGACTACGCGCTCGCCGCCATCGACCTGGGCGTCGAGGCGCTCGATGCGCCCTCGCGCAACCCCAAGCCGCGCAAGCCGCAGCTTCCCGCCGACGTGCAGGAATTGCGCAGGCTGGTGGAAGAGGCGCATCGCGAGGCCGGGCGCGCCGGAAGGGAGCGGGACTCGCTGCGCGATCAGCTGGCGGCCGCGCGCGCGGACATGGTGGCGCGCGAGAAGACGCTGGGCGAGGTGCGCGACGAGTTGGGACAGACCCGCGGCGAGCTGAGCCGCGCCTCGGCCGAGCTGGCGCGGCTGACCGCGGCGGGCGAGGGCCGGGCGCTCTCGGACGCGCGCAGGCTCGCCGACGAGAACCGCTCCTTGAGCGAAAAGCTCCGCGCCGCGCAAGAGGAGCGCGATACCCTGCGCGCGCAGCTCCAGGACGCGGAGCGCCGCGCCACCCAGGCGCCCGTGCCCGCGCCCGCCGCGCTGCCGGATGCGGAGCTGGTCAGCGCCGAGGAGGCGGCGACCTTCCTCATCCCCATCTTCACGCGCGAGTTCTACGACTCGATCCAGCGCTGGGACCGGCGCATGCAGCGCGCCGCCTTCGACAAGGTCTCGCTGCTCGCCCGCGACTGGCGGCATGGCTCCTTGCGCGCGCTGGCGCTCGAAGGGCTGCCCGGCTACTACCGCATCCGCATCGCCACTGACGTGCGGCTGATCTACCGCCGCGGCGAGGGGAACGCGCTCGAGATCCTCTCGCTCATCGACAGGGAAGATCTGGACCGTTACATCCGCCAGGCAAGGACGAGATAATGGAGATCGACGCCAAATCGTTGCAGCACAAACTATCGCAGCCGGGCGCGCCGCTGGTTCTCGACGTGCGCAATCCGCCGGAGGTGCAGGCAGACGGCGCGATCGCGGGCGCGCTCCTCATCCCCATGGATCAGCTCCCGGCCCGGCTCGCCGAAGTGCCGACCGATCGCGAGATCGTCGCCGTCTGCAAGCGCGGCATGCGCTCGGCCAACGCCGCCAACTGGCTGCGCGCGCAGGGCCGCAAGGCCGTGAGCATGCAGGGCGGAATGGATCAGTGGAAGGCCCTGGGTCTTCCAGTGAAGAAGTAAGCGCCGGCGCGTGCGAGGACCCTCCCTGCCGATGCGCTTGCTCGAGCGCCGCGGGCAGGACGCGCGCGCCGCGGGTTGGCGGTTCGACCGCCTTGCGGCCGATCTGTCGTGGTCGCTCGGCGCCTGCGCGGTGGTGCTGCCGCTCTTCACCGTCGCCTTCTGGTTCTTTCCGGCGTGGATCGAGAAGCTGCCCGGCGCGCTGCAAGCGCTGCTCGCCCCTTACGCCGCGCGATCCGCGGCGCCACGCCTGCGCCTGCCGCTGGGTTGGGACTTCGCGGGGCAGGTGGCGGGCAACGCGGCAGTGGCGTTGTCGGAGGAGTTCTTCTACCGCGGCTACATGACCCTGCGCTTCGAGGAGAAGCTGCGGCCGGTGCCGAGCGCCCTTCTGGCGGCGGCGCTCTTCGCCCTCGGGCACTTATTGACGCCGGCGCCCTGGCGGCTCGCGGTCTTCTTTCCGGCCCTGCTCTTCGCTTTCCTGCGCAACCGCACCGGCACCATCGCCGGCGCCGCCATCTGCCACTTCCTCTTCAACGCCTGGCTGGCAGTGCTCCAGCGCTAGCCCCGGCACCATCGGACTCTTAGGGGCTACGCTTGCAGCCGTTACCTGTGGCCGTCATGAGACGGGTTCTACAGCGCTTCGATCTCGGTGAGGCCGCGGGGGACGGCCAGCACTTCGCCTTCGGCCAGCTCGCGGAAGCCCACCGGGTCCGCCTGCGCGCCCGAGACGAATATCGCCGCCCGCAGCATCTTGTGCGAGTTGACCCGCGGGTCCAGCTCGCTCGCCATCTCGCCGATCTCGCAGCGCTGGCACGGCACCAGGCCGTCGACGACGCCCAGGTACAGCGGGTGCCCGCGGCGCAGCGCCGTCATGACGCGGCCGTTGGTCGACACCAGCGCCAGCGCCGGCAGCGGCTTGCCCTGCTGCTCGAAAGCACGCTCCGCTTCGCCCGCCGCCGCGGCCAGGGCGCGCGCGGCCGTCGACGCATCGACGTCGTGATCGTCGAGCCGCCCCACGTCGCGCAGCCGCGAGAGGAAGGCGAAGAACAGCGCCTCGGCCGCCGAGTCGCCCTTCACCGATCGCCGCAAGTAGTCGGGCAGCCGCTCGAGCAGCGCCGCGCGGATGGGCGCGAGCGCTTCGGCCTGGCCGGCGGCCGCGAACAACCATTTCTTGAAGCGGAAGGGGAGCGTCACCACCTCGCTGAAGGCCTGCCCCGAGACGGCGCCGCTGCAGATGAGCGTGGCTTCGCTCTCGACCCCTTCCGCCAGCCTTTCCGGAAGCGGCAACTGCCCGGCCGAGGGACGCTTGCGCAGCAGCACGTCGTCGCTCTGGAAGAACCCGACGCCGGCGGTGGGCTGCGAGGGGCCGAGCGAGACCTTGCCCGCCAGCCGCCGCAGCAGGCAGCCGAGCAGGCTTGCATCCGACTGGTGGATGGCGAGGAACTCTGCCAACTGCACACCCTCCCTGCATCCGAGAAAGGAGACCAACCTTCAATCTGCCACCTCGAGCAGAGTAGCGCACCCCTGCGCAATCCGCCATGCCGTCGCGTTGACCGGCAGGATGGCGGCCCGTAGACTCGCCCGCGGCTCAAATACCGGAGAAAGACGACCTCATGGCCGAACCTGGCGACATCGCGATCGGCATCGACCTCGGCACCAGCTATTCCTGCGTCTCCCTCATCGAGAATGGGGCGCCGGTGGTCCTCATCGGCCGCTTCTACTTCTCCGACGAGGTGAAGAAGGCGCAGGCGGTGATGCCCTACAAGATCATCGAGGGCGAGAACAACTCGGTCCGCATCCAGGTGCGCGAGAACGTCTTCAGCCTCCCCGAGATCAGCGCGCTGGTCCTCAAGGAGATGAAGGCCATCGTCGAGAACTACCTGGGGCACGAGGTGAAGAAGGCGGTGGTCACCGTCCCCGCCTACTTCAACGACAACCAGCGCCAGGCGACCAAGGACGCGGGGCGCATCGCCGGACTTGACGTGCTGCGCATCCTCAACGAGCCCACCGCCGCCGCGCTCTCCTACGGCTTCGGCAAGGACATCACGCAGAAGATCGCCGTCTACGACCTGGGCGGCGGCACCTTCGACATCAGCGTGCTGGAGATCGGCAAGGACGTCTTCGAGGTGCTCTCCACGGCCGGCGACACCTACCTGGGCGGCGACGACTTCGACGACCGCATCATGACCTGGCTCGCCGAGAACTTCTTGAAGCAGCACGGCATCGACCTGCGCCTCAACAAGTACTGCCTGCAGATGCTCAAGGAGGCCTCCGAGCGCGCCAAGATCGACGTCGGCCGCGACGGGCTCGCCAAGGTGCACGTCGAGGGCATCTGCCAGGATCCGACCGGCAAGGTGATGGATCTCACCGCCCAGCTCGGGGAAGTAGAGTTCAACAAGATGGTGATGGACCTGGTGCAGCGGACCTTCAAGGTATGCGACGAAGCGCTGCAGGGGGCGCGCATGACCGCCAACGAGCTGGACGCGGTCATCCTCGTCGGCGGCCCGACCCGCCTGCCCATCATCCGCACCAGCGTCCGCCACTACTTCAGCAAGGACGTGATGGCGGGCATCGACCCGGACGAGGTGGTGGCGATGGGCGCCGCCATCCAGGCCAGCTCGCTGCTCGACGCCAAGGGCGAGCACTACCTGCTCGACGTCACCCCGCTCACCCTGCGCGTGGGCACCGTCGGCGGCTACACCGACAAGATCATCGACAAGAACACGCCCATCCCCATCGAGCGCAGCAAGAGCTACACCACCAACCGCGACGGCCAGGAGAAGGTGAAGAACCGCGACGGCCAGGAGAAGGTGAAGATCCGCGTCTACCAGGGCGAGGGCAACAAGGCGGCCGAGTGCGAGCTGCTGGGCGAGTTCGAGTTCTCCGGTTTCCGCATCGGCTATCGTGGAGAAGTGCGCATCGAGGTGACCTTCGAGATTGACACCAACGGCATCGTCAACGTCACTGCCGCGGACGTGGAGACGGGCCAGAAGACCTCCTGCACGATTCGTTTGTCGTCGGGCCTGACCGAGGACATGATCAAGGCCGCGCAGGAGAAGAACGCGCGCACCACGCTGGCGAGGGGCGAGGCCGCCGCATAATGGACGAAGCCTTTGAGATTGAAGCGCAGGCGCTGGCGCAGATCCTCGACGAGCTGGACTACTTCCAGATCCTCAAGGTCGGCCAGAACGCCACGCCCGCCGAGATCAAGAACGCGTACTACCGCGAATCGCGGGCGTACCATCCCGACCGCTTCAGCACGCTGCCGCCGAGCGAGATGAAGGAGAACATCGGCAAGATCTACAAGCGCATCAACGAGGCCTACGTCTGCCTGCGCGACGACACGCGGCGCACGAAGTACCTCGGCGACATCCTGGGGACCGACCGGCAGAAGAAGCTGCGCTTCGTCGAGGCCAGCGAGCAGGAGATGAAGAAGGAGAAGGAGCAGGAGGGGGGCCAGACGCCGCAGGGGCGCAAGTTCTTCATGGCCGGCCTGGCCGACATGGTGGCCCAGCGGTTCGCGGCCGCCGAGCGCAACTTCAAGATGGCGCTCACCTACGAGCCGAACAATACCAACTTCAAGGCCAAGCGCGACGAGGCGGCCAAGCTGGTGAAGACGGACATGAGCGTCCGGTGACTTTCGATCTCTTCTGCCTCGCGCTGATCGCCGCTTTCGCGGTGCTCGGGTGGGTCCGCGGGTTCTTGCGGCAGATCTTCGGCATCGCCGGATTTCTCGGTGGCATCGCGCTGGCGCGACTCTTTGCGCAGCCGTTCGGCGACGCCTTCGGCAAGGACCTGGGGCTGCCGGTCTCGATCGCGACGGCGGCGCTGGCGCTGGCCATCTTCCTCGCCGCCGAGATCGTGGCGAAGCTGGTGGGCGGTTATCTGCACAAGCGGATGGAGGGCGGCTTCACCGGAGCGGTCGAGCGCGGCGGCGGCTTCCTCGTCGGCGGCCTCAAAGGGCTGCTCGTCGCCTGGGCCGTGGCGTCGCTGGTGTCGCTGGTGCGGCCGCACATGCAGCACGTCGAGCAGGATACGCCGGTGGCGAAGCTCGACCTCGCGCACTCGCATGCCATTTCGCTTGCGAACAACGTGAACCTGATCACGGAAATGAAGCAGCCGATGCCGTTGAAGAAGAAGCTCTCCGAGCGCTGAGGTCGCCTTTACAGATCCCGGAGTGCGGCTGCGTCGACGCGCTGGAGGCGCGCAAGGGCGTATCTGCGGTCGACGGCGAACCTCTCGCCGCGCTTCTCCGGCGCGTCGAACATCACGTCCGCGAGCACCTCCTCGAGGATGCTGCGCAGCGCGCGGGCGCCCAGCTTCTTCTCGACGGAGTAATCGACCACCGCCCGCAGCGCGCTCTCCTGGAGGTCCAGCTCGACGCCGTCGAGCAGCAGCGCCTCGCGGTACTCGCGCGCCAGCGCGTCAGGCGGCACGGTGAGGATGCGGAACAGCTCCTCCGCGGTCAGCTCCGCGAGCTGCACCTGCACCGGCAGCCGGCCCAGGAGCTCGGCGAGCAGGCCGTACTCGATCAGCTCCTTGACGCGCAGCCGCGAGGAGCCCATCCGCCGCCCGGCGCTGCCGAAGCCGACCTGCTTGTCCACCTGAACCTGGTGCAGATCGGTGAAGGTGCCGGCGCAGATGAAGAGGATGTCCGAGGTATCCACCTGCACGAAGTCGTGCTTGTTCCAGTGCTGGGTGACGTTGAGCGGGACGAAGATCTCGCGGCCCTCGAGCAGCTTGAGCAGGGCCTGCTGCACGCCTTCGCCGCCGATGTCGCGGCTGCCGGCGCCGGTCCGCGCCGAGCCGCTGCGGCGGGCGATCTTGTCGATCTCGTCGATGAAGATGATCCCGCTCTGGGTGGCGTCGATGGAGTGGCCGCTCTTGAAGAGCAGCTCGGCGACCATCACCTCGACGTCCTTTCCGTAGTAGCCCGCCTCGGTATATTCAGTGGCGTCCACCACGGTGAAAGGCACTTCGAGCAGGTCGGCCAGCTTGCGCGCGAGGTAAGTCTTGCCCGAGCCCGTCGGCCCCATCAGGAGCAGGTTCGACTTGCGCAGCAGCGTCGGACGCCCGAGCCGCCGCTGCTCGATGCGCTTGAGGTGCTGGTGGGCCGCGGTGGCGACGGCGCGCTTGGCGGCCGTCTGGCCGATCACGTAGCGGTCGAGGTGCTCGTAGATCTGGCGCGGAGTGAGGACCCGGATCTCTCCCGGCCTCTGCGGCGCGCGACGGGCTCCGCCGCCCGCAGAGGCGGGAATGGTGCGCTCGGCGGGGCGAGGCCGGTCGTCCTTCGGCATGCGCGCAGTGTAGCAAACGGAGCCCACGCTGCCCGCCCGCCCCGCCCGCTGCACGGCCTGCGGCCGCAGGCTCAGAGCACCTTGCGGAGCGCCGTCTCGACGCGCGGCATGGCCTCCTCGACGTCGCGCACCGAGACGGCGCCTACGCTGAGGCGGAACCAGCCGCCTTCGCCGGCGAGGCCGAAGGCCTGGAAGGGGACCATCGCGAAGCCCGCTTCGTCGAGCAGGTAGCGGCGCACCTCGTCGTTGCTGCGGCCGCGCAGCTTGAACTGCACCGAGAGGTAGATGGCGCCCTGCGGAGGAATGTCCCGCACCGGCAGGCCCGCCGCCGCCATGCGTGAGAAGCCCGCGTGCAGCGCATCGAGCCGCGACTGCAAGCCGCCCTTGTGCACGCGCAGATAGGCGTCGACCGCCGGTCCGTCGCGCAGCAGCTCGGCGGTGGCGACCTGCTCCGCACGCGGCGCCCACGCGCCCACGTGGCCGAGCACATCGCGCATCGCCGCGATCACCGCCTTGGGCCCGACGCACCAGCCGACGCGCACGCCCGTGGCCGCGAACGCCTTCGAGATGCCGTCGACGAAGACGGTGTAGCGCGCCGCTTCGGGCAGCGAGCGGACCGGCGTCTCGTGGCGCGCCGAGCCGTAGCAGAGCATCCAGTAGACCTGATCGTAGAGCAGGTATAAAGGCTTCTCGGCCGCCTTGTCGCGGCGCCGGTTCTCGGCGACGACCGCCTCGGTGATACGATGCACTTCGGCGGGCGCGAGCACCGTGCCGGCGGGATTGAGCGGCGTGCAGAGGGCGATCATCCGCGCGGTGCGGAGGTGCGGCTGCAGCGAAGCCGCCGTCGGCAGGAAGCCGTCCTCGGCCCGGGTCTCGAGGGCCACGCCGCGCGCGCCGACGAGATGGCAGTAGTGGTTGTTGTTCCAGCTCGGCACCGGGTAGACGACGACGTCGCCGGGCTCGATGAGCGTGCGATAAGCGGCGTAGATCACCGGCCGCGATCCGCCGGCGATGAGGATCGACTCGACCGGCACGTCGAGCTGCAGCCGGTCGCCCCAGAACTCGCGCACCGCCTCGCGCAGCCGCAGCACGCCGTCCGAGGGCGGGTAGTTGGTCTCGCCCGCGGCCAGCGCCCGCAGCACGCCGTCGCGCAGGCGGTCGGGGATGGGGAACTCCTTCGAAGAGAAATCGCCGACCGTGAAGTTGGCGATCTTCTCTCCCGCCGTCTGCTTCAGGCGGATCTCGGAGGCGATCTTGAGGATCTCCGATCCGATCAGTCCGCGCGACATGGTGCTGAGGCCGCGCCTGGGGTCCGGGCCGTCGAGATCGAGGTGCAGCTTCTCCACGCAGGCCTCCGCGCAAGATCCTCCCCGGGAGCGCGGCGGGGATCTACCACACTTTTTCCGCTACACTTGCGCGGCGTGCGCCTGAAAGCGCTGGTCTGGATCATGCGCCCCGGCACGGGCGGGCGCCCCGAGGTTCTGCTGCTCGAGCGCCCGCGCCGGCGCGGCGGCGGAGAGCATCCGGTCACGGGCAAGGCGGACCCCGGCGAGAAGCCTCTCGCCTGCGCAGTCCGCGAGGTGCACGAGGAGACGGGCCTGCGCGGCGAGCTCCACGAGCTGGGACTGGTGCATCGCTACCGGGGTGCCAAAGGCCAGTTCGAAGAGCACGCGTTCCTGATGCGCGTCGCGAAGCGCGCCGAGCCGGAGATCTCCTCCGAGCACGTGGCCTTTCGCTGGGCGACTGCGGACGAAGCGCGCGGGGCGCTTCACTGGCAGACCCACCGCGAAACCCTCGACGCCGCACTGGCGCTGTGGGCCGCGCATTCGAGGACTTAGTCGCGGCGTCATCGGATCCTTAGCGACTACGCTTTAGGCGTTACAAATGGGTTGTGAAATGCGTTCTCTCGCGTCTTCGCCCTCGCTTCAAGCCTGGATCTTGGCGGGTAGGCCGAGGGAGATGGGATGGACCGGCGCTTCCGCAGGCTCGGAGGCCAGCTCGGCGAGCGAGGTTCGCCGGTACACCTCCAGCATCCGATCCTGTCCCGCCTTCCAGACGTGATACATCGTGCAGCCGGCGCTCACGTCGCACCGATCCATATGGTCGAGGCACACGTTCAGTTGCACCGGTCCCTCCACCGCCTCGATCACCTCGAGGAAGGAGATCTCCCTCGGCGGCCGCGCCAGCTGGTAGCCGCCGTGCGCGCCGCGGCTGGAGCGGACCATGCCGCGCTCAGCGAGCAGCTTGAGGATCTTGGCGAGAAACTCGCGGGGTATGTGCAGGGTGCTCGACAGATCCTGCAGCGAGGCGATCTTGCCGACGGGAAGGCCGGCAAGATGGATCATCGCCCGCAGACCGTAGTCGATCTTGCGGCTCACCTGCAGGACATGCTGCATCCTCTGGACTTAACCAGCGCCTTGCCCGGGCGTCAACTCGTTCCAAATTGCGCACAAGGCGCCACCTTGCGAGCGGGCGTGAAACGCCCACCTGAAGGCTCCCTCCTCCGATTCGGCTGATGGAGAATCGACACGTGATCGATCTTCACTCGCACACGACGCACAGCGACGGCGACCGCTCGCCCGAGCAGCTGCTCGCCGAGGCGGCGGCAGCGGGCATCGAGGTGCTCTCGGTGACCGACCACGACACGGTCTCGGGCATCGGCGAGTGCCGGGTCGCGGCGACGCGGCACGGCGTGCGGCTGGTGCCCGGCATCGAGCTCTCCTGCGAGCTGCACGGGCGCGAGGTGCACGTCCTCGGGCACTTCCTCGACGACGCTTCGCCCGCGCTGGGCCGGCTGGCGACGGCGATGCTTCTGGAGCGCCGCCAGCGGATGGAGCGGATGGTCCTGCGCGCGCAGGAGCTGGGACTCGCCGGCGTCACGCTGGAGGCGGTCATCGCCTGCAGCGGAGGGAACAACCTGGGCCGCCCGCACCTCGCTCGCGTGCTGGTCGACTGCGGCCACGCGGCCAGCATCAAGGACGCCTTCGAGAAGTTCTTGCGCACCAAGGGGCCGCTCTGGGTGGACCGGAGGCGGCTCTCCATCCCAGAGGCGCTGGAGATCGTCCACGGCGCGGGCGGCACCGCCAGCGTCGCGCACCCGGGCGCGAACGGCATTTCCAGGCAGGAGCTGCGCCTGCTCGCCGAGGCCGGGTTGGACGCGGTCGAGGCCTGGCATCCCGAGCACCCACCGAACCAGGCCGAGGCGTTCGAGCAGTGGGCCACAGAGCTCGGGATGCTGGTCACGGCGGGCAGCGACTACCACGGCGCCACCGTGCAGCCGGGGCGGAAGCTCGGCGATCGCTCGCTCGCGCAGGATCGCTTCGCCGCGCTGGAGGCGGGCGCTGCGACCTGGAGGCCGTGAAATGCGTTCTACCCGGTCGAGTCCATCTCGTCGGCGCTGGGAATGATCACGTGCTCGATGGTCAGCGTGCGGTTCTGCTCGCTGATCGAGTAGCGCACGTTGACCCGCCCCATCTGCAGCTGCAGCAGCGACGCGCCGTCGCCCGCGCGATAACCGGCCGCGCTGCTGGGCGGCGTCAGGTCGGCGACCTCGGTGATGTCGTGCAGTATCTGCCTGAGGCGGTCCTGCGTCTCGGGCGGGAGCTGCTGCAGCTTCTCGGCGGCGGCGGGCGCGACGCGGACGCGGAAGAACGACTCGCTCAGCCAGTCATCCCAAGCGGGAGGCGTCATCGCAGTCCTCCGGCGCGTCGGCAATGGCGGCGGGCTGACCGGCGCTGTCGAATTGATAACGCAGGACCCGGCCGGGGGATGGGAACCAAGGTGGCCATCGCAGGTGGGCAAATGCAAGGAACTCGCCACCTAAGCCTGTGATCAAAGTACGAACTGGTGCCGAGACGAGCGCCTGCACGATTCCAGGATCACGGGGCAGGCACACCGCTGAAAGTCCGGTTGTGAAGGAAACTTCCCTGAATTTTCTACCAGAATCGCTGATTTGAACGGCCGAGGCTAAAAAATCTGCAGTACGGGGTGATAAGCCGTTGAATCTATACGGAATTGACGCCGCCAAAAGCTGCGGCCGCCCAGCGCACCAGCGGCGCCCAATAGATGCCGAGCCACAGCACCGGGAGCGCCAGCGCCACCAGCACGCCGGTGTAGAGCGCCGGCACGGACATGGGCCGCGGATCGAGCGCGTCCTCGAGGAACATCGCCTTGATGATGCGCGCGTAATAGAAGAGCGACACGGCGCTGTTCAACACGCCGATCACGGCCAGCATCACGTTCCAGAAGCCGCCCCGCTGCACCACCGCCGCGAAGATGAGGTACTTGCCGGCGAAGCCCGCGAAGGGCGGAATTCCGGTCAGGCTGAAGAGGAAGATGGTGAGCGCCAGCGCCGCGATGGGCGCCTTCTGCCCGAGCCCGCGGAAGTCCTTGATGTCCTCGCCGCCGGTGTGGCGCGAGACGGCGATGATCACCAGGAACGCGCCCACGTTCATCAGCACGTAGATGATCAGGTAGATGAGGATCGCCTGCACGCCGGCGGTGCTCGCGGCCGCGAGGCCCATCAAGAGGTAGCCGGCGTGCGCGATCGAGCTGTACGCGAGCAGCCTCTTGAGATTTGTCTGCACGATGGCGGTGAGGTTGCCGAGCGTCATGGTGATGGCGCTGATGATGCCGATGATCGCCGGCCAGGGCAGCTCGGTGACGGGAACGTAGCCGCCGCCCGGGACCTGCCGCTCGAAGGCGGCGAAGAAGAAGCGGATGGCGACGGCGAACCCCGCCGCCTTGGGCCCGACGCTGAGGAAGGCGGTGAACGGCGTCGGCGCGCCCTCGTACACGCCAGCACGAAGATCACCGCGACCACCAGCGCGAGCTGCGCGGCCGGCTGGCCGCCGAAGGCCTGGGCCATGAACAGGCGGCTGGTCACGTCGCTGAGCTGCGCGCCGATGCCGCCCGGGCCCATCAGCCGGGTGGTGGCGAAGAGCCCGTAGAGGATGCTCATTCCGTAGAGCATCACGCCGGAGGCGACGCCGCCGTAGATGACGTACTTGAGCGCGGCCTCGTTGGCCTTGCGGTTGGCGCGGCGGAACGAGGTCAAGATGTAGCTCACCAGCGAGACCATCTCGACGGAGAGGTAGATCATCAGCAGATCGGTCGCGCTCGCCATCAGGAACATGCCGAGCAGGAGCGCGAAGAGCAGGGCGATGAACTCGCCCAGCCGCGCGCTGGAGATCTGCTGGCTCTTGGGCGCGATGAGCACGGTGAGCAGGGCCGCGGCGAGGAACAGCCAGCAGAAGAAGACGCGCAGCGGGTCGTGCTGGATGAGGCCGCCGAAGAGCGGGAAGTTGCCCTCGCCCATGGCGAAGAGCGCGACCGCGGTGGCGGCGAGCCAGAAGATGGCGCCGGCCGTGAGGAGACCCTCGCGCCGCGCGCTGCGCCGCACCATGAGGTCCTGGATGAACATCGCCATCACCGCGACGGTGAGGACGCTCTCCGGTCCGAAAAATCGCAGCGAGGAGATGTTGTCCATGCTCAGTTACGTCATTGAAGTGGGAGAATCAGGTTGCGCAAAGAGCCTTCGATGAGATCGATGATCGCCTTGGGATAGAAGCCGAAGACGATGATCAGCGCGCCCAGCGGGTAGAGCGTGAGCCGCTCGCGCCAGTTGACGTCGGGCAGCGCGGTGTAGGCTGGGTTCAGCTTGCCGAGCATCATCCGCTGGATGGCCCAGAGGTAGTACGCGGCGGTGATGATCACGCTCAGCGCCGAGATGATGGTCAGCGTCTGCCACTGCACCAGCGAGCCGAGAAAGACGGTGAACTCGCTGACGAACCCGCACAGGCCGGGCAGGCCCAGCGAGGCGAAGAAGGCGAGGCCGAGCAGGCCGGCGTACTCGGGCACCTGCTTGGCGAGGCCGCCGAAGCCCTCGATGTTGCGGTGGTGGGCGCGGTCGTAGATGACGCCGACGATGAGGAAGAGCATCGGGCTGATGAGGCCGTGGGTCCACAGGTTCAGGACCGCGCCGTCGATGCCCTGCTGGGTGAAGGCGCTCATGCCCAAGAGGCAGAAGCCCATGTGCGAGACTGACGAGTACGCGATCATCCGCTTCAGGTCCTGCTGCGCGAGGCAGACGAAGGCCGCGTAGACGATGTTGATGGTGCCGAACACCGCCATCGCGCCCGCGGCCCACTTGGTCGCCTCGGGGAGGATGGCGTAGTTGATCCGCAGGATGCCGTAGATGCCCATCTTCAGCAGCACGCCGGCGAGGATGACGGAGATGGGCGTGGGCGCCTCGACGTGCGCGTCGGGGAGCCAGGTGTGGAAGGGGAACATGGGGATCTTCACCGCGAAGCCGATGAAGAGCGCGATCCAGGCGATGTGCACGAACTGGAAGCCCAGCACCAGGGGCGCCGAGGCGAAACCGCCCGCGCGGCCCCACTGGGCCAGCTTGATCATGTTGAAGCTGTGGACCAGCCGTCCGTCGACCAGTTCCTGCGGCCCGTTGAAGTACAGCCCGATGATGGCGAGCAGCATCAGCACCGAGCCGGCCAGCGTGTAGAGGAAGAACTTGATGGCGGCGTACTCCTTGCGCGCGCCGCCCCAGATGCCGATCATCACTTCCCAGAAGACGTAGAAGAGGAACATGTCCAGCGAGACGAAGACCCCGATCATTCCCGTCTGGAGAAGGAGCAAAAGGGCCATGTAGCCGGGCACGCCGTGCTGGGTGAAGTGGTCCTCGTCGAGGTGGGTGTGGCCGGGCCACCACGGCATCGAGGCGATGGTGGCGATGAAGCTGATGAGCGCGGTCAGCATGACGAGCGTGATGGAGATGCCGTCGACGCCGACGAAGTATTCGATGTTGTAGGCGGGGATCCAGCGCCCGTGCTGCACGAACTGCAGCGCCGGGTTCTGCGGATCGAAACCGCGCCAGAGGACGACGCCCAGCACCAGCACGAGGCCGGAGGCGGCGAGCGCGATCACCCGTGAGATCTGGTCGCCCACCTCCTTGCTGACGGCGCCGGCGGCACGCAGGCCCAGCACCGCCAGGATGAGCGCGGCCCCGCCGAGCGGGAGGAAGGTCATCCAGGTGAGCAGCGTGGAAGTGGTCGGATGGTCCATGGTCGGTCACCGGATGACGTACTGGATGATGACGAAGGCGATGGCGCCGCCCAGCGCGCCGAAGAGGTAGCTCTGGATGTGGCCGGTCTGCAGGCGGCGCAGCTGATTGCCGCTGTTCCAGGTCAGCGAGGCGAGGCGATTGACCGCGCCGTCGACGACGTAGGTGTCGAAGGCGCCGTCGACATATGCGACCGCGCGGCCGAGGAAGCCGATGAAGTTGACGAAGCGGTCGATCACGTTCTGGTCCACCCAGTAGAGGATGCGGGCGAGGGCGAGCGAGCCGCGGACCACCGTCGCGTCGTAGAGCTCGTCGACGTAGTACTTGTTGTAGACCAAGGACCACGCGCGCGGGAACATCTCCTTGAGGCGCGCCGGCACGGTGCTCTTGTTGTCGAGGTAGAGCGCGCGGGCGGCGAACCAGCCCACCGCCGCGATGGCGAGGCCGAAGAACTGGAAGAGGTATTCGGTGGCGCGGCCCGGCTCGGCGAAGCGGACCTGCTCGGCGCCAGGCAGGCTGGGCGCGAGCCAGCGCTCAAGGGGCGCGCGCCAGCGCTCGAGGCCGGGCTCGTGTCCGCCTCCCCACGCAGCCGGCCAGCCGAAGACGAAGCCCGCCACCACCGCGGCGAAGGCCAGCGCCACGAGGACGTAGGTCATGCTGTTCGGCGACTCGTGCGGCGTGCCGCCATGCGCATGTGCATCGTCGTGCGAGGTGGCGCCTGCGTGCGCGTGGGCGGCCATCGCGTGCGGATCCTCCAGCCGCTCCTTGTCCTCGTGCCCACCGCCGCCGCGGTACTCGCCGGTGAAGGTCATGTAGTACGAGCGGAACATGTAGAAGCTGGTGCCCAGCGCCGCGATGGCGCCGACGAGGTAGATGGCGTGCCCGAGCCAGGGCGCCGAGAGGTTCTCCGCGGTCCACGCCTTCCAGAGGATCTCGTCCTTCGAGTAGAAGCCCGACGCCCAGGGGAAGCCGGCGATGGCCCAGCACGCCGCGAGATAGGTCCAGCGCGTGATCGGCGTGTACCTGGCAAGGCCGCCCATCTTGCGCATGTCCTGCTCGTGGTGGCAGGCGAGGATCACCGAGCCTGAGCAGAGGAAGAGGCAGGCCTTGAAGAAGGCGTGCGTCATGAGGTGGAAGATGCCCGCCCAGTACGCCCCGACGCCGACGCCGATGAACATGAAGCCGAGCTGCGAGACGGTGCTGTAGGCGAGCACCTTCTTGATGTCGTACTGGAAGAACCCGATGGAGGCGGCGAAGATGGCGGTCAGCACGCCGACGCAGGCGACCACCGTCATCGCCTCCGGGCTGAGCGCGAAGAGGAAGTTGAGCCGCGCCACCATGTAGACGCCCGCGGTCACCATGGTGGCTGCGTGGATCAGCGCGGAGACCGGCGTGGGGCCGGCCATCGCGTCGGGCAGCCAGACGTAGAGCGGTATCTGCGCGCTCTTCCCCGCCGCGCCGACGAAGAAGAGGATGCAGATCAGCGCCAGCACCGGGAAGCCCCAGAGCGTCATGCCCTTGAGGCGCTCGGCCACGCCGGTGCTCTCGTCGCTCACTTGGTTGCGCAACTCGCGGAACT
>WNFI01524570.1_pt1 | contig 25247 bp, 23 predicted proteins | sample 5400471 | NCBI WGS metagenome assembly WNFI01 (sample SAMN13153348, study PRJNA577476) | soil metagenome | isolation source: 100 cm saprolite on Douglas fir-dominated hillslope | place: USA:California | collected 2013-09-17 | reverse complement strand
CCTTGTAGGCCGCTTTTTCAGGAATTCACATGAATTGCTGGTGCTCAATATCCTGGAAGACAAGAGCATGACCGCCGAAGAGTTGGACCGTCTTAGCCAACTGCTGCAAGACGGGACGGAGAAGCCATGAACGGACCGGCCAGCCTCCATTGGATTGCTTCGACCGCAGCCGAGCGCTTGTTGTACAGCGTGGGTGAAGGCACGGTGCTTGCGATCATTGTGTGGGTACTGCTGCGGCTCGCTCCGCGACGGAACTCACAGACCAGGTTTGTTGCATGGTTCGCGACTCTGCTGGCCATCGCTGTATTGCCGTTATTCAGCGCGTCGTTGCTGAGCGAGTTGTTACTCAGCGAGTCATGGAGGCCGAAAGCCATCAGCGTTGCTTCTGGACATGCGCTGATTACAGTTTCAAGTAGTTGGGCCGTCTATATCTTCTTAGGTTGGGCGGCCATTGCTTGTGCAGGATTAGGGCGAGTCGTTATCGCCCTGTGGCAGTTGCGTAAGTTGCGCGCAAGCTGTGTTCCTATCGATCCGCGAATTTTCGGTGCTGAAGAGGGAAGCATTCTTGCTGAATGCCAGCGAGTGCGCCCGTCCTTGCTTATGGTTTCCCACGGTGTGGATGTGCCGACTGCCGTCGGTTTTCGTAACCCTGTCATCATCCTTCCCGCATGGCTGGTGGAGGAAACCGGGCCGACAGAGTTGAAATATATCGTCCTGCATGAACTTGCCCATCTTCGCCGGCGCGACGATTGGACCAATCTGGCGCAGAAAGTGGTGAAGGCACTGTTGTTCTTTCATCCCGGCGTCTGGTGGATTGAGCGCAGGCTCTCGCTGGACCGTGAGATGGCTTGCGATGATGCGGTCCTTGCCCTACTGGATGTTCAACGGCCGGGTACAACCCGCCTATGGAAGCCGGCCATTCCCTTGGCGGTCACGGTGGCTGTGCTGGGCGCTTTTTCTGCTACATACCTGCCATCGCTGGTGAGCTTTACCGCAGATGCGCCGATTGTAGCCGTGCAAACAGCACGGGCAAGCCACGGTGGTGATGCGAACCACCCTGCGGCAAACGCTAACTCACAATTTGGAGTGCGCGCCTGGGACGCCGCTTTGAAATCTGACGGCCGTGGCCTTTCCGCGATTGATCAACCCTCTTTGATTGATTCACCCTCTTTGGCAGTACATCCACGGACATCCAGCCAGGTGGCGTTGTCGTCCAGACGCAAGCCAACGCCCAAGGCTCCTGATCCATTGGAGGCTATTGCCGGCGCATACCAGGTTCCAGAAATGTCAGAACCTCGCGTTATTCAAGAAGAGGTCTTGATGGTGTTTACCTCGTTCCAGTCCACGTCTGTGGGACAAGGGAGTTGGAAGATGCAGGTCTGGCAACTGCGCGTGGTGGCGCCAGCTCCTCCGGTACAGAAGGTGATTCTCCGTAAGACATAGATATTAAACAGCCAGAGCTATTTTTAATGGGGAGCATTCTGGCTTATAAAACTAAATATTTAGTTAAACTAATTAATTAGTAATAAAAGGGAGAGGTGGTAGAGAAATGTCGACAACAAAACAGTTCCTGAAACACCGCACATTGCTGGCCGCATTGATGCTGGTGCTGACAGTGTCCGTTGGAAGCTACGAATTTTTCAAGCCGGCTTCAGCCAGTGCCGCGAGCATTGCGTCCGCAGCCGCACCACTCGATGAAAACAGCGTAAGCGCACTCAGCGCTCTGGATCGTGCTATGGAGACTCTGGCTGCGCGAGTCAATCCCGCCGTGGTGAATGTGACCGTTGCGTCGCACGCCAGGGCCAAGATCTCTGACCGCGACCAGGATGAGATTCAGCGGTTCTTCGGCCCCGGCTTCGGGCAGCAGATGCATCCAGGGCCGCAGATTGAGCACGGGCTCGGCAGCGGCATCATCATTTCTCCGGACGGATACATCGTGACCAACAATCACGTGATTGATGGAGCCACGGACATCCGGGTCACCATGAATGACCGCAAGGTCTTTCCGGCAAAGCTGATCGGCGCCGACCCGCTGACAGACCTGGCGGTAATCAAGATCAACGCCACGGGGCTACCCAGCCTTCCCTGGGGAGATTCAACCACCCTGAAACCAGGGCAGACGGTGCTGGCTTTTGGCAACCCGTTTGGATTTCGTTTTACGGTGACGCGTGGTATTGTGAGCGGGCTCAACCGCACCAATCCGTACTCTGATGATCCACGAAAGCCTAACGAGTTCATACAGACTGATGCAGCGATCAATCCGGGAAACTCTGGCGGCCCGCTGGTCACAGCCCGTGGTGAGGTGGTTGGAATCAATACATTCCTGATTTCCGCTTCGGGATCGTTTTCCGGCATGGGCTTTGCCATTCCCGCGCAGATTGCCCGGCCGATCGTTAACACGCTTCTGAAAGACGGCAAAGTGGAGCACGCCCGCATCGGCGTTGGTATCAACGATGTGACCCCGGAGAACGCTAAGTTCTTCCACCTGGAAAAAGATACGGGCGCTATTGTGGCCCAGGTTGAGGCGGATTCGCCGGGAGCCAAAGCTGGGTTAAAAGTGGGTGACGTTATTATGCAGTTGAACGGCGCAGAGATGAATGACGCCGGACAACTGCAGGCCACCATTAGCAGTGAGCGCCCGGGAACCAAGGTGACGCTGGGAGTGCTGCGCGATGGCAAGAGCATGAGCGTTCCCGTAACACTTGCCGGCTTGAGCGCACGCGCCGGCGACGCTGGAGAAAAGTCCGGCAAAGAGCACGGCCACTCACGCTGGGGTGTGGGCTTGCAGGAGCTTACGCCTGATCTGCGCGACCAACTGCGGCTGCCCAGCGACATCAAGGGCGTCGTAGTGAATGAAGTGCAGCCGGGGAGCCCAGCAGACAACGCCGGCATCTCCCGTGGTGACGTGATCGTTGAAGTGGACCGCCATCAGGTGCAGAATGTGGCCGACGTCCACCGTGAATTAGGCGTGGTGACGCAAGGGAAAGACGCGATGTTGCTGATCTGGTCGCGTGGTGGCAGTAGTTTCCGCGTGCTGCATGCGTCCGAGGTTGCACAGGGCGATTAAGGCGAGTGATCGGCAGGTGATGTGTGACGTGATGGAGAGTGCGCATTCGAGAGAGTGCGCCTTTTTCTAGCAGAACGAAGAAGACGCAGCCGGGGGCGGTTGCGGTCCATGTTTATTTTTTTAGGTTAGGGATCTGCCCGCGCTGCTGTCCTCGCCCATAAAATAGCGGAGCAGATTCCTCGCTTTGCTCGGAATGACACTCTCAAGAACCATCTCAGTTTGTAACATCAATCCGATTGCTCTAGCCCACAGCTTTGAATTGCTCGTCGATCTCTACCTGGTGGCCTGCGACCACGCGGTTGTTCGCGTTGGCCAGGCCGACCACGGACATGAGTTCGTTGAACATAGAGGTCGTCATCCCTTTTTTTCGCGCTGCCGCGGTGTGCGCGGCAATACAGTAGTCGCATTGATTGGATACGCTTACGGCCACGTAGATCAGTTCCTTGGTCAGCGCGTCCAAAGCGCCAGGGGACATGATTTCCTTTGTGTCTTCCCAGGTGCGCTTCAGCCTTACGGGGTCATGCGCCAAGGCCTTCCAGAAATTGGTGACCTTGTCGATTTTGCGCGTGGCCATGATGTCGTCATAGACGGCGCGCACTTCAGCGCTGGCTTTTTCGTATTCAATAAATCCGAGAGTGGACATGATGAGGATCCTCTTGTTTGGTTTCGTGCGAGTCGTATACCCGGGAAAGACAGGAAAGCTGCCCCTGTCAACTGCCAGAATTGCCAAAACTGCCAAAATTGAACCGAACTCAATCTATACTTTTGGCAATACCGGCGATTCTGGCAATCCAGGTCACGGCACCAGCAGCAACTTCCCCGTGGTCTTACGGCCTTCCAGATCACGATGCGCCTGCTGTGCGTCTGCGAGTTTGTAAACGTGCTCAATACGCAAGTTTAATTTGCTGGCAGCGATCATGTTCAGAACATCGCCTGCGCGATGCTCGAGTTCTTCCCGGTTGGCAATGTAATTGAACAGGTTAGGCCGGGTGAGAAAGAGCGAACCTTTCTGCGAGAGTCGAATGGGATCGAACGGAGGCACAGGTCCGCTGGCGCCACCGAAAAGGACCATGTATCCGCGCGGGCGCAGGACGTTCAACCCTTTCTCAAACGTGCTCTGGCCTACGCCGTCATAGACAACATGGACGCCTGCGCCGCCGGTCAGTCGCTTGGTCTCGGTTTCAAAGTCCTGTGTGTTGTAAAGGATTACTTCATCTGCGCCGGCATCGCGCGCCAGTTTGGCTTTTTCTTCGGAGCCAGCGGTGCCGATCACCCGCGCACCGATGTTCCTTGCCATCTGTACCAGCAATAAGCCAACGCCTCCGGCGCAGGCATGAATGAGCGCGGTTTCGCCCTTCTTCAGCGGGTATGTGCTATAGAGCAGGTAATGAGCCGTCATGCCCTGCAGCAATGCGGCTGCGGCCTGCTGGTCATTGATCTTGTCGGGTACACGCACCAGGCGGTCGGCTGGCACGGCGGCATATTCGGCGTATGCGCTCATCACGCCGGTGTAAGCCACGCGGTCTCCGGGCTTGAGCGACTTGACGTCACTCCCAACTTCACTCACCGTGCCGGCAGCTTCCTGTCCGTCGATGAACGGCAACGGAGCGGGATAGCGGCCTTCACGGAAATAGACGTCGATAAAGTTGACGCCCGCAGCCGCGATCTTAACCAGCGCTTCATTCGGCTTGGGCTTGGGAACAGGGAGGTCTGTGAGCGTCAGGACCTCAGGACCACCGGTTTTTTGGACTTGGACAGCTTTCATGACAATCCACCAGATGCGCCGCAGTGTTTTGCAGTCGCAGAAGTTTTAGTTTGCGGAGAAGCGCGTCCGCTGACTGTGACTCAGAAATTAAACGATTCTTCTTCCGCGATCATAAAAACGGGAGGCCCGCCGGAGGAGATTTGTACGGCGTGACCCAGGGTCTGCTTGCCGCCGTCCGATGCGGCGCATGCCTGGAGCGCGTCCATGGAAGGGAAGTGGACCTCAGCAATGCGGTAAAACGGCGGCGTTCCTTGCGGCGACGCGGTGACTTTGGTGGCGACCAGCTTGCTCTTGCCTTTGAGCTTCTCAACTGCCATGGGCACGTGCTCCGTTTGGTACAACTTCTCGAAGGCATCAACGTCCTTGGGGCGGGGATACATCACGATCAATTTAACTCCTGCCATACAGGGCTCCTTTCAATGCTCGAACATTGTAATTGTGCGGAACGATTTTGTGCAGCATTGGAAAGGCAGAATCTTCACCACGGAGGCACGGAGACGCGGAGAAAACAAGAGAGTGTGGCCCGCAGACCACCACGAAAACCGCGAATTAGCTTCTTCTCCTATTCAAAAATCTTGTAAAGATATCTCTGTTTCATCCCGCCGGAGTTGATTTCTTTTTGGGCTTCATGGCCTGCCATTGTTCGTCGGTCAACACATCACCCAGGTTGCTGAATTCGCTTGCGCCCTTGAGACACTCACCGCCATCCATGACGACTTGATGGCCGTTGACATAACCGGATTCATCGCTCACCAGAAATGCGGCTAGATTCGCCAGTTCTTCATGCGTGCCGAAACGGCCGAGCGGATTGCGCTTCTTGGCCAGCTCTTCTAGCGACTTTACCGGCATCAGGCGGGAAAACGCTCCTTCGGTGGGAATTGGGCCGGGGGCAATTGCGTTGAAGCGAATGCCCCGCTTGCCCCATTCCACCGCCAGGCTGCGCGTCATGTTCAGTACGCCTGCCTTGGCCACAGACGAAGGCACAACGTAAGGCGAACCGGTTTCAGCGTACGTGGTGGTGATGTTGAGCACGTTGGCGCGGCGGCTTTCTTTGAGCCAGCGCCGTCCGCATGCCATGGTCACGTTGATGGTCCCCATGAGCACGATCCCGATCACCGCTTCAAACGCGCCGATGGAGAGTTCTTCCGTGCGAGAGATGAAGTTGCCGGCAGCGTTATTGACCAGTACGTCCAGGGGGCCATCTTGCCAGAAGGTTTCGATCATGGCTTCAACCCTTGCGTTATCGCGCACATCGCAAGAGTAAGTCTTCACGACTCCACCGGTAGCGCGCAGCTCTTTCGCGGCTTCAGCCAGGACCGCCTCGCGGCGTCCGCATATGCAGAGTGAGGCGCCGAGTTCAAGAAATCGTTTGGCCATGCTCTTGCCCAGTCCGGTTGCGCCGCCTGTTACCAGGATTCTCTTTCCGGAAAGCAGATTTTTCTGAAACACGGAAATTCCTTTCGTTGCCTAGAGTGAAGAGCAATCCTACACGTCGGCTGCAAGCCCGGGCCAGAGGTGCATGGCTGTACTCCATCCAAAACGCTGGCAGCATTCAGGTTAAGTATCTTTTAAGATCAGTATCTTCGTACTGTTGAACCAGAAAACCCAGAGGACTATTGTGTGCATTAGAAAGCTCACATCTGGGAGGCACAAGTTGACGGTTGAATGGTTATTCGTACTCATGATCCTGTGCTGGTTCTGGATGCCAAGCTCGAACATGGTAACGGCCAACGCGGATTTTGGACAGCGCAGCAAGCGCTCTTCTCGCAGGAGCATAAGATAAATGGAACTTCGATTGGACTTACAACCTTACTATTCAGAGACGAATGAGACCCGCACGCGGCGGGTACAGCCGGGCTCTGCTACCTCCGGCAGCGGCCGTCGGTCATCCACCTTTGACGGCTACCAGCGGCAGGTCCCGCTCCGCAGCCCAGGTCTCCCACGCGGAAGCGCTACGCTGGAGGAAGATACGTTCGAGTTCGGAGCGGTCCGCACCCGCGATATTGAGCTCTGAAATCAGGCGCTTGGCGAACTGCGGCTCCAGCGCCGCAATGGCGATCCAGCCGTCGCTTGCCTGGTAGAAGCCATAAAGAGGATAGCCGCCGCCCAACAAGCCACCGTGAGTTGTCAGTCCGGCTTGGATCGGACCAGTAAGATCCACAGCGCAGTCATAAAGCGAAACCCACGCAGAACCCGATTCTCCTGAGCGCGCCAATTTGAGCAGCAGCGCCAGAGCCTGGCTCACGCAGCGTTCCGCTCCGGCAAGATCCACATAGAGCGACGCCGGCATTTGCGGCGGAGTGAGCAATCCCAGGCTGCACTGGTAAGTCAGATCGTGGCCGCTGCGTTCCTCATGCGGCGGCAAATACCCAACGATTCCCACAAAACATAGGCGCGGATGCCGGCGATGAATATTTTCCCAATCCAAACCCAGGCGGACCAACGCTGAAGGTCGAAACGATGCTAGCAGCAGGTCCGAGTCGGAAAGCAGGTCGTGAAGCTTGCGCTGGCCGGTAGCGTCCTTGAGATCCAGAGTAAGCACGGTTTGTCCGTGGCAGAGCTGGTTGTACCAGGGGCGGGCAACGTTTTTGAGCGGATCGCCGGAAGGCGGCTCCACTTTTGTGACTTCAGCGCCAAGTTGTGTCAGCCGCGCTGCCGCCATCGGACCAGGAGTGTTCAGTCCCAGGTTGACGACTTTTATGCCGCGCAAGAGAGAGGTAGCTGATGCTGATGTCATTTGGTTGGCCCTCTTGTGGCGCTTCCTGCCTCCGCGCAGGCACGCTTGCTGGCATTGGGAATGGGAGTGATTTGCCCGGCCCCCGGGTCGATGGTGGCATTGCTCATGGACGCCTATTATAGGCAAACTCCCCTCCCGCGACGCCAATGCTGCTCTCCTTGACGCAGCTTCTGAGCCGCTGCCGCGCAGACAACGTTCGCGGCCGAACGCGTGTTAGAATCCGCTGCGGTTTCTTTGGAGAAAAAATGGCCATGCGCAAAGCCCCTCTGCTGATTTTTCTGTCAATGCTTCTTCCGTGCGTTCTTGCCCACGCCACAGAGCGCCAGAACAACACCGACTATCGCGCGCGCCGCGTGGCGTTGACCAAGCTCATGGAGGGTGGGGCGCTGGTCCTGTTTGCTCCGACGGAAGCGGAAGGCCCCAACAACCTCTATGGCTTTCGCCAGGACGACAACTTCTACTATCTGACCGGTTGGTCTGAGCCGGGCGCGGCCGTGTTGATCAACTCCAATCCGTACGCGGAGACATTCTTTCTGGCCGAACATAACGTTACCCAGGAAAAATGGACCGGACCAAAACTGGGTCCTGAAGATCCGCAGGCCCCGCAGAAGACCGGGTTCGACAAAGTCGAAAGCCTGGACAAAATGCATGACGAGCTGCTGAAGGTCCTGCCGCAGCCTCGGGCCATTGTTTATTCCGACCTTGGCGCCAACGGACAAGTTACGCCTTCCACCGGGCCGATAGAATGGCTGCGCCGCGGTAACTCCTTTCCCAATTACGTTTCTTTCCGAGACGCCAAGCCGTTGCTGGCCCGCCTGCGCATGGTCAAAGACGCCGGTGAACTCCGGATGATTACCCACGCCACGGAGGCCTCTGCGGCGTCGCATCGAGCGGCGCTGAAGGCGATTCATCCCGGCGTCACCGAGAGGGAAATCGCCGCGTTGATGCAATATGAGTTCGGCAAGCGCGGGTGCGAGCGTCCGGCGTACGCGCCTATCGTTGGGTCAGGTTTTTATTCCACCGTGCTGCATCACTCCGCCGATTCCCAGACCATGCAGGACGGCGACGTCGTCGTGATGGACGTGGCCGGCGAATACTCCATGTATGCCAGCGACATCACACGCACCGCTCCGGTGAACGGCAAGTTCACGCCGCGCCAGCGCGAGATTTACAACATTGTGCTGGGAGCGCAAGAGGCCGCCATGCATGCCTTCCAGGTAGGGAAGTCCAAGCTGGCCACCGGCGCCGATCCCGACTCTCTCTACAAAGTCGCGATCGATTACATAAACAGTCATGGCAAAGACCTTCACGGAGATCCGCTGGGCAAGTATTTCATTCATGGATTGGGACATCACGTTGGCTTAAACGTACACGATGCCAGCGATGCGTCGCCACTGGATAAAGGCATGGTGTTTACTATTGAACCGGGGATCTATATTCCGGAGGAGAAGCTGGGCGTACGCATCGAAGACATGTTCGCCGTGGACCGGGACGGAAAACTAGTGATGCTCAGCCACGACCTGCCGCGGACGGCGGAAGAAGTGGAAAAGGCGATGGGGAAGTAGTTTGAGCGCCTGGCGGCGCTCAACCCAGGACAAACACGGTTCCAAATAAAAAATGCCCGCCGGTTTTTATGCCGGCGGGACACAGGTGTTTTGATTCTGCTTCTTGGACCGGCTATGGAGTCGGACATGCCTGCGAGGCTGAAGTCAGATTGTTGCCGGGATAGCTGTAGTCTCCACCAAAGGCGTTGGAAGGCGTCTGGCGTGAGAACCATTGGAGCAGGGCCTCGGTTTGCGGATGATAGAGGAAGCCATCGATCATGACCGGGAAGGTAGGATTGGGGAGGTTCTCAACCGGGTCTCCGTCTTCCAGCACGTTCGAACAAAATCCTGGAGGTGCGCCAGGGAACTGCCATGCGGGAACGATGTTGTTCACAAATGGATCGTTGAAAGCCTCCGAGACTTCATGGCTCATCGCTGCTACGTCGGCGAAGATGGTGGGGTCGCCAAAAAGGGCATTGGAAACGTTGGCGTCCAACGAGGTGGCAAAGGCCAGCGTTTGCACAAAGACCGTGTTACCAACTTGCTGGGTCTCAAACGCGGTATGGAAGCCGCCAATGCAGCAATCCAAGGGGAAGCCGAAGAAGAAGTCGCCGTAGACGGTGTTGTGCGTGACGAAGATTGGAAGCTCGTCGACGTGTATGTCTTCCGTCTGAACCAGAGTGTTCAACTGGGAGTCAAGGAAGTTGATGTCCATCAACGCTATGAAAGTGCCATCCTGAGTTACAAACAATACTGAGGATCCCACCGGGACTTCAACCGTGACGGGCTTAAATTGCCGTGGGTTCTCCAGGAGCGTATGCCAGGCGTCATCGCTGTCGCGGTCATGGGGTTTCTTCATTATGTTAAAGAATTCCGCCCTCTGCACCGCGTCAGCGAACTGCGTGTTTCCTACGGTGTACGGGAACCGTTCAAAGAGCGGTCCGTTCAGCAGGTTGTTGGTGTTGCCAGCAGCGTCGATGACAATGTTGTTTCCGTTCTGATCAACGAACTCATCAAAGAAGAACGAGATCGCGAGATAGGAAGAATCGATTCGTGTGGTTCCTCCGGCTTGCGGACGGTGACCCATCATGGTGAAAGGAAACGTCTGGTTCTGGAAGGTGAAGGAACTGGTGAAATTCGGTACCGAGCGGATGGTCAACGGTTTCTGGGTTGCCGCACCCTGGGTTGCCGCGCTGGTAGCTGCTGACAGCCTGCTGCTCGCGAAATGTTTATTGGCTGGGGGACCGTTGACAATACTCGTGAATTCACTGATGTTTAGGGGATGGCGAGTTTTTGCTGGGTTTTTTGCCCCAACCTGTCCGAAAGCGACGCTGCCAGTCAGGCAGAACGCCAGCACGAAAGCGGATAAGAGTAATTTGCGCATGGTAACCTCGTTCTTTACTTTAGTTACTGGGCCCAAGAAGCCGCACCAGTTTACTCTTACCTGCGCGAACCGTAAACGTCACCTCGCACGTATAGCGATGAACTCACTTCACCGCAACCGCCAGCGTGTCATGATGCATGCGTATGAAGCGGCGCAGATACGGGCCGATCTGGCTGGGAGCGTCAAACCCGGCGGCTTTGGCGGCGGCTTCCTGGTCTTTGACGGGGACGTCGGCACTTTCAGCGTAGTGTTTCAGGTCGCGGAAAACGCCGATGGTGAATATGTCCCAGGCCGCGCCCTGATCGCGGACAAAGATAAAGTTCTCCGGCTCCTTCAAAGCCTTGGCATAGGTATTTTCCATTTCGCGTTCTTTGTAGAGGTCGCCAAACTTGCCCGGGAGAGCCACAAACATTTCCACATGAAAGTAGCCGCCGCCGGCAAAGGCCTTGCGCAGATCGGCCAGCGGAGGCCCGTAAACGAAAAGGTCTTCCTGCCAGGCCATGTTCTCTTTGAACTTGTCATCGAGCTTGGCTGTTTGCTCCACTTGCCTGCGCTTGGAGATGCGCTCCGGCTGGTAGTAGTCGGCATAACTTCCCATAGGGAAGAGGACCATCAGGTCCCAATGATCGCCCTGGCTGTGGCGCATCCAGAGCGGGGCTTCGTCGCCGGTGGTCTGGTATGCGGCTGTTCTTGACTTATAAAGGTCGATGAGATCCAGCAGCTTTCCCGGAGCAGCCTGCACCAGAGTGACCTTGTATAGATATGGGTTCTGAGCAGTGGATGAACCTGCTGCGCAGCAAATGCAAGTCAAGATCAGGAACACAGCACGGATAATCGGCATCATAGAAGCCCTCGAGTCATTTAGGAAATAGGTACTTATTGGGAACGTTGCGAATTTGCGGTTCAACCCCGAACCGTTTACGGTACAGATACGCTATGTTGCTAAACGTCTACTTCCCGGCGGTGGAACTGGCGATAAAGGCCGCACTGGGCGTATTAAATGGGTGTGACGTCAAACACGATTGTCTCCCATTCAAACCCTCCTCCCCAAACCAGCCCCTTGAGCCGGATATCCAGGTCCGCTCCCGCCTCGACTAACAACTCCATGACGGGGCGGCAATAGTTTTGGTTGCTATTCACTGCGTGGAATAGAGGGCTTTGTCCGCCCATTCCGGTATCCACATCGGCCCGGGCGTTGATGTCGGCTCCAGCTTCTATGAGCGCGGCGGCGCATCGTACAGAGTTGAACTCTGCGCAAACATGAAGTGCGGTCACGCCTTTGCAGGACGTGTAGGCGCATTGCACGTGCAGTTTGCGCTCCAGGTTCCGCCTGGAATTCTTCACGATACAGCGAAGGGCGGCATCGTCATCGAGCAGCACCGCTTCGAGGAGGGGATCCTCGATTGTGGCCCCGGCGTCGAGGATCACTCGGAGGCATTCGGCGAACCGGGGTGATCGGGTGTACATCTCGATCAGGATGTCAATCGGTCTCTTGCCTTTTATGGGTTCAACCGGACTTGCGCCGGCATCAAAAGCCGCGCGAATCTCGTTTGGTGAATGGGTCTCAAACGCTCCCAAATAGTCAGATTCTAGGGACATTGCAGTTTAGATCGCCTCCTCAAGAAATATTGCCTCAAATGCAGCCACAAGATTGCCGTTGATTAGTGACACCCCGATGATCGCTCATCTGGAGAACACTACGATTGCGCCAGGTTCGCTGCGATGTTAACTTAATAAGTTTGGATTGTGAATGGATTTCGTCCGTGGAGGGATCATGCCATCTTCATACAATGGAATTTCGCTGCCCGCGGGAGGCAGCCCCATTACATACAGCGGGGGCAAGCTGCAAGTCCCTGATAATCCTATTATTCCGTACATCGAAGGCGATGGCACTGGCCGCGACATATGGGCCGCTTCCGTGCGCGTTTTTGATGGCGCGGTGCAGAAGGCTTACGGGAGCAAGCGCAAGATCCACTGGCTTGAAGTTTTTGCCGGAGAAAAAGCCTTTACCAAGTTTGGCGACTGGCTGCCCCAGCCTACCGTGGACGCGATCCGCGATCTCCATGTCTCAATCAAGGGGCCGCTGACCACGCCCGTTGGCGGTGGGATTCGCTCCCTCAACGTGGCTCTGCGGCAGATATTGGACCTTTACGGTTGCATACGCCCGGTACGTTACTACGCGGGCGTGCCTTCGCCGGTGAAGCATCCGGAGCAGCTCAATGTGGTCATCTTCCGCGAAAATACTGAAGATGTTTACATAGGAATCGAATGGAGACAAGGCACGGCGGAAGTCAAGAAGCTCATCGACTTCCTCAACAATGAGATGCTGGCGGGGACAAAGAAGCGCATACGCGAAGATTCCGGCGTCGGCATCAAGCCGATTTCCATTTTTGGCACCAAGCGACTGGTGCGCATGGCCGTGCAACATGCCATCAAGAACAAACGGCGTTCGGTAACGCTGGTGCACAAAGGCAACATACAAAAGTTCACCGAGGGCGCCTTCCGCGAGTGGGGCTACGAAGTGGCGCGCGATGAGTTCCGTGACCAAGTGGTCACCGAGCGCGAAAGCTGGATCCTGGACAACAAAGACAAGAACGCGGCCCTGAGCGTGGAGCAGAACGCAGCCATGGTCGAACCGGGTATGGAGTTTGCGCAAGAGAGCTTCCGGCAGGAAGTCTACGCTGAGGTCAAAGGCGTGCTGGATGCGATCGGCAAGTCGCATGGCAACGGTGCATGGAAGAAGAGAATCATGATCAATGACCGCATTGCCGACTCCATCTTCCAGCAGGTGATTATCCGTCCGGCGGAGTATGACATTCTGGCTACACCCAACCTCAACGGCGACTACATCTCTGACGCATGCGCGGCCCAGGTGGGCGGGCTGGGCATTGCTCCGGGCGCCAACGTGGGCGACCAGCACGCGATCTTTGAGGCCACGCACGGCACCGCGCCAAAGTACGCCGACAAAGATGTGATCAATCCCGGGTCTGTGATCCTGTCCGGTGTGATGATGCTGAACCACATGGGATGGAGCGAAGCAGCGCAGCTGATTGAGAATTCTCTGGAAGCGACCATTGCACAGAAGATGGTTACCTATGACTTTGAGCGTCAGATGCCAGGTTCAACCAAAGTAAAGACCAGCGAATTTGCCGGGCATATGATTAAAAACATGGGTTGAGCAAAACACGAAGTAAATAATCTCAGCACTTTTAGGAAGGAATCGAATGCGTAAAAAAGTAACGATTGTAGGCGCGGGAAACGTGGGCGCCACCACGGCCCACTGGATCGCTGCGAAAGAATTGGCGAATGTTGTCCTGATTGACGTGTTGGAAGGCGTGCCTCAGGGCAAAGGCTTGGACCTGCTGGAAGCCATGCCTATCGAGAAGCGTGATACCTACGTTCTCGGCACCAATGATTACGCCGATACCGCCAATTCAGACATCGTGGTGATTACGGCCGGCATCGCGCGCAAACCGGGTATGAGCCGCGACGATCTGCTGAACACCAACTACAAGATCATGCAGGACGTGATCGCCAAAGTTGCGGCCAACTCGCCGAATTGTATCCTGATTGTTGTTTCCAATCCGCTGGATGCCATGGCCCAGGCGGCGTTTAAGCTGAGCAAGTTCTCCCGCAATCGGGTGATTGGCATGGCCGGAGTGCTGGATTCGGCGCGCTTCCGCACATTCGTTGCGCAGGAGCTGAACGTGAGCGTGGAAAATGTGACCGCGTTCGTGCTGGGCGGCCACGGTGACACCATGGTCCCGCTGGCGCGCTACTCCACCGTGGCCGGGATTCCCATCACCGAGCTGATTCCGAAAGACCGTTTGGAAGCGATTTTGCAACGCACGCGAGACGGCGGCGCCGAGATTGTGAAATACCTCAAGACCGGCAGCGCCTATTACGCGCCTTCCGCCGCGGCCACGGAGATGGTTGAGGCGATCTTGAAAGACAAAAAGAAAATCATGCCCTGCGCGGTATATCTCCAAGGGGAGTACAGCATCAACGGCCTTTTTGTGGGCGTGCCGTGCAAACTGGGATCGAATGGCCTGGAGCAGATCATAGAAATCAAGCTGACTGCGGAAGAGCAGGCCGCGCTACAGAAGAGCGCTGATGCTGTGACCGAACTGGTGAAGGTGATTGGGGTCTAACCCATAGGACTCCGGCGGAATTGAAGGTCCAGGCATGGCGTGGCTGGAGTCATGGGACGAGAGCTTGCGGCCAAGCAGAAGCAAGGCCGCAAACACCGCGATGAAGATGACGATTTTGATTGAGTCCGACACAATTCATTTCCGTCAGGCAACGCGCTCAATGGTAAGGGATTTGAGCACGATATCTTTCAACGGACGGTCTTGAGGGTTGCGTGGCAGCTTGACGATCTTCGCCGCCACTTCCTGACCCTCAATCACTTCGCCAAAGATGGTGTGCTTCCCGGTCAGCCATTGCGTAGCCGCCAAAGTAATGAAGAACTGTGACCCGTTGGTCCCCGGGCCGGCGTTGGCCATGGCCAGTTTGCCGGGCTTGTCAAACTGGTGGGGCGAGCCTTTGGTTTCGTCCTGGAATTTGTATCCGGGACCGCCCATGCCTGTGCCGCTGGGATCGCCGCCTTGGATCATGAAATCGGGGATGACGCGGTGAAAGATGGTGCCATTGTAAAGCGGTCCGGAACCGCCTTTTCCACTCACGGTGTCTTTCCAAGTGCGCTTGCCTTCGGCAAGATCGATGAAATTCTTGGTGGTGATAGGCGCGTCCGCTTCAAACAGACGGCAAACGATCTGGCCTTCAGTGGTTTCAAATACCGCATAGGTGCCTGGCTGACGGGGCATGGGTTGGTCCTTTCCTGGTCTTTAATGTTCTAGTTTGGAATTTCCGCGGCAGAGGTTGCCCTTCTGCCGCGCTTACGCTTGGTTGCTCTCAGCGCTTAGTTGGGCACGGAGGATTTTGGCGCGGTGGTTTTAGTTTTGGCCGGAACAGGCGGTTTTGCCGCCGGTTTTGCCGCAGAGCTTTTTCCCGGCTTCACAATTTCAATGTGCGTGATCGTCACGGGAGTTTGGAGCCGGCTATTGTCATTGTCACAGGCCGGTCCCCGTGTGCAAGGCATACGGGCGATCTTCTTTACCAGTTCAACTGTGGCGTCATCGCACTGGCCAAAGATGGTGTAGCCCGTGCCTTTCCCTCTTCCGAGGTTCGGGCATCCACCTTCTTGAAGGCAGGGGTCCAGGCGCTGTACTTCTTTTTCGGTGATAAAAAACTGTGAACTGTTGGTGTTCGGACCGCGATTGGCCATGGCCAATCGTCCGGGTTTGTCAAACAGCAGGTCCGCACGCAGTTCATCCGCAAACTCAAAGCCTACGTCTCCGGAGCCGGTGCCTGAAGGATCGCCGCTTTGGATCATGAACCCAGGAATCACCCGGTGGAAGATCACACCATCGTAAAGCGGCTTGCCGTGTACAAGCTTGCCGGCAGGGTTCTTCCAGGCCTTGGTTCCATTGGCCAAGTCAATAAAGTTCGCGACCGTCTTAGGGGCCTGATCGGGGAAGAGCGTACATTTCATGTCGCCGGACGTGGTGTGAATGACGGCTTCCGAGGTTTTTGCCGCTGTGGCGGCTTTGGGCTTTGTACTCGGACCGGCACTTTTGGGCTTCTTTGTCTGGCTGGCGGCGGTAAGGCTAAGACACAGTAGAATTAACGCAATACGAGGCATCATTCATCTCTCCTATGAGGTCAACTGCATATTAGAAATGGAGAGCCCAAAGAAGTAAAGCCAGCGTTTACGGTGGCCCGGCTTGGGGGCAAGAATACCGTTTCTTGAGCGGGAACCTTTTTCTCCGCACTCGGTAATCATCCATGAAAGGCAAACAGCAAGCCGCTTACGGAAGCATTTGATTACGGAACCACTATTGCGGAACCAGTGGTTAGAGAATCGCCGATGACAAATTCGATGTCTGACGAAGAGCTGATGTCGCAGGTGCGGAACGGCATCGGCGAGATGCTAGGCGTGCTGTTTGAACGCTATCACGTACCTTTATTCAACTTTTACTTGAGGTTAACCGGTGACCGGGCAGCGAGCGAAGACCTAGTGCAGGAAGTGTTCTTTCGCATATTGAAGTATCGCCACAGCTACCGAGGGGACACGGGGTTTCGCGCATGGATGTACCAGATCGCGCGCAATGCCCGGTTTGACCACTTGCGCAGGCGGCGTCCGGAGGCAAGCTGGGAGCCTTCCATGTCACCCGCGGTTGAGCCTGCCGACACGGCACAACAGAGCCAGGAATCGGCGCTGCTCCATCGCGCTCTCCAGCACCTGGGAGAAGAAAAGCGGGAAGTTCTGCTCCTGAGCCGGTTTCAAGACCTTAAGTATGAGGAGATTGCACAGCTCCTGGGATGCGAGGTAGGCACCGTGAAAACCAGGGTGCATCGCGCGCTGCACGAACTGCGCCAGATCTTTCATTTGTTAGAGGGCGGAAGGTCCGTGCCGGGAAAAAGTTCTGAAGGGATGGACCATTGGCCCAGACCAGAGAGTTTGCAATAAGGGAGTTTGCAATGAAGTGCGAAGAGATTGCCGAATTGTTGCCCGATTATCTGCAAGGCAGACTGGCGCTCGACCAGGCCAGCTTGGTTGAGGAGCATGTGAGAGGCTGCGTTCCGTGCGGCGAAGAGGCTGCACTCTGGCAGAAGCTGGCTCTGTTGCCGGAAGAACAACCGGGTCCGGCCGTTCGCTCCCGCTTCAAAGCCATGCTGGACAGCTACGAGGAAGGCCGCTGGGAGAAGACCAGTTTGTCTCAGGAGCGGAAAAAGGGGCCAGCGCTATGGGGCTTGGGCAACTGGTTGCAGGCTCCGGCGGCGGGCGTGGTGTGGGCATGCATATTTCTGGTTTGCGGCTTTTTCATCGGCAGAAGTTCGGACCGGACCGGGCCGACCAGAGACCAGTTGAACGCGATACAAGAGGAACTTACCAACACGCGCCAATTGGTGGCGTTGTCCATGTTGAAGCAGCAATCGGCCAGCCAGCGCCTGGAGGGCGTGAGTTGGAGCACGCGCATGCCGGGCCCTGACCCCAAAGTCCTTGACGCTTTACTCCATACCTTGCGCTATGACAGCAGCGTGGATGTGCGTCTGGCGTCGCTCGACGCGCTTAGCCGATATGGCAGCCGTCCGGAGGTCCGTCGCGGGCTGATTGAGGCCCTGCCGGGCCAGCAGTCGCCGCTGGTGCAGATCGCGTTGATTGACTTGCTGGTGGACTTGCACGACCCCAGCGCGGTGCAGCAGTTCAAGAGATTTCAGCAAGACCCCAAAGTGGACCCATCGGTCCGCAAGCGCGCGGATTGGGGAATACAGCAGTTGAGTTAAGACAGATTAATTGGAGGAGGGGAATCATGTCTAAAGCCAAGCTCTTTTTGCCGGTGGTTTTAGGAATAGCGGTGTTGTATCTATCGCACGGAGGAGTGACTCGCGTGCAGGCAAGCAACGTTGATGCAAGGCATATCCATCATGATGATGACGACGACTCAGATTCAAGCCAGCGCTTGCAGGAGACGGAGACCATTCGCAAGTCATTCAACCTGAGCGCCGCTCACAAGGTCCTGGAGGTTGACAACATTTTCGGTTCTATTGACGTGGTAGGCGGCCAGGGCGACCAGGTCCAACTTGTGGTCAACAAGACCATCCGGGCGGAGTCCAAGGACAAGATGGAAGCCGCCAAAAAAGAGGTTACGCTGGACATCACCGATCAGCCGGACCTGCTGAAGCTTTACGTCAACGGGCCCTTCCGCTGCAACTGCAATGATGGTTGCAGCGGCTGGCACGGCGACCGTGGCTATTCCGTGAAGATGGATTTCCAGCTCCAGGTGCCGCGGAATATTGCAGTCAACCTGAAGACGGTGAACTCCGGTCATGTGCATGTGCGTGACGTGACGGGCGATTTCTCTGTCCACAACGTGAACGGCGGAATTGAGATACAGGACGTCGCCGGCTCCGGCGTGGCCAAGACGGTGAATGGAGGCGTGAAGGTCGTCTTCCGGGAAAATCCGCGGGAGAAGTCCGACTTCAGCACCATCAACGGGAACGTTGAGCTGTATTTCGCCAAGGGGCTTTCCGGGGACTTCCGCTTCAAAACGTTCAATGGCAAGGTCTATAGCGACTTTGAAATGACCGCCCTGCCGGCCCAGCCTGCCAGCGCGGAAACCCGCAATGGGAAGTTTGTCTTTCGTTCTGACCGTTACACCGGCGGCCGCATCGGGTCCGGCGGACCGGAAATTAAAGCTGAAAATCTAAATGGAGACATACGCGTTCTTGAACGCCATGAGTAAACCTATGAACAACTTTAAATTTCATAAATTCATTATCCAGATCGTAAGTGCCGTACTGGTTGCGGGAGCGCCGATGTTGCACGCCCAGGCGCCAGACAACAAAATCACCGTTCCTTTGACCGACCCATCGCGGCCGGTGACGCTCCGGGCCCACCTGCTCAATGGAGGCATCACCGTCAAAGGTGCGGACATAAAAGAGGTCATTGTCGAAGCCCGGGTTCGCGACCACGAAGGCCACCGCGACGAGAGCAAGGCTGAAGGCATGAAGCGCATTCCCATGATTTCCACCGGGCTCAATATTGAGGCGGAAAACAATCAGGTGAGGGTCAGCGCAGACTCCGTGCAGCGCACCATCGATCTCACCATCACGGTGCCGGTGCATACTTCGCTGTCCCTGCACACTGTAAACGACGGGAACATCAACGTCACAGGCGTCGACGGTGAATTGGACGTCAATGACGTAAACGGCGAAGTGACCCTGAAAAATATCTCCGGCAGCGCTGTGGCCCATGCTCTGAACGGAAAAATGCTGGTTACGTTCAATCGCATCGATCCGCAGAAGCCAATGGCGTTCAGTTCCATGAACGGCGCTATTGACGTGACCTTCCCGGCAGACCTGAAAGCTACTGTCAGCCTGCGCACCGATAATGGTGAGGTCTTCAGCGATTTTGACGTCAAGCTTCAGCCCATCGCTCCACCAACGCTGGAGGACGACCACGGCAAGGGCGGGAGGTTCCAAGTCAAGATCGAAAAGACGGTCCGCGGCACCATCAACGGCGGCGGCCAAGAGATTCAGTTCAAGAATTTCAACGGGAACATCTATCTGAGGAAGGCGGGGGCGAAGCAGTAAGTCGGGACCCGGTTGCGGCTGGTAAGAGTTGTAACCGGGTTCGATTTTTCATACGATTGGCGGCAGCTTGTCATCTTGAGCGGAGCCGGAGCAACGCGACAGCGCAGTCGAAAGATCCCGAAGATGCTGGTGCCTCCCATGGTCCCATAAGGCGTTTTCACGATGCCGCTTGCACAACACCTGCCCAAGCAAAAAGAGACAAGAATGTCGCAAGAACTCCCTAAATCAGCGTGGTTGCGCAATCACTTCGGGATCTTTCGACTCCGCGCCCATACGCTTCATAGGACAAGCATTCCCCCGGCGCTGCGCTCAAGATGACAAGCTGTCGCGGACATCGCAGCGCCGCAACCCTTACTTTCTCTTCGCCTTCGTAATCGCGTCCAGCACTTGCTCTGCGTCTTTTTCTGATTTGAATTCAGGTTTGAGGCGGTCACGCAATCCCGGCGTGAGGATAAAATTCACGCCGTGCTGGCTGATACGGTCGATCAAGAGGGCCGCGCTGGCGCGGTTCCCCACCATTAGTTCGATATCTTCAAAGCTCAGCGCATCGGAAGCTTTGCGCTCGGTCTGAAGGCGTATGGCCGTGGCTTCCACTTCACGCATGGCGCGCAGCAGGTTTCCACCCAGAATTTTCTCTATCTGCTTGCGAGTGTAACCGCGCTGGAGCAGCGCCTGCGTGATCTTGGGCAGGTCGGCGGCGGAGTCAATTCCTTCCGGTAGGGAAGTGACGCCATCAAAATCAGATCCCAGGCCCACGTGGTCGATTCCGGCGACTTGGGCTACGTGGTCAATATGATCGATCAGCGATTTCAGCGGCGGACGCGGGAACTGTGCCGCCCACCTCTTCTCGATGGCGGCATATTCGTTGTATGTGACCGGGCTGCCGTCTGGGTGAGCATGCTCTTTTTTGAAAGCTTCCACTTCAGCGTCGCGCACCTTCATTTTTTCCGGATCGTACGCTGCCTTGCGGTAGTTTTCGTCAATGAAAGCGGAATAGAAATTCACCATGACCACGCCGCCGTTGTTGGTGATGGCGCGCAGCATGTCATCAGTCATGTTGCGGGGATGGTTGGTCAGCTCGCGCGAAGAAGAATGGGATGCGATCACCGGGGCCTGGCTGATGAGCAGGGCCTGGTAGAAGGTTGCGTCGGAGACGTGGGAGATGTCAACGATCATGCCCAGGCGGTTCATCTCCCGGACCACATCTTTGCCGAAGTCAGTCATGCCGTTGTGGTGTTTGATGTTGGGGTCTTGGATGTCACCGGAGGAATCAGCCCACTCGTTGGTGTTGGACCAGGTCAAGGTCATGTAGCGCACGCGCACGCGGTAGAAGTCGCGCAGCAGGCGGATGTCGTTTTCGATGGCGTGTCCGCCTTCAATGCCCATGAGCGCGGCGAACTTGTGCTTTTCTCGGGCGCGGACAATGTCATCGGCGGTGAAAGCCATCGTCATTTTGTCCGGATGCCGCGCGGCTTGTTGGTAGACGCTGTCAATCAGGTCGAATGCGCGCTTGGAATAGCGGTCTTTGAACTCCGGTTCAACCCATATGGAGAAGAACTCCGCTCCCAGGTTGCCTTTCTTGATCTTGTCAAGGTCGATGTGGCCTTCAGACACTGGAGTGTTCTGACCGAGGTCAAAGTTTTCGTCAAGAAAGCGCTGCGGCGTGTCAGCGTGCGTGTCAATGATGACGGCCGACTGGTGAATTGCCAGCGCCGGGCTGGTTTGCGGATGTGCCGCGCTTTTTTTGGCGGTCTTTTTATGCGTTGGCCGCTTAGAAGAAGGCTGAGATTTATGCTGGGGCAGGGCCAGGGTTGAAAACAGGAGAAGGCAGACGATCAATCGTAATGGCTTCATTCTCTGGCAATTTTATCAGCCAACTGGTTTGCCTCGCGCCATTCTGTGTAGCGGTCGGAAACCATTACATGGAAGCAAGCCTGGCGGCGTTCTTCCGCGGCTTCCACCAATCCCTGGTCTCGCAGGTTCTTTAGATAATCTTCCATCCATTTATGTTGCGCGCGTGTTATGCCCCGCTTGGCCAGATCAACGGTGATACCCGCCAGATGCGAGGAAGCGTGGTCGCCCACTTCCGGAGCGGCGTTGCGGTTGTGACGTCGCAGAGAGTGCTGCTGTTCCATGGTCCGTACGGCGGAATTGACCTGCAAGGGAACGTGAAACTCGGTGTAATACGCCGCGCTCATGTCCTGCAGAAACTGATTGACCCAAGGACGGGCATAGCGTTTGTCTTGTTGGATTCCGGGGCTGATGCGCAAGCCCTGCGACTCCTCGATTGGCACTAACTCTTGCGTGCGCTCAAGTTCCACCAGTTGCTCATTGTCAGTGATGCGAGGCAGTTGCAGACGATCAATCTCTTCATTCTGCCGCGTCATGGAGAGGTTTGAGCCACGCAGAACGGGGTTCCAGGCAATACGGCGAACGTGCCCGCGGCGGTGGTTGTACCGCGTGGAGCGATGCACCGTGGAGGCCGGCAGAGCGGCTGCCACGGTCGCTATCAGCAAGATCGACGAAGTAATAAAGGTTCTCTTGACGCTCATCGGGTACGTTCTCATTAGCCACAACATCGGCATTTGATGACTGATTCTAAACTAGAGAAGCGATATTTAGCCTCAGAGTTTCGCCTGAGTTCGCTCAAAATGCCCAAACGGCAGGGCATCCCTAAGCCCGGACTTTAGTAATCAATGAGTTAGCGATAGTGCCAATCTTTGTCACTTTCCCGTCTGTTCTCTTTACTCTGATGCGGAACTCCGTTTTCTTGCCCGGAACCTCCGTATTGGCTGATCATTTGATGCTCAGCGCGTCATTTGGATGCCCAATGTATGCCCAAGCGCATCGCTTGGTCAGGGCATCAAGGGGGAAGGCAAAATCGGCGCCGGAAGCAGAAATCGGAGCGTTCCTCTCTGGTGTCTGTAAGATTCAGTAGAGAGAGGGAGTGAAGATATGGGGAGAAGACTGCTTGTAGTTGTTATGGCTTTCACGGCATTACTGGCCAATGCGGCCGATACCGCGACGGAGAAGCTTCCGGTACGGCGTGTGGTGCTCTATAAAAACGGCGTTGGATACTTTGAACATACCGGTCAGGTACACGGCACGCAGGAGTTAAAAATTGACTTTACCAGCGCCCAGTTGAATGATGTGCTGAAATCGTTGACCGTGCTGGATCTTAACGGGGGCAAGATTTCCGGCGTCGGGTACAACTCGGTGGCGCCCATCTCAGAGCAGTTGAAGTCTCTGCGCCTTCCGCTGGGCGAATCAACCACGCTCGCAGCTTTTCTTGGCGCACTGCGCGGTACTCGCGTGCAGGTGGACAACGGGGGCGGGTCGGTTTCCGGACGGCTGCTCAGCGTGGAAGAAAAGACTATTCGCAGCGGGAAAGACGAGATTATCAAGCAATTGGAGCTGTCCCTGGTTGCCGATACAGGCGAGTTGCGGACCTTTCCCCTTACTGCCGCGCTGAGCGTGCGCGTTGCCGACCACGATCTTAATGAAGAGATTGCCAAGTACCTGACTTTGATCAGCTCCGCCCGCGACCAGGACCTGCGCCAGATGACCATCTCCAGCGCCGGCACTGGCGAGCGCAGCCTGTTTGTCAGCTATATCAGCGAAGTGCCAGTGTGGAAGAGCACGTACCGCATCCTGCTGCCGACCAAAGCGGACGCGCAACCGCTGCTTCAGGGCTGGGCCATTGTGGACAACACCGTGGGCGAAGACTGGAAAGATGTCGAGCTTTCACTGGTGGCCGGTGCGCCACAATCGTTCATACAGGAGTTATCACAGCCGTTGTATACGCGGCGTCCGGTGATCGCGCTGCCGGAGACTGCCATGTTGACTCCGCAGACGCATGAAGGAACGCTCAATGAGCCGGCGAAGGGTTCGCCACTTCCGCCGCCATCTCCCGCGCCAGCGCAACCAGCGGGCGCGGCCAGCGGCTTAGTTGGAGGGGTTTCGGGATTAGATAGTTCTATGGAGCAGAAGGCCCGTCGCTCGCGGGTGTTTTCAGCCCCTGCGAAATCGGCGGGCGAGCCAGCCAGCCCTAGCTCCGAAGAAGCTGCGGAGAAAATGGAAGCCGCGGCGTCCGGCCAGGAACTGGGAGATCTTTTCCAGTACAACTTGAAAGAGAAAGTTACGATCCTGAAGAACCACTCCGCGCTGGTTCCTATTATCAGCTCGCATATCAAAGCGGAAAAAGTCACACTGTGGAGCACTTCGTCCGGACGTCCGCTGCGGGCACTGTGGATCACCAACGCCAGCGGGCTCACGCTCGATGGCGGCACGTTCAACGTGATTGAAAGCAACGCCTTCGCCGGTGAAGGCCTGATTGATCCGCTAAAGCCGGAAGAGAGACGCCTGCTGTCCTACGCCGTGGATCAGGCTGTGCGGGTGGAGCACCAGGACGATGTGGAATCGCGTCCGGTGACCCACATCAAGATTGCCAGAGGCGTAATGATTCAGACCAGCGAGCAGCGAGACCATCAGCAATACACTATCCGCAACGCTGATACGCAGCCGCGCGATGTGGTCATCGAACATCCGGTGCGTGCGGGCTGGAAATTAAGCGATAGCGCAAAACCGGAAGAGACTTCGGTTTCCTCCTATCGCTTTCGCGTGAAGATTGAGCCGGGCAAGACGGCCGCGCTCAAGGTTGACGAGGTGCATCCTTTGGAAAACCGGGTTGCTCTTTCCAGCGTGACCGACAACCAGATCAAGCTCTGGTTCAATGACAAGGTGATCAAACCGGAGTTGGAACAGGCACTGCGTAAGATCATCCAGCAGAAAAATGAAATCGCCGGTTTCGATTCGCAAATACAGACCAGGCAGGCGCAAATCAGCAGCATCAACTCTGACCAGCAGCGGCTGCGGGAAAACATGAAGGCGCTGAAAGGCAGCGTGGAAGAGAAAGCGTTAGTACAACGCTACGCGCGCGAGTTGAACAGCCAGGAGGACAAACTACAGGCTGTCCGGGCAGAAATGGCGAACCTGGGCGTGAAGCGGGCCGCGAGCCAGGCGCAGCTCAACCAAATGTTGCTGGACTTGAAGCTCGATGAAGCGATCTGAGCTTGACTAAATCCTGGTCCAGTACCAGGCGTAGCCCCAGGATACAAATGGACGCATGGACCGCGGCTGCGATCATCGGCTGCCGGCGGATGCTCTTGCGGAAGGCGAGTCCGAGTAGTCCTGCAACGATCCAGAACAGCGCAAAGCGCTCCATGCGTGCGATCACACTGGCAACAAGAAACATGGGCCAGCCGGAATAGCGGCTGGCCTGCACGCAGTAAACTTTGTACGGAATGCCGGAAGCCGGGCCTTTGGTCAACGCCCATATGCCGTTGCGCTCAAAGCTTTGATGCGTTTTTTCAAACATAGTTGACGAGACAAAGGGAACGCGCAGAACGACTGCCTTGGCTTGGTCAGGAGAGTGCTGACCCGCGTAAAACATCAGCGTCCCTCCAGCCAGCGCGCCCAATAGAATGAACGCAAGGACCTTGACGGATCGCCGGAATGAATACAGGGCGATGAACGTTAGCAGTACGTCGGGAACAATGAAGAAAAGAGTGGCTTCAGCAAAGCCCCACATG
>WNFI01023862.1_pt1 | contig 25252 bp, 20 predicted proteins | sample 5400471 | NCBI WGS metagenome assembly WNFI01 (sample SAMN13153348, study PRJNA577476) | soil metagenome | isolation source: 100 cm saprolite on Douglas fir-dominated hillslope | place: USA:California | collected 2013-09-17 | reverse complement strand
TCATCTTTAGTGCGAGCCGCGTGGAGACGATTGCCCAGGCGCTTCACCGGACCCCCTCGGCGGTCCGTCGCAGAGCGAGCATCCTGCGGCTTCCAATGAAAAAGATCGCGAGGCGTCGCAGCCGTTTTGATCCGCCCGGCTTGTAGAGCTAGGATTGAAGGCGAAACCAAAATGACGCCCTCCAATGGACTGTTTGGCTGCCGAAACCAGCTTCGCGACGAGTTGCCGATATTCTGGCAAACGCTGTTCGCAAACTTTCTTCGATCCTACGGCCCGAGCGCGCGCCCAGACCGGCTGCAAGAGCTTGATTGCTGCGCATAGCGGAGCAGATACGCGCCAGCAATGTGATGGTGAATGCCAATCTCGCCACGGCGCAAGCGGCTGAAATACTCTTCCGCCTGATTGGTGCAAGCGCCATCAAGGCTGTAGGCTTCCTGATGGTTGATCCGCTTCATTTCGAACCGTTCATGCAGGCCATCCCATGCGCCGCTTTCGTCCGCATGAACCTTGGTGCCCTTGGCGATAGGAGCGCGGATGAATGAAGCGGCTTGGCTCGAGTTCTTCTCAGTTTGAACCTGAACGGACAGCGAGCGCAGGATGGCCCTCGACCCAAAGCTGAACTCGGTCAGGCCAGTGCCTCGAACAACTCCTGTAAGGCAGTGTTGACCGGCTCGGGGTCGGTCAGGCTGAGGAAGTGCGCACCACCTTCGACCAGGACGAAGCCACGGCAGTCGGCGACGCCTTTGGCGATCTCCTCACCATGGGCGGGCGTATAGTAGGGGTCGGCGGAACCGTGCAGCACTAGGGTCGGAGCAGTAATCCGCTTCAGCCTGGTCACGACCTCGTCGCGGTCGACAAGCGCGCGGAATGAATAGTTGGCTCGGTCCTTGGGCAGGCAGCGCAAATGCTCACGCCAGGGGCCGGGATCGAAGCGTTGTCCGAAGAAGGCCTGGACCAACATGTCGAGCACCGGCTCGGGCGGCCCGTCCGGGGAGCCGAAGAAGGCAGCATGGAGTTGCTCGTGAGCGGCCTTCTGCACCGGGTCTTCGGTCGCGGCTGAGGTGCCCATCACGGCCAAGCCGCGGACTCGATCTGGCGCGAGGAGCCCTGCGCGCAGTGAGACGAAGCCGCCCTGACTGGTGCCGACGAAGATCGCGCGGTCGATCTCTAGTCGGTCGAGCACCGCCGGGCCGCTCCCGCCGGTGTCCTCGAAATGTAAAGTCTGCGGCCCAACTTCGATGCTCGCCATATGGCTCTCTAGTTGCCGGTGCTTTGCTCATGGCGGCGGCGCGACGGTGGATGGTGCACGCTACGACATCATTTCAATGTTGGGCAAACGCGTTACGGTTGTCACATCCCGCTTCGTAGACGCCATTAGTGCAGGTGTGGGCCTTCGTCTGCTCCTGTGAAGGTTTTCGGATGCCGGCCCCATGAAGGTGGCGCCGCGCACACCGGGGCCGGCGTCCGAAAACCTCCAAAGGAGGAAACCGCGGGAAGGAATACGTCAGACGGTGCGGCGTGAGCTACCGAAAATTACGTGTCGCATGTGATTTCGATTTCGTAGCCGGGGAATTCGTGAAGAATCTCCGCCTCGAATACGAGCACAACTTTGGCATTATGGCACGAGTATTGCTAAATGGGGAAAGTAGGTTTCTCGGCCCATGTGATTTCAAAGAGTTACGTGTGATAAAAAGAGCACGCTTTACAACTTCGACGTTAGCGGCCTCACAACATTCTTTGAACAGCATAGCGCGAAACGATCGTTGAGAGAGTCGAAAAAACCTCGAGTCATGCAAATTGAAACCGCTTCGATCTGCTGGTCAAGATAATCACCGCATCTCAGATTGCGCGGATTTCATCATTCGAATCCTTGGCGGCACGGATGTAGTCGTGCCGCATCTTCCGGCCGGATGCTCCTATCTTGAGTGAAGGTTGCGGCCTCGCTCATCGGAGGACAGGAGTTGCGCCGCGCTATAGACTGTGTCGCCAGCCGCAGCGCCCTACCGCGCGAGCGGTTTAGTCCTTTGGCACTTAGCTGACGTGGGTTTTTCAGCGAACGTCCGCTTTGCGCCAGAAGCGGCCCCTCACGGAAAATAGCTCGGCACGGTCGTGATCGGCTGACGGGCCATGCGAGTAAATCTTAGAAGCTGCCGCTTGGCGCGAACTGCGGAGCGCTTCAGCATGCGCTCCATCACCCGACACATCCTGCTCGTCGCTCGATAAACTGGGTCACTGCCTAGCAAGCTAATATTCCTCGCACGATCTGACCATGTTTTCCGAACCGACATCGCGGAATCGGCGGCTTTGTCGCACGAAACGGCAAAACGGCGATTTCCAATTCCATCAATTGCACTTCTACTCGTTAGAAGCTGGCCACGGTTTTTAGCTGCAGATGGCAACCACCATGCCGAGACCGAGCAGTGCGCCAGACCGCGGGTCCGGCCGGTCTCGCCGCACACTCCTTGAGGTGACGTCATCGGGACATTCTCCCGTTCCTTTGAGATCAGGGAACCCAATCGCGTGTGCGGCTGCGACCTCCAGAGGAGGCGCACCAATCAATAGACGCGCTCTTTTGGCGGTATCGTCGCAACTTCATTCGAGAGCGGCTGCAAATGGACCGGCCGATAGTCGAGGCGCACGCGACCATCTCCGTCTAGCCATGACAGCGTGTGCTTGAGCCATCCCTCGTCGTCTCGCTTTGGAAAATCCTCGCGCGCATGAGCACCGCGGCTTTCTGTGCGACCGATGGCCGAGCGCAGGCTGACGCTTGCCTGCGCCAGCATGTTATCGAGTTCGAGCGCCTCGGTGAGATCGGTGTTGAACATCATGGAGCGGTCCGCGACGGCGAGGTCTTTCATCGCCGCGATAACTCCGTCGAGCTTGTCCGCGCCTTTCTCGAGCAACGATCCGGTCCGAAACACCGCACAATGTCGTTGCATCGTCCGCTGCATCGCCAGCCTGATCGTGCCCGCGCCGCTTTGACCTTTTGCCCATCTGATCCGGTCGAGCCTTGCAATGGCTCGGTCCGTGGCATCGTTTGAAAGCGGCGGATGGCCCTCGCCTCCACGCAGGCTTTCCGTGACCCGAAGTGCAGCAGCACGGCCGAAGACGATGATATCGAGCAGCGAGTTGGATCCGAGCCGGTTGGCGCCGTGAACCGAGACGCAGGCAGCTTCGCCAATCGCCATCAATCCCGGCACGATCGCCTCCGGCTCGCCATCACGCTTGGTGACGACCTCACCGTGCAGATTGGTGGGCACGCCGCCCATGTTGTAGTGCACGGTCGGCAAGACAGGGATCGGCTCACGTGTGACGTCCACGCCGGCAAAGATCTTCGCGGTCTCGCTGATGCCCGGCAGCCGTTCGTGCAGGATATCGGCCCCAAGATGCTCCAGGTGCAGCTCGATGTAGTCCTTCTGAGGCCCGCAGCCGCGACCCTCGTTAATTTCGATGGTCATGGCGCGGCAGACGACGTCGCGTCCGGCCAGATCCCTGGCGCTCGGCGCGTACCGCTCCATGAAGCGTTCGCCTTCCGAATTGGTGAAATAGCCGCCCTCGCCGCGCGCGCCTTCCGTAATCAGGCAACCAGAGCCGTAGATGCCGCTCGGATGAAACTGCGTAAACTCCATGTCCTCGAGCGGCAGGCCGGCGCGGAGCACCATGGCGTTGCCATCGCCGGTGCAGGTGTGCGCGGCTGTGCAGGAGAAGTAGACGCGGCCATATCCTCCGGTCGCCAGGACCGTGCGGTGCGCGCGAAACCGATGCAACGTACCTGCCTCCATATTCCAGGCGAGCAGCCCGCGGCAGGCGCCATCCTCGTCCACCAGAAGATCGAGCGCGAAATATTCGACGAAGAACTCGGTGTCGTGCTTCAGACACTGCTGATATAGCGTGTGCAGGATGGCGTGACCGGTGCGGTCGGCCGCGGCACAGGTGCGCTGCGCCATCTGCTTGCCGAAATCGATCGTCTGGCCGCCGAAGGGACGCTGGTAGATCTTGCCTTCATTGGTGCGCGAGAACGGGACGCCGTAATGCTCAAGCTCCAGGACCACGGGCGCGGCCTCGCGGCACATATACTCGATCGCATCCTGGTCACCGAGCCAGTCCGAGCCCTTCACCGTGTCGTACATGTGAAAACGCCAATTGTCGCCGTCACCCATGTTGCCGAGTGAGGCGGCCATGCCGCCCTGCGCGGCAACGGTATGACTACGGGTCGGGAAAACCTTGGTCACACAGGCCGTCCTCAGGCCGGATGCGGCCATGCCGAGCGCGGCGCGCATTCCGGCGCCGCCGGCTCCGACGATGACGACGTCGTAGGTGTGATCGATGATTTCGTACGCTTCCGCCATGGCCCTATTCCTAGCGGTATGCCCTCATCGCGGGAGCGGTATGGCTTTCAGTCCAATCCCTCGACAATGCGGACGTCCCGTTCGCAGGCGTTGCCGAGCGCTTTCAGCGCCTCTCGATAGGCAGGACTGTCGTGGGCCGCGACGGCGTGCTCGACGCTATCGAACTCAGTCACGGTGGCGCGCTGAGCGATCCCTTGCTCGTAAGCCTTTGCGGCGTCGCCGCGGGCCAGGAAGCGGCCGCCATTGGCGATAATGGCCGGCCCTGCAAGCTTTCCGTACGCCGCCAGCGCGGCTGGATCCGAAATGGAGCGATAGAAGGTGATCCAATATCCCTTTGCCATGTCTGCTCTCCCTGAGGGTTGTGCACAAAAGTGGTCAGGCCGCCGGCCTCAGTACGGCGCGTTCCGTCGTCATTTGATGTCCTCCACCTGATCGAGATAGCGGCCTCTCATAACGCCAGCCGAAACTTCCCGATGACGTCAGGATCGGGATCGATTCCAAGGCCTGCGCCCTGGGGTACGGAAATCCGGCCGTGCTTTGGTCTGAGCGCTTGGCCGTAGATGGTGGCTTCAAGATGGCTCGGCTGAACGAAGTCCACCGCCCTCGCCGCCAGCAGACGTTCGAAATCCATCAGCGTATAGATATTTTCGCCGGCGGCGATCGGGATACCTGTCGCTCTCCGCAACTCGGCGAGGCCGCCGAAATTTTCCGGAGGCCAAAGCGGCTCCTCGAGCCATTTGAGATCAATCGTCTTGAGATCGTCCGCGATGGCGCGCGCTTGCAGCAGTGTCCAGGGACAGTTGACGTCGAGCATCAACTCGATGTCGGGACCGGCTTCGTCGCGGGCCGCGCGGATCGCGGAGATCTCAATCTCATGAAGCTTGAGCGTGCTGAACCCGGCCTCGATCACCTGGCGCACACTGGTCCGGACAAGAGAGGGATCGGAATAGCGGACCAGGCTTGCATAGCAGGCCAGATCGGCCACGCCGCCTCCCAGAAGCCGGTACAGCGGCACGTTGGCGGCCTTTCCCGCGATATCCCAAAGGGCGATATCGATCGCCGAAATGCCAAAAGCCAGGGCACCACCTCGTCCGAAGACGTGCAGCTTCTTCTGAACGTCCGACATCAGCGGCTCGATCCGCGTAGCATCCTGGCCGATACAGAGCGGCGCAATCAGCTGGTCGATCGCGAGCTTGGCGGAGGCAACCGCACGAAACCCAAAGGCCTCTCCCCAGCCGATCAATCCCTGGTCGGTCGTCACCTTGACGAGCAACGAGTCCGCGGCAGGCAGGTCGCTGTCACCCCAAGCTGAGGCATCGGACGTGTTTCCCGCCTTGAACGGGATACGCAGTGGAATGGGCTCAACGCGAGTGATGATCATCTTCTGGGTCCTCCCACGTGCTGCGCACCAAGTGACCGGCCGGAGCAAGAGAGACTTATGCGTGCTGATGACGCGGATCGTCGTGCGGGTCATGATATTCGAGACCCAGCGGGCCGATAGCCGTGACACCGTGTAGATGCGATCCTCCGGATGCTTGTGCGGCATCAGTTTCGTGCCGTCCGGCACCTTCACTCTGACCACGTAGGGACCCGGTTCGGTGGGATGGCCGACCACGATCGCCAGGCGGGCCCCCGGCGGAAACGCCGGGAAGGGCTTCCAGTCGATATCTTCCGGCAGGATCGCTCTGAAATCGGCTTGATCAGGCTGATGTTTGGAGGTCATGGCCTCAGTCCTTTCTTGACGATGGCGAATCCGAGGTCACTGGATCCACTTCGCGTCCAATGTGATCGTGGCGTTCAAAGCCTTGGACACCGGGCAATTCTTCTCGGCTTCGCCCGCGATACGCGCGAATCCGGCATCGTCGAGATTCGGCACCTTTCCACGCAAGCCTTCGACGGCGCTGTCGAACACAACGACCTTCACCTGCTCATCCCTCTCGATCGCGGTGATGATGTCGTTGAGCTGAGGGAGCTCCTTCGGACCGAAAATGTTGACCGGCGGAATGTCGAAGGTGACGCGCCAGTATGACGGCAGGCGCCGTTCCAGCCGGATATGCTCGGTCGTAAAGTTTCGCTCGGGGCGGTTCATGATGTGCACTCCTGGTGCGTGCTTGAAGGCAGAGGCGCGCGCTTGCGCGCGCGTTGCGTTCGTCCTCAGATCGACTGGCGCAGCGGCCGGAACGCGGTACGCATTTCCGCGCAAAACAGCTCGGGCTGCTCCCACGCCGCGAAGTGCCCGCCCTTGTCGAGCCGGTTGTAGTGGATCAGCTTGGGATAAGCCCGCTCGGTCCAGCTTCGCGGGGCGGCGTATATCTCGTCCGGGAAGACGCTAACGGCCACCGGGATCGAAACATGCTTGGGCTCGAAGAAGGCCAGCTTGTTTTCCCAGTAGAGACGGGCCGACGAAATCGCCGTATTGGTGAGCCAGTAGAGCGTGATGTTGTCGAGGACATCGTCGCGGGTCAGGCCTTCCGTCTTGCCGTCGAAGACCCGTGCGATGAGCTCGCCGCTGCGCGCGTCGTGATCAAGTATCCAGGACGCGAGGCCGGCCGACGAATCCACGATTCCATAGAGCGTCTGCGGCCGGTTCGCCATCTCGATGGCATAGCCGAGGCCATGCTTGTAGAAGTCGTCGAGCTGGTCATAGGCGTGCCGTTCGTCGGCCGAGAGGCCAGACGGCGGCGAGCCGCCGGGCTGAAGCGCTTTTGCGATATCAGCCGGCACCGTCGCGGGCATGTTGGTATGAATGCCGAGCAATTCCGGCGGCGCCTGCAGCGCCATCTGCTCCGTGATCGCATTTCCCCAATCGCCGCCCTGCGCCACGAACCGGGTGTAGCCAAGGCGCTTCATCAGCACGATCCACGCACGTGCGATGCGGGTGGGCTCCCAGCCGGTCGTCGCTGGCTTGCCCGAGAAGCCGTAGCCCGGGATCGACGGGATCACCAGATCAAATGCGTCCGATGCGTTCGCGCCGTGCGCCGTGGGATCGGCCAATCGATCGACGATCTTGAGCTGCTCGATGATCGAACCGGGCCATCCATGCGTGACGATCATCGGCAACGCATTCGCGTGCCTGGAGCGGACGTGAATGAAATGAATGTCGACGCCGTCGATCTCGGTGATGAACTGCGGCAAGGCATTCAGCCGCGCCTCCACCTTTCGCCAGTCGTAGTCGGTCTGCCAATAGCGTACGAGTTGCTGGATCGTCCCGAGCTGGACGCCCTGGGACTGATCGGTAACGATCTCTTTGTCCGGCCACCGGGTCGCCGCAAGGCGCCGGCGCAAATCGACAAGCTCCTCCTCGGGGATGTTGACGCGGAACGGCCGGATTGCGTTGCTCGGACCTCCTGCCGCTGGATGAACCGGGAACAGACTCGCTACGCCCGCCGCAGCCACTCCCATGGCGGCCGTGCTCAAGAGTTGCCGTCGGTCCGGATTGATAAGGTCGACGCCTGATTGCGCATTCATTGTCGTGCTCCCTTTGCTTCGTTCGGTGAAATGGGCCGAGTTCGGACTCAACAGGTCCGTTGTTGCGCGGATACTGTGGCGCAGGCGTCGTCAGTTTGCTCGTTATGGATTGTTAGGCGTCGTTAGCCGTTGCGAGTCCCGCGCTAGGTGCTGCGATGTCACAAGAGAGCGCACTCGCGCGCCTTCGATGCTTGCAACGACAACGAAGCTCTTGCGGAAGTGATGAGCACCCACCATCGAAATGAGCTGGCAGAGCCCACATGCTCGGCATTGCCGCCTGGATCGCGATCTCATGCGCGTCACGCACGATCAGCGTCGTCGCTGAGCTGCCGACTCTCTGCAGGAGACTTGTGTCAGCAGATCTGCCGGACTTCGACGAACGATTGCCGAAAGCGCAGGTGCCTTGGGGCCTTCGAACGACGTCGACTCGAGCTCGCCGGTCAAGAATTGCGCACGGCCGTTGCCGAACGACCAGTCCTCGTCGGCATTCGTCACCATCGACACGACGACGTCGGATGGCTCGATGCCGCACTCCTTCTGAAGGCTCTCGCAAAGCAAATGGTAAAATGCTTCCTTGGCCCGGCGCGATCGCGGGCGCGTCGTGATTTGTACAAGGATCCGGTCCTGGGTTCGCGTGATCCCAAGCCCCGTATCTTCCATCACGAAGTGGGAGGCGGGATGCTCGCGTACGATCTGATAACGATCGCGTTCAGGTATCCTGAATGCGGCCACCAGGGAGCTGTGCGCCGCATTGAGCAACGCTTTCACCTGATCGGCACTACGGCCCTCGACGAGGTCGAATTGGACGAGCGGCATGGAGGCCTCCCAAATCGATTCCGCTGGTTCCGCCCTGACACACCGGAATGTGACGCCGCGCGCCACCTCGGATGGTCATGACAGAAAACGACGCTGTCTCTGCAGCTCAGGATGGCAATGGCCCGCCCGTCTGCTCACGAACCATGAAGTCCGCGTACCAATCCGACCAGTTCTCATCGTGCGCACCGATCCGCTTTTCATGATCTCCATGCGCCACCGCGGCCCGCCGGAGTGCGGCGGCAAGTTCGGCCGGTGTGGTGAATGTCGTGTTGGCCGTATCGATTCGTCCGGGCAATCGCGTCGTGACTTCTTGAAGCAGCCAGCCATTGCCATCCGGATCGCTGAACGAGGCAAAGGACCGGTAGCTGCGATGCTCCGGATCAGGACCACTGACCCGCAGCCGTCCGAAGAGGAAGGGCTCGTCCGGTCCGGTGTAGACGGCGCCAGCGTCGTGGAATATCTCGCTAATCTCAATGCCGCGGCCGAGCAGTTCCTTCCGCGCCGCCTCGAGGTCGGAGACGATCAGATACAGTCCCTCCGCCGAGCCGGGCGCCGCCGCGGTAACGTTCTTGCCGAAGATGATCGAACAACCGGAGCCCGGTGGCGTGAACTGGATCACGCGGTAGTTATCGCCCGAGGCATAGTCTGCATCCAATCTCCAGCCTAGGCCTGCGTAGAAGTTCTTTGCGCGGTCGACGTCTGAAACGGGGATGACGACGACTTCAAGGTTGAGGTCGACAGCAGGGGCCTTCGGCAGCTCAACCGGTGCTTGGCTGCGCATCTGCGTCACGGTCATGGCAAGCTCCTTCGTTTAGGTTCCGTGAGCCGAGGCTCAAGCACAACATCGCGCGATGACCTTTGCGCAAACGGAGGAATATTGCCTGTTATGGGTTGTTAGAGCCCGTTAGCTGTTGCGAGCAGGGCAAAAATCTCACCATAGCATGGAAAATGCCTGCGAACCGCTCACCCGCGTCGCCACAATTTTGCTCTGGTGCCGTGCCCTGACGTAAAATGTAAGCCAACTCAAAGCGCTAAGAACGACGCCATGACAACGACGCCATGACAACGACGCCAGCGCAGTGCCAAGAAAGGGTCTCGTTTGGCCCTTTCGATCTGGTCCCAAGTGAGAGACTGTTAACAAAGGACGGCGTCCGCATAGAGCTCGGTGCCCGAGCCTATGACATTCTCGTGACGCTCCTGTCCCGCCCGAACGAAGTGATCAGCAAGAATGAGCTGATCGCGCACGTCTGGCCCGGCATCACCGTCGAAGAAGGCAGCTTGCGCTTCCACGTTGCCGGTCTGCGCAAGGCGCTTGGCGACGGAAAGGAGGGCGCTCGATACATTTCGACGTCCTCTGGGCGTGGCTACATTTTTGTTGCGCCGATCTCGCGTTCCAGCATTTCGGCCCAGCCTACCATCGAGCCGTCCGCAAGCTTTCATCATTACAACCTGCCGGGCCGGCTGGGTGTCATGATCGATCGCGAGGAAGATCTCGAGAAGCTGTCAGTCCACCTCAACGCCTACCGGTTTGTGACCATCGTCGGGTCCGGCGGTGTTGGCAAAACCACAGTTGCCTTGGCTATCGCGCACCAATTGAACGCAACGTTCAACGGGGCGGTTCTCTTCGTTGATCTAAGCATGGTGAGCGATCCTCGCCTTGTGACAACGGGAGTTGCGTCCATGCTCGACCTGTTCGTCCAGAGCGAGGACGTGACTTCGGGCCTGATCGCCTATCTCAGAGACAAGCGGATACTGCTCATTCTCGATACATGCGAGCATCTGATCGAGGCTGTTGCGGCCCTGGCTGCGGCAATCTTCAAGACCGCTCCACAGGTCCACATTCTCGCGACGAGCCGTGAAACGCTGCAGGTCGACGGAGAACACGTCTACCGACTGGAGCCACTCGCCTACCCTCCCGACGACGGCCAACTTTCCGCCGACACCGCGCGAACATTTCCTGCAACGCAATTGTTCGTCGAACGCGCAATGGCAAGCGGAGCCAATCTGGACCTGAATGATGCCGAAGCTGCGATCGTGGCAGACATCTGCCGGAAGCTCGACGGGGTGGCGCTCGCAATCGAGCTGGCCGCACGCCGGGTCGAGGTATACGGCTTGAGCGAAACAGCCGCTCTCCTCGACCAGCGGCTGGCACAACTATGGGCAGGACCACGCACCGCGCCACCCCGACAAAGGACCCTCCAGGCAACGCTCGACTGGAGCTATGGTCTGCTCTCCGAAGCAGAGCGCATCGTGCTTCGCAGGCTGGCTATTTTTGTTGGGTATTTCGCCCTCGACGCTGCGCTGGCGGTTGCGACGGGCGACCGGCTTGACCAGGCGGAGGTTTTTTCGGCGATCGACAGCCTGGTTGCCAAGTCGATGGTTGCAACGCGCTCGCTCGGCGCCACGATGCGATATCGCCTGCTTGACACAACGCGGGCATACGCGCTCGCGCTCGGGGCCGACGACAACGAAACCGCCTCGCTCGCTATTCGCCATGCACTCTACTACCGGCAATGGCTCGAGCAAGCTGCCATCGAATGGTCCACGTTAATGTCCGGCACAGAGCGCGCTCCCTATTTCGCGGGGGTCAGCAATGTTCGCGCAGCCCTGGAATGGTGCTTTGGTCCGAACGGTGATCTGCGAACCGGCGTTGGCCTCGCCGCCGCGGCTGCGCCTGTCTTTCTGGCAATGTCCCTGCTTCCCGAATGTCATCATTGGTCGCACCGCGCACTGGTCGCCCTCGACGACAAGGTGAGCAGCAAGTCCGAGCAGATGCATCTGCAGGCCGGCCTCGGGATCTCATCCATGCATCTCTATGGGGAGAATGAGCAAACGCGAGCAGCTCTAAGCCGCAGCCTGGAACTAGCCAAAGAGGAGCAAGACGCTGCGAATGAAGCCGGTCTGCTCGGCATGTTGCACATGTTCCACTTCCGCGGCGGCAACTTCAATACAGCATTGTCGTTTGCCAAACGGTGCCGGGTCCTGGCTGACAACATAGATGACCCCGCAGCCGTTGCGTTGGCACACTCCATTTTGGGCCGCTCGCTCCTCATGATGGGAGACCTGAGCGGCGCGCGCGCTGAACTCGAAGCGCTGTTCACGAATTGGTCACCGTCCCAACAAAGCGACACGATTTATCTTGTCCATGATCGTCATTTCCGAGCCGGCATCGCGCTCGCGAGGACGCTTTGGATGCAGGGACATCCGACCCAAGCCGTTGAGCGCGCCCGGGAATTCATTGATGGCGCCAAGCGAATGGATCATCCGGCGTCGGTGACCGTTCTTCTCGCTTGGGCCGCATCGATCTTTCTATGGACCGGGGATTTTCGCAGGGCCGAGGAGCATATCGACGCCTCCATCGCTATCTCCGAATCCTACTCCCTTGGCCCGCTGGCTGCGGTCGGGCGCGCAAGAAAGGCGCAACTGGCCATTCGCCAGGGTCGGAACGCCATCGCGGACCTTCGAGCGTCCCTGACAGAAATTCACGCGGTCCGTTACGAGCTGATTACCACCGAGTTCAACATTTGCCTCGTGCAAGGGTTGATGGCCGACGGGCGGCGCGATGAGGCGATGGCTCTCCTGACTGACACGATCCTGCAAGTCAGCACGAACGGCGATACCTGTTACATGCCGGAGCTGTTGCGCATGAAGGCCGGGCTGCTCCGGGCGATGACCCCACCTCGCCCCGAGGAAGCCGAAGCTTGTCTTATGCAATCGCTGGAGCTCAGTCGCGGTCAGGGAGCGCTCGGCTGGGAATTGCGCACGGCGATCGATCTGGCGGCGCTCTTGGCCGGAAAAGGCCTCCGCCAGCCTGCAAAGGAGGTTCTCGAGCGGGCGTATGGTCGGTTTACGGAGGGCTTCGACACTGCCGACCTCAGAGCAGCTGAACGTCTGCTGGAGCAGCTGTCATGACGGCTCCCTGCGCGCCAGGAGTCGATTATGTCAAAGGTTACTGCGGATTGTGTATTGCGCGTTGCGGCACCGTTGCAACCGTGACGGACGGCCGGTTCACACGTCTGGATCCCGATCCCACGCATCCGACCGGAGCAGCCATTTGCGCCAAGGGCCGGGCGGCTCCTGAACTGGTCTACCACAAGGAGCGGCTGACACGACCGTTGCGCCGAACCCGTCCGAAAGGTGACACCGACCCCGGGTGGGAAGAGATTTCCTGGGACACGGCTCTCGATCAGGTCGCCGCTGCAATGCGGCGCACCGCTGCACAATATGGACCCGAGGCTGTTGCTTTCAGCCAATCGTCTCCGTCGACAACTGCTATCGCGGATTCCGCACCATTCGTTCGCAGACTGATGAACGCCTTCGGCACTCCGAACTTGGTCTGGCCGCTCGACTTGTGCGGCTGGGGCCGCGGGTTTGCCACGCGCTACGTCTTCGGCGTCGGCAGCGTTGCGACAGGAAGCGCGGGCGGCGCCATGCCGGACATCGCCGAAACCGGTTGCCTGATCCTGTGGGGCTACAATCCTTCGTTCTCGCGCATCACGCATGCGACTGCGGCGGTGGCCGGCCTCAAACGGGGGATGAAGCTTGTGGTGATAGATCCCCGCAATGTCGGGCTCGCCAACAAGGCCGACGTGTGGCTGCGGGTGCGACCAGGGGCCGACGGCGCGCTCGCATTGGGTCTCGCGAACATCATGATCGAACGCGGATGGTACGATCAGGAGTTTGTTCGAACATGGAGCAATGGACCGCTGCTGCTGCGCTCCGACACCAACAGGCCGCTGAAAGCTGAAGACGTACTCTCCGACGCCGGCCGCGGGTCGCTCGTTGCCTGGGACATGCCGTCGAAATCCATTGTCCGCTACGATCCGGCCTCGGGACGGTACAACCGTCCGGCCGGACATCTGGCGTTGCAAGGCGAATACGCAATTGAAACGACCGATGGGTCCGTCAATTGCCGTCCGGTCTTCGATCACTACGCCAATCTTTGCAAACGATACGCGCCTGAAACGATCGCGGAGACGTGCTGGATCTCTCCGGAGCAATTGACAGAAGCGGCGCGCACGATCTGGGAGTCCCGACCGGTCTCCTACTATGCCTGGAGCGGACACGAGCATCACGCGAACACGACGGAGACTGCGCGGGCCATCGCTATGCTCTATGCGTTGACCGGCAGTTTCGATGCACCCGGAGGCAACGTCCTTCTCCCCTCGGTGCCGACAGCGTCAATCACCGGAGAGGATCTCGCTGCGGCAAGCCGACTTGCGCCGGCGATCGGCTACGCCGAACGTCCGCTTGGACCCGCACGATGGAACAACGTGTCGACCCAGGACTTCTATCGGGCCGTTCTCGATGGCGATCCTTATCCAGTGCGGACGCTGATTGGATTCGGCGCCAATCTGATGCTTGCCCAGGCGGACCCCATTCGCGGCCGTGCCGCAATTTCGTCGCTGGATTTCTATGCCCACGCGGACCTGTTCATGAATCCGACGGCCGCGCTTGCAGATATTGTGCTTCCCATTGCATCTTGCTTCGAGCGCGAGGCGCTGAAGATTGGATTTGAGATAAGTGAAGATGCACAGTCCCACGTTCAACTGCGGTCGAGAATTGTCCCTCCACCCGATCAGGCTCAGCCCGATACCAACGTGATTTTTGATCTGGCCGCGCGACTCGGACTTGCCGAGCAGTTCTGGAATGGCGACGTCGACGCTGCCTATCGTGAGCAGCTTGCCCCTAGCGGCATTTCCCTGAAGCAGCTCAGAACCCGGCCGGAAGGACTGCGGAAGCCGCTGACAACCGTTCACTTGAAATATCAGGCACAAGACGAGCGGGGAAACGCCCGCGGTTTCCCGACCCCAACGCGAAGGATTGAGTTCTGGTCCGAGACATTCGCAGACCACGGCTACTCAGCGCTTCCCGACATCGCCGAACCTTCCTTGCGTGGCGTTTCCTGCGCAGAGCCCGCCAACCGCCTGCCTCTCGTTCTGACCTGCGCGAAACCGAGCTTGTTTTGTCAGAGTCAGCATCGGTCATTGCCAAGTCTGCGCCGGCGCGCGCCATACGCGGAAATCGAGCTGCACCCCGCAACCGCGGCTACCAGAAAGGTTCGGGAGGGCGATTGGGTGGAGGTTCGGACATCAATTGGGACGATGCGCGCCAAGGCCCGTTTTAACCCAACGCTGGACCATCGTGTCGTCGTCGGAGAACATGGCTGGTGGCAGGGTTGCGAGGAGCTTGGGCTCACGGCTTCAGATCCGACGGATCCAAAGGGAAGCAATTTCAATCTGACGGTCGACGCCGCCATGCGCGACCCAGTCAGTGGTACTCCGTCTCACCGTTTCAACTTCTGTGAAATCCGACCGCTGTGACTCGCATAGGGATCACCGGGGCGCTGCCTGAGAAGGTGCCGAGAGGAGATCGCGGGCGACGCGGAGGTCTGCCGTGCCAGAGCCTTCCGTAAAGCGCGCCAACGTTTGCGCCAGCTCGGAACGCGCCTGAGCCGCCGCTTGGCCCGAAACGGCATGGCGCGCGCAGCTGGTCGCGATCCGCAAATCGGTAGGGTTGCCGGCAACGGCGGCGCGGGCGCCACCTGAGCGGTGATCAGCGGTTTGCAGCGGACCGGACGCAAAACGGCCGATTTGGGGAAATGTCAAAATATTTTGCTCTTTTCGACCAGTTTACTCAAGGCCTCGTTCTGATAGACCAAGAGCAGTCTCTGGACTTCCCTCTCAGTGCGGCAACGGCGCGTGCCAGACAAGAATAATCAAGGCTCTGCCATTTCCTTTGGACCGTTCCGGCTGCTTCCCAACTCACGGTTGTTGGAGAAGGATGGCATTCCACTTCACGTCGGGGGGCGCGCGCTCGATATTCTCATCGCCCTCGCCGAGCACCCCGGCGAAGTCGTCGATAAGAGAGAATTGGTCAAGCGGGTCTGGGCCGACGTGAATGTGGACGAGGGCAGCCTTCGCTTCCACATCACTGCCCTGCGTAAGGCGCTGGGCGATGGCGCCGAGGGTGCCCGCTACGTCGTCAATGTCCCTGGACGCGGTTATTGCTTCGCTGCATCTCTCGCGCGTGCCGCCTCCTCGGCCACGCAGCTTCCCGGCAACGTATCGTCCCCTCCGGCTCTCCCCGCTCCGCTCGGGAGGATGATCGGACGCGGCGAAGCCATCGAGAAGATTTCAACCGAACTATCGCTGCATCGCTTCGTGACCATCGTCGGCCCTGGAGGCATCGGCAAGACCTCGGTCGCCGTCGCCGTCGCGCACCGCCAACTGCCCGCCTTTGATAGGCAGGTTTCGTTCGTCGATTTCGGTGCTCTCAGGGACGACAATCTCGTTCCTGCTACCATTGCCTCCGCGCTTGAACTGCCCGTCAGCTCCGATGACCCAATGCCGGGCCTACTGACCTACCTGCGCGGCCGCAAAATGCTTCTGATCTTCGACAGCTGCGAGCACGTCCTCGATGCCCTGGCGCCACTTGCTGAGCGCATTGTTCGGGAAGTGCCGGACCTTCACGTTCTTGCAACCAGCCGCGAGTCCTTTCGCACCGAAGGTGAGCGGGTTTTTCGCCTCTTCCCGCTGGATTGCCCACCGCAACGCGATGGGCTGAGTGGAGCTGAAATCCTTGCCTATCCGGCGGCTCAGCTTTTTGTCGAACGCATCGCGGAAGGCCTGAGCGAATTTCAGCTTGGCGAGGAAGAAGCCCCCCTCGTTGCCGAAATATGCCGGCGCCTGGATGGCATCGCGCTTGCGATCGAACTTGCCGCCGGCCGGGTAAATGCCTATGGCATCGCTGGGACCGCTTCTCTCCTCGACAGCCGCTTTTCCCTGCTGTGGCGAGGGCGACGTACCGCGATCCCGCGGCATCAAACGCTCAGCGCCGCGCTCGGCTGGAGCTACGATCTGCTCCCGGTCGTTGAAAGTACCACGCTTCGCCGATTGTCGGTGTTCGTCGGGCCTTTCACCCTGGAAGCCGCCCTTGCCGTCGCGTCCTTTCAAGGCATCAGCGAGCCTGAGGCCGTCGAGGCAATCTCAAACCTGCTGTCTAAGTCCCTCATCGCGACCGCGCCGGCAGAACGCCGATTGCGATATCGTTTGCTCGATACGACCCGCGCCTTCGTGGCGGATAAACTGGCGGAGAGCGGAGAAGCAGATCAGGTCGCTCGCGCCCACGCCAACTATTTCCGCGACTTCCTGCAGGATATTTCCCTCAAATCCGCTGGCCCGCAGAGCGCCGGCGGTTTCCTCCCCTATGCAGACCATCTGCCCAATGTGCGGGCAGCCTTGGAATGGAGCTTCTCCGACCGCGGTGACCGCACGATCGGCATGGATTTGGCCGCTTCGGCGGGACAGCTTTTCCTTGAGCTCTCGCTGCTCACGGAGTGCGACCGTTGGACGCGCCAAGCTCTCACGTCTCTTGAAAGCGCGTCGGTAGACCGCCGGCAGGAGATGCAGCTGCAGACCGCGCTTGGCGTTTCGGTGATGTTTACACAGGGCAACACGAAAGCCGTGCACGCCGCCTTCATGCGGAGTCTGCACCTTGCTGAGGAACTTGATGATCTCCACTGGCAATTGTGGCTGCTGCGTGGGCTGCATATTTACCTGACCCGGATCGGAGACTTCCGCGGTGCGCTTGGAACCGGCGAAAAGGCTGAAACAATTGCCCGGAAGCTGAACGATCCGACCAGCACGCTCAACGTCGAGTGGATGCTGGGCGTGGCGCATCACTTGATCGGCAATCAGAACAAGGCCGTTGCATTCTGCGAAAGCGCCATGGTGCAGAACCCGAGCTCGCAGCGCCTGAATATTGGGCACCTCGGTTATGACGACCGCATCGTCGCATTGGTCGCCCTTGCGCGTGGGCTATGGCTCAGCGGTCGACCGGATCGAGCAATCGAGGCGGCGAGATTTACCCTGCGTGAGGCCGAGCAGCTCGAACAGCCGTTGACGCTCGGCATTTCCCTGATCTGGACGATCTATGTATTTCTTTGGGTTGGCGATTGGGCCAATGCCGAAAGCTTGATTGAGAGACTTATCGATCATGCGGCGAAGCACTTTCTAGGCCCCTATCACGCAGTCGGTATCGGACAAAAGGGAGAGTTGCTGCTGCGCCGCGGAGATGTCGCCAGCGGAATTGAACATCTCCGGCGCAGCCAGGCTACACTGTACTCGACCAGGCATCGGATCATGACGACCGCGTTTGCGACCGCGCAGGCAGAGGGCTTCGTGCTGCAAAATCAATCCGAGGAGGCGTTGCGCCTGATCGACGACGCCATCGCCCAGGTCGGCGATCACGGTGAGTCCTTCGACATGCCGGAAATGCTCAGGGTCAAGGGAGACATTTTGGCACGTTCCGGTCACCCCGCGGAGGCAGAAAGCTATCTTCAGAAATCGCTGGACCTGTCGCGTCGGCAATGCGCCCTTGGCTGGGAGCTGCGCGGAGCAATCACCCTCGGCCAGCTCTGGCGCAACAACGGCCGTGCCGGCGAGACGCGTGCCCTGATCGAACCACTCCTGGCGCGCTACCAGGAAGGCCTCACGACACGCGATCTCGTCTCTGCCACTGACCTTCTGAATGCTCTGAATTGAGAGCGTCTTCAGCGCGATACCGCTGGACGTCCCCTCGCAAATCCTAACAACTTCTAACACGCCAAGCCGCGAATACCCCGCCATGATGGAAGGCCCTATGGCGGATCCAGTGAAGCATGGCACTCCTAGACGACGCAATTGACGCAAGTGGAGGCCTGGCTCGCTGGAATAGATTGAACCGATTTACGCTCCATCTTTCCTTCGGCGGCATGCTGTTCGCCCGGACCGGGCATGCCGGTCATTTCAAGGATGTCATTGCGGAAGGATCGACACGAACCCAATCCGTTCGATTCACCGGCATCACCGGTGGTCAAGGGTGCGCTTCGTTTCAACCGGATACGGTCACGGTCGAAAGCCTAGACGGCCAAATTCTGCGGACCTGGCGTAACCGGTATTTGGGATTTCCCGACCACGCGACACATCCGCTCGCGGATGAATTGCATCTCGTCTTCTTCTGCGGCTTTGCGATTTGGAACTACCTGACGACACCGTTTCTGCTTGCCCGTCCCGATGTTGTGGTCGAGGAACTGCCGCCCTGGTATGAGAACGCCGCGCTCTGGCATCGCCTACGCGTGCGATTTCCGTCGAACATTGTCACCCACGCCTCAGAGCAGGTCTTCTATTTCGACGAAAGGGCCCTGCAGCGACGGGTGGACCACGACCTGCTTGGAACGAGAGTCGCCGACTATTCGTGGGCGCATCAAACGTTCTGCGACATCGTGGTTCCGACGCTCCGACGCTCGCAGATGCTGCAGCCCGACGGAACTGTCATCGCCAAACCGGCGCTCATCGACGTTGAGATCTTCGACGCAGCCTTCGACTAGCTTGTCGAAGCGCCACACGCACGCCGCAAAATCCTCGCTCGCAAAGTCTAACAACGCATAACGTGCTAACAGCCCGCCTTGGGCGCAGGGTACGACCGAGAGCAACGACCAAATTCACGAGCTCTAACGAGATCGCGCCGACGCATCCATCGCTTAGAAGCACCTCATCCAGAAATGCAACCAAGGGAGAGAGTCATGAAGGTATTGATGGTTATCACGTCCCACGACCAACTGGGCAACACCGGACGAAAGACGGGCTTCTGGCTCGAAGAGCTTGCTGCACCCTACTACGTTTTCAAGGACGCCGGCGTTGAGATCACACTCGCGTCGCCAAAGGGCGGACGACCGCCGCTTGATCCCAAGAGCAACGAACCCGAATCCCGAACCGACCTTACGCTCCGGTTCGAGAAAGACGCGGCTGCGGAATCTCAGCTCGACAAGACCGTTCGCCTTGACAGCGTCAGGCAGGAAGACTTCGACACCGTCTTCTACCCGGGCGGCCACGGTCCGATGTGGGATCTCGCCGAAGACAAGCACTCGATCAAGCTGATCGAGTCCTTCGTTGCCGCCGGCAAACCAATCGCGATCGTGTGTCATTCCACGGGTGCGCTGCGTCACGTCAGGACACCGGACGGCAAGCCTCTGGTGCAGGGCAAGGAAGTTACCGGCTTCACCAACGGCGAGGAGGAAGAGATCGGCCTCACCAAAGTGGTGCCCTTCCTTGTCGAAGATGAGATGTTGAAACTGGGCGCCACCTTCTCGAAAAAGGCCAACTGGGAGGTTCACGTGGTCAGCGATGGCCTGCTGACCACAGGACAGAATCCACATTCTTCGGGCCCGGCCGCGAAGACGCTGATGGCAGCGTTGAAGCAAAAGACCAAACCGGCTGGCACCGCCCGGGCTTCGTAGATCCAATATCCATCGAGCGACTGCAGATTTTCGATGGATGCGGCCGCGGGTTGCCGTTGGAGAGGTGCTTTCGATGGGCGCCTCAATGGCTGGTTGAGCGAAACCAACGTCTGGCCGCGTCACCCTATGAACTGTCGTTTAACAAGAACCAACGCATGGAGGCTCTAATGCACGCAAAGACAGAGAAAGCGCAGATTCGGCTCACTCGCTTATCGAGCGCCTATTGGCGGGTCACGTTCGACAATCCTCCGTTGAACGTCTTGGGCCCACAGTTCGTTCGCGAGTTTAGAGAGATCATCAGGGACGTCGAGGCTGACGAGGAGGTCAGGGTCCTGGTCTTCGACAGTGCCGTTGAAGGATTTTTCCTGAATCACAGCGATTTCAACGCCGATTTCAAGGAGCTGACCAGCCTACCTCAAGGGCCGACGGGATTGGAGGCGTGGCCGGACATACTCGTCCGGCTTACGCGGGCGCCCGTCGTGTCGATCGCGTTGATCCGCGGGCGCGCGACAGGGAACGGAAGTGAGATCGCCCTGGCCTGCGATATGAGTTTCGCGAGCCGTGAGAAAGCGGTTCTGTCCCAATGGGAAGTGGGGGTCGGCTTGGTCGCCGGCGGCGGACCCATGGCGCGCCTGCCGAGGCAAATGGGCAGACAAAGAGCCCTGGAGGTGCTCCTGAGCTCCAATGACATCGGGGGCGACCTGGCTGAGGCCTATGGCTATGTGAACAGGTCGCTGCCGGACAGCGAACTCGACAGCTTCGTCGACGCGCTGGCGAGGCGCATCGCGTCGTTTGACAAGTGGGCGATAGCGAACACGAAGCGCCTCGTGAGTGCCGCGAGCCTACCGCCGGACGTCGAGATCGCCGCCGGCTGGGACACCTGCATGGCCTCGATCGGTCGTCCGGCTGCGCAGGGCAAGATCAAGGCTCTGTTCGAGCAGGGGTTTCATAAGCCCGGAGACGCAGAAGATCGCCTGGGATTCTATTTGGGGCAACTCGGCCACGGAGGCTGAGGCGCTCGAAGAATGCGAGCCTGAATTTTCGCTTCCACGCAACACTCATCAGAAAGGACACTGTCATGGATTTACTTAGCTTCGCGAAGAATATTGCGGACCGCGTTGAAGCGCAGTCAGCACGCGCCAAAGTACCGGTTGCCGTTTGTGTCATCGATATCCACGGCAACATCGTTCTCAAGCACCGCATGAGCGGAGCGCCGGCCTTCTCGATCGAGCTATCGGAGCGGAAAGCTTACACGTCCGCGCTGGTGGGACTTCGAACGGCCGACCTCTCCCCGCTCGTGCAGCCGGGGCAGGAGCTCTTCCCTCTGATGGGGCTGTCCGGGGGACGGTTTTGTTCAATGGGCGGCGGAGCGCCGCTCACCAGCGAGGGCCAATTGGTCGCGGGCGTCGGCGTGAGCGGTGGCACCGTTGCGCAGGACGTCAACATCCTTGAATCGGCGCTCCGAGAAACCGTTAGGCCTGCCCTCACCGCAACATCATGAAGGCAGTACATTACGTTTCTACGGTGCACCTGCAGCGGTGAACGGGGAACGGATAATCATCATCTCCAAGGAGCCAGACATGAACATCGCTGAAATGCAGAGGGAACCTACGGTCGAGACCTTGCGGGCGGGCACGATCGACATGAAGCTCGAGGTGATCGTCATCCCTGTCTCAGACGTCGATCGCGCCAAGCGCTTCTATGGCGACTTGGGTTGGAGGCTCGACCTCGACTACACGGCCGGGGATGACTTCCGGGTGATCCAGTTCACGCCGCCCGGCTCCGGATGCTCGGTCATCTTCGGCAAGAACGTTACCACGGCCGCGCCCGGCTCAGTGAGGGGGCTGCACCTGATCGTCTCCGATATCCAGGCCGCCCGCGACGAACTGCTCCGCCGTGGTATCGGGATCAGCGAGCCATTCCACGACGCCGGCGGCATATTCCACCATGCCAGCGCGGAAGGCCTAGTCAGCGGCCCAAATCCGCAACGAAAGAGTTACGCCTCGTACGCCTCGTTCAGCGATCCGGACGGCAACGGCTGGGTGTTGCAGGAGGTCACCGCGCGACTGACCGGACACATCGAGGCGGGCGACACAAGCTTCACCCCCGAGCTCACGAACGTGGTCCGACGTGCGGAAGCTGACGCGGTGCTTGTGGCGGGTGGCAATTTCTTATGATTGCTGCGGCGGTCGGCGAGGCCCTTTCGATCGGAGCTTCGCCTACGGTATTCGCCTGCAGATCAACATGATCGCGGCGCCGCGCAGTTGGCTCAGCCCGGCAACGATCCAAACCAAGGAATAATGATCGTACCAAGATATCTCTGTTCAGCACGCCGAAAAGAGCGATTACATGAACATTCCAGCCTTGCTTACCCTCTCGGCCGCCATTGCCTGCATGACGGTTCAAGCATCAGCCCAAGATTTGCGATCGAGCCGACGTTCGATTTCCTATCACACGGTCGAAATCGACGGGCTAAAGATCTTCTACCGAGAAGCCGGGCTGGCCGACGCACCGACCGTGCTCATGCTTCACGGCTTTCCGTCCTCGTCGCGGATGTGGGAGCCTTTGCTGCCGCTTCTCGCCGACAAATATCATCTCATCGCGCCCGATTATCCCGGATTTGGCAACAGCGACGCGCCATCCCCGTCCAGCTTCACCTATACGTTCGATAACCTCGCAAACGTGGTGGACCAGCTCACAGTGAAGCTCGGCATCACAAGCTATGTCCTGTTCATGCAGGACTACGGAGGCCCGGTCGGTTTCCGCCTGGCCCTTGCCCACCCCGAACGTATCAGCGCCATCATCATCCAGAACGCGGTCTCGCATGAACAGGGCCTGAGCCCGCTTTGGGACGCGCGCAGGAAGTATTGGGCGGACCCGGTCCACGAGCTTGCGAACCTCAAGGCCAACTTCACGTCCCTCGAAGCGACGCGCCTGCGACATGTCGGATCCAGTCCGCGCCCCGAGCGCTACGATCCGGACAGGTGGACCGACGAATTTGCATTCCTGTCCCGTCCGGGCCAGGCCGACATTCAGGCCACGCTGTTCCTCGACTACCGGACCAACGTTGCATCCTATCCGCATTGGCAAAAATGGCTGCGCGAAGTGCAGCCGCCGACCCTGGTCGTTTGGGGCAAATATGACCCCTCCTTCGCCGTCGCCGGGGCTACCGCTTATCGCGACGATGTGCCGAAGGCGGAAATCCACTTCCTCGACGCCGGACATTTCGCGCTCGATGAAGCAACCGATGACATCGCGTTGCTCGTCCGCAACTTCCTCGAAGACCTGGAATAACACGAGAGGTAGCGTCGACCGCGACTCTGCCAATGACCTTTGCAAATCCGACCTGAATAGAAATGTTGCTTGCTGCGGTGTTGAGTCCGAATCTGGCGCTTAGCTGATGTCAACCTTTTGGCGAACGTCCGCCGCCAAAAACGGACCTTCCCTCAAATGTGGCTTTTTACCCCAACCGGACATTGCGAACTCGATGGACACACCCCGGTTCTGGCCCCTAGACTTGCCTCATTACTACACGGGATCGGGTTACTCTAATGGCCGAGGCTCGGGTCGAACGCCGGCTGGCAGCCGTATTGGCGGCCGATGTTGCGGGCTACTCGCGACTGATGGGGGCCGATGAGGTCGGAACCCTATCCGCCCTCAAGGTCGTCCGACGCGAACTCGTTGATCCCGCAATCGCCGCGCACAAGGGCCGGATCGTCAAGACTACCGGCGACGATCATTATCGACGGCGACGACATCTTCGGTGACGGCGTCAATGTTGCGGCGCGGCTGGAGGGCATCGCTGAACCCGGCGGCATCTGCATCTCTTCGTCCGCTTACGAGCAAGTTCAAGGCAAGGTCAACGTCGATTTCGCCGACCTCGGCGAGCACAGTTTGAAGAACATCAGCCGCCCGATCCGGGCTTACGCCGCCAGTCAAAAGGCGAACCCTGACCGACGTGCTTCGACATCATCTTCAGCTCCCCGGCTGTCCATCGTCGTCTTGCCACTCACAAACATCGGCGGCGATCCCGAGCAAGAGTACTTCGTCGATGGCGTCACCGAGAGCCTGACCACGGACTTATCGCGCATCAATGGTTCATTAGTCATTGCGCGCAACACCGCGTTCACCTTCAAGGGCAAAGCCGTTGACGTAAAGACGTTGGGACGTGAGCTGAACGTCCGCTATGTGCTCGAAGGCTCGGTGCAACGCGGTGGCAACCGCCTTCGGGTGAACGTGCAGTTGATCGACGCGGAGACTGGCAATCACCTTTGGGCCGAGCGTTTTGATAAGCCAGTTGCCGATCTATTCGATATGCAGGACGAAATCGTATCAAGGCTCGCCAACACCCTGGGCGCCCAGCTAATTGCGGTTGAAGCGCGGCGTGCAGAGTGCGTGGTGCATCCCGACGTGATGGACCTGTATTTCCAAGGGACTGCCTGCCGCAACAGAGGGCCGACCCCGGAAAATTTGGCGTCAGCGAAGCGGTTTTTTGAGAAGGCCCTGGCGCTTGAGCCAGAAAATGTCGAAGCGCTGGTTGAACATGCGCATGTCGATGCAATAAGTGCTGGCTCCTTCGTGACGGACGATCGTGCTGGACGTTTTTCAGTAGCCGAAACGACCTTGATCAAGGCTTTGTCCTTGGTTCCGGAACATGCACGGGCCCACATGCTGTTGGGCTTTGTCCAAATCTCGACGAACCGCGCGGCGCAAGGCATTGCTGAATGCGAACAAGCGTTGTCTTTGGACCGAAACCTAGCGGGCGCACACGGATGGATTGGTATTGCCAAGGTTTATATGGGGCGCGCCGAGGAAACCGAGGCTCATATCCAAGAAGCGCTTCGGCTCTCCCCCCGCGATACCGGAGCTTTTCGGTGGGTGCATTTTATCGGGGTCGCGAAAATGCACCTCAACGCCGACGCTGATGCAGTTGTTTGGCTGCGTCGCGGCGTAGAGCTCAATCGCAACTATGCCATAGGGCATTTCCGCATCGCTGCCGCCTTGACGCGGCTTGGCCATCTGGATCAAGCGCGGGCCGCCGCGCAGGCTGGACTGACGCTCGATCCGAACTTCACAATTCGTCGGTTTCGCTCTCACGTAGCGAGCGACAATCCGACTTACCTTGCAGGACGCGAGCGCGCCTGCAACGGCATGCGAATCGCAGGGGTACCGGAAGGGTAGGCGGTTGTGCCTCCCAGCCGTCGAGAGGACGTTTTGATCGAGCCTTGGGATGTCGGCTCGTGGCAGATATTGTTGCAAAAGTCGAAAATCGAACAACCCAAAAAATCTCGCGAAAGTTGATCTTTGGGCTTCTCTGCGGCTGCGTCGCTCTTTAGCGCCA